>JACXTT010011105.1_pt1 | contig 12077 bp, 8 predicted proteins | sample 9270951 | NCBI WGS metagenome assembly JACXTT01 (sample SAMN15532306, study PRJNA645909) | rock metagenome | isolation source: weathered quartz diorite | place: Puerto Rico | collected 2017-06-21 | reverse complement strand
AACTGGATGTGGCAGACACATTGCGACGTGGCTGCAAGCAGAACCCGGCCCACAGGCGTGTCGGCGATGGTGAAGCGAATCGTGACGCCCCACCCCTGCTTGCGATAACGCGATGGCGTCATTCCGAGGTGTGAGGAAGCGCGCTCATACAGGCCGCGGCTCGATCCGTAGCCGGCGTCGTACAGCGAATGCGTGACGGAACGTCCTTCGCGCAACCCGTTCTTCAAAGATTCGAGCCGGCGGGAATCCGCATATGACCTCGGCGTTATGCCCGTGAGCGCTTTGAACGTGCGCTGCAGATGAAACGGACTCAGTCCGATCGCACGGCTCAGAGCTTCAAGTGTAGCCGGTTCGTCCGGATGCGCATCGATATACCGGCAAACCTTCTCCACCATTTCTGCGCTGGGGTTTGGCTGTGACTCGTTATCCGGCTTGCAGCGTCTACAAGGGCGGAAGCCGGCCTGTTTTGCGCCGGCTCGCGTCCGAAAGAAGACAACATTCTCAGGCCGAGGACGTCTCGACGGGCAGGAAGGCCGGCAATAGACGCCGGTAGTGCGCACCGCGTAAAAGAACACGCCATCCAAGGTGCGGTCGCGTTCGGTGACGGCGTCCCAATAGCTCGCTCGCCAGAATTCTTGTTCGTGGGCCGACATCGCGTTTCCGACATCATTCATTGTAAACGCAGGCATTGTGGTCATGCGTGGTTTCTCCTGTTAATTCGATGCTAAAGGAGATTGGCTGAGCGAACTATCCGGTTCTTGCTGTCAAAAACTCGTGCGCGGTTGTTCGCGCGGGCGGTCAATTCCCGAACAGCCGCCGTTTCCGCGGCGGCGGAGGCTGCGCGACGTTCACCAGTTTGTCGATCGCGGCCAAGGCGAGCGGGGCCATCACGCGATACCCGGCGCCGTTTGGATGCAGGCCGTCGTCGGCGAGATCAGCCTTCAAGTATCCGGAATCGTCGACCATGGCGGAATAGTAATCGAGATACGTTAAACTGCGAGCGCTGCACAGATTCTTGATCCAGTCGTTGAGTGCGCGAATCGTGACCGGGGGCCGCGTGCGCGTCATTTCAAAATTTGGATTGACGTCCTTGTGATAGTCACTGACTGGAAGCACAGACGCGAAGATGATTTTGATCTTATGGAACTCGGCCAGATCGGCGATGGCGGCCAGATTGTCTTCAATGGCAGGAAGCGAAATTCCTCGCGCGATGTCATTGGTTCCGGCCAGCACAACCATGAGAGCGGGCTGAAGTTTGATCACGTCCGATTGCATGCGGCCCAGCATCTGCCCCGTGATCTGGCCACTGATCCCACGATTAACAAAATCCCGGTCCGGGAAATACTCGTTGAAGCGCCACGCATCCGTAATGGAATCGCCCAGAACGACCACGCGCGGGCGGCCAGTCTGCAGCGGCGCAATCCGGGAGTCGGCCTCCGAGTAGCGCGCGAGGTTATCGCGATCGGGATTCCGAAGCTGCTGCTCCTTCTGATCGATCAGGGCGCGAAAATGCGCGTCGGCTCGTGTCAGTGCATCACGCAGCTCATTAAACTGCTTCCGCGCCTCTTCAGAAAATGGGAACGGCTTGGGCACGGCATCCGACAAAGCCAAATAAGCGCGAAGATTTGTCAAGAAGGCGTAGCTGGCGCGTGAATCAGCGGGGTTGGCGCGCAGGTTCACGACTGCCTGACGTGTATTTTCTATCAGTGGAGCGCCGGCGCGCGCAAGCTCCGGAACGGCAACCGTCGTCGACTCCATGAGCTGGATCACGCGCTGGCCGGAGTCCAATACTTCGCGCACCCGCATGAGAGCCGGGCCCGGCTGCGGCGACTGAGCACACAACACGATCGCAAAATAGACCAGCCACAACCTCCTCACGAGTGTTCCTCCTTCTCGAGCTCCAAGGTGATCGAACCGATCGGAAAGCTCATTCGGATCCGGACTTGTACGGGCAGTCTTCGCGGGTCGTCACTGAGCCAGATCAGCAGTTGCGCCTTGCGGGTATACAGCACGCCGCCAAACACGAACGCCTCGTAACGAACGGTGTTGAAGCTCCCCGCTTTCACTTTGAGCTGCTCTTTCTGCTGGGCCTCGATGCGCGCCGAGACGAACTTCTTGCCGTCGCTGAGCGCCACTTGAGTCGATTGGCCAGGCTCCAGCTTCAGCGTTCTGAGCTTGTAAAGCGCACCGATGATATCACCCGTACAAGGTGCAATCTCAGTTTCGGCAGTCTTGATGACGATGTTCTTAAGCAGATCCCGTTCCACATACATCGCTTTGCCGAGAGCACGCTCGTAGGTGACCTTGGTCTCCCGATGTCGCGTCCGCTCCATCGCATCGAGCGTCGTACTGACGGCGCAGAACTGATCCTCCATTTCCAAATCGTAGCTGTCGTCCAACTTGTAGAGCTTGGAAACGAGTCCCGCAGTCTCCAAATGCAGCTTGGATTGCCAGGCCGTCTTGTCTCCTGATTTCTTGGGCTCCAGGCTCAGCCTGCCCGTGCCCGCGTAAATCAAGCGCCACTCGATGCCGTAGAAGAGCGTCTCCATCGAGGGAAAGGCGATGGGAGGTTCAACGGCGGGCTTACTCTGTGGAAGCGAAGGGGAAATAGACGATAGGGCCAGACACGCCCAAGTTAGATGGGGAAATAACCTTCCCGGCATGAACCTTGAGTGTGACAGAAGGGGGAAGGGTGCGGCAAATCTGGCGTGAGCTCAGCATCACATGCTGACCGAGGATGGGCGCGCCACGATGGACTGTTGTCCGGTTCCATTCTTTGCGAACGTCATGAAGTTCGATTCCGCCAGGCGCGAGGGATGTACTTCGCTGCCCATTCCGAAGAAGCGGCAGAAGCTCATGATCAGCGGGCGCCACTTTTCGGGATCAATGTGGGGACGCCCGCCGTCTCCCGTGAGCAGCGATTCTTCCACATGCAGTCTAACGATGTGCACCTCAAATGCGTTCGCTGATACATTTTTGCCGAACGGACGCATCTCATGCACCACACCTTCCATCTGCACCGGGCACTCCGCGATCCGCGGCGGCTTTACGTCGAGCGACGGCATCGGCGTCAATCCGGCGATGCCAAACTTGTCGGGCTCATAGCGATAACCCCATCCCTGCTTTTTTTCGGGCACGGGATTCTTGCCGGTTGTGAGCGCCAGACGGTCCACGTTCGATACCTGAGCTTGCGATGGCAGGTTGATTACACACTGCCGCGTGTGAATCAGGTTGTCGGATGTTTTGCCCATCGAGCCGAGGCCCAGCATGCAGCTCCATCCCAGCCACCAGGCGGACGACATGGGCGCGATGTTCGGCGTGCCGTCTTCGTTCAGAGTCGAAATTAACGCCACGGGCGTGCCGAAATACAGGATGGTGGGTTCGATCGTTCGGTGCATTTGTCCAAGGATGCGGCAATTTGGGGGATGGAACTATCCGGTTATTGCTCTTGAATTTCGTCTCGCGGCGCTTAACGAGAAGCACAGTGCACTACTTAACGAGAACAACGGGGGATTCAGGCGCTCCACCGACGGCATCAAGAAATTGCTTCAGCTCGTCATACTGTTTTGGTGGAACGCTCTGGGCTTGCATCTCGAGCTTACGCTCGAACGTGAGCGTGCCAGCGTCAACCGACCAAGTCGCTTCAAATTGTCCGAAGGGCGAGTTGAGACGCAATCGCGGCGGAAGCTCATCTACATTGAATCCGGCAGGCAGGGAGATTCGCACAGTCTCGTGGATCGCATCCGCATTGATCACGACCGGATACATACGGGTTTTCTGAATTAATCGCAGGTCGCCATGACGCAGCGATGCGGCTCGGAAGATCAACATTCGCGGTTGCGGTCTCTGAGCGAAGGTGTGCGAGCTGAATTTTCCTTTCAAAATGAACTCAGCACCGGTCTCCTGGATTTCGATACTATCGGTCGTCGAGCCTGGCACGCTTTGGCCCACCCAGCGCTCGATCATTTTTGTGTAGTCGGTTTTGGAACTGGCGTGGTAAGCGGCGACGGCGTCGGGGAGGGCTTCACCGGTACGCCTTTCGACGAACGCACCATCAATCGACCCATCTGCGTTCAAAGTCGCCTCAATGTGACGCTCGTGAGCGCCCGCTACGGTATGCCCAGCGGGAACACGCACTAAGTCGCCATCCTCGCCGGCGCCAACCAGCGCGAGGCTCGCTTGCTCATGGTCCGGCAGATAGCCTACCGGCACGTACGGATCAGTCGGATCAAAGAAAAGCAGACGGCCCATCTTGGGATGCTCGAGAATCGCGGGCGCGCTTGTGTCCGGCCCAACACGGATCGCGGAGATAGCGTGATTGAACGCGCCGAGCGACGGCCATTCGGCGCTCACGTGGGTGCGGTCGCCCGAGTAGATCGCTACCGGAAACGCGGTGATGCCGACCGCCTTCAGCAGCGCGCGCATCAGGTTCGCCTTGTCCTTGCAGTCGCCGTAAAGTTTTTGAAACACCTGCGACGCATCGTGCGGGCGATAGCCGCCGCCGCGTGAAATATTCAATTGGATCGAAACATAGTTGACCTGCTGGGCAAAACGTCCTAACGCCCGGATCTTTTCGATTTCGGTGGTGGCGCCTGCGGTCAAAGCCTTGGCTTTGGCAGCGATCGCGTCATTTGGTTGCGCTGGTCCGTCGTTCAAGTCAGTGAGGAGCTTGGCGGCTTGCGGCCACGACCCGAGCGGGTGCGACCCTGATCCGCCAAGCAAGTTCACTCCCACCCAAGGAACCAGTGTGATGAAGCTGGGTGACGCAGGCTCTCGCTCGATCGCAGGAAGGTTGTCCATCTGCCAGGTGTAAGCATTGCCGGCCGCTGCTTCACGCGGCGCCCCGTTGAAAGACGCCGTCTTGATCTCCCACCCGGGTGGCACAGTGACTTCGAAGCGAGCCATTCGCACGGGCATCGAATCCTGAAAGCGGAATAACAATTGATTCGAAAACGATTGGCGCTCCACGGTCGCTTCGTACCCAAAAACGGCTCCGACATCAGCGTCGCGTTTGCTGGAAACCACGCGGCGCCGGCATTGGTTGTACACGTCGTTCTCGGCACATGCGACATCGAGGATTTCATCCTTGCCATATTTCTTCACTCTTCCGGTAGAAGGAATCATCCAGGCACGGAAATCGCGGACCTTGTCGCTTGCCGTGTCATATTCCTCAAAGAATACGGGTTGTTCCAGCCCTTGTCGCGTAATGAACTTAATGGCAGTGCGGGTAGTCGTGGTCAGCTTGCCTGAGTTGTCGACGACGGTGTGCTCTTCGTTGAAAAGCATGGCGGAATTGACCTTCGGCCCGTACTGCGGCACGCTGACGCTTGTGAGTTCTTTCAGCCAACCCGGGACATCGTCCGCCGCGTAGGCCGCGCTTGCCAGCAGCCAGCAGAGGGCCACGATCCTAGCGTGCATTGGCCACCGGTTTGAGCGCGATCGTATAGCTGTCCTGCTCCTGAACAAAATCGAATGCTTTCTTGACCTGCGCGTACGCGTCTGCGCGCAATAACAACAATTGATTGTTCCCAAATTCGAAGTGGCGATGATAGATTAGCTTTCGTCCATCCGTCGTCTTCTGTACTTGCACGGTATAGCCGCCGATCGTGCCGAAACTCGAGCTTTGGGGAACATTTGGCTGATCCAGCTCCCACCCGTCAGGCAGAGTAATCGTCACGTTGTCGTCTTCCGACCACCCGTAGTGAAAATATAAATCCCACTTGCGCGTGGTTTCGGTGAAACGCCGCGGCAGGTTGCGTTGAAAAAACGCGGGCTGAAAGAGAATGCGCCTGGACGTACGGGTCGCGAATCCGGGAACGGTGATCTTATGCTGGATGACAACCGGCTTCGCGGGATCGGCGATATCTTGAATCCGAAAATCCGACAACTCAGCAGTGCTTAAGCGCGCCTGCACGGACTTCTTCCAATCCTCCTCCTGTTGCGCGGCGGTCATATCATCGTAATAGACCTTTTGAAGCCGCGCCGGATGACCGGTGTAGGTAAGTGTGAGCGTGCCCTCAAGCGAGCCGTCCTCCCTCAACTCGAAGGAAGCGCGCCGATCAGACCGCGACCGCGCTGGGGGCAGGCATTGCGTGGTAGCAAAAAAACCCTCTTTCGGATCGGAAACAAGAGCCTGTTGGCCTTCTTCCTGCCACCGCAACATGCCTGGCTCCAGGTACGAAGTAGAGGGATCGAAGAAAACCCATTTTTCGTTCAGCTTCACAGCCGCAATAAGATTCTCTAAAAAATGAGTGGTGGGCCGTTGCGTCGAAAAAAATGTGTCGCCGCGATCGGGAGCACGGGCCATCCGAGCGTCAAACCCGGTCGCACTCGCGAGCGCCACGAACAGCAGATCAACATCCAAACCCGAGCCTGCCTTCTGTTTCAGGGTGTCGGCGGGCGAGCGATTATCCTTCAATGCCTTGCGCTCGTCGGGAGTCATGTGAAAGGCCCTGCTGCTGAAATTCCGGATCTTTGTCCGGCAAAAACTGTCGATTGCCGAAAGTTTCTGATCGGGGGTGTCCGCGCTGGAAATCAATTCCGCTGCCGTGCGCTTCACCAGGTCGTCGACCTTGATGAGCGGCTTTATGCGCGCGAAATCATGCTTGCCCAACTCCTTCCAATATTTCTCCGGATCGGTTTTCTTGTCCTCCTCGTAATAAATGAGCACCCAAGCGCGCGACTGATCCTCCGGGGGCATGTCGGGTTCTTCTTTGAAAGCCGGCACGTACGCCATCGAAGTCGTAAAAAAACCATTCGGCTCTCGGATGAATGCAGGATGATCGCACTGAAAAGCCATGGAACGCATACCGAAAGGGAGCCAGGGAATACTGAGCGGCTTCAGATGATAGGTAACGCTCCACATCGGAATCTCACGCTGGAAATAAAGCCGCATGTGCGACGCGATCTCATTGTCACGGGTCTCGCGGTAACGATATTCGACGATGTCTCCGACTTCGACATTCGGAAACGCGAAGGTCTTGCCGCTGACCTTGAGCCCTTTCGTTTTCACGAGTTCTCGATCGAAGATCGTGTCTTTCTTGACCTCAATGATGGTGCCGTCCGGCTTAATCGTGCGGCCGGCAACGTCGGAAATGGATCGACTGCCGAAGCGCGGAATCTCCACGGTCGCATACTGTTCTTTTCCGCGGTCCGTGAAGATCTTGATCCGGACATAGTGGTTGAGCCCCAGCGACAGGTCAGCGCCTTGAACCCGGTCCTCGATGTGAACGTCCCAAAACATGGCTTCCGCGTCGGCGACGGGATCGACTTTAGGTGTTTTTCTGGCAAGGTCCGCTGGATCGACTGGCCGCCATTCCACTCCGGAGGCCGATCTGGCCAGTAACAACAAGAAGAACGTTACGAACGCGGTTTTGACAGAATAGATCCGCTTTCTCAACGAAACACCTCCGGATTGTTCAATGTGCTCTGAACACTTTATCCGATAATTAGGCGTATTGCAATTGACAAATGGCCCACGATACAACCGGCGCGTACTTCTTGCTCCATTGCGTGCCGGACTTCGATCGGAATATGCACAGGAGGCGGCGGAAGGCCCTTGTTTCGCTCGTCGGCTGGGGGACTGCACCGGAAGGGCCGCCTGGTTCTTGCGGTCCCGATGTTACGCTGGAAGTAGATGTCATTATCCGATTCGTTCTTTGGGCAGAAATTCGCCCTGACCGAACAAGATCTGGAAACTTATCTTGCCGAGGCACTTTCCGCCGGCGGCGACTATGCCGATCTGTATTTCGAATACCTGGCCACGAGCAGCTTAAGCATCGACGAATCGATCGTCAAGAGCGCAGTGCAGGGGGTATCTCTCGGTGTAGGGGTCCGTGTGATTTCGGGCGAGCGGACCGGCTACGCCTACAGCGACGATCTGAGCCCCGAACGTATTCGCAAGGCGGCGCGCGTGGCGGCGTGCATCGCGCAGGGGCCGTCGAGAGTCGACAAGGCCGGATTCGAGGAGGCTCGCAAGCGCGATCTTTACCCGATCCTGAAGGCGCCGAACGAAACCAGCCTCGCCGAGCGCGTCGAACTGGTGAAGCGAGCGGATCGCGCCGCCCGTGCCTATGATAATCGTGTTTTCCAGGTGCAAGCCAGCTACATCGATAGCCTGCGCCAGGTGCTCGTGGCCAACAGCGACGGCGTGCTTAGTTCCGACCGCCAGCCCATGGCGCGTTTGAGCGTAGGAGTGCTGGCTCGCGAGGGAAACGGCAATCCGCAGCGAGGTTTCGCCGGCGGCGGAGGTCGCGTGGCGCTCGATTTCTTCGAGAATGAGAAAACGCCCGAGCATTTCGCACGCGAAGCTGCGCGGCAGGCCATCGTGCAACTCGACGCCATTGCGGCTCCGGCCGGCGAGATGACCGTCGTGCTTGGTCCCGGATGGCCCGGTATCCTGTTGCACGAGGCGGTGGGGCACGGTCTCGAAGCGGATTTCAATCGCAAGAAAGTTTCCGCCTTCAGCGATCGTATCGGCCAGTTGGTGGCCAGCCCGCTGTGCACCGTGATCGATGACGGCACCATGCGCAACCGCCGCGGATCGCTCAACGTCGATGATGAAGGTGCGCCCACGCAGCAGAACGTGCTCATCGAGAAAGGAGTTCTTAAAGGCTATCTTTTTGACAAGCTGTCCAGCCGGCTCCTGCACTCGGGCGCTACGGGAAACGGCCGTCGCGAAAGCTATCAGCACATTCCCATGCCACGTATGACCAACACGTTCATGCTAGCCGGCGAAAGCGACCCTGCTGACATCGTACGATCGACGCCGCGCGGTCTCTATTGCGCTAGCTTCGGCGGCGGCCAGGTGGACATCACCAGTGGTAACTTCGTCTTCAGCGCTTCCGAAAGTTATCTGATCGAGGACGGCAAGATCACGCGGCCCGTTCGCGGCGCGACGCTGATCGGCAATGGACCGGAAGCGCTCAAGTACGTCAGCATGGTGGGCAACGATCTGCGGTTGGATGAAGGCATCGGCATCTGCGGCAAGGAAGGTCAATCCGTGCCGGTCGGTGTCGGGATACCAACCGTCAAGATCGATCGCATGACGGTAGGCGGCACGGGCGGATGATCGATCCTGAACTTGCCTCCCATACAGTACGGCTCGCGATGGATCGCGGCGCCACCGACGCCGAATGCACGCTGTCGGAAGGCGAAGAGTTTTCGGCGATGGTGCGTATGCGGTCTTTCGAGACACTGAAGGACGCCGGATCTTGCGGCGCGGGATTGCGGGTACTGCGCGGCCGACACGCCGGCTCCGCCTACACGTCGGATCTTTCAAGCGAAGGCATTCGCAAAATGGTGGAGTCGGCGCTCGAGATCGCTGCCATCTCGACTGAGGATCCGCACGCCGGCCTGCCCGACCCTTCCGAGCTGGGCTCGATTCCAGGCGATTTGCAACTTTATTCCGACGATATCAGCCGCATCGACACGCCGCATCGCATCGAACAGGCGCTTCAGGCCGAGGAGGCCGCTCTGTCGGCCGATCCACGCATCACCAATTCCGAAGGCGCATCGTTCGATGCTTACGCGGGCATGCGCGCATTCGCAAACTCCCGCGGATTCCTGGGATCATATCGGGTCAGCAGTTGCTCACTCAGCGCAACACCGGTGGCGCGGCAAGACGAATCGATGGAGCGGGACTATTGGTATTCATCCGCTCGCAGTTACTCCAAACTCGAGAGTCCGGCGTCGATCGGCCGGCGGGCGGCGGAGCGGGCCGTTCGCCGTTTGGGATCGCGCAAAGTAACGACACAAAAAGTGCCCGTGGTCTTCGATGCGCTGACGGCGCGTTCGCTGATCAGCAACATATTCGAAGCTGTAGACGGTGAGGCGATTTATCGCAAGGCTTCGTTTCTGGCGGGCAAGCTGGGTGAGCGCGTCGCGTCAGAGAACGTCACCATCATCGACGACGGCACTCTTCCGGGCCTCTTTGGTACTTCGCCATTCGACGACGAAGGAGTTCCGGTACGGCGCACGATAGTGATCGATCGGGGAATCCTCAAGAGCTATTTGTTGAACTCGTACACTGCACGCAAGCTGGGCATGCGAACAACCGGCAACGCGGCCCGCGGGATCACCGGTAACGCGAGCGTGGGCCATGGAAATCTGTTCCTCGAAAAAGGAGATTCCTCTCCCAACGAACTAATCCGCGGTATTCGCAAAGGTCTGTATGTCACCGAACTGATCGGCTCGGGCGTGAACATTGTCACCGGCGACTATTCGCGCGGCGCGGCCGGCCAGTGGATTGAGAATGGCGAGTTCGCGTATCCTGTATCCGAGATCACCATTGCTTCGACCCTGCAGCAGATGTTTACGAGCATCGTGCACGCTGCTTCCGATCTGGAGTTTCGGGGATCGGTGGCGTCTCCAACGCTGGTGATCGGGGAGATGACCGTCAGTGGGCAGTAGAACCGCGATCTACACGCTAGCCGCCTTGATGTTCCTGGGCGGCGCGTTGACATGGTACATCAATCGGCCTCCACCGGCTGCCACAGCGCCACCGATCACGCCCGACGCCAAAGCGTACGTCCGCAATCTTCAGCTCAGCGATGTCACGATGAAGGCCACCGAAAGCTACGTCAAGCAAATGGTGACCGAAATTGAGGGAAAGCTCACCAACGCGGGCACACGCACGGTGAAACAGGTCGATGTCTACTGCATTTTCTATAACGTCTATGGCGAAGTGGTGCTGCGCCAGCGCGTCCCGATCGCAAGAAGCGCATTGAAGCCCGGGGAATCGCGTTCGTTCCGCATGCCCTTCGACGACATTCCAGCCAGCTGGAATAATCAGATGCCGCAGTTGGTAATTGCAGGCATCCAATTCGGCTAATGGCTCGCATCCTGGTAGTGGAAGACGAAGCCGAGCAGTTGGAAGTTCGGCGACTGGTTCTAGAACAGGCCGGTCACGAGGTGGTGACGGCGCAGAACGCGTCGGATGCAGTCGATCGGCTTGCCGGCTGCCAGGTGGTGTTGATGGATCTGCGGCTTCCCACTCCAGAGGACGGCATGCGGCTGATCGAAGCGGCTGCCGGAAACGCTCGCATCATCGTGCTGTCGGGCGCGGAGCCGGAAGCGAAGCTTCCGGTGGATGCATTTTTGATAAAACCTTGCTCGTCAAGGAAATTGCTCGAGACCATCGCGCGGTTCTGCTTGCTGTTGATCTGCGTTTCAGTTCTGCATGCCACTACTCTAAAGGTTTCGCGTGGCCAAAGCGAAGTTGTCGCAGAGTTCGATATGCACGGAACTGCAGTAGAGTGGGCGCTCGCAACTGTCTTCGTGGACGATCGAGCCCAGCAGCAAATCATGCTGTACGCGGGCGAAAACAAATTTACATACACTGCTTTTCTTGGCGCTCTTCCGGCGGGCGAGCACTCGGTGGACGTCCGCGGAAAGGGAATCGAGTTCTTAGGAGCCCGCTTTCACGAAGACTCTTCCGATGTCGTGGCCAATGCGCCGGTCTTATACGCGCGGGCGAATACGGTGGGAAAAGTTTCAGACATTCCGCTGCTGGTTTATTGCGAGCGGCTTTCGGAAAATGGCGCGGCCTTCCTTCAATACACTGTCATCTTCTCTAACGAGGACGGAGGCACATCAACCCGGGCGCTGATGGCGCGCTGGGGACGCACGACGGACATCGAATACGTGTACCGGGCCTTCGCGGGGCGCGCAACCATTCAGGCCAAGGATCACAAGGAGATCGAGTTTCGTGGGCGCCGCGACGGTACGCATCCTTTACTGATGCCCATTACCGACAACAACATGATCGGCGAGGCAGAGAATCCGACGCCGATTCGGTATCAGATCGCGCCCATTCTCGTCGACCTTGCTGGGCACTCGCGTGAAGAACTGATGGATCAGCATCCGGTCACTTATCGGGTCATGGCCCAAGAACTCGAGCGGGAAGGTAAGCTGCGGCCCGTAGGGATCGTGGACGGCGAAAAGGTCAGCGATCCGCGCAATTATTTGTACTTCGAGATGAACCTGGCGAGGCGGGAGTCATATGTCGCGGTTTTGGTGCGTCTGAAAAATGACCCGAACTGGTACAGCTCGCATCTGGGACATTCGGATTTCGCTCT
>JACXTT010011104.1_pt1 | contig 12077 bp, 8 predicted proteins | sample 9270951 | NCBI WGS metagenome assembly JACXTT01 (sample SAMN15532306, study PRJNA645909) | rock metagenome | isolation source: weathered quartz diorite | place: Puerto Rico | collected 2017-06-21 | reverse complement strand
GGAAACGATTTTTTCCTTTGCTTGTCCCCCCCGGACGTGAACTTCAGGGGCAAAATCTGCCATAATCCCTGGAAAAATGCCACATCCTGAGGGTCAGCAGATCTTGACCTTTAGCTCTCATGAGAGGGTCGTCACCAGCCGGATACCACGAAAAACGCCGGACGGCAAGTAAACACCCATTGCCCGGATGAGCCCTAAACTTCACCCCTTACACTTTTCCGTCGCCGTAACTCCTGAAAACACGTCGTCCAACCGGCCGACTTCACGGTCGGAATGATCCTTAACACTTTTCGTTCAAGCCGAGCCAACGTCAACGGGCTCGGCGAATAACAAGGTCGGATTTCGTTAATACTTCGTCAGTGTTCCACGTGGAACATTGGTTGCCAAGTTCGTCCCATCGTCCCAAAACGGGTGTAAGTGCCTGGAAGAATGGGACGAACCCGGCGGCGAGCCCAAACGCTACTTCTCGCCAACCGGCGCCCGCAGCACCTGTCCCTCTTGCGCCCGCAGCATCTGCACCACATCCTCGCGCGTCAGCTTGCCGCTGAGCAGCGCGGCGGTCGTGCCGGCAGCGAAGGCGTTGGCGATGCTCGTGCCGAACGCGCCGCCACCGGCCAGCTCCAGCTCGTCATAGGCGTACAGCCATGGCCGTGGGGCCAGCTCCATGGCGGCGGGGGTGCCGAACGCGCTGTACGGCTGCGGCCTGTTCTGGAGATTGGCGGCGCCGACCGAGATGACATTGCGCGCGTCCGCCGGGATGCCGATGCTGCCCACGTCGGTCGAGAAGTCGGCGAGAACCGCCCGGCCCTGGAGGCGATTGGCGTCGTCGATCACCTCCACGAAGATGCGTGGCCGCAGCTCCCAGTTCTTTTCCAGGGCCGGCAGCGTCGGCACGCCGAGCGGGCGAATGCCGCTCGGCGTCAGCCCCGTCAGCAGCTTGAACATCGGCGTCTTGCGCTCCGGGTGCGGCACGAACAGCCACAGCGTGTCCACCTGCTTCTCGACGCGGATCGCATAACGGCCTCCCTTGTCCAGCGACGCCTCCAGCACATGCTCGTACACCGACCCGCCCGGCACATGTTCGATCCGCTCCGCCCAGCCCAGCGTCCGCGCGACCAGCTCGAACGAATCGCCCGGCAACGCCTTCGCCTCCGGATCGCGCTGCCGCATGATCTGCAAGCGTAGGTTCGCCAACGGCCGGCGGTACAGGTCTTCCTCGCCCGGCTGCGCGTAATAGTCCGGATCGTGCGGCTCGCGCCACTGGAGCGTCAGGCGTATGCGCGTCTTCTCCGGCAGGTCGGGCTTGGCGTCGCCTTGATACGGCTGCCAGGAGAGGAAGTTGACCTCGTTCGACCAGCGTCCCTTGGGGAGCTTGGTGTCGTCGTCGGTGAATTTCATGACCGGATCGCCGGGCGTGCTGCGGAACGGCCCGAGCCAGTTCTGCCCGCGCGTGTTGCCGACCGCTTGAAACCAGAGCGGGCCTTTCGAATCGTCGAGCAGTTTCGCGAGCGGGCTGACGGCGCCGAGCGGATAGCCGCTGTGCCACGACAGGGCATTGACGACGATTGGGATGCCGTCGAGGCTGCTGACCGACTTGAGATAGGCGCCGAATCGTTCCTCGCGCCGGCGCTGCTCGACTTCGAGCTGTTCGTGATAATCCATGCGTTGAAGGTGCCATTCACGATCGCTGTAGAGCCAGGAGTAGAAGGGGCCGAGAAAGCCGAGGAAGTCCTTCTGATCGGTTTCGTCGGTGAAGTCATTGAGGATGGCGCGGCGTTCCTCGAGCAGCTCGGCACGGCGCGTCCGCAACTGGGCGGCGCGGGCGACCTGCTCGCCGTGGCGCTGTTCGGCCGTCGGCGACGATCGGCCCCCTTGTACATAGCGCACCACGTCCTGAAGATAGGTCGGATCGAGCGTCTCGACGCGGACGAGCACAATTTCCGCCTCGGGCGCCGCGAGGGCCGCCGCCTGAGCGCAGAGCGTGCCGTGCCCCGGCTCGTCCGGATCGCCCGCGTACGGCTTGGCATAGATCTCCGGATCGAGCTCGGTTGTCAGATCGACGAGTCGGGTCTTCGGCGGCAGCAACTTCTTCTTGACCAGTGCCTCCCAGGCGCGGAAGTCGCGGTCGATGACGGCGATGCGCACCCCCTTGCCGCGATAGCCGCGCTCGTGCAGGTCCTTCAGCTTCGCCTGCTCGAGCGCCTTGGCGTTGTCCCCCTTGAGCTTGAAGGCGGCATCGACGTTGACCTGCGTCACGTGCGGCAAGCGAATGACGCTGACGAGAGGCGACGGCGCGAGGCGTTTGATCTGGTCGAGCCGAATCGTGCCGGTGACGAACTGCCCGAGCTGGCCTTCGACGAAGAAGCCGGGCGTCAACTCTTGCAGCGTGCGTTTCCAGGCGATGTCGTCGGTCGTCGCGTTGCCGACGAAACCGACCTGCACGCGGATGCGTCCCGGTTTGATGTCTTTTTCCTTGGCGAAGTCCCACAGCTCGGGGCTGATCTTGTCGAAATACTCCTCGCCTCGCGGCTCCGCGTCGGCGATCTCCTTGATCGCCTCGGTATCGGGCAGCACTTCGATCACCGACACGGGGTTGACATCGCGCAACGGCGTTGGGATTTCGTTGCGCGGAATGATTGGTCCCAGCCAGCCGGCGGGATGGTTGCGCAGATCGCGCTGCAAGATATCGAGCTTGGCGCGGGGAATGGTGCCGACGATGCGCGTCTGCGGCCGGCGGGTGTAGCCGCGATGATCGTAGCCGACCGGTTCCTTGAAGCCGAGCTCGCGCAAGAGGACGCGCGTCTGGTTGGCCAGCTCGCGCTGCCTATCGGCGCCGAGGTTGCCTGCCAGCTCCAGACGCACCGTGACCGGATCCTCCGGGCCATCTGGCAATTTGAAGTCGTCCGGCACAAGCAGAATCGACTGCACAACAGTCGGGGCCAGTAGCTTGAGCGCCTTGGACGATTCGATGGAGCCGCGCAGGTAGTTCTTGGCGCGATTCTCCCGGTCGGTGTCAAGATGCTTGTCGAGCGGCGGGTCGAACTCGAAGTTGAGGCTCTGCATATGCTTGATCATGGCGTCATATTGCAGGACGTGCTGATCGCGCGGGGCGGGGATGTAATAGCGCAGCGCGACCTTGTACTTGGCCGGCGGCGGCGCCTGCGGCGGCTGGGCGTGAACGGCCGAGTCGAGAAGAATGCCGACGAGCAACAGCAAGCAGCGAGCGGAGTTTGCCATACCTTCAGTATGACACAAGGATGGGCCGGCGCAAACGAATTTCGTGGTCCGAGGCGCGGAAAGGACGACCTGAAAAAACGAAGAATGGCGAGAGACCGCCCAGCGAAACTGGGGGAAATATGCGGAATTGTCGCTTGCGGTATTGCGTTCGCATGGCGCCATGCGAACGCTAAATCGCAAGCGGCGGAAAGCTACTCGAAATCCTTAGGCGGTGGCCCCTTGCCTTTCGGGCCTTTGCCGCCGAGCTCCTTGAGTTGCATCTTTTGCTCATCGGTGAGGATTTTGCTGAGCCGTTCGTCGACGTCCTTTTGCAAGGCATCGAGCTGTTTCTTCTGGTCGGCAGTCAGGTTGAGCTGCTCCTGGATGAAAGGGGGCAGGATTTGGCCCGGCTGCGGCGGACCTTTGCCCTTGAAACCTTTGCCGCCTTTATCGCCTTTGTCGCCGCCGGGACCTTTGTCGCCCTTGGGTCCCTTGTCGCCGGGGCCTTTATCGCCTTTGCCGCCCCCCTGGCCGAATTCGCCCTCCATTTTGGCGGCGAGAGCGATGAGCTCTTCGCGGGTAACGATGCCGTCCTTGTTGGCGTCGGCCAAGTCGAAGAGCCGATGCAGGCGCGGATCGGTGACTTCTTCCTTGGTGAGCTTGCCGTCCTTCTTCTTGTTGAACGCCATCATCTTGGTGACGATCGACGAACTGCCGTAATCCTTGTCCTTGCCGGCCGGCTGCTGTGCGTCCGCTGCGACGAGCAGCATGACGATGCAGGCGAAGGCCAGCGCGATTGGCGCGAGTCTTTTCATGGTAGACATTCTCCACGGCCAGGGGTAAACGCAGCAACCCCCTGGGATCAAGATGTCCATATCCCAGGGGTTCGCTGCGTTTACCCCTGGGCCCGGCGGTTATTTCTTCTTCTTCTTGGCATCCGCGCCCCCCTCGGCGGGGGTGGCGCCGACGACGATGTCGAACACCGCCGACAGCTCGCCGATGCGCGAGTTCGGCACCGGGCGGAAATCGACCAGCACCAGTTCGCGGTCGACGGCATCGCGGATGCCGCGCAGTACCATGTCGTTGCGGTTCTGCGCATGCCCGTTGACAAAGAGCTGCGTGCAGATCAGCTCGCGGTCGCCGCGCTTGACCTTGACGTGAATGTGCGGCGTGCGGCCGGGGTACGGCACCGGCTTGACGGTGCGGAAGCGGTACTCGCCGCGGGCGTTGGTCGTGAAGCGGCCGAAGCCCTGGAAATTGGCGTCGCGCTGCCGGCGGCCGCTGTCGGCGCTGTGCAGATAGACGCCCCGGCCATCGACCTGCCAGATCTCGACGACCACGTTCGCCATCGGCTCGCCGCTGATCGAGAGGACACGCCCCGTCAGGTGGGTGATCTCGCCAATGGCGGGCGTGACCGAGTTGTTGACGATCACCAGATCGTTGTCGGTATCGAGCGGCAGCCGATCGGGGTAAAACGGGCCTTCGGTGAGGCGCGGCGTCCGCGCCAGCTCCTCGGCAAAGACGCCGGGCGTGAACAGGGCCGCGGCGCCGAGCGCCCCGACGGCGCCGAGCGTCACCCCGCCGCGTAAGAAATTGCGGCGCGTCAAGTACGATTCGAGCGGGTTCATGGCTGTTTCTCCTTGGGAATTGTGCCAATTCCATGCGAATGATCGGACGGACGTTATTCTACAGGCCGATGCTTAAGATGAGATGAAGAAGGCCAAATCCATGCGGAATCCACTCTTCGTTTAGCGTTCGCATGGCGCCACGCGAACGCTAAACAAATACCAACAACCACTTCTCAATCCTTCTGCAACGACATCCGCACCCCGTCGCCGCCGACGATGCGTGCCGACACAAACGGGCTCGCCTCGGCGTTGTTGAGCCGAAGGAGCAGCGCGTTCCAGCCCTTGGCCAATTCGAGCGGCGTCTGCTCGGCTTGCACCTCGACGCGCTTGCCGTTGTGCCAGAGTTGCAGCTTCTCCTCGCTTTGATGCTGCAACTGCACCTTCTGCTCCTTGGGCGAAAAGACATATGTCAGCAGATACGCCGACCCCGGGTCCAGGCCGAGCACCGGACGCAGGTCGAATCCCTTGCCTCCCATGTCGGCCTGCACTTGCTGCCAGCGCACGATCTGTTTCTCGCGCACGATCACCGCCGTCGGGTCGGGATTCTTCTCCAGCGGATGCGCTTTCGTCAGATCGAAGTCGAGCGGCCCCACCGCCCACGCCGCCAGGACCATGCCGCGCAGCTCCTCCTGGCTCTTGCGGTCGCGCAGGAACGCCACCAGGTCGATGAACTCGTTGAACGATAGATGCCGCACCACATCGTCCGGCATCAGCGATTTCTTCGACGCGACGACTTCCTCCAGATCGGTCGCGGCGATGCGCACCTCCTTGCCGGTCGCGTCCTTCAAGATCAATTCCTTGGCCGTCTGCGCCACCTTCAGGCCGCTGACGGTCTGCCCGCTCTTGGTGGTGGCGACGTAGGTCTGATAGCCTTCCTTGATTTCCTTAGACGGATCGAGCATCGATTCCATGACCTTCTCCAACGACAGCGTATCCCAGACGCGCGTCAGGTCCGGCCCGACGCTGCCGCCGACGCCTTCGAGTTGATGGCAGGTCATGCACGCGACCGCCTTGTGGTTCAAGTAGAGCTTGCGGCCACGATTCGGATCGCCCTGGTCCCTCACCATGGCGCTGACCCGTTTCAGCTCCGCCGGTTCCAGCGACACGAGCAGGCCGTCCTTGACGACGCGCGACAGCAAGTCGTTCACCGCCGGCTGGTCCTTTGACGCGAAACGCCGCAGCGATTCGCTGACTTCCGGCAGCAGGGCACGCGGCAGCTTCTTGTCCACGAAACGCTGGCCGACGAGGCGGGCGCCGTCGATGGTCTGGCCGAGCAGGACGATCACTTCGCGCTGGACGCGCACATCATCATCGCCGAGCAGGCCCTTGGCGAACTCGCGGGCGCCGTTGCGGTCGATGCCGGCCAGCGCGCGCAGCACCTCGATGCGGATGGCAGCGTCCTTCGACACCGCGTGAACCAGCAGCGGCTTGAAGGCAGCCCTCTCGCCGACCTGCCCGAGCGCGCGGATCAACGGCGCCTTCACCGTATCGTCCCTGGCGTCGGCGAGGTGTTCGAGCAATACCGGTACGGCGCTGATGAGCCGGGCGTCGGCGATGGTTTGCAGGACTGCCTGGCGCGACTTCGGGTCATCGGTCTTGAGCATCGCGATCAGCGTCGTCTTGACGCGCTCCGACTTGATCGCGCCGGCGCTCGCCAGCACGTCGAGAGCGGCCAGCTTCATCGAGTTGAGCTGTCCGGCCGTGATCTGCTTGGTCGGCTCGGCCGGCAGATCGTCGAGAAACTTGACCAGCGGCTCCACCGAGACCGGCGGGTCGCTCTGGTAATAGAGGTAAGAGCGGATCAAGGCGACCTTCTGCTCCGGCTTGACGTGGTAGTTCTTCAGCAAGGCGGGAACCTTCTCGGCCGCCGCGCGAACGCGCAGATGCGGGTAGACTTCGAGCACGCGCTCGAGGTCCGTTTCCGAACCGGAATCGGCGAGGGTGAGCAGCTTGGCGATGCCGTCCTTGCCGGTATTTTCCAGGGCGCGAATCAGGCCGTCACGCAGGTAGTCGTCGGTCCCCTTGTCGAACTGCAAGCCGTTGACGATGACCTCGGCGGCAACCGGACTGTGGATACGGCCAATCGCCAGATAGACGGAGCGGCGGACGTTGGGATCTTCATCGTTGGCGCGGCGAACCAGTGCATCGTGGGCATCCGAATCACCTTTCTTGCAATGGAGGGCCAGGGCGTCCGCGGCCAGCCGGCGAATCTCGGGCGCGAAGTCCCCGAGCCGATCGATGACGGCGGCGCTCACCTCGTCGTTCCAGAACGATTGCAGGGCACCGAGGGCGGCGATGCGGGCGACGGTCGGCCGATCGTCGTCCTTGAGCAGCTTGATCAGCTCCGCGCGCTGCTTGTCGCCGCGACGGACGATCTCCTGCTGAGCACGCAGGCGATCGCTGAAGTTGTCACTCGCCAACGCCTTGATGAGGTCGGCATCGTCCTGCTTGGCGATCTTGGCCCAGGCATCGAGGCCGCGCGACGGGATCGCCGGATGCGATTCGGTTCCCTTCCAGCTCAGGCGATAGATGCGGCCATGCTTGCCGTCGCCCCACAGCTTGCCGGCGCCGCCGGAGTCGGTACGCCAATCGCAGACGTACATGGCGCCGTCGGGGCCGAGCACCATCTGGCACGGGCGGAAGAGCGGATCGCTGGAGCGCAGGAGCTCGAACTCGTGGGTGATCTCGAAGCTCGCGCCGATCGGCGCCATCTGGTAGGCGCGGATCGACTTGCGGAAGACGTCGGGATAGTAGAGCATTCCACGGTAGTGGTCGGGAAAGAACGTATCGTTGTAGAGCAACAGACCCGCGGGGGCCCCGCGGCCGGTCTTGTGCATCGGCGCGAGTTTGCCCGGCGTCTCGCCGTAGACGGCGCTGCGGACGAAGTCGGGGACGCAGCATTCCGCGCCGGGACGCAGCCGCCAGCCGAAATCGGTCCCCTCGGCGACGTGCATCAGCCGGCAGCCGGTCCACTTGGAGCCGTCCTCGTTGTCGTTGTCGGCATGGAACATGTTGAAGCCGGCATCGAAGACCACATCGCGATAGGGGTTGCGATAGCCGATCGAGTAGGCGTGCATCTTCGAGCCATCGGGCCGGCAGCGGAAGATGGCGCCGGTGCGCAACACGGTGGCGCGGCTGCCGTCAGAGCCTTCGACGTGGTTATCGTTGTCGCCGGAGGTGATATAGAGCCAGCCGTCGTTACCGATGGTCAGGCCGGAGACTTGATGGTGATGCCAGCCGCAGAAGCCTTGGGCGATGATTTCCTTCTTGCCCCAGGCGCCATCGGGCTGCTTCTTGTAGCGGCGCACGGTCCCCTGGCCGCTGAGGTACATCCAGCCATCGTGGACGAGAATGCTCGACGGCAGGTCTTCTTCGAGAACGACTTTCGCCGAATCGTAGACCCCTTTCTGGGCGTTGTAGCCGAGCATCTTGACGTGGTCCTTGGTTGGCTTGCGCGCGATCAGGACTTTGCGCTTGGTGCCGTCCTTGTAGGTGAATTCGATCTCCGCCTTGGGCGAATCGAGCCCCTTGGCCTCGACCCATTCGAGGATGTAGAGGTTGCCGTCAACGTCGAAGGTCATGCCGACAGGATTGATGATCTCAGGAGCGTCCGCGACGATGTCGATCTTGACGCCTTCGGGGGCGACATAGCCCTTGAGACGCGGATCGAACTGGCCGTGATCGATGAGCTTGACCCAAGCGGGGGTCGGCTTGATCGGTGCCTGCTGGAAGTTGAGGTCCGGCCTGGCGGGCTGGGCGGCGGCGAGGCATGGGAGGAACAGCAAAGCGGCAGCGACGGTCTTTTTCACGGGATAGATCTCCACATCTTCGTTTAGCGCTCGCAACAAAACGACGGAGCGCAGGGAGTGAATTCGGTGAGGATGACACATCCGGCATTTTTCTGCGGGCGCTAAACGGGGATACGGGATCAAGGGTTGCCCTTCAACCAGTGCCTTATAATCGCCCCGAAGTACGTCCCATTCACCGACGACGGCTGTCCCGGCGCGACCGCGTAGCCGCCGTCCTCGTTGCGGCATCTGGCGACGAAGGAACGGACGCCCTCGACGTTGCCCGGCTTCGCCTTGAGCATGTGATAGCAGCGCATGACGCGGTAGGTCGTTTCGAGATCGGAGGCGATCTCGCTGTCGGCCTTGCCCCACCCGCCGTTCTGGCGCTGGCCGATGTTTAACGCTTCGGAAGCTATTTTTCCAGAGACCGTTACCCTCAGACGCATGATGGTAACGTTCGCGCTGGCAGTGTCGCGGGCTTGGCTGAGACCTTTGCCGAATGTGCCGTCTTTGTTCCGCATGTCGTCAATGACCTTGTACCAGAGCTCGGCGTCTTTTTCGGCAGGTATCAGTTTCACGCTCTCGAGTCCGGCAGCGCCGATGCGGATCTCTTCGAATGTCTTGGCATTCTCCGTCAGATACTTGCTGGCAGCACCGGTGTATTTGTCGGTCGGCATCTTCAGCTCGACGACCGCCATCAGGCCGACCGCAGTCTCGAAGACGCCGGGCTTGCCCTTGGGTGTGTCGCTGAACGCGCCGGCCTCGGCGTCCCAGCAACTCTCGACGAACTTGATGCAGGCGTCTTTGTTCGGGACATCGCTGCCGAGGTACTTCAGCGCCCGCACCGCTGCCGAGGTGGACCGCAGCGTCGGCGCGACCCTGGCTGCGTCGGGCTTCGGCTCATGCGCGCGGAAGCCGCCGCCGTCGGTTTGTAATTTTTTCACATAGGTGATGGCTTGCTTGATCCCCGCATCGCCGGCGCGGGCCGACGACATTGCCATCAAGCAGCCAACCAGAATCAGACCAAGGCGTTTCATGGGAAATCCTCTGAGTGAGTGCGCTCCTCCCTGCAATTATCCAGGATCGACTGCCGCTCGGCACGAAGATTTCGCCAAATTCCTCTGGACAACTCCGTCGGATTCTGGCATAGGGTCCGCCTCACTTGAGGAAAAATTACAAAAACGTCGGCCTGCTTTCTCATGCGGAAGAAAGCAAGGGCCGGGCTGTCTATCGGGGGAATGCTATGCGCCTCGGCACCGCGGTGTTGGCCTTGGCTGTCGGTTTGGGGGTCGTCGGCCTGGCGTCGGCGCAGGAATCGGGAAACTGGTTCACGCGCCTGTTCACGCCCGCCGTCGAGAAAAACGAACCGGCCAAGAAGATCGACGCCACGACCGACTTGCCGAAGACACCGGCCAGCTCGCTCAACAATCGCGCCGCCAAGGCGAAGGCGGACCTCGATCGCCGGCAGGAAGTGTGCATGAGGCTGCGCGAGATCGCCATCGCGACCGGGGACGACGAACTATTGCGCAAGGCCGAGATGCTCGATCAGCGGGCGTACGATGTTTACCTCGCCGCCAAAAATCAGGGCGGCGAAATCGAACGCGCCAAGGCAGCGGCGGACGCCAAGAAGGGGGGCCGTTGATGCGAAAATCCCTTGGCCTCGTATTGTTCGCGGCGCTGCTTGTGTGCGCCGGCTGCGTGACGACAGCGCCGCCCGACGGGATTTCGCTGCCGCCGGCGCCGGCCGCGAAGTGGTATCCGCCGGTGACGCCGGAACAGGCCGCCGGAGGCAACCCCCATCAGACCGCACAGGCGCTTCAGGAGGAGATGGATCGCGAGCAGCAGCAGATTCTGCTGACGACGCAACGATAAAGCACTCAAACGCGAGAGACTGGCACTTTCGCGTTGCAGGTCGGCAGCCTTTCGGGGGAACGGCGCCGGCTTGCTTTTTTGCGCGCACTTCAACTTCCATTTGCCATCACCGGGTGCCATGCGGGCGCTGAACGAAGAGCGGTGCAAACCATAGACTACCGTGGGTTTCTTCACTCACGGGGATGGCGATGCGCGCATCCATCGCATGGGGCCGGCATGCACTCGACCTGGAGATCGGCGAGCAGAATCTCGTCGCCGGTCGGCGTGCGCCGATCGTCCCCGACCTTGCCGATCCGGTCCAGACCCTGCGCGACTCTCTGGAGCACCCGCTCGACTATCCCGCTCTCTGGCGGGCGCTGACGCCGGACGACCACGTCGCGATTTTTGTCGATGAGGGGATTCCGCAGCTGGCACGCCTCCTGTTGCCGCTGCTGGAACAGATTTGCCAAGCCCACGTTGGCCCGGAAGCGATCACGCTGATCTGCTCGTCGCCGTCGTCGGGGCAGGCCTGGCTCGACGAGCTGCCCGACGAGTTTCAGGACGTACACATCGAAGTGCATCAACCCGGTGAGCGCAAGAAACTGGCGTATCTCGCCACGACCCGGGACGACCGCCGCGTTTATCTCAACCGCACCGCCGTCGAAGCCGAGCAGCTGGTGCTGCTGACGCGGCGCGGCTACGATCCGGTCACCGGCTATTCAGGCGCAGAGACGGCCCTCTACCCCGGACTGGGCGATGAGGCGACTGCCGAGGAATTTCGCGACCAGCTCGACGCCGAGCCACCGGACTTGGAGCCGTGGCCGAGCCAGGCCGAAGCACGCGAAGTCGCCTGGCTGTTAGGGGCGCCGTTCTTCGTGCAGGTCATTGAAGGGACCGGCGACGGCATCGCGCATATTCTGGCAGGCCCACTCGAAAGCAGCAATGCCGGCCAGCAGTTGCTCGATGCCCGCTGGCGCGTCGAGTTCGATCAGCCGGCCGACGTCGTCATCGCCGGCGTCACCGGGTCAAACGGCACGATAGCCGACCTGGCTCGCGCATTCTTGGCAGCTGCCCGCGTCGTCAAGCCCGGCGGCAGCATTGTCGCGCTGTCCGATTTCGCGCCGGCGCTCAGTCCGGCATTCGAACTCTTGCGCCGCCATGACGATATCGCCTTCGCCCAGGAGTTGCTGCTGGAGGAGAAGCCGATCGATCTGGCCGCCGGTTTTCAATGGGCAACCGCCGCCAATCAGGCACGGCTCTATCTGCTGAGCGGATTGGCTGCAGATGTTGCCGAGGAGTTGTACACGACCCCGCTGCAACATGCCGAGCAGGCGCAAAAGCTATTGGGCGGCCACGCTACGTGCATCCTGTTGCCGGATGCCCACCGGACGCTGGCGGTGTTGACCTGATCGGTGTTCGTTCAAGCCTACGGTGCCTGCCTCCCACTGATTTTCTTGCAACGCATGGCTACCTAATTTTTTCAATCACCCGCTTGAAAGCTAAACTGACTCCGCGTACCGTCGTTCCAGGTTTCGCAATAAGCCCGCACGTTGCTTCGTCGACCGCGCCGCGCGCATCACCTTGCGGCGATGGA
>JACXTT010011103.1_pt1 | contig 12078 bp, 11 predicted proteins | sample 9270951 | NCBI WGS metagenome assembly JACXTT01 (sample SAMN15532306, study PRJNA645909) | rock metagenome | isolation source: weathered quartz diorite | place: Puerto Rico | collected 2017-06-21 | reverse complement strand
AAGAAAACCAATGAACGGCGTTGGAGCATTTCAAAGTGATTTGCGCGCAATCTGTGTTGGTCTTTCTACTTTGCAGCGGCGATCTCATCCACGATCGCCTGGGTTGCGGCGCGCGGATCTTCCGCGGTAAGAATCGGCCGTCCCACGATGATAAAATCCGCCCCGGCACGTATCGCTTCAGTCGGTGTTGCGGTGCGCGTCTGGTCGTCCTGCTTCGGCCCCCCCACCTTCTCTTTCGAACGCACACCTGGCGTCGCAATTAAGAACTCTTGTCCGCAAGCTTTGCGAATCTCCCGGGCCTCTTTCACCGAGGCAACCACGCCATCCACTCCTGCTTTCCTGGCCAGCCGTGCCAGCTTCACGGCGCGTTCTTTCGGCAGGCCCCCGATTCCAGCTTCAAGCATCGCTTTGCGGTCCATGCTGGTTAGAATGGTCACAGCCAGCAACCTCGGACGGTCTGCACCCATGGGCACACCCGCGCTGATTGCCTGGGCTGCCGCTTTCATCATGGCGCTGCCGCCCAGCGCGTGCACGTTCATCAGCTGGACTCCGGTCAGTCCTGCGGCCGACAACACCGAGCCCGCCACCGTATTTGGAATGTCGTGGAATTTCAGATCGAGAAAAACACCGGGGCCGAGCGCCGCAATTTCCTTCACGGCAGCAGGCCCCGCCGCTGTAAACAGCTGATTGCCGATCTTGAACATGCCCACCAGGTCTGCAACTTGCTTGGCGAATTTGACCGCTGTGGACAGGGAATCAAAGTCCAGCGCGACTATCAAGCTGCTGCGGGGATGGGCATCGAAGGTCACGTTTCTTTGTGACCCCGACTGCCTCGGGGTCAGTGTTTCGTAGGTAATTCTAACAGTTCGAGCCTTACTTGGCTCACGCCCGAATGGATCAGTCCAATCTTCCGGGCGACACGGTAGGATACATCAATTTCGCGTCCTTCTTGATAAGGACCTCGGTCATTGATGCGTACGAGTTCATATTTCCCGTTCCGAGTATTGACGACTCGCAGGATCGAGCCAAACGGCAGATTGGGGTGCGCAGCCGTCAGCCCCTCGGAGTCATAGTGCTCCCCATTGGCCGTCTTCCTCCCGTGAAAGCCTGGGCCATACCAGCTGGCATTGCCAACCCAGGTCTTTATGGGCTTCGCTGGATCGCTCAGATGGGCCACCAAGGGTGCCTCCATCGCTGGAGCGATGAGGAACATCAGGGGTATCCACCGGATTGCAGCCCACAAAATGAAGAGTCTATGTCTCATAGTGTGTTTTTCTTACTACAAATCCTAAAAAGCATAGCAGAAAACCGCGTCTTTGTCAAGCATTTTCTGCTAGAAATTTTTTGTGTATCTCATTCAAAGTAAATATCTTAGCCCCAAAAATCGTCCTGCGAAGTTCCTCGGCCAGTCTCTGGCTGGCCCTCGGGTCAGTAAAGCTGGCCGTCCCGACCTGTACTGCCGTAGCGCCTACAGCCAAGTATTCAAGCACGTCTTCGACCGTCTCGATACCTCCGAGCCCCAGAACTGGAATCTTGACCGCCCTCCGAGCCTCCCAAACCAGCCGGAGGGTTATTGGCTTGATTGCCGGCCCCGAAAGTCCCCCCGTAGTGTTCCCGAGCTTTGACCTTCCCGTTTTGTAGTCGATGGCCATGGCCGGATATGTATTCGCTACTGTCAGGGCGTCAGCGCCTGCACCCTCTGCCGCCACGGCGATAACCCCAATGTCTGCAACCAGCGGCGAAAGTTTGACCCACAAGGGCCGCTTCGCTGCCCGCCGTGCTGCCGCTACGACTTCCGCCACCATCCCCGGCTCGGCTCCAAATTGCATGCCTCCCCTCTTTACGTTTGGGCAGGAGATGTTCAGTTCGTAGCCCGCCACACCTTCAGCATCCTCAAGGACCCTAATAACCTCGGTGTAATCCTCAAGGGTGTAGCCGAAAACATTGGCAATGACGTGGGTATCGTATTTTCTCAGTACCGGGAGTTTTTCTCCAATAAATGCCCGGACCCCCACGTTCTGAAGTCCCACGGCGTTCAACATTCCGGAAGGGGTTTCGCATAGCCGGGGCGGAGGGGCGCCTTCGATGGGTTCCCGGGAAAGGCCTTTGGTAACAAAACCTCCCAGGCGGCTGGGATCAACGAGGTGGGCAAGTTCGAGGCCGTATCCAAAGGTTCCGCTGGCGGGAAGAATGGGATTTCGCAAGCGCAAAGCGCCGATCGTAACGCTCAGGTCTACGTCGGCTGGGGCACGACCCCGCGGGGAGGCGTCTGCGGAGCTCACTTCGCGGAGAAGGATAACACAAATTTCAAAGGTGAGTTTGCAGCTCACCCTCTCAGTCGTGAGGAGTTTCAGACGAGAAATTATTCTTCAGGGCACTCTATGCGGCGCTCCGGATTTACTCAACGCTTCGGCCAGCACGTGGCCATCGCGCGGGGCCAGCGTTATTCCGCAGAGCGAGGCCAGTGTCGGCGCGATGTCCGCCGGCGTGGCGGCATTGTAATACTCGCCGGGCTGAATCCCGTAGCCCATCAGAAGAACAGGCACGCGCTGATCGTAATTCCACGGTGTGCCGTGCCCCGTGGCGTATCCTCGGGGCTTCCCCGTGGGCGTGGAATCCATCAGCCAGTACGCCTTAGGCACGATGAACAAGTCTCCGCTTCTGCCCGGAAAATAGCTAGCCGCCATAGCACGTCGAATTGGACTCTGCGATGCCGGTCGGTCCCACAACTCTTCCGCCCGGTAGATTTCCGCCACGCCGGGCTGCGACTTCGCTGCTTCAACGGCAGCCTTCATCGCTTCTGGATTGCCTTTCATCCGGTCATAGACACCGGGCGCAAAATACACGTCGCTTCCCGTAACGCGCGCGATCGCTGGTTTGCCCAAATTGAATGGTTCGAGCGCCCTTGCCATCCGCTCCTGCAAATCTGCAAGCTGTAACGTGCCCGCATCGGTGCCGGTCTTCTGCATATCCTCGGGAACCGGTACAACGCCGTGGTCGGCGCTCAGCGCCACCATATAATTCCCGTGTCCCACCGTTTTATCCAGATGCGCGAATAATTCCCCCAGGTCCTTGTCCAATCGCACGAGAATGTCCTGAATCTCCCAGCTTCGCGGTCCAAAGGAGTGACCCACATAATCCACCGACGAATAGCTGACGCCCAGAAAATCTGTCCCGCCCCCTTTACCCAGTCCCAGTGCGTCAACCGACCTCTCCGCAAGTTGCGTCAGGTAGGTGTCCGCAAACGGGCTCGTCGCCCACTCCTCAAAGAAAGCCCCGTCGGGATCGCTCCCCGCGGCCTTGCCCCGCAGGGGATGAGGGAAAGCTGGTTCCCAGCCTTCGGGCGGAACCGCGCCAGTAGCTTTTTCATTGTAAAAATATGCGCTCGGGGGCAGAGACAGAGCCCATGTCTTGCCATAATCCTGCTTGACCGGATGTGCTTTCGCGTAATCGTCGATGAAGGGCAAAGTCCCGTAGATGTTCGACGTGGTCCACGCTCCCGTTCCCCCATCAAGCCAGGTCACCGCGTCCCCTTGGTGTCCCGCCATGGTGATGGCCGCGCGTGCCTTCAGCGAAAACGTCACCACCCGCGTCGCTCCGCCGCCCTGAAATTTCAGCTCCTCCGCGAACGCCGGCACTTCCATTCGCCATGCGCTGTCGCCGCCTTTCACGTGCGCCCCTGCGTACCCGACATTCTTCGCTTTGGGGTCCGACGTGCACGTCACCATCTCTTGCGTTTCGCGGTCCCACCAGGCGTTCGCGATCATCCCGTGAGTCGCCGGCAGAGCCCCCGTCGAAATCGTCGAGTGGCCCACGCAAGTCTCGGTCGTCGCATAGGGATAGGCGGCGTCTCGGAACCACGCGCCTTCCTCCACTAGTTGTTTCAGTCCACCGGACCATTGCCCGCGAAACTTGTCCACGTAATCTCCGCGCATCTGGTCCACCACCAGCATCACCACCAGCTTTGGCTTTGCTAACGGAGCTTTCCGCTTGGCCGGAGCTTTCGCGGCAACCGCTGTCTTCTTTGGCTGCTCCTGCGCGTTTGTCCCAAGCGATGGACTCATGGACAACACCAGCACTAGTCCGCGAATAAGTGTTTTTCTTCGTCTCATCCCCGCCATATTCACATTCTCCTTGGTTCCACCGCCGCGCAGTCTACCACGCTTGTATGAATGTACAGTCTCAAGGGCCACGCGAATCTCGCTGGTTGCCCATGGCCGGCCCAAATCATCATTAACTCCGCTTATGTTAGGATTACCCGACCATGCGTATCGTTGAAAAGGCGCAGTTGATGTCCGCTTCCGAAGTGGACCGCACTCTCCAGCGCCTGGCCCATGAAATTGTGGAGAAATCCGGCGGCACCAAGCACCTCGCGCTCATCGGGATCCGCCGCCGCGGGGTGCCCTTGGCCCAGCGCATCGCCCAAGCCATGCGCGGCATTGACGGCGTTGAAATTCCCGTCGGCATCCTGGATATCACGCTGTACCGGGATGATCTTTCGAAGGTGGCTCCGCAGGCCGTCCTTCAGTCCTCGGACATCCCTTTCAGCGTGGACAACATGGATCTCGTCCTTGTTGACGACGTGCTGTACACCGGCCGCACCATCCGCGCCGCCATGAACGGCCTGTTCGATCTCGGGCGTCCCAAGAGGGTCTCGCTCTGCGTGCTGATCGACCGCGGCCACCGCGAAATGCCGGTCGAGGCACAGTACGTTGGCCGGACCGTGCAGACCAGCGACACCGAAATCATCGAAGTGCGGCTCCGCGAGATCGACCATGAGGAGCGCGTCGTCCTGGTCGACCGCGTCGACTAGCTCTGGTTTTGTGGCAAGATTAAACGAACTGTCATCCTGAGATTACCCGAGGAGGGTAGCCGAGGGATCTCAGCGGTAACTGTGAGCAACCGGTGAATGTTTTTTGGTCCTTTAGCTGAGTGAGGATGTGACCCCTAAATTCCGCGACCTTCTCGCCCTCGAACCGCTCACCGCGGATGAACTCACCTTTCTTCTCGATCAAAGCAAACCCTTCGAGGAAATCCAGCGTCATCCCCTGAAAAAACTAGCCACCCTGCGCGGCAAGACCGTGGCCCTGGCCTTCTTTGAAAATTCCACTCGCACGCGCATCAGCTTCGGCACCGCCGCCTCCCGCCTCGGCGCGGACACCATGAACCTTCAGGCGGAAGCTTCCAGCGTGAAGAAGGGCGAGTCTTTACTCGACACGATCTACACTCTCAGCGCCATGAAGCCGGATTGCCTGGTTATGCGCCACGCTTCCTCCGGCTCGGCCGATTTCGTCGCCCGCCACCTCGACCTCCCGGTCATCAATGCTGGCGACGGCACTCACGAGCATCCTTCCCAGGGCTTGCTCGACGCGCTCACTATTCGCAATCGCAAAGGCAAGCTCGAAAATCTCAATGTCACGATTTTGGGCGACATTGAGCACAGCCGAGTGGCCCGCTCCAATATTCACCTACTGGGAAAATTCGGTTGCCGCTTCACGCTCTGTGGCCCCGCCATGTGGGTCCCGCGCGAACTCGAAAAAATCAGCCTACCCGCAGCGCATATTCGCCGCGTCTTTCGCACCGAGGAAGCCCTCGAAGGCGCCGACGTCATCCTCGTCCTGCGTGTTCAGACCGAGCGCCTCCACGAGCCAGCCCTCTCCTCCAACGATTACATCCTGCTCTATCAGCTCAATGCCGAGCGCCTCCGCCGGGCCAAACCGGATGCCATCGTGCTTCATCCCGGCCCCATGAATCGCGGCATCGAAATTTCACCGGAAGTCGCCGACGGCCCGCAATCTTGCGTCCTCGAGCAAGTCACCAACGGCATCGCCGTGCGCATGGCGCTGCTTTTCTTGCTAATCTCCGGCTCCTCCGAGGATAGCTCGCGTCCAGCAAACGAAACGGAGCACCCCCGCAATCGCCGCTCCACCGACGTAAAGGACTCATCCCATGCTTCTCGTTAAGAACGGCCGCGTCCTCGATCCCCAATCGAAAACTGACGCGCAGCTCGACATTCTTCTCGACGAAGAAAAAATCTCCGAAGTCGCCCCGGCTGGAAAAATCACGCGCGCCAGGGACACCGAAATTTTTGATGCGGCCGGCCTAATTGTCGCGCCCGGCTTCATTGACATTCACGCGCATCTCCGCGAGCCCGGCCAGGAATCCTCGGAAACGATCGAATCCGGCACGCGCGCCGCGGCCCGCGGCGGCTTCACCGCCGTTTGTTGCATGCCCAATACGAAGCCGGCCAACGACAGCGCCTCCGTGACGCGCTTTATCCTCGATCGCGCCAAAGCATCCGCCAGCGTGCGCGTGTGGCCGATCGGCGCCGCGAGTGTCGCAAGCAAGGGCGAAGCCATCGCCGAAATCGCCGCCATGAAGCAGGCCGGCATCGTCGGCGTCTCCGACGACGGCAAGCCCATCGTTACCGCCAAACTCGCGCGGCAGGTGATGGATTACTGCTGCTCGCTCGATCTTCCGGTCATCGAGCACGCCGAAGATGTTTCGCTCGCCGCCGGGGCTGTCATGCGCGAAGGCGTCACCTCGACTCGCCTCGGCTTACGTGGCATGCCTGCCGCTGCCGAATCAGTCTGCGTTGCCCGCGACGTTCAGCTTGCCGAACTTTCCGGGGCGCGCCTGCATATCGCGCATCTCTCCGCAAGGGCTTCGCTCGAACAAGTCCGCTGGGCCAAATCACGCGGCCTGCGGGTCACCTGCGAAGTCACGCCGCACCACTTCACGTTGATTGACGAGGATGTTCAGTACGATTCGCGTTTCAAAATGAATCCGCCGCTCGCCTCACGCGAAGACCGTGAAGCTCTGCTCGCCGGCCTCGCCGACGGCGCCGTGGATGCCATCGCCACAGATCATGCTCCTCACGAGCCGGCGCTGAAAGATGTCGAGTTCGACCGCGCGCCGTTCGGCATTCTAGGCCTTGAGACCGCGCTGGCCCTTGCGCTCGAGCAATTGGTCCACCCCGGACGAATTCCGCTGATGCGCCTCGTCGAACTCTTTACTACCGGCCCAGGGCGCGTCCTCGGCATCGAACGCAAAATCGCTCCCGGCCAGCCAGCCGACCTCACCATTTTCTCGACCGACAGCGCCTGGACCTACAACGTCAACAATTCCGCCAGCAAATCCCGCAACTCTCCTTTCGCCGGCCGCGCCTTCAAAGGTGCGCCCGTCGCCACTATCGTCGCCGGCCGGATCGTTTATCGAGTTTCATGATCGGGAACGGGTTTTCTCTTTTGTAGCATTCTCAGAATCCAATATCCCGATGCAGCCGCGAATAAGTGTTTGATGGTGTGTCCGCTGATGATGTGTCCCAGCGAGAAAATCTGTCTATCGGCTAGCTCGGTTACCTTCGCAATCGCGTAGAACACAATCACCCAAATCAAATCTGCGGTCCCCGTGTAGCGCGACGGCAGGAGTAGCGCGGCGGCGAGAGCAAGCATGGCGTAGAGTTGCACCGCACCGAAGAAACGCAGATCGCCCGCTGCATGTTGTACGGACAAATGCCACTGAACCACGCTTCCGATGCCCACCGCTATCAGAATAGGAAGTAACCAAAAGCTGAGCTTTAGATTGACGCGTTCTGCAATCAGGGCCGATACCAGAGGCATGAAAACGATGGTCATCGGCACGCGGTCCCAGACAAGACGATCGTTGTCCGGAGCGAGGTGATAGTACGCGGAGCCAAAAGCTGTCAGCAGCAGGCCAAAAAAGACGAACAGGTAGGGCCAGCGCTCACGCGCATCGACGAATTGTTCCCTGCTGGACTTTCTTGACAGAAATGCGAAGCCCAACAGCCCAGCAATGACGAATGCGAAATTAGAGGTAACGTCGCCGAAGTTCGGGATACCGAGAAAACCCCGCTGATCGGCGAAGTGATGGTAGGAAGGCGGCAGATCGATGCGCGGAACGAAGAATGCAGCCGCCCCGACGCAAACCGCGAGCACTAAGAACACCCAAATGCCCGCTTGCCTTGGAAGCAAAGGGCGCATTGTGTTTAGTGTGCGGCGGGTTCAGCGGCGGGATGCATCCCGTGCTGCGGCACTTCGTGGATACCCCGCGCGGGTGGCTCGATCTTTTGCCGGTAGAAATGGTCGAGTGGCAATCTGCCTTTTCCGACCGGATACGCTTTCTCAATCGCCTTCGTTACGTAAGCTTTAGCAAGAGTAGCGGCTTCCAATAGCGACCTGCCCACCGCCAGATGCGCAGTCAGCGCCGAAGCGAATGTGCAGCCCGTCCCGTGCAGGGTATCCTCTTGCACGCGATCTCCCGCGAGCTGCGTCAATGCCGTGCCGTCAAACAGCACGTCGACGGCGCGTTCCATGTGTCCGCCTTTCACGATCGCCGCGCGCGCGCCCATCTCGACAATCTTGCGCGCCGCCGCTTCCATGTCCGCAACGTCCTTGATAGTCAGCCCGGTCAGGCTTTCTGCTTCCGGTACGTTCGGCGTAATCACGCTCGCCCGCTTCAGCAGCTCTGTCGCTATGTATTTCACGCCGCCCGCGTCCAGCAATTCCCGCCCGCTCGACGATTTCATCACCGGATCATGCACCACGTGCGCAAATTTGTGCGCGTCTAGGAATTCCGCCACCGCCACCGCGTTCCCCCGGTTCCCCAGCATTCCGATCTTCACCGCTGCAATCTCGCAATCTTTCGCCAGGACTTCCAGCTGCGCGCGCAGCGTCGCGCTCGGCGTGTTCTGCACGTCCTCGACACCCTGCGTGTTCTGCACCGTCAGTGAAGTAATCGCCGCCACGCCATAGCAACCGTGCGCCGCAAACGTTTTCAGGTCCGCCGCGGTCCCTGCCCCGCAGGAAGGATCGAATCCGGCGATCGTCAAAAGGATCGGTGGAACGTGGTGTCCGTTGTTCGTCATCGCTTCTTCATATTTTCTTGTCGCGTGAACTGTCCGAAGCGAAAATTGCCGGTCACGCTCGCTGTCCGCGGGACGTTTTCTCCGTCCTGCGGCGCACGGAACGCACCGGCAACTGTGAATGTACGCGCGCGAACGCTTCCGCGCAAGAAAAATTTCACGAATTTCTTCGCACAGCCAGCTGGCCGTGCCTCACTCGGAACAATTTGTGAACGCAAGATGAACTGTCAGGGCAAACCTGCAAAAAAGACGATCAGCGTAGTAAGCAGAATCAGAATTTCCCTTCGAACGCACGAAATCTGCGCTCCAGCTCCCACTGTTCGCGGGCCTTCGCGCTCGATTGCAGAAATTCTGCGCAGCCGCTCGATGGTTTTTCCGCGCCCACTGTGTCGCGCGCACAAGCCGAAGCAACACGCGTAAAGGCATCTTGCTTATCCCACAAGCTTGCCCCTGGCAAGAACGCATGCTCCAGGCCGGTGCGCACCAGTTTTTTCAAATCCGTGTAAGTAAAACCATACGTTTGCACGGCGCGAACATATTCGTTGGTCAAATCGATTCGTGAAACTCCCTCATCGTCTGTCGAAAGTGCCACCGGCACGCCGGACTGACGGTAAATCGGCAAGGGATGCTCTTTTCCCCGCACGCCGAGGATCACGTCGTTGCTCGTCAGGTTGATCTCCACCATGACGTGCCCCGCCGCCATTTCTTTCAGCAATTCCTGCGGACGCTCTTCGTACATCACATCCACCCCGTGCCCGATCCGCTTCGCGCCCGCCTCCACGGCCTGACGAATGTGGCAGCACAGCCCTTCCTGCGGCACCAGTCCGTAAGCCAGCTCGCCCGCGTGTAGCGTGATGCTGACCTTGGGATAGGCCTCGTGCAGATACTTGACCATCTTCATGTGCAGCGCGTAGTCATGCATGGACGTGAACCCATCTTCCGGCATGACAAAATTGATCCCGACCACGGTTTCCGGATCGGAGGACGCTGTTTCGAACGCCAGCACCGTTTGCGCGAACACGATCTCCTTCGGCAACCCGCGCAATACCTGATATAGAAACCGAATCTCCACATTGCAAGCCGGGGCGGCATCCGGCTTTCCGCAATGTTCACGTTCGCGGCGACCGGCCTCCGCGGACTTAAAATGCTCCAGCGCCGCCGGGACGTTATCGCGCAATCCTCGGGTCAGCAATTCGCCCCGATACGCTTTCAAGTCGTCCTTCCATCCGATTTCAAGCCCCAGCTTCGCGACGTGGCTGAAATCCGGTGTCTCCATCAATTCCAGGTACTGCTCATTCTGCGCCGCCGCCCGCGTGGCCACTTCGTCCAGCCACTCCGTGTTGTGCCGGGAAATCAATCCGCCGGATTTTCCAAAGGAATCAAAAAAGTGATCGTGCGCCGACACTCCTGCGCTTGGAACGAAGCTGCGCATCGAGAAGGCGTCGATCAGGCCATCATAGAGGTGCTGATCCGCCAATGCCTTTGCGGCGGGTACGGCGCCGCTCTCACACTCTGCCGTGGCGGATGCACCCGCCGCCGGCGCCGTCGGCTTTACGAACGCCAGTTTAGCTAGGTCCACGCACAACCCATCTTCCGTACCCGCCCGGATGAAAGACTCCGCGTAGATGCCGCCGGCAAGGTGATAGTGCAGATCGGCACCCTTGGGCATCGCGCGCAGAAACGCGCGCAATTCGAGCAGATTGCCCCGCGCGATATCAAGCGCTTTCGCAGTGCCTTGCTCGGCATTCTGGCCTCTGGCGGGGGTTTGCCCTGCAACTGGATGCGGTGCAGTGAACCCGTAGAAAAAGACAACGAGAACTGCGCTCCAAAGGCGCGAGGAACTGTAATTTTGCATGATATTGAGCCTCGGGGTTTCTAAGTGGAAATCCTACCCTGCATCACGGGAAAAGACCACGCACCAAGGTAGCCTCCGCTACGCGCCCCACCGCCAGAATCATGGCCCCGGCCCGTGGCGGAACGTGGTGCTTGCGCATTGTGTCCACCATTTCGTGGAACGCGCGAACCATGGTCTTCTGCATACTTGCATTCACCTGGTCCAGTTCCCAGACCAACCCTTCCAGGTTTTGCACCCACTCCAGGTAGCTAACCGTGACTCCCCCCGCGTTCGCCAGAATATCCGGCAGCACGGTAATCCCCCGCCGCGCTAGAATTTCATCAGCGTGCGGCGTGGTGGGGCCGTTGGCGGCTTCGGCGACGATGCGGGCTTTGACCGAATCTGCGTTTTGCAGAGTAATGACGTTTTCCAGCGCCGCCGGTACCAGAATGTCGCACTTCATGGTCAACAGATCCTCGTTGCTGATTCGCGAAGCGCCCGGCATCCCCACGACGGTGCCCGACCGCTCCTTGTAGCGGATCGCCTTGATCGGGTCGATTCCGCGCGAATTAGTTACGCCTCCCCGAGTGTCGCTCAGCGCGATGATTTTCGCTTTCCGATCCGCAAACAGACGAGCCGCAGTGGCGCCTGCGTTTCCAAACCCTTGAATCGCAACCGTTGCGCCCCGTATGGGAATCTTCTTCAGCTTGCAGGCTTCTTCCACCACATAAACAACCCCCAGCGCGGTGGCTTCACTGCGTCCCGCGGAGCCGCCAATGGAAAGCGGCTTCCCCGTCACCACCCCATGCACTGTGTGTCCCATGGTCATCGAGTACGTGTCCATGATCCATGCCATCGTTTGAGAGTCGGTATAAACATCCGGCGCGGGAATGTCCTGCGCTGGCCCGATGATGGGGAGAATTTCGCTCGCGAATCTCCGCGTCATGCGTTCGAGCTCCCCCTTCGACATGCGCTTCGGGTCGCAAATCACGCCTCCTTTTGCGCCCCCAAACGGCACGTTCACCGTCGCGGTTTTCCAGGTCATCCATGTCGCAAGAGCCTTCACTTCATCCAGCGTCACGTTGGGGTGATATCGGATGCCTCCCTTGCCCGGCCCGCGCGCGATGTTGTGTTGCACGCGATAACCGGTCATTACCTTAACCTGCCCGTTGTCCATCTTTGTGGGGATAGAGACTTCCAACACGCGTTTCGGCGTGCGCAGTATCTGCCGCAGGCCCGGATCCAGTTTCAAAAACTCCGCCGCCATGTCGAATTGAATATGTGCAATACGGAAAGGGTTCAGATCTCACCCGGGGTCGATCCGCGGCACCCTTGGGGGCGGTCCAAACCGGTTCGTGGG
>JACXTT010011102.1_pt1 | contig 12078 bp, 11 predicted proteins | sample 9270951 | NCBI WGS metagenome assembly JACXTT01 (sample SAMN15532306, study PRJNA645909) | rock metagenome | isolation source: weathered quartz diorite | place: Puerto Rico | collected 2017-06-21 | reverse complement strand
TATCCTGTGCTTCAAGTCCGCCTTCTGGGAAAGGCGGGGAATCACGAACCTGAGTTTCCTGCATGCGAGAGGAGAAAAATTTCCAACATGGTGGACGACACGGCCGATCGCCGCACCCATCCTCGTTGGATGGGCCGGTGGCCCCCCGGCCGAAGCGTTGGCGTTCAAGAGCGAAGAAGAAATTCGCGAGGCGGCCATTATGTCCCTGGCGAACGCTCTGAAGATGGATAGCTCCGGCCTGGAGCGCCGGCTTCAAAGCGCTTTCGTGAGCGACTGGCAATCCGATCCGTTCTCGCTGGGCGCTTACAGCTACGTTCCGGTGGGGGCGGTATCCGCCCCGCTAACGCTCGGCGAACCCGTCGCGGATACGTTGTTCTTCGCCGGTGAAGCAACGAACGCGGATGGTCATTCCGCGACAGTCCACGGCGCCATTGCGACCGGATTCCGCGCTGCCGATGAATTGGTTGCCTCCCGCCGCCGCCGCGCCGCCTAAATTGTTCCCATTGACTTAATTCGCGCATAAGGATAACCTACCGATCGGTCGGTAGGTACGTTCTGATGCGGTATAAACGGCAAAAACGGCAAAGCGGGAACGGCGATTTCAGCCGCAGCCGTGTATTTGAGATTGCCGCAGAAGTGTTTCACCGTAAAGGTTATGACAACACTTCGATGAGCGATGTGGCGTCGGCCGCGGGACTCACGAAAGCCGGACTCTACCATCACATATCGAGCAAAGAGAGCTTGCTGTACACCGTTCTGGACTACGGTCTGGACCTGACGGAATCTCGTGTAATCAAGCCGCTGGAAAAGATCTCCGATCCTCTGGATCGATTGAAAACGATGATCGATCTTCACCTGCGTTTAGTGTTGGAGGAGCGCAATCTTGAAGTAACCGGGCTGCTGCACGAATGCAAAACGTTGTCCCCCTCGGACAGGGCGAGAATCAACCGCCGCAAGAAGGAATATGTCCGGATGGCGACCAACATCATTGCCGACGTCGCCAAGAAATATAACGTGAGGGATTTGAAGCCGAAGCTGGCCGCGTACGCGCTGCTCGGGATGCTGAATTGGACGTACCAGTGGTACAAGGCCGACGGCTCGAACTCGCGCCAAGAAATCACAGAAACGTTTCAAAAGATATTTTTGCAGGGAATACTCGGAACCGCTTGGAATCAACAGCAGGCGAAAGCGGCAGTGAGCTAGGTGTGGGGGGACCGGCCAGCAGTAAAGAGGCCACCGAAGGTGGTGTACCGAAACGATCTGGCATGAGCGGATGCGAATGCAAGCCCGATAGGGCGCAGCGATCTATGAAAATGCGGCCCGACCCTAATTAAAGGAGACCATATGGACCGAATCGCGATATTCGACACAACTTTGAGAGATGGAGAACAGGCTCCTGGATTCAGCATGAATGTCGAAGAGAAGCTGAAAATGGCACGCCAGCTTGAACGCTTGCAGGTGGACGTCATCGAAGCAGGATTTCCGATCGCGTCCGAAGGAGATTTTGAGGCGGTCAAGAAGATTTCGGCCGAAATACGCAGTATAACGATTGCGGGCCTCTGTCGCGCTGTATCCGCCGATATCGATCGTTGCTGGCAGGCTTTGGAAGGCGCAGATCATCCTCGCATCCATACGTTCCTGGCGACCAGCGATATCCACCTCAAGTACAAACTCAATAAGAGCCGAGGCGAAGCTCTCGATGTCGCGGTGAAGGCGGTTGAGCGCGCGCGGAAGCTGTGCGATGAAGTGGAATTTTCAGCAGAAGATGCCGGCCGGACGGAGATCAATTATCTCTGCACGATTTTTGATGCCGTCATCGACGCGGGGGCGACGATTGTCAATGTTCCCGACACGGTGGGATACCAAACACCCGCGGAATACGGCCAGCTCATTCGTACGCTCCGCGAGCGTTTGAAGAACGCGGATCGGATCACCATCAGTACGCACTGCCATGATGATTTGGGACTGGCCGTCGCCAACAGTCTTGCTGCAATTGAGAACGGCGCGCGCCAGGTCGAATGCGCGATCAATGGAATCGGCGAGCGGGCGGGAAACGCGGCGTTGGAAGAAATCGTCATGGCGCTCGACACGCGCAAGCGTTATTACAACGTCACGACCGGTGTAAAGACAGAAGAGTTGTATCGTTCCAGCGAGATGTTGTGCCAGCTTACGGGTAAGCACGTCCAGGTAAACAAGGCGATCGTGGGAGCCAATGCATTCGCGCACGAGGCGGGAATCCACCAGGATGGGATGCTCAAGAACGCCGTGACTTACGAAATCATGTCGCCGGACCGTGTCGGCGTTCCCCGTAGCATGATCGTGCTTGGAAAGCATTCCGGCCGTCATGCTCTCGAAGCGCGATTTCGCGAGCTTGGCTACACGCTGACCCGCGAAGAGCTGGAGAAAGCCTACATCAAATTTCTCGAAGTTGCCGATCGCAAGAAGCGAGTTGAAGATCAGGATTTAATTTCTATACATGAAAGCGCGCATAGCGTGGCTGCCGGGTGATGGCGTCGGCCCGGAGGTGCTGCGAGAAGCTCGCCGGGTTTTGGAAGTCATTGCCAGCGAGCAGAACCACGAATTTGAATTCGTTGATGCCGATATCGGCGGCGTCGCCATTGAACGTCACGGCGAGCCGCTTCCCAAAGACACGCAAGATCTCTGTCTGAGCTCGAATGCCGTCTTTCTGGGCGCGGTCGGGGATCCGAAATATGACCACCTGCCTCCAGGAAAACGCTGCGAAAACGGCCTGCTGGGCCTGCGAAAACTTTTGGGGAATTACGCGAATCTCCGGCCCGTTACCGTCTTTGAAGGTCTGGTCGATAGCTCACCGCTTCGCCGCGAATCGGTTCGAGGCGTCGACCTGATGATCGTCCGCGAGTTGCTCGGCGGAATCTATTTCGGCTCGCCTCGCGGATTTGAGGAGACTCAGGCGTTCAATACGGAGATCTACAGCAGAGATGAAGTGCGGCGGGTCGCGCGTGTTGCGTTCAGGCTTGCGCGCCACCGGCGGCGGCGAGTCACTTCAGTCGACAAGGCGAATGTGCTTGAAGCTTCGGTCCTCTGGCGCGAAACATGTACGGAGGTCGCCAAGCAATTTCCCGATGTGACGTTCCAGAGTATGTACGTTGACAATTGCGCCATGCAGCTCATCGCGAAACCGTCACAGTTCGATGTCATCCTGACGAACAACATCTTCGGGGATATTTTGAGTGACGAAGCTTCGATGCTCGCTGGAAGTCTTGGCTTGCTTCCATCGGCAAGCATCGGCGGCAAGATCGGACTTTATGAGCCCGTACACGGCTCGGCGCCCGATATCGCCGGAAAGGGAATTGCGAATCCTCTGGGCGCCATATCCTCAGCTGCGATGCTCTTGGAGCACTCGCTCGAGCTGCCGCGCGAAGCCACCAAGCTGGAGCGCGCGATTGTGAAAGTATTGAGCCGTGGTTATCGTACTCCGGATCTGAAGAGCCGGACGGGGCGCGAAAAGCCGAAAGAGCGGATCGTCTCCACGAAGGAGATGGGTGAACTGATCTGCGATTACATCCGCATGCCGGACGCAACGTAACAAATGAAAACCCTATACGACAAAATCTGGGACGCGCACGTCGTTGTTCCTGAAACCGATGCTCCCGCGATCCTCTACATTGACTTACATCTGATCCATGAAGTGACGACGCCGCAAGCATTCACCGGCCTGAAGAGGCGCGGTCTTAAAGTCCGCAGAACCGACAAGACATTCGGGACAATGGATCATTCGATTCCGACGTCGAGCCGCTCGCTCGCGGGTTTCGATGAGATGGCGGCGAATCAGGTTCGTACGCTCACCGCAAATTGCGCCGAGTTCGGCGTACCGCTTTTTGGTCTCGACAGTCCTAAGCAAGGCATCGTCCATGTCATTGGTCCGGAATTAGGATTGACGCAGCCCGGCCTTACCCTCGTCTGCGGCGACAGCCACACGTCCACGCATGGCGCCTTCGGTACGCTGGCGCATGGAATCGGCACCAGCGAAGTCGAGATGGTGCTCGCGACGCAGTGCCTGCTGCAGCGCAAATCCAAAAACTTCCTGGTCAACTTCGAGGGGCAGGTGCAGCCGGGCGTTACGGCAAAAGACATGATCCTTGCGCTGATCGGCAAAATCGGTACGGGTGGCGGAACCGGCTGCGTTTTCGAGTTTTCCGCGTCTGCGATTCGGGCTCTCGATATGGACGCTCGAATGACGATTTGTAACATGTCGATTGAAGGCGGCGCGCGGGCTGGTTTGATTGCGCCCGATGACACGACGTTTCAATACTTGGCCGGCCGGGAATTCGCTCCAAAGGGCAAGGATTGGGACGAAGCGCTCGCTCGTTGGAAAAAGCTGCCGACCGATGAAGGTGCCAGTTTCGACAAGAGCATCACGATCGATGTCTCATCGCTCGAGCCGATGATCACCTATGGCACGAATCCTGGAATGAGTATTCCGATCAATGGACGTGTGCCGGAACCGCAAGGCGAAGCGGATGCGGCTGCGCTCCAGTACATGGCATTGCGGCCGGGACAGCCGCTGGCCGGACATCCGATTGACGTTGTCTTCATTGGAAGCTGTACGAACAGCCGGTTGTCGGATCTGCGTAGTGCGGCTCGCATTATTCGCGGACGAAAAGTGAACCCCGGCGTGCGCATGCTTGTCGTGCCGGGCTCGTATGCAGTAAAGCGGCAGGCGGAAGCCGAAGGTCTGGATCGCATCTTTAAGGAGGCCGGCGCCGAATGGCGCGAAGCGGGCTGCAGCATGTGCCTCGCGATGAATGGGGACTCGGTTCCCGAAGGGAAGGTGTCGGTCAGCACGAGCAATCGGAATTTTGAGGGCCGTCAGGGCAAGGGAGCACGCACTCTACTGGCATCGCCGCTAACGGCTGCTGCCAGCGCGATCGAAGGCCGAGTGGCCGATCCGCGGCGTTATGGAGCAACAGCATGAAGATTGCATCGCGTATCGTTGTCCTACCTCAGGAAAACATCGACACGGACCAGATCATTCCAGCGCGTTTTCTAAAAGTCACCGATAAGGTTGGCCTGGGTAAGCAGCTGTTTATTGAGCGTCCTAATTTTCGAGCGTCGATTGGAGGCGGTTCCCAGATCCTGGTTGCGGGAAACAATTTTGGATGCGGCAGCTCGCGAGAACACGCGGTGTGGGCGCTCGCGGACTTCGGATTTAAGGCGGTCGTTTCCACGAGTTTTGCCGATATTTTTCGCCAGAACGCCCTTAAAAATGGATTACTGCCGGTTGTGGTGGACGCGAAGACTCATGCCCTTCTCCAACCTGGAAAACTGGTCACGATCGATCTTGCGGCCCAAACGCTTTCGATCGAAAACGGACCCACTGTGAACTTTCCGATCGACTCGTTTTCGAAGACGTGCATTCTCGAAGGTCTCGATGAGATCGGCTACATCCTTAAGCACTCGGCAGCCATTGCGGCATTCGAGAGCCGTCGCTAACGCACGGGCTACACCTCAATTGTCGGTAAGGATTGTCCCGCACCGATCTTTGCGCCGATCTGTTCCAACAAGCTGAGCTTCTGCTGCAATAATTTTCTAAAATCGCGCGTATCCGTGTGATCGATTTCATGGATCATTTCGCGATGTGCTGTTTCGACCAGCTCAAATATCAGATCTTTTTCCGAATTTGTAATTTCTAACACCATACTTTCAGCCTACCGTATCCAGGGAGGTAAAGGTTGAGGGCCCCGCCGCCCGTGTTACCTGTTGGTTTGACGGGCCGTTAGCTCAGACGATAGATTCAACAGTGCCTGTTGCCGCTGTCTAGCGCTCGAAGTAACTGGAGCGATTCCATTTATTCGGCTATGATTTCTCCGCACACATGAAACAGATACCGCACCCGTCAGTGGCGAAGAGATTCATCGTTCGCGAAGCTCGGCCAGGTGATGCGTTCTCGATCGAAGCCTTGTACCGTTCTCTTGTCGAGGATCGAAACATCAATGTTCTACCGGAACGCCTGGAAGCGATCGCTGCTGATCCGAATAGCCATCTCTTCGTTTGTGAAGTAGATGGATCTGTATCAGGCACGCTTCTCCTCACGATATGTCTCGACGCCATGTATAGCAGTCAGCCGTTCGGCGTCATAGACAACATGATTGTGGCGGACACGAAACGAGGCAACGGCGTTGGCTCAAGGCTGATGCATCACGCCGAATCAGTGTGCCGTGACCGAGATTGCTCCAAGATCATGCTTCTCAGTTCGGCGGTCCGCGCACAGGCACATAGCTTTTTTGAGCGGCACGGTTTTTCTTCGGCAGATAAGCGCGGATTCGTGAAGTACCGTCGTCAATTTGGTCAGTAGCGCTGCCACCTCTATGGAAAGCATGGACGTGCCTTCAGGCCTTGCGGTGTCCGCGAGCGGCACGACTTCCATTGTCCTCGCGAGCTTTTTCACGAAGGAGCAGCAGGAAGCAATGTTGGTGGTACGTGATCTTGTAGTAAACCGTCCGTAGTTCATGCGGCTCCATCCGCTGGTAACATCTGGCACACCGAAGCGGCTGTTCAGATCGCATAGGACCCCCCAAAGGATTCCATTACGACTGTTGTGCGGCTAAAGAGGGACATCCACGGTCCACTGTATTTACATGACGGGTCGGACGTGCTACTGATGTGTCGCCGCCCTTCTTGAGAAGATATGCGCATCGCGCTTCTTGGATTTCTATTGGTCCCATTAGTGGCCAGCATGCACGCCGCCGTGCAGACGGGCGTGACCGTGGATGGACGCATCGTCGAAGAGCGCACTGGCGAGCCGTTGGCGCACGTTAGTGTCGTTCTCTTCGGAGGGCGCGAACCGACGTCCGCGGCTACCGACAGCACCGGGATGTACCGCCTCACAGGTGTCACTCCGGGAACTTACACCTTGGACGTAGACTCGTCACGAGTGCGTCACGTCTCCACGCGAATCACCGTCGTCGGCCAGCCATTGCATGTGCCGGATCTTCGGACGCACGCGAAGGTTGAAGTGAAAGGCCGCATCGAACCACGCGGTTGGCAACACCTGATGGTCACCGCCTATCCGAATGGTGGGGGCGTGAGCGTGTTCAACGACGGGACTTTCTTGCTGCGGCTGGAGGAAGGCCAATATCGGCTCGGCCTAAACATCCCGAAAACGCATTTAGTGAAGTCGATGACGTTCGGTTCGCGTGATCTGACGAAGAATCCGCTAGTGGTCCAAGGGCCGACGCAGCAGCAAATCAGGATTGTGCTGGCGGCGAAGCCAGAATCCAAAGCTCAAACACTGCCGTCGCCAGCCCCACGAGTTCCTCCGGCGCCCCCTGGCTCCGCCATTAGGGTTCTAGTTCGCGTACGGGCATTCCACCATTAGTTCAGCTCCTCAAGGAGCCGGCCGCGTTCGTCTTTGGTGAGTCGCGACAGCAGGTTTGACATCGGGGGACGTCCGTCAGTCTCTGGGAAAGATTCCATTTCCACCGACGCCCCGGCCGCCTCGAGCACCGGCTTGGACCTGAACTGGATGGGCTTTCAACCATTCGATGCCCTTCACATCGAGCGGCACAGGCGCGATCCGATCGGTGATTTCGATCTTTACCTCGTTGGCCGGTGACCAGGCCGGCCATTTCACATCTTTAATTGAAGGGTCGCCGGTGTTGGCGAACGCGATGAGCATTGCGCTCATCTGTTCCGAGAGTTTACGGTCCAGCGGAGTCCATTCACGTTCATGGCGGAACATGTTGAACGCGTCCTGAGTGCCGAACCAATAGGGGATGTCGGCCGTATGGTAGGCGCCAATGGTCGCAATATCCTGGTCTGCAATCTTCACGCCTGGCACATAAGGATGCTTGCGGCTATACGTCACGATATACGCTTTGGATCTGTTGAACTGATTCGTCAGCGCGGCGCAGTTGCGGGCATTGGCTTCAAGGCCGGCCGCCCGCGAGGCATTGCCGGCCTGTTCCAGAATTGAGGACTCGTTAGCCACCGGATAAAGCGTCAGGAAGGCTGACGCATCGTGGCCGAACATTCGGGTGGCGATTTCCTTGTACTCGGCGACCGTCTTCGCTTGAAACAGAGGACTTTGCGATTCGTCGTGATTGAAACTGGCGATAATCGGCACGTCGTTTAATTCGTGCGCCTTCAGGATTTCCATTTGTGGTTTCGGCATGAAATAGCCGTCGATGACTCCACCCGTCCGAAATCCCTGGACACTCACACCCACCTGGTTTTCGGCCTGCATTGCCAGGATCCTGTCGGCTGGCACGTTGCGCATGTCCTCGAGGCTTGCGGCTTTCATGCTTTTCTGGATCTCGAGCCCAGTCTTTTCACCGTCGGCCAAAAGCGTTCCAGCCGAACCCCAGGTGCAGCCAGACGACATGACCACTCCGCGAAACAACCCCTTAGATAGAGGACTAAAGGTCTGCTGGACTACCGAAGTAGCGCCGGCGGACTGTCCCATGATCACGACCTTGGAAGGATCGCCGCCAAACTTTGCGATATTGTCATGAATCCATTTCAATGCGGCGTTCTGATCGAGATACCCATAGTTCCCGGAATGGCCGCCCTGCTCTTTCGTCAGCGCGGGATGAGCCATGAATCCCAAAATGCCAACCCTGTAATTGAAGTTGACGAAGACGGCCCCGCGCTTCGCCATCGTCTCGCCACCATAGACCGCCATCCCCGATGAACCAATGGTCCCGCCGCCGCCATAGATAAAGACGATGACCGGCAATTTGGAATTCGTATTCGACGAAGCGGGCGCCCAAACATTCAGATAGAGGCAGTCTTCCGATGTCGGTTCTTCACCGAAATAGTGATTGATGTCGTGCGGCCGCAAAACCTGAATGCACTCCGGCATCTTCCGGTCTGCATTCCAGACTCCCGTCCAGTGAATCGGCTGTGGCGGCTGCCAGCGCAGATCCTGCGTCGGGGCCTTGGCGAAGGGAACGCCGAACCACGCTCTCACCCCGGATGGCAGAACTTTTCCAGCGATCAAACCACCATCTGTCTGGATTGGCGCGATTGGCGCATCAACTGTTTGCGTCAACAGCGGTACCGCAGCAGTAGCGATGGCCATCAAGGCCACCCCAATGGACAGCTTCAACCTTTTCATGTACTTCTCCCGTTAATCCGTCGAACGTTTTGGCAAGTTTATACCTCAAGCTTCGATGGGACAACAATGCCGGTGTCACTGCGTGAGTGCGCCACCATCGATGACGATCTCAGCTCCTGTCATATAGGAGGAATCGTCCGAAGCCAGAAAGAGAACCAGGGCAACGATCTCATCCACGGTGCCAAGCCTGCCGAGCGGCACTCGCTGGAGACGCTGCGCCAGCGCCGCCGCATCCATTGCCGCGTGGATCATCTCAGTATCAATCGGTCCAGGATGGATGGAGTTGCAGCGAATGTTGTCCTTGGCGTACTGAGCCGCTGTAACTTTGGTGAAGATTCTTACTGCGGCTTTGCTGGCTGCATATGCGGGTTCCTGGTGCGCAGACTGTCCAATTCCAGCAACGGAGGAGATGTTCACAATGGAACCGCTGCCGCTGCGTTGCATCGCCGGGATGGCGTACTTCGTGCCGAGGAAAGAGCCGCGCGCATTCACTGCCATGACACGGTCCCAGTCTTCGACGGCAAGCTGATCGATGGGCACACGCGGGATTCCGATTCCCGCATTATTAATAAGGATGTGAAGCGCGCCATATCGGCTCATTGCCGTAGCGACCGCGTTCCGCCAATCCGGCTCGTCCGTTACATCCAGATGTAAGTAAACAGCCTCGCCGCCCTCGGAGCTGATCGTTTCTTTAACTTTCGAGCCATCGGCGTCGCGGATATCGCCCAGAATAACCTTCGCCCCCTCCCGCGCGAACTTCTTCGCCGTGGCGGCTCCCATACCACGGGCGCCGCCACTTATGAGCGCTACCTTGCCATCTACCCTGCCCATAATCACAATACGCTAATCAAATGCATGCGACGCGTCAATTGTGGTATGTACGTGTGCTTCGGAGGAGACAAAAGCAATGAAACGAATTGCCGTGGTGCTGGTGGTATTGGTTTTGGCTTCTGCAGGCCTGCAGGCGCAAACGGCTTCCGTGGCTCAGATCAGCGGCACGATCAAAGATCCGTCAGGAGCGGTGCTGCCTGGTGTAGAGGTGAAAGTCACTCAGACGGAGACCGGTTATACACGTACGGCTCTGACGAATGAAACCGGATCGTACACGCTGCCCAATCTTCCGATTGGACCGTACCGCCTGGAAGCGTCCCTCGCCGGATTCAACACCTATGCGCAAAGTGGAATCGTGCTCCAGGTGAATAGCAACCCGGCAATCCCCATCACGCTCACTCTTGGCGCGATCTCCGAGCAAGTTGAAGTTCAGGCGGATGCGGCGATGGTTGAAACGCATACCACGAGTGTCGGACAGGTTATCGACCAGGCTCGTCTGCTTGAGCTCCCGTTGAATGGCCGGCAGGTTTCGCAATTGATCACACTGTCTGGAGCCGCAACCGACTTTGTACCGACATCGGCAGGGCAATCTTTGGTGTCGAACAAAAATTATCCGACCGTTTCCGCATTCTCCATTGCCGGTGGACAGGGCGGGCAGACACTGTTCGTCCTGGACGGCGGTATCAACATGGACCCGATCTCGAATATCGGTCTGCCTCTTCCTTTTCCCGACGCTTTGCGGGAATTCAAAGTCGAAACCAGTTCACTTCCCGCGAACTATGGCACGCAACCGGGCGGTGTCGTGAATATCGTGACGAATTCGGGCGGCAATCAATTCCATGGCTCGGTGTTCGAGTTCTTCCGCAACTATGCATTGAACGCACGCAATTTCTTTGCTCCAACGCGCGATGGCCTGAAGCGAAATCAGCTTGGCGGCGTTCTTGGAGGGCCCGTGATCCGCAACAAGCTGTTCTTTTTCGCAGGCTACCAGGGCACGTTCGAGAACGTGGCTCCGGCGGCAAACATCAATTTCGTTGCGACGCCCGCCACGCTGCGCGGTGACTTTACCGAAATCGCTGCATGCAATGGAGGTGCCGCTCTGCGGGCGCCGTTTCAGGGCAACAAAGTCGATCCCGCGTTGTTGAATCCCGCCGCACTGAAGTTCCTGTCGCTGATTCCCGTATCGAACGATCCGTGCGGAAAGCTCGTTTACGGAATCCCGGGCCACAGCCACGAGAATCAGTTCGTCGGACGCAGCGACTGGCAGATGAAAGACGGTCATTCGGCGTTCCTGCGCTACTTCGTTACGGATTATCAGCATCCGCCCTATTACACGGATAACCTTCTAACGACTTCTACCGATAACAGCGTCGGCCTTTCCGATCGAGTTCAGACGGGTGTGATTGGCCATACGTTTGTGATGAACTCGCAAACCATCAATATGGTTCACATGGGTTTCTCCCGGGCGACGGTCGTGCGGTACAACTCACCGAAGGTACCGACACCAACTCAACTGGGAGTGAACGTCCTTCAGGCGGTTCCCAGTTATCTGAACTTTAACGTCAGCAATTATTTCAATGCGGCGTGCACGAACTGTTCTCCTGGCCCGTGGGTTTCCAACAGTTGGCAATTCTCCGAGGACCTGAGCACCTTGAAGGGAGCGCATCAGCTCGCCCTCGGCGGACAATGGATCCACTCGGAACTGAACGCGCAGGGTAATTTTCAGCGGAACGGTAACTTTACCTTCAACGGCCAATCGACGGGAAACGCTCTGGCCGACTTCATGCTGGGACGCCCGTCCAACTTTACGCAGGACAACGGTCAAATCGCCTACGAACGCTCGAACGTTCTCTCGGTTTACGCACAAGACAACATTCGTATCAACTCGCGGCTGAGCATCAACGCCGGTCTTCGATGGGATCCGCTTCTGGCGCCATATAACGGAAAGCACCGCGCCAGCGTTTTTGATGCGGCGTGGTTCAAGGCGGGAACGCGAAGCTCGGTCTTTACAAACGCGCCGGCGGGCATCCTCTTTTATGGAGATTCGGGGATGCCCGGAGCCTCATATTTCTACAATCGGTGGGCGGAGTTCGCGCCTCGCTTTGGAGTTGTTTACGATCCCAGGGGTAAAGGTCAGGAAACCATTC
>JACXTT010011101.1_pt1 | contig 12081 bp, 7 predicted proteins | sample 9270951 | NCBI WGS metagenome assembly JACXTT01 (sample SAMN15532306, study PRJNA645909) | rock metagenome | isolation source: weathered quartz diorite | place: Puerto Rico | collected 2017-06-21 | reverse complement strand
CGTCATGGCCTGCCACGACCCCGATCTGATCGGCCTGCCCGGCGTACAGCGCCTCAAGCTGCGCGACGGCCGCTTAGAATATCGATAAACCCAGCCTGGAGACATCATGAAACGCCGCAGCCTGTTTGCCCTCTTGTTCACCGCCGTTTTAGCGGGCCATGCCGGCGCCGCCGATACCGCGAAATCCAACGTCATCCGCATGTCCACCACCACCAGCACGGATAATTCCGGTTTGCTGGGCTGGCTGCTGCCCGCCTTTGAAGCGAAGACGGGGGCCAAGGTCAACGTCATTTCGGTCGGCACCGGCAAGGCACTGGAACTGGGCAAGAACGGCGATGTCGACGTCACCCTCGTGCACGCCCGCGCGGCCGAAGACAAATTCGTCGCCGAAGGCTGGGGCGTCGACCGCCGCGACGTGATGTACAACGATTTTATTGTCGCCGGTCCGGTGGCCGATCCGGCCCACATCAAGGGCAGCCATGACGTCCTGGCCGCCTTCCGCAAAATCCGCGACAGCGGCGCCAAGTTCATCTCGCGGGGCGACAATTCGGGCACCGACATCATGGAAAAAGCGTACTGGAAGTCGCTCGGCATCGTGCCCGCCGGTCCCAACTACATCTCGGCGGGCCTGGGCATGGGAGAGGTGCTCAACATGGCGGCCGAACTGCAGGCCTATACACTGACCGACCGCGCCACCTACGGCGCCTACAAGGCCAAGACGGGACTGGAGGTGGTGGTCGAGGGCGACAAATCGATGTACAACCCGTATGGCATCATCGCCATCAACCCCGTTAAACACCCGGGCGTGAACTACCAGGGCGCAAAGCTGCTGATTGACTGGATCACCTCGCCCGAAGGCCAGGCCCGCATCGCCGCCTTTAAACCGGCCGGCCAGCAGCTGTTTTTCCCCACCGCGAAGTAAGCCAGGAACAGCCGCAACTTACCCGGATCGGCTATACTTTTGCAATTGCAATAACTCCAGCGCCGCCGGACGCGGCGCCCTGCCATGCGCGCGGCGCTCGACTTCGATCTTCTCGACCAGCTCCACACCAGCCGCCGCTCGCGGGTGGCGCGATCGCGCGGCGCCGACGGCACCGCTGTCATCGTCAAGCAGCTGAACCAAGAGTTCCCCTCGTTCCAGGAAAACGCCCGCTTCAGGCGTGAATTCGACATTGCCCGCCGCTGCGCCCACCCTTGCGTGGTGGCGCCCCTGTCTTTGAGCGATGCGGGCGGCTGCCTGACCATCACCTTTGCCGACATCGGCGGCGTCGCGCTGGACCAGGTGCTGCGCCAGCGTGTGCTCGCGCCCGGCGAGTTCTTCAGCATCGCCCTGCAGCTGTGCGATGCGGTGGCCGCCGTGCATGCGCAGGGCGTGGTCCACAAGGATATCAACCCGTCCAATCTGGTGTGGAACGCCGCCACCGGCCAGCTGCAGCTGATCGACTTCGGCATTGCCAGCGAACTGCCCCAGGAAGCCCAGGCGCTGGTGCACCCGCTGGCGCTGGAAGGCACCCTGGCCTACATGGCGCCCGAGCAGACGGGCCGCATGCACCGCCTGCTCGATTACCGCGCCGACCTGTACGCCATCGGCGCCACCCTGTTTGCCCTGCTGGCGGGCCGGCCCCCGTTCACGGCCGCCGACGCGATGGAGCTGATCCACTGCCACATCGCGCGGATGCCCGATTTCGATCTGCCCGCCTTGCAGGATCTGCCGGCCGGACTGGCGGCGATTCTCCAGCGCCTGCTGCAAAAGGACGCCGAGCGGCGCTACCAGAGCGTGGCCGGTTTGCGCGCCGATCTGGCGGCCTGCCGCGATGCGCGCGCGCCCCAGCCGGCGCGCCTGGCCGACCGGACGGCCCGCTTCGTCATGCCGCAGACTTTGGTCGGGCGCGAGAACGAAGTGGCGGCCTTGATGGCGGCGTTCGAACGGGCGGCGCTGGGCGGCACCGAGTTGCTGCTGGTGGGCGGCTTTTCGGGGATCGGCAAATCGGCGCTGGTGCACGAAGTCCACCGGCCCATCCTCGCGCGGCGGGGCATTTTCCTGGCCGGTAAATTCGACCAGTTCCGCCGCGACGTCCCTTACGCCAGCCTGCTCGAAGCGCTGCGCGCGCTGGTGCGCCAGCTGCTCAGCGAACCGGAGGCGCAACTGGCGGCCCACCGCGACGCCCTGCACGCCGCCCTCGACGCCGGCGGCGGACTTGGCGTGATGGTGGAACTGCTGCCGGAACTGGCGCTGGTGACGGGGCCGGTGGCCGCGCCAGCGCCGCTGGCGCCCGAACAGGCCCAGGCCCGGCTGGCGCGGGTGCTGCCCCGCTTCATCGACGTGTTCGCGGCGCCGGGCCGGCCCCTGGTGCTGTTCCTCGACGACCTGCAGTGGGCCGATGCACCCACCCTGCGCATGCTCGACGTACTGGTGCGCCGGCCGGCGGGCGCGGGCGGCCATCTGCTGCTGTTGGGCGCCTACCGCGACAACGAAACCCCGGCCACCCACCCCTTGACGGCCATGCGTGCAGAACTCGCGCGCGACGGCCAGCGAGTCTCCGGCATCGTGCTCGCGCCCCTGAACCACCAGCAGGTCACTTCGCTGCTGGCCGACGCCCTGCGCGCCGCTGGCGACAGCGCCGCCGCCCTCGCCGCCGTCTGCCACGCCCGCACGGGCGGCAACCCGTTTTTCCTCAACCAGTTTTTGCAGGCCATGGCCGAAGCGGGCCACCTGCGCTACGACGCCGACAGCGACGGGTGGCGCTGGGATCTGCACAAGATTGCCGGCGCCCTCACCACGGACAATGTGGGCGACCTGCTGGCCCAGCAGATCGGCCGCTTGCCGGCGCCGGCCCGCTCGCTGCTGCAGCTGGGTGCCTCGATCGGCAGCCGCTTCGACCTGGCGACCCTGGCCGTGGTGGCCGAACTGGCGCCGGCCCAGGCCCAGGCGGCGCTGTGGCCCGCGTTGCAGGCGGGCCTGGTGCAGCCGCTGGACGGCCGCTACAAATACGTCAGCGATGGCGATGCCGCCGACCCGCGCCAGCACGGCGACGTCGCCTACCGCTTCCTGCATGACCGCGTGCAGCAGGCCGCCTACCTGCAGGCCGAACCGGGCGCGCGCGCCGCCCGCCACCTGTGCATCGGCCGCCTGCTGCTGGCCCACGCCAGCCCGGCCGAGCGGGAAGCCAGACTGTTCGCCATCGTCGAACAGATGAATGCCGGGCGCATGCTGATTGCCGATGGCGCCGAGCGGCTGGAACTGGCGCGTTTGAACCACCTGGCGGCCGTCAAGGCGCGCCGCTCGGCCGCCTTCAACGCGGCGCTGGCCCATTACGACACCGCACTGGCGCTGCTGCCCCAGTCCGACCGCTGGCAGCCCCTGGCCGAGCACCACGGCCTGTGGTTCGAACTGGCGCTGGGCGCGGCCGAAGCGGCCTATCTGTGCGGCGACGCCGCCCAGGCCGAGGCAATCTACCCGCGCGTGCGGGCGCGCTGCCAGGACCGGCTGGAACACGTGCGCTGCATCGCGATTCAAGCTCACCAGTACCAGCTGCAAGGGCGCCTGCTGGACGCCATTGCCGTGCAGCGGGAGGGCCTGGCCTTGCTGGGCTATGCCATCCCGCTCGATGCCGTGGAACTGCAGGCGTCGGCCGAGCAGCAGTATGCCGATCTGATAGCGCTGCCTTGCACCTGCAGCGCCAGCGCGGTGGACGCGCTGGTGGCCGCGCCCGACATGCGCGACCCCGCCGCGGTGGCGGCCATGCAGCTGATGCAGGGCCTGTGGATGGCCGGTTATTACGCGGGCCAGCAGTCGCTGTGCATGATGATGATCATGACTATGACGCGGCTGTCGATCGAACAGGGCAACAGCGATTTCACGCCCGTGGGCTACATCGGCTTTGCGATGATGCAGGTGGTGCAGGGCGCCGATCCCGCGCGCCCGGCGCTTCGGCGCCATGGCCGACCGCCTCGCGCGCAGCCGCCCCAATCTGCAGACGCGCAGCCTGACCGCCCTGATGTTCGGTGCCGCCTGCAGCCACTGGACCCGCCCCTTGCGCGATGCCTGCGCCCTGTACGACGAAGCGCTGGGATGGGCGCTGGAAATCGGCGACTTCGTGCAGGTGGGCGTGGTGGTGGCCGTGCGCGCCACCGACCGGGTGGCGCTGGGCAGCTATCTGCCCGAACTGCTCGAGACGGCGCAAACAGACATCGCCCTGATGCGCGCCAACGGCCAGCACGCCATGGCCGATTGCTGCGTGGCGGCGGCCATCCACCCGGTGCGCCAGCTGCTGGGGCAAACGGAAGAGGACGAGGCGTTCAGCGAAGCGGCGTTCATGGCGCAGTACGGCGGCTCGGACCTGTACCGCGCCTATTACCTGCAGGGGCAGATCCGCACCGCCTGCCTGCTCGAACGGGACGACGCCACCGCGCTGGCGCAGCAGCTGGAACTGGTGACGCGCCTGATGCGGGGACAGGCCAAGGTGCATGAAGCAAGCTTTCATGCGGCCCTGATCTGGCTGCGCGCCTGGCGCAGTGAAACAGACCCGGAACGGCGCGCCGCCATCGAACAAACCATCGCCGATTTGACGGCGCAGCTGGCGCAGTGGGCCGTTCACGGGCCGGCCAATCTCGGCTGCCGGCTGGCCCTGGTGCACGCCGAGCAGGCCCGCAACGGGGGCGACGTGGCCGCCGCCATGCGCCTGTATCAAACGGCGGCCGATCAGGCGGGCACGGACGGCTATCTGAATGTGCAGGCGCTGGCGCTGGAACTGGCGGCGCGCTTCTGGGAAGAGCAGGGCCAGCCCAAGGTGGCCGCCGTGTTCCTGCGCGACGCCATCGCCCGTTACCGCCAGTGGGGCGCCCACGCCAAGGTGACGGCGCTGCAGCAGTCGCCGCTGCTGCGGCTGGGCCGCGCTCCGGCCACGGTCGATATCACGATGCCGGCCACATCGACTTTGCGGCACGCTGCCGGCAACGAGGCGCTCGATCTGGCCTCTCTCCTCAAGGCGGCCCAGGCGCTGGGCAACCAGGTAGGACTGGCAGCGGTACTGGCGCGCCTGATCGCCATCGTGCGCGAAAATTCCGGCGCCCAGCTGGCGCGCCTGCTGCTGCGCGAGGGCGAGCGCTGGCAGCTGGAGGCGGACCTCGATGAGAGCGACAGCGAAGCGCAAGTGCTGATGGGGCAGGCCGTGAATCTCGATGCCGAACGCCACCCGGGCTTGCCCCTGTCCGTGCTGCGCTACGCCTTGCGCAGCGGCGAGGCGGTGATCGAAGAACGCATGGCCGAGGAGCCCCTGTTCGGCGCCGATCCCTATGTGCGCGCCAGCGGCGCCACGTCCGTGATGTGCCTGCCCATCCGCCAGGGCGGCCGCATCGACGGCCTGCTGTACCTGGAAAACCGGCTGGTGGCGGGCTGCTTCAGCCAGGAGCGGGTGGAATTTTTGCGCATGCTGGCGGCGCAGGCGATGATCTCGATTGCCCACGCCCGCCTGCACGACAGCCTGGAAGCGCGGGTGGCCGAACGCACCGCCCAGCTGGAAGACGCCAACCGCAAGCTCGCCACCCTGTCGGTCACGGACGGTTTGACGGGACTGGCCAACCGCCGCCATTTCGACGAGGTGCTGCGGCGCGAGTGGGCACGCTGCCAGCGGGCCGGCCAGAGCATCGCCGTCATCATGCTCGACATCGACCATTTTAAAAAATTCAACGACCATTACGGCCACCAGGCGGGCGACGTCTGCCTGGCGCAGGTGGCGGCCAGCCTGCAGGCGACCCTGCGCCGCCCGGGCGACCTGGTGGCCCGTTACGGCGGCGAAGAGTTTTGCGTGGTGCTGCCCGAGGCCGACGGCGTCCATGCAATGGAGGTCGCCGAACACCTGCGCGCCGCGATTGCCGCCCTGGCGCTGCCCCACGCCGCTGTCGCCGAGGGCCAAGTCACCATCAGCGTGGGCGCGGCCGCCATCGCACCGACTCCGCTGGGCGCCGCCGACGCCTTGCTGCGCGCCGCCGACAACGCCCTGTATGCCGCCAAGGGGGCAGGGCGCAACACGGTACGCCTGGCCGCGAGCTGAGCCCCTGCCTGAACGGCACATTGCGCTGAATGCACCGCGCTCAAGGGCTTCGGTGTATCCCAAAAGCAACAACTCCAAGTGTAACGTAACAATCGATGTTGTTTCCTGTGGGAATTACGTATATTCGGTGCTGTTCCAATAATTCCACCGAGCAACCTTCCTCCACTCGGCTACTTAGCCTTTCGACAACGGACATCCTGTGCACCAATTCGCCCGCAAGAAGATCACCCTGGTCAGCGCCATCGCCACCCTCATCGCCGGTTGCGGCGGCGGCGACGGCACCACCGCCGCACCCGCCACCATCAACGCGGCGGCCGATGCCCGGACGATGGATTGGAACAGCCCCGCCACCATCGATGTCCTCGCCAACGACACGGCCAGTCGCGGCGCCTTGACCTTGACCAGCGTGTCGGGCGCCCAGCACGGCAGCGCCGCCATCAGCGACGGTAAAATCGTTTATACCCCCACGGCCGGTTTCTACGGCGTGGAAAAATTGAGCTACACGGTCAGCGCCGCTGGCGGCACCACCGCCACCGCCGATGCCACCGTCACGGTGGAAGCGGTGATGACGCTGAACGGCAATGCCAGCGACAATCCGATCGCGGGCGGCACCGTCGCCGCCACCGTCGGCGGCAAGACCTTTCAGGCGTCCACCAACGCCAATGGCGACTACAGCCTGGTGCTGCGCAGCAGCTCGCCCGCCGACTTCGTGACCCTGGTCGCGAGCGGCAGCGGCACCCAGGCGCCCGTCAAGCTGGCCAGCCTGGTGGGCGACGTCGCCTCCCTGAGCCAGAGCGCCAGTGCGGGCCAGGTCAGCATGGCCGCCGTGCCCTCGCTGGGCGTCACCCACATCACCAGCGCCTTCATGGCCCTGGCCGCGAAGAGCAATGGCGGCGTGGCCCCCACCTCGGCGCAGCAGCTGAAAGACCTCACGCCGAAGGTGGACGTCGACGACGTCATGCGCCTGGCCACTGCCATCAAGCTCACCGCCGACAAGGGCGTGCCTTTGCCGGCCGGTGTCAGCGACACCCTGGCCATGGTCAACAGCGACGCCGGCGTCAGTGCCGTCTACACGGCCGCCGCAAGCATCAGCCCGACCCTGGCGTCGGACACCCGCGCCGCCATCGTCACCACCGTCACCGCGCCCACCGGCGTGTTCTCGCTCAATGGCCTGAACGAGCGCACCAGCGTCTACCGCGATTTCACCATCACCTACCGTGCCGACGGCACCGGCACCATGAGCGGCCGCCTGGGCGAACACGCGCTGACCTGGAAAGCCGATGGCGCCCTGGTCAACATCGTGTATGCAAAGCCGACCGACTACGATTATGCAGTCGGCTCTGGCGTCACGGTCAACGGCGTACCCATCACCGAGTCGATCCACGAGCACACCTCGGGCATGCAGATCCTCAAGGTGATCAACGAGGCCACCATCAAGTACGGCGAAATCGGCACCGTCACCTGGAGCAGCGGCGCCAATAACGGCAAGGCTGTCACGGGCGCCAATCTCACCACCACCAATGCGCCGATCACCTTGTCGACCGCCTTCAACGTCGACCAGCGTCTGCCGATTCCCGCCGCCGCGACGGCCACGGGCGCCGTGCTGGCCGGGGTGTTCGCCAATCCCCATCCGACCTTCGATACCACCAGCAATCCGGGTACGGCTTACATGGACCCGATTCCCCAATCGACCGACGCGCTGCAATTTACCAGTGCGACCGAAGCGCGTATCATGCTCAGTGGCGCCGTCGTCAGCTGGAGCGTGGCCGACAACTACCTGGTCATTCAGGACAAGAGCAGCGGTGCGGTGATCTGGAAGATGGCGCTGTTGGGCGTCAACGGCAGCACCGGCCAGTCGCAATGGGTCGCCACCGAAGGCGCGGTCAGCGTGCCTTTCGTGACCGCGCTGGCGGACAATCCCCGGCCCCTGTTCACCGAAGCGCTGGCAGTGCACAAATGGTCCGAAGTGAACACCGCGCGCCTGACCGGCCAGCCGCTGGCCGATAAAACCGTCAGCAGCACCCAGTACCCCAGCAACACCTACACCAGCACCTGGTCGGTCAACAGCGCGGGCGAACTGGTGATCAACCACGTCAACAAAAGCACCAACCGCGTCACCCGCAGCACCCGCTACATCCCGATCGGCTGGTCGGGCAAGAAGCTGACGGTGCTGGCCACCACGGGCAGCTTCAGCATCGTCATCGTGCTGGAAGACGTGACGTAAGCAAAAGCGCAGGCGGCGTCCACAAAACCCCCATTGCTGCGTTGCTCCGGCTTGCCGTACAGTCGTACTGTCTTCGCCGTCGCGCCTTGCCCTGGAGGTTTTGTTAGGCGCTCCTAGTTGAGGATGACGTCGTACTGCTCCTGGTGGTAGCTGTTTTCCACCTGGAGTGAAATGCGTTTGCCGATAAAGTCGCCCAGCATCGCCAGGTGCTGGGATTCCTCTTCCAGGAACAGGTCGATCACTTCCTGCGACGCGAGGATGCGAAATTCGCGGGGGTTGAACTGCTTTGCTTCCCGCAGCAGCTCGCGCAGGATTTCGTAGCAGATGGTGCGGCTGGTCTTGACCTGCCCCTTGCCGGCGCAGGCGGGGCAAGGCTCGCACAGGATGTGGGCGAGCGACTCGCGGGTGCGCTTCCTCGTCATCTCCACCAGGCCGAGCGCCGAAAATCCCGACACCGACACCTTGGTGCGGTCGCGCGATAAAGTCTTTTTCAGTTCGGCCAGCACGGCATTGCGGTGCTCCGCGTTTTCCATGTCGATGAAATCGAGGATGATGATGCCGCCCAGGTTACGCAGGCGCAGCTGGCGTGCGATCGCGTGGGCGGCTTCCAGGTTGGTCTTGAAAATGGTGTCGGCAAAATTACGCCCGCCCACGAAGCCGCCCGTGTTGACGTCGATGGTGGTCATGGCCTCGGTCTGGTCGACGATCAGGTACCCGCCCGATTTGAGGTCGACGCGGCGGCCCAGCGCGCGCAGGATCTCTTCCTCCACCCCATACAGATCGAACAGGGGCCGCTCGCCCGTGTAGTGCTGCAGCCGGGGCAAGACAGTGGGCGTGTAGGCCTTGGCGAAATCGACCAGGTTGACGTAGTTTTCGCGCGAGTCCACCTGGATGGTGGCGGTGTCGTCGTGGACGAAGTCGCGCAGCACCCGCTGCGCCAGGTTCAAATCCTGGTACAGCAGGCTGGTGGCCGGCTTGGTGCGCGCCCCGCTGCAGATGGCGCCCCAGGTTTTGCGCAGGTAGTCGACATCGGCCTGGAGATCGGTGTCGCTGGCGTCTTCGGCCTGGGTACGCACGATGTAGCCGCCTTTTTCCTCGGCCGGCAGCAGCGAAGCAAGCCGGCTGCGCAGGATGTCGCGGTCCGCTTCCTTTTCAATTTTCTGCGAGATGCCGATGTGCTTGTCCTGCGGCAGATACACCAGCATGCGGCCTGCGATCGAGATCTGCGTCGACAGGCGCGCGCCCTTGGTGCCGATCGGGTCCTTGATCACCTGGACGGTGAGCACCTGGCCGTCGAACAGCAGCTTTTCAATGGCGGTGGGCGCCACGTTCTGGCCGTCGTGGGACCGCGCCTCCCAGATGTCGGCCACGTGCAAAAACGCCGCCCGTTCCAGCCCGATGTCGATAAACGCCGACTGCATCCCCGGCAGCACCCGCACCACCTTGCCCAGATAAACGTTACCGGCCAGGCCCCGGGTGAGGGTGCGTTCGATGTGCAGTTCCTGGACTGCGCCTTGCAGCACCAATGCAACGCGCGTTTCCTGGGGAGTGATGTTGATAAGGATGTCTTCGTTCATGGCGCAATAATACCCGATCAAACAAAAGTGAAACCCTACTTTTGTTTGGTTTGAACGGGCGAAAAAGCTCGGCGGAGCCAAGCTTTTTTCAGTGAACGAAACCCCAATTCAATTCGTCGTCGCCTCGGTGAAAGACGTCCTTGTTTTTCATGGTCTCAGTGCGCTTGCAACGGTGCCAGTCTCCGAGGCGACGTTCGATCAGAATCGGGGTGGCGTCGCCCCTGAAATGCCCGGCTTCGCCGGGTATTTTGGCCTGAATTGCTTTGCCGGTAAGCCGGTTTTATCCTTGGCTTTCCAATTGGTCCAAACAAAAGTAGGTTTTTACTTTTGTTTGATTAAACGTCGATGCCCGCCTGCCGCAGCAGGTTCGCGGTCTCGAACAGCGGCAAGCCCATGATCCCCGAATGCGAGCCATCGATATGCTCGACGAACAAGGCGGCCAGGCCCTGGATGCCATAGCCGCCCGCCTTGTCATACGGCTCCGATGAGGCGCAGTAGGCCTTGATGGCGGCGGGCGACAGCTTGGCGAAGCGCACCTGCGACACCTGGGTGATTTGTTCGGCCATGTTGGCGTAGTGGACGGCGACGCTGGTCAAGACCTGGTGGGTACGGCCGGACAGGCGTTCAAGCATGCGGGCGGCGGCGTCGGGGTCGGCGGGTTTGCCGAGGATCTCGCCGTCGATGGTGACGGTGGTGTCGGCGGCCAGCACGGGGCGGGGGCGCATGCGGCGCAGCTGGACGATGTTGAAGGCGAAGGCGGCTTTTTCACCGGCCACGCGGGCGACGTACACGGCCGGCGTTTCGCCGGGCAGTTCGTCTTCGCTGACGTCGGCGCCGCGGTCGCTGGCGCTTCTCAGCATCAGCAGTTCGAAATCGACGCCCACCTGGCGCAGCAGTTCGCGCCGGCGGGGGCTCTTGGAGGCCAGGTAGATTTTGTTGTCGAGCAGTTTCATCGAGGCGGCGAACGTGGCTGTGGATTAACAGCAGCACATTACATCAATACTGTTTGCCCCGCCATGAACGTTTGGAAAGTCCGTGGACGATCAGACACGGTGATAGGGGTGGTTCTGCGTGATCGACCACGCGCGGTAGAGCTGCTCGGCCAGCATCACCCGCACGATGCCGTGCGGCAGCGTCATGCTGGAGATGCGGATCAGGGCATCGGCCCGGGCTTTGAGAGCCGGATCGAGGCCGTCGGCGCCGCCGATCAAGAGTGCCGTGTCGCCGCCATCGAGCTGCCAGGCTTGCAGCTGCTGCGACAGGCCCACGCTGGTGAGGTCCTTGCCCCGTTCATCGAGCGCCACGATGCGCACGTTCTTCGGCAGCACCGCTTCGATGCGCTCCCGTTCCAGTGCCATCGCGGTAGCCGCCGTCTTGCTGCCGGAGCGCTCGACCGGTTTGACTTCCTTGAGCACGATGCGCAGCTCGGGCGGCATGCGCTTGGTGTACTCCGTGAAACCGGTCTCGATCCAGGCCGGCATCTTGTGCCCCACCGCGACGATCAACAACTGCACGGGACCGCCTTATTCGTCGGCGGTCTTTTTGCTGACGCGCTTGATGACTTTTTTCTCGGGCACGGCGTCAAGCGCCACTTTCGGCTTGGCGACACGCTTGGGCGGCTGCTTTTTGAGCGCTTCCACGGCGGCCACTTCCGATTTTGCGGGCGCGACTTTTACGGTCTTGCCGACGGCCTTGCTGGCGGCGGCTTTTTTGGCGGCAGGGGCCTTGGCGGCAGCGGTCTTGGTCGCCGCTTTCTTGGCGGCGGCCGGCTTGGTTTCGCGCACGGGCTTCACTTCCGGTGCGGCCTGGGTCGAGGCCAGGTGCTTCGACTGCGCCTTCGGCAGCGACGCTTCCACGCCTTCGGCCGTGGTCTTGCGCTTGGCGGCGCCCAGTTTGACGGGCTTGTCGCCCCAGATTTCTTCCAGGCGGTAATACTGGCGGATGGCCGGCTGCATGATGTGGACGATCATGTCGCCCAGGTCGACCAGCACCCATTCACCGGTGTCCTCGCCTTCCATGCCGACGACGTCGCCGCCCGCTTCCTTGACCTTGTCGCGCACCGACGCGGCCAGCGCCTTGGTCTGGCGATTCGAGGTGCCCGACACGACAGCGATGCGGTCGAACAGGCTCGTCAAGTGAACCGTGTCGAACACGGCGATGTCCTGTCCCTTGACGTCCTCGAGCGCGTCGACGACGAGCGTTTGCAGTTTTTTGATATCCATTAGTT
>JACXTT010011100.1_pt1 | contig 12081 bp, 10 predicted proteins | sample 9270951 | NCBI WGS metagenome assembly JACXTT01 (sample SAMN15532306, study PRJNA645909) | rock metagenome | isolation source: weathered quartz diorite | place: Puerto Rico | collected 2017-06-21 | reverse complement strand
GCACGCACTCGGTCGTTCTCCGCGACGACACCGAACTGGTCGGCCTCCTCAGGCAGCGCACGCCCACCGAACTGGTGCTTCACCTCGAAGACGGCACCGATCGTCGCGTGCCGCTGGCGCAGGTCGTGTCCACGCGCGAGTCCGCGCTGTCCGCGATGCCGGAGGGTTTGCTCGCCGCGCTCACGGCGCAGGAGGTGGCGGACCTGCTGGAGTTCCTCCTGTCGAAGTAGTCGCAGGTTTCAGCCTGCGCATCCGCCCGCCGCTCTTGATCCGCAACCTGAAGGTCGCGACCACGCTCAGTTCGGCCCGGCGAGTTCCTGCGCGCCTTTGCCGCCGTTGATGAGGTAGAGCACGGCCATGCGGACGGCGAGGCCGTTGGTGACCTGCTCCAGAATCACGGAACGCCCGCAGTCGGCGAGGTCGCTGGCGATTTCGACGCCGCGATTGATGGGGCCGGGATGCATGATGAGCGCGTCGGGCCGGGTCTTCGCAAACCGCGCGTGGGTCAGGCCGAAGAGCGCGGCGTATTCGTGGATGCTGGGGAACATGGTTTTGCGCTGCCGCTCATGCTGGATGCGCAGGAGGTTGATGACATCGGCGTCGGCGATGGCCTCGTCCACGTCGTGGGTGACGCGGCAGCCCATCTGCTCGAAGACGCGCGGGACGAGCGTGCTTGGCCCGCAGAGCGTGACGTTTGCGCCGAGCTTGAGCAGCGCCCAGATGTTCGAGCGGGCGACGCGGCTGTAGAGGATGTCGCCGAGGATGGTGACGTTGAGGCCGGTGATGGTCCCCTTGTGCTCGCGGATGGTGAAGGTGTCCAGGAGCGCCTGCGTGGGGTGCTCGTGCGCGCCGTCACCCGCGTTGACGACGCTGCCCTTGAGGAAGCGGGAGAGGAAGTGCGGCGCGCCGGTGGCGCTGTGGCGGATGATGATGATGTCGGCGTTGAGGGCCTCGAGGTTGCGCGCAGTGTCCTTGAGCGTCTCGCCCTTCTTCAAGGAGCTGGCCTCGGTGGCGAAGTTGATCACGTCGGCGCTGAGGCGGACGGCGGCCAGCTCGAAGCTGATGCGCGTGCGCGTGCTCGGCTCGATGAAGAGGTTCACGACGGTCTTGCCGCGCAGGGCGGGGACTTTCTTGATGGCGCGCTCGCCGACGGCTTTGAACTGGCGGGCGGTGTCGAGGACGGCGGTGATCTCGTCGGCGGAAAGGGACTCGATGTCGAGGAGGTGTTTGCGATTCCAGGTCATGCGCGACTGGGCGAATGAAGTAATGGAATCGCGGGGGCTTGGAAAGCCATTACTCAGGCACGGCGGCAGCGCGGGCATCACGCCCGGGGCGCGTTCCGCTCCTCAAGCGGTCACGCCGTTCTTCACGAGCCAGACGCCGTCCTCGCCGTCGGCTTCCTTGAGCTTCACGTTCACGCGCTCGTTGGCGCGGGTGGGGATGTTCTTGCCGATGAAGTCCGCCTTGATGGGCAGTTCACGGTGGCCACGGTCAATCAAGACGGCGAGCTGCACGCGGCGCGGGCGGCCAAAGTCGTTGAGCGCGTCCAGCGCGGCGCGGGTGGTGCGGCCGCTGAAGAGCACGTCGTCCACGAGCACGACGGTCTTGCCGGTGATGTCGCCGGGGATCTGGGTGGGGTGGACGGTGGGCGCGAGATGGTTGCCCAAGTCGTCGCGGTGCATGTTCACGTCGAGCGCGCCGGTGGGGACGGCGTGGCTCCAGATGTCGCCCAGCGTCTTCGCCAGACGGCACGCGAGATGCACGCCGCCAGTCTGGACGCCGACGAGCACGACATCCGCACCGGCCTCGTTGCGCTCGGCGATTTCGTGGGCAATGCGGGTGAGGGCGCGGGCGAGGGCCGCGGAATTCAACAGAAGTGAGTCAGGCATGGGCGGAAGGCTCCGGCGAAGTTCCGATTGAAGCGAGGGGGCGGGGCGATGCGGTTCAGGCCTGGCCGTGGCGGGACTTGCGCCACTTGGCGCGGTGCTTGACGATCCAGTCGGTCAGCGCGCGCTCGAAGCCGATGTCTTGCTGGGCCTTCTCGGATTCAATCCACTTGTGCTTCATGATTTCCTCGCGCTCGGCAAGGAACTCGCGGTAGAGGGTGGAGTTTTTCACCCACTCGTCGTCACCGCCCGGTTGGCCAGGAGTATTTGACATGTCAATCACCGTCGCCGGTTTTGATGGCGAGGGACACTAGCATCGGGCGATTGCGTGACAATCTGATTTTCGGGCCGGGAAATTCCTGACAGTGAATAACCTGTGAACGACAGCGCCAACAACATCGTCTTTCTTTGCTGGTGCAGTTGGCGTCTCCTCTCCCCGTGATTGATTCCGTTGACCTGCCGGTCGAGCCGTCCGCCGCGCCGGACTTGAAGCGTGCGCGTCGCCGGAAGGACGCGGCCATTGACCTCGCGAAGATTGACCGCCTGCCGCCGCACAGCCTCGAGGCCGAGCAGGGCGTGCTGGGCTGCATGTTGCTCGACCCCAACACGGCCATCGGCACGTGCGTGGAGAAGTTCAAATCGCGCCGCGACGACAACCCCGCCCCGGCCTACACCCGCCGCGACGCGCCCGCGCCCAGCCCCTACGCCGGGGCCGCCGCCGCCTTTTACGATCTGCGCCACCAGTCGCTCTACGAGACGCTCGTGGCGATGTATGACACCAAGGAGCCGATTGATCTCATCACCGTGCGCCAGCGGCTCAAGGACAAGGGCCAGCTCGACGCCATCGGCGGCGTGGCCTACCTCACCGCGCTCGTGGACGCCACGCCCTCGCCCGCGAACCTGCCGTTCTACGCGGACATCGTCGTCGAGAAACATCTGCTCCGCCGGATGATCCAGACCTGCTCCAGCGTCATCGGCCGCATCTACGACGAGGAGCAGCAGGGCGATGTCGAGTCCCTGCTCGACGAGGTGGAGAAGGAAGTCCTGCACATCAGCGAGGAACGCGAGGAGACCGGCAGCCTCGTCATCAAGGATCTCGTTCACAAAGCCATTTCGCAGATCGAGGACCTGCACCGGAATCAGGGCAAGACCACGGGCCTCTCCACCGGCTTCACCGACCTCGACAAGATGACCACCGGCTTCCACGGCGGGGAAATGATCGTCATCGCGGCGCGTCCTTCGATGGGCAAGACCTCGCTCGCCATGAACATCGCCGAGCACGTCGCCATTGACCTCAAGCTGCCCGTGGGAGTGTTCAGCCTGGAAATGTCCGCCGACTCGCTGGTCCTGCGGATGCTTTGCTCGCGCGCCCGGGTGAACCTGCGCGACATCCGCGAGGGCTTCCTGGCCGAGCGGGACTTCGCCAAGCTCACGGGTTCCGCCGGCAAGATGGCCGGCGCGCCGCTGTTCATCGACGACACCGCCGGCCTCTCCATCCTCCAGCTCCGCGCCAAGGCCCGCCGGATGCACCAGCAGCACGGCATCAAGCTCTTCGTGGTGGACTACCTCCAGCTCCTCCGCAGCACGGCGAAGCGCGCGGAAAACCGCCAGCAGGAGATCGCCGACATCTCGCAGGGCATCAAGGCGCTCGCCAAGGAGCTCAAGGTGCCCGTCATCGTCCTGGCCCAGCTCAATCGTGAACTCGAAAAGCGCGAGCCGGGCGCGAAGCCCAAGCTCTCCGACCTCCGCGAATCCGGTTCCATCGAGCAGGATGCCGACCTCGTCGGCCTGCTCTACAAGCCGAAGCTCGGCAAGGAAGACGACGAGGAACCCGCCGAACAGCCCAACTACGACGCCGTGCCCGTAAATCTGCTCATCGCCAAGCAGCGCAACGGCCCGACCGGCGACGTGCATCTGACCTTCCTCAAGGGCTTCACGCGCTTTGAGAACGCCGCCAAGGTGGCCGACGAGGACGCGCCGCAGGAGTGAGTTTTCCTCCGCGAAAAAACAGTGTCCTTCCGCTTCCGGCTGTGGTTTAACTGCCGCCTCTGAGCTGACCAGACCATGAAACCGTTGCTCCGCCGCTACTGCGTCCTTCTCGCGCTGCTCGTCCACTGGGTGCCTCAAACCCACGCCCAGGTGGCGCCCCAACGCGTCCAGCAGATCGAGGTCCGCCACGTCGGCCCCGCCGCCGCGAGCGACGAACTCGTCCGCGCCAACATCCGCGTGAAGGTGGGCGACGCGCTGCTGAAGACCAATGTGGATGACGACGTGCGGAACCTCTACAACACTGGCTACTTTTACAATATCCGCGTGGCCGAGGAGCGTGTGGATGGCGGCGTGAAGCTGATTTACGTGGTGCAGGGCAAGCCGCTGCTGACGGACATCAAGTTCACCGGCAACACGAAGTTCAGCACCTCCAAGCTCTCGAAGAAGCTCACCTCGAAAATCGGCGAGCCGCTCGATGAACGGAAGCTCTTCGCCGACACGCAGGCGATGACGAAGAGCTACCAGCAGTCCGGCTACCAGCGCACCAAGGTCGAATACAAGCTGAGCATCAACGAAAACGCCGGGCGCGGCACCGTGACCTTCGAGATCACCGAGGCGCCGAAGGTGAGGGTGGTGACCATCCAGTTCGTCGGCGCGACGGCCTTCCCCGAGAAGAAGCTCGCCAAGGTGCTCAAGACCAAGGAGCACTGGATGTTCTCCTGGCTCACGGGCACGGACAAGTTCAAGGACGACCAGTTCGACGACGACAAGGAGAAGCTCGCCGAGTTCTACCGCAACGAGGGCTACCTCGACTTCGAGATCAAGGACATCCAGTTCGAGTATCCCAGGCCGAACGCGCTCGTCATCAAGTTCCAGGTCTTCGAGGGCAAGCAATACAAGGTCGGGGCCGTCGCCGTGAAGGGCAACAACCTCTACCCGAACGCGGAGATCGAGAAGGACATCAAGATGACCGCGGGCAAGACCTTCACGCCCGACGGCCAGCGCAAGGATGTCGAGACCATCCGCGATTTCTACGGTTCCAAGGGCTACATAGATTCCCGCGTCACCGCCGTCCGCACGCCCAACACCGAGACCGGCAACATGGACGTGACCTACCAGGTGGACGAGAAGGACAAGTCGTTCGTCGAGAAGATCGAGATCAAGGGCAACGTGAAGACCAAGGACAAGGTCATCCGCCGCGAACTCGCCATCTCGCCCGGCGAGACGTTCGACATGGTGCGCGTGAAGCTCTCCAAGCAGCGCCTCGAAAACCTGAACTACTTCGAGAAGGTGGATGCGCAACCGGAGCCGACCGACGTGCCCAACCGCAAGAACCTCGTCGTCGGCGTCGAGGAGAAGAACACCGGCAACATGTCCATCGGCGCGGGCTTCAGCTCGGTGGAAAGCGTCGTCGGCTTCGTCGAGGTCACCCAGGGCAATTTTGATTTGTTCAAGCCGCCCTACTTCACCGGTGGCGGCCAGAAGATGCGCCTGCGCGCCAGCTACGGTTCCCGTCGGCAGGACTACCTCCTGAGCTTCACCGAGCCGTGGTTCCTCGACCGCAAGCTGGCCTTTGGCGTGGACCTCTACCATCGGAACACGAGCTTCCAAAGCTCGCTCTACGACGAGGTCCAGACCGGTGCGCGCCTCAGCCTCGAGCGCGCGCTGTGGAGCGACTTCCTGCGCGGCAACGTCAGCTACACGATTGAGAACGTCGGCATCAAGAACGTGGACCCCGCCGCCTCGCCGGAGCTTAAGGCCGAGGCGGGCACCCAGATCGTCTCGAAGATCGGCGCGGGGCTCATCTACGACGCGCGCAAGGGCGGGCTGGTGCCCACGGGCGGCCAGCGCGTCGAACTCCTCTCCGAGCTGGCCGGCGGCCCCGTCGGCGGCGAGGCTGACTTCTACCGGCTGGAGCTGCGCGGCTCCCAATACTACCCCGGTTTCTGGGAAGGCCAGACCTGGGAACTCATCGGCCGCATTGGCTCGATTCAGGCCTACAACGGCGACCGGGTGACGCTGTTCAACCGCTACTTCCTCGGCGGCCCGCGCACGCTGCGGGGATTCAAATACTCGCACGTCGCCCCGGTGGATTCGCTCAACGAGCCGTTCGGCGGCAGCACCTACTGGCTCGGGTCGGTGGAATACAACATCCCCATTGTTGACCGCCTGCGCTTCGCGCTGTTCTATGACATCGGCAATGTTTACAGCAGTTCATTCAGCATCAACCCGAACAACTCGCGCGGCGAGCGGCTCTACAACGACAACGTCGGCGCGGGCTTCCGCATCAACATCCCGAACCTCGGCCCGCTGCGCCTGGACTACGGCTTTCCCATCACCGCCGACCGCCACCAGAACAAGAGCGGCCGGTTCAACTTCGACGTGGGCTTCACCCGCGACTTCTGAGCTGCGACCGGAGATTACGATTGAGAGAATCGCCTCGCCTCCGATCCGCATCTCGTCTTCCTGCTACTAATCCTAATCTTAATCTTGATCCTCTTCTTCTCATGAAACCGCTCTCCTTTTTTTCTCTCGCCGCCCTCGTTTTCGCCCTCGTCCTTGGCGGTCAATCCGCCGACCGGCCTGCGCCCGCCGCCGTCGGCACCATCGCCGTCGTGGACTTGAAGAAGGTCTTCGACGGCTACTGGAAGACCAAGCAGGCCGACCTCAACCTCAAGGAGCGCGCGGGCGAGCTGGACAAAAAGCGCAAGGACATGGTCACCGATTACCAGAAGGCCAACGATGAATATAAGAAGCTCGTCGAGAGCGCCAGCGACTCCGCCGTGTCCGTCGAGGAGCGCGACAAGCGCAAGAAGTCGGCGGAAGGCAAGCTTCGCGAGTTGCAGGAGATCGAGTCCAGCATCGGCCAGTTCGACCGCAGCGCGCGCACCCAGCTCGGCGAGCAGCAGCGCAACATGCGGGACAAGATCGTCGCCGAAATCCGCGAGATCGTGAACAAAAAGGCCAAGGCCGCCGGCTACGCCGCCGTGCTGGACAGCGCCGCCGAGAGCGCCGTGGGCACGCCCTTTGTCCTCTTCAACGGCAGCCTCCCCGACCTCACCGAGGAGATCATCTCCCAGCTCAACGCCACCGCCCCGGCGGGCGCGCTGCAAACGCCCCCTCCGCCGGCGCCCACGCCGATCAATCCGAAGTGATCGGCGGGGCATCGCTCCGCCGGCTGCCGCGCAGGGGATTCGGTTGACGCGCCGTTTTCCTTGCCTCCACCATGCACGCACGCATGGCCCACGCAGCCACCATCCAGCCATCGGACAACGGCGCGCCCCGGCGCGTCGGCCCGCTGCTCGGCGCGCTCGGTTTCCTTTCGCGCCGGACGCCCTACTTCCGTGGCAAGTGGCGCGTGACCGGCTTCATCTTCGAGCGCTGGCTGTTGCGCGTGCGCAAACAGCAGGTCATCCGGCTCGCGCGCGGGATGCGCATCAACTGCAAGCTGTGGGATGAGGTGCAGAACGCCATCTGGTGGAACGGCCCGAACTACGAGCGCAAGGAATCCAAGTTCATCCGTCGCTATCTCAAGCCCGGCATGATCTTCTTCGATGTCGGCTCCAACGTCGGCTACTACACGCTGCTGGCTGCACCGATTGTCGGGAAGAACGGCAAAGTCCATGCCTTCGAGCCGGTCTCCGAGCAGCACGCCGACCTGCGCGCCAATGTGGAGCGGAACCAGCTCCAGAACGTCGTGCCCGAGCGCCTCATCATCACCGACCGCGCAGGCACGATGGAAATCAACCTCGGCTCCGAGGACAACGCCGGCACCGCGTCCGTGAACCTCGTCTATCGCGAGAACCGCCCCACCGAGCGCGTGGACTGCACGACGCTCGACGATTATCTCCGCGCGCGCGGCGTCACGCGGCTGGACGTGCTGAAGATTGATGTCGAGGGCCACGAGCCGTTCGTCCTGCGGGGGATGACCGAGACTTTGCGCAAGCTGCGCCCGCTCCTGCTCGTCGAGGTGCGGGGCGACATGCTGGAAGAAGTCGGCTCCAGTCGCGAGGCGCTGTTCGGGCAAATCGCCGGCCACGACTACGCGCCCTACGCCCTCACGCGCGGCGGCTGGCCCCGGCCCATGGCCATCCCCACCGACGGCAACCTCATCGTCTTCAGCCCCGATACGAAACTGCACGAGAAGCACCGGCCCTTTGCGAAGCTGCGGCGGAAGCGGAAGGGAGATTAGGATTATGAGTAAGAGTAGGAGCAAGAGCGGCAGCCTCTCTTGATCTTACTCGTAATCCTAATCCTAATCCTCTTCACTCCTCCGCCGATGTCCTTCGTCCAGCGCCTGAAAATCGAAGCGGAAGACACGCTCCGCTACAACAACACCGTCCGTTCCGTCCTCTGCGAAGTCGAGCTGCTCAAGGACAAAACCCCGCCCGCCTCCGACCCGCAGGCCGTCGCGCGCAGCATCGTGCGCCTCTGTTCCGCCGCGCGCCTTGCTGCCAGCATGGACCAACTCCTCAAGGTCGAGGCCCGCATCGCCGAGCGCATCAAGCTGCTCGGCAACCGCCCGGTGGACTTCACCGAGTTCGAGCCGGCCTCGATGAAGAAGCGGGTGATTGACTACTTCGTGCCGCTCAAGCCCTACGTCAGCGAGCGCGAGAAAGGCGTCTGCTACATCGCTTTCGAGCACCGCTGGGCGCGCTTCGTCCACCACTACCGCGACAAGCTGGAGGCTTTCGCCAAGCGCTACCTGCTCATCGTCCACCCCGTTTGGGCCACGCCGCACGGCCTCATCAACTACTACCTCCCCAGCATCTGGCCCGGCGACGACCCGGTCTTCGCCTGCGTCAGTGACCCGCACGACCTTGACACCCTCCCGCGCCAGTCGCCGCGCCACGTCGTCATCCCGCGCTACTGCTCGCACTGGGTCAACCCGGCGGTCTATCCGCAGGTGCCCTTCGAGCGGAAGGGCATTGACATCGTGATGCTGGCGAATTTCGGCAAATACAAACGCCACTTTGCCCTCTTCAGGGCTTTGCGCGACATGCCGCGCACGGTGAAGGTCGTCTGCATCGGCCAGCACAACGACAAGCGCACCCGCGAAGTCCTCCTCGCCGAGGCCGCCGCCTACGGCGTGGCCGACCGCTTCGAGCTGAAGGAAAACGCGCCGGACGACGTGGTCTTCGACTGCATGGCCCGCGCGAAGGTGAACCTCATCATGTCCAAGCGCGAAGGCTCCTGCATCGCCATCGTTGAGGCGATGTTCGCCAACACGCCCTCCGGCATGTTCACGGACGCCGAGGTCGGCTCGCGCGTCTTCATCAACGAGCATACCGGTCGCTTCCTCACTGATGACAACCTCGGTGCGCAGCTCATGGACTTTATCGCCACCGCCGGGAAGTATTCGCCCCGGAAGTGGATGATGGAGCAGAAGCACGACTGCCACGGCAGCAGCGCCGTGGTGAACGAGGTCATCAAGCAAACCATGCTCGCGCGCGGCCAGGCCTGGACCACCGACCTCTGTCCCCTCCACTGGCGGCCCGACCCGCAAGTCCTCCGCCCCGAGGACCGCGCCATGATGCAGACGACCTACGACGACATCCGCAACAACGTGGGCATCGAGATTGAGCTGCCGAGGAAAAGTTAAGTCACGACGAATAGCACCGGCTTCGTGGCGTCGTCGAGGTTCGACATCCTGCTTTCCAAGGAGGCCAGCGTGAGGCCATGCGCTCGGGCAAGGTGCAACAGGTAGGCGTCGGTCCATTGCCGATGCCCCTGCATGGAGCGCAGGCCGAGGTTGGTGAAAGGCGTGTCGTCCGGCAGGAACGCATGGCCCGGGACGGACGTGAACTCGCGCAAGCGGGCGAGTGCGTCGGCCATGGTGAGTCGCGGAGGCTGCTCTTCCTTGCGCTCATTCTTCCACGGACGCGTGGCAAAACGCAGGAAGCCGCCTTGGATGGTCGGGGTGGTGTGGAACTGCGCCAAGCCTTCCACGAACTTCCGGGCCACCGCGTGGTTCACATGGTCGGCGAACACCGAAGCGATGACCACGTTCACATCCAGCAGGGCCTCAGTCGGCGTCGAGGGCATCGTCAATCTGTTCCTGGGTGATGGGCTGCCCCGTGGCGGGCACCAGCGGGAGGCGGCGGTCGGCGGGCCGTTGTTTTAGCCGGGCTTCCAAGTGGTGCAGCAATTCCTGCTGCTGCGGCAACGGCAGCACGTCCACGGCAGATTCGATTTCAGCGAGCGTGCTCACAGCACATTCTTAGCACCGGCTCCGCGCCTTGGGCAAGTCGGGGGTTTCTGATGCCGAAACTTCCGCCGCACTTTTCTTCGTGTCCATCCGCGCCGGTTCGTGGTTCCCTCTCCCCGTTTTCAAACCATGTCCGAACTGCTCAAAGACGCCGCCAAGCGCGGCTTGAAGAAGGCCGCGCGCTGGGCCAGCACCGGCAAGAACCTCCCGCGCCTCAAGGGCATGCAGGCCTGGTGGCAGCGCCACGTCGGCGACCAGAACGAGGTCAACGCCCTGCGCGAGCAATACGCCGCACTCATCCACGCGCCGGACAAACGCAAGCTGCTCGCCAGCCACGAGCGCAAGATTCACTCGCAGTTCGGCGAGGACGGGCTGTTGCTGCACTTCTTCTCGCAGATTGGCGCACCCAACAAGACCTTCATCGAGTTCGGCATCGAGGATGGCACGGAGTGCAACGCCGCGAACCTCGCGCTGCACTTTGGCTGGGGCGGGCTGCTCATGGACGGCAGTGATTCGCTCGCCGACCGCGCGCGGACGTTCTACCACCGGCGGCACGGCATTGCGCCGCAGCACGTCCAGATTCGCACCCACTTCATCACGAAGGAGAACGTCAACGACCTCTTCGCCCAATACGGTTTCAAGGACGAGCTGGACATGCTCTCCATTGACATTGACGGCGTGGACTACTGGATTTGGGACGCAGTCACGGTCGTCTCGCCGCGCCTGCTCATCATCGAGTTCAACGCCAGCTTCGGCCCGACGCGCAGCGTGACGGTGCCCTATGAGCCGGCCTTCGAGCGCTACGCACACCACGAGAGCGGCTGGTATCACGGCGCGTCGCTCACCGCGTTCACGAAGCTCGCGGCCAAGAAGGGCTACTTCCTCGCCGGCTGCGACACCTCGGGCGCGAACGCCATCTTCATCCGCCGCGACGTGGGGCAGGGCAAGGTCGCCGAGTTCACGCCCGCCGAAGCCTTCTATCCCTGCGCCCCGCGCCTGCGCGAAGCCCCGCTTGCCGAGCAATGGGAGCGGGTGAAGCATCTGCCGCTGATTGAGATTTGACCCGGTGAAAAGCTCCAAGCTCCAAATCCCAAGTTCCAAAGAAGCTCCAAGCTCCAAGCTCCAAGGTGCCCGCCGCGCCGCTTTGGAATTTGGAGCTTGGGATTTGGGATTTCTTTGGAGCTTGGAACTTGGAATTTGGAGCTTCTAGCCATGCCTTCTCTCCTCTCCACCTTTGAGTTCATCCGCGACCGCCGCCGCATCCTGCGCCTGCCGCACGCCAAACCGAGCGCCAAGGCCATTTATCATGCATGGCTCCAGCTCCGTCGTTACCCGCCGGCCAATCGCGACAAACCGCTCGCCATCGAGTTGGGAAACACCGTCATCCACGCACAGAACTGGCTGGAGCTGGACTTCCTCTTCACCGAAGTCTTCATCGGCAACGAGTATCTGGTGAAGCTCCCGCGCCGCGACCCGTTCATCGTGGACTGCGGCGCGAACATCGGCTGCGCCACGCTCTACTTCAAACTGCACTACCCCGACGCGCGCATCCTCGCCTTCGAGCCGAACCCGTATTGCTTCGAGATGCTCAAGCAGAACGTCGAGGCGAACAACCTGAAGAACGTCGCGCTCGTGCAGGCCGCGTGCGCCAACGCGCCAGGCACGACGACCTTCCATGTCAACCCCGGCTTCTCGCCCATGAGCAGCGCCATCGGCAACCGCGACGAAAAGCAGAAGACCGTCGCCATCGAGGTGCGCCTCGTGAAGCTCTCCGAGTCCATCACCGAGGATGTGGACCTGCTCAAGCTCGACATCGCGGGCGGCGAGTGGGAGGTCTTCGCGGACCTCGTCGAGAGCGGCAAGCTCGCGCCCATCCCCCGCGTGCCCATCGAGTACCATCACCTCTGCGGCACCACTGAGGTCCACCTTAGCCGCTTCCTGAAAATCCTCGGGTACTCGGGCCACACCCACCCACGTGTGGTGGAACTCACGGCCCAC
>JACXTT010011099.1_pt1 | contig 12082 bp, 11 predicted proteins | sample 9270951 | NCBI WGS metagenome assembly JACXTT01 (sample SAMN15532306, study PRJNA645909) | rock metagenome | isolation source: weathered quartz diorite | place: Puerto Rico | collected 2017-06-21 | reverse complement strand
GCAGAGGACTGAGGAGCTGTCCCGTGAGCGCAGAGCGATCGAATCTGCTACTTACTCGGATATGGAGGCGGGGGTCGGAATCGAACCGGCGTACACGGCTTTGCAGGCGGCATATTATCTCACTGAAACAAAGGCCTAATCTACCTCCCCACGGCCCTCTCCACGCGATCTCAAATCGGACGACCTGGCCGTTGTAGCGCCACTCGGCACTCATGCCAAATGAAGTCTGCTCACGACAGAGGCTAGGAGGCAAGGACTTGTGAAGGCCGCCTCAACACGATCCCGGCGTCGCGATACTTGAACCCGCTCGCGGGTGCCGGTTCGGAACTCCTCCGCCCGCCCGATGCCGTCGACGGGAATGAAGTCGTGGATGTCGATGCAAATAGTCCTGCTGCGTGCGCGTCTTGTCGAGGCTGGCGAACCATTCAGCCCGGGGACCCGTGCGAGCCCACAAGAATCGCGCGGGGGCGAGGCGATGCGAGGCCGAGATCAGGGCCGCCCGTGGGCCGCCTTAGCTGACAGCGCTCTAGCGCTGTTCCCGTGGCCGCCGGCTAAGCTTCCAAGCACAACATAATTGTAGTAACATTTTTGTATGGTCCGGTTTGACTGGGACGAGGCCAAGAACCACGCCAACCGGCGCAAGCACGGGGTGAGCTTCGAACTCGCCCAACGCGTATTCGACGATCCCTACGCGCTTATGCTGCAAGATCGCATCGAGGGTGGCGAAGAACGCTGGCACGCTATTGGTGAGGTGTTCGGCGCCATCGTGCTAGTGGTTGCGCATACGGTGCGCCCTCATGCAAGCGGGGAGAATATTCGGATCATCTCGGCCAGGAAAGCCACTCGAGAGGAAAGGAAACGCTATGAAGCGCAAGCTCACCGGTACTAAAGTTACCGCGAAACAGCGCCGCGAGCTGAAAGCGCTCGTCGCGCGTCCGGAGAGGCGCATCGACACCTCGGACATCCCGCCTTTGACAGACGCGTTTTGGAAGAACGCGCAGCGCAATCCCTTCTACCGCGTGCGCAAGGCCTCCACCACTGTGCGCATCGATGCGGACGTGCTGGCTTGGCTTAAATCCAAGGGTCGCGGCTACCAGACCCGTCTCAACCAGATCTTGCGCGAGGCAATGCTTGCGGAGGTGAAATAGCGCCCTTAGGCGATTTCCTCAGGGCTCGTCTTGTGCTCCACAAGCCAGCTATTTCTTAGCCAATCGCGCAAGCTCATGCTCGTCCCCGATCGGGAAGATCTTCTTGGCCTTTAGCACACTACGCAGAAAATGATGCTTGGCCGCAAGCTTTGTGCGAAATTCGGCCGGCGGATAGACAGTCGGATTAACCTCGCGCCCGATTGCCCCTGCGCGCCCGCCAGTGCTTCCGACGCTTCGGCAAACGACACATCGCCCAACACCACAATGTCCAGATCACTGGCGCGGCGCTCGGTCCCCTGGGCGACAGAGCCGTAGACAAACGCAACGCGAATCCGACCAGCGAGGGGCGCAAGCACTGCCCGAAGCGCATCGGCGACCCCGGCCGTCTTCACCACCAGGCCGCGTAGCTCGCCGAAAATTGGGCTTTCCGGGTTCGCTTGAAGATACACTTGCCGTCCGCGGACTGTGCGCCGCACGACCCCGGCGCGCGCGAGGAACTCGAGCTCGCGCTGCACCGTTCCAGGCCCAAGGCCCGCGAGTTGAATCAGGCTCTCCTCTGGGGTGATGCCCTGACTACCCACCATGGGTAGCGGGATACCCATGGTGGGTAGTCCAGTCAACGGCGAGCACGCCGCGCGAAGCTAACGTCTACCCAGTACTCGGTCAGCTTTCGTCGGATTTTGATGACCGCTTCGGCGGAGAGCCAGTGACCGGAGCGGGTCGGCAAGGCCGAACCGTGGCCGGTATCAGCGAGGCCGCATCGACGGCTGCAGTCAGACCTATTGCGGTCGTTCAGGATTCCGATTTCCGGTTGTCTATCAGGACCCGTCGTCGGGCGATGGCTTTAGCTGACGATGGCGAGGCGACCCGATCGGCCAACTGCGGACTGTCAGCGTTTTTCTCGAACTCGCTCCGAAGCAGACATTCGCGGTCTTCGTGGGTTAGCCAATTATGATGGGAAAGGCGGCCTTCACCGGATTAGTTCGTTCGCGCGCAACAAGGTGGACTGCGGCATGGTTAGACCAAGAGCCTTCGCTGTCTTGAGGTTGATGACGAACTCAAACTTCGTGGGCTGCTCGACTGGAAGGTCAGTCGGCTTAGTACCTCTTAGGATTTTGTCCACGTAGGTTGCGGCGCGGCCGAACAGGTCCGCGCGGTCGGCGCCGTAGCTGAGAAGGCCTCCTGCTTCTGCATGCACTCGCGGCCCGAACATAGTTGGCAGTTTGTGCTTCATTGCGAGCTCTGCCAACGGCTTCGCGCCGGCGATGAATAGCGGGGTCGAAAGTACCAGAACCCCCTCAGAGCGTTCTCGGACGATCGCGGCGAAGGCGCTCTCAAACTCCGTCTCGCTGCGAACCGCCACCGGATAAACCCGTACCTTCAGCGCCCGGGCTCTCTCCTCGACGGCACGCAAGCCTGGCTCATGTGAAGGGGTGGCTGGGTTCCAGAGAACAGCGACGCGCGAGAGTCCAGGAACCGCCTCCTTGAGCAACTCAAGTAGTTTGGCGTTCGTCTCGGACATAAGCAGAGAGACGCCCGTGATGTTGCCGCCTGGTCGCGCAAGACTGCTGACGTGTCCGCTGCCGATCGGGTCGGCGTGCACCGCAAATACGATGGGAATCGTCGAAGTCGCGCTCCTGGCTGCCTCAACATAGACAGAACTCGGCGCGAGGATGACATCGACCTTAAGCCGCACCAGTTCCTCGGCCAGTTCGTTGAGCCGATCATAGTGCCCCTCGCCCCAGCGGTACTCAAGCACGATGTTCTGGCCTTCCACCCAACCCAGTTCACGCAGGCCTTTGCGGAAGTTTTCGATACCCTCCGGCAGCACAGCCGGACTCTCCCACAGGAAGCCAATGTGGTAGACCTTGCCAGACTGCTGGGCCGCGGCGGGAAGCACCGCGGCAACAAGCAGGAGCAGAGCGGTGGCGGCCGCGGTTCTCATAACTGTCTACGCCCAGCAAGACTATGGATGTCCAGCGCGCCAGGCGTCAAGGACGGTCATTGCCTGCACGCGTATGTGCTGTATTCATGGGTGAGAAAACCGGACGTTCCCGGACTTCTCTGATCGGCCACGAGTGGTCAGTCAGGGCGAGCGGCAAAATCGCTCGATAGCGGACACTGAAACGCGAGATACAGCAACGAGAGCCGCTCGGAGCGGCGTGCTGTTCACCACGACTTGCGCACCGAGCGAGCCCGGGCCCCGAGCCGTCATTGGCTGCCTTAGCTAGGCTAGGAGTTTGCGCGGCGCACGACGCGAAGCTGGACGTATCCTCCCACGCGACCTCAGAGCGGACTTCAAGGGGCGTTTCAGCAAGCGTAAGGTGATGCGCGCCCCCGTGATTACTAGCGGGTCGTCAGCTTGGAATGAGAACACAACCTGGAGGGTGCCGGACGCGCTGAAGCTGGCAGGCAGCGGGCCGCTGCGCTTGCCGCCGGCATGGTAGAGCCCCCAATCACACAGCTGGCGTGGGAGCCGGTGCGGGTGTTGCTCCACGGTGCGACCCCAGATACGCATTTCCAACTCCACGCTATGATCGACATCGACCCCGCTGCCCGCGCGTACACGCAGCGTCACTCGTGGAAGATGCACCGCGACGTGGGTGGCTCGCCGTGTGACGGCCCCGACTACGACGCCATCGAGATCAATCGCCGAGTTCTTCATGCGGCGCTAAGGCCCGAGCCCTCAGCGATCGCTTCCGGGACATTGCCCCAAAACGACTCTACATGCCTCAGCAGACTTTGAGCGTAGGTCGTGGTTCGAGCCGTCACAAAGCACAACCGACCGTGGGTCCCAACCAGCTTTGTGCCAGCGCCGTTCAAGAGGACTTCTGCACTCTCAGATACCACTCCGAAAGCAGCCGCACCTGCTTCTCGGTGTAGCCCTTCGCCACCATGCGATCGACGAAATTCTGGTGCGTCTTCTGGTCTTCGGCCGAGGCTTTCGCGTTGAAGGAAATCACCGGCAGCAGGTCTTCGGTGCTGGAGAACATCTTCTTCTCGATCACCTGGCGCAGCTTTTCGTAGCTGTTCCAAGCCGGGTTCTTGCCGTTGTTGTTGGCCCGTGCCCGCAGAACGAAGTTCACGATCTCGTTGCGGAAGTCCTTCGGATTGGCGATGCCCGCGGGCTTCTCGATCTTCTCCAGCTCGGTATTGAGCGCGCCGCGGTCGAAGAACTCGCCGGTGTCCGGGTCGCGGAAGTCCTCGTCCTGGATCCAGCAATCGGCATAGGTGACGTAACGGTCGAAGATGTTCTGGCCATACTCCGAGTACGACTCGAGATACGCAGTCTGGATCTCCTTGCCGATGAACTCGGCGTAGCGCGGGGCCAGATAACCTTTGATGAACGTGAGGTACTTGCGCTTGGTCTCGTCCGGGAAGTCCTGCCGGGAAATGCGTTGCTCAAGAACGTACATCAGATGCACAGGGTTGGCCGCGACCTCGGTCTGGTCGTAGTTGAACACCGTCGCCAGGACTTTGTACGCGAACCGGGTCGAGACGCCGGTCATGCCCTCGTCCGGCCCAGCGTAGTCGCGATATTCTTGATACGACTTGGCCTTAGGGTCCGTGTCTTTCAGGCTTTCACCGTCGTACACGCGCATTTTGGAGTAGATGTTGGAGTTTCCCGAATCCTTGAGCCGCGACAACACCGAGAACTGCGCCAGCATGTCCAGAGTGCCCGGGACACAGGGTGCGCGAGACAGGGCGCTGCTCCGGAGGAGCTTCTCGTAAATCCTGACTTCCTCGGTGACCTGCAGGCAATAGGGCACCTTGACGATATGGATGCGGTCGAGCAACGCCTCGTTGTGGCGATTGTTGCGGAACGATTGCCACTCGGACTCGTTGCTGTGGGCGACGATGATGCCGTTGAAGGGAATCGCGGAAAACCCTTCAGTTCCTTTGAAATTCCCCTCCTGCGTTGCGGTCAGCAGCGGATGGAGCATCTTGATCGGCGCCTTGAACATCTCGACGAATTCAAGCAACCCCTGGTTGGCCAGGCACAGCCCTCCCGAGTAGCTATACGCGTCAGGGTCATTCTGGGCGTATTTGTCGAGCTTGCGGATGTCGACTTTGCCCACGAGCGAGGAAATATCCTGGTTGTTCTCGTCGCCCGGCTCGGTCTTTGAGATCGCGATCTGCCTAAGCACCGAAGGCTGGATGCGGGCCACACGGAACTTGGAGATGTCACCGTCGAGCTCCTGGAGGCGCTTGATGGCCCAGGGGGACATGATTCCGGTGAGATAGCGGCGCGGAATTCCGTAGTCAGATTCCAGTACGCTGCCGTACTCCTCGGGCGCAAACAGACCAAGCGGGGATTCGTTGACGGGCGAACCCTGCAACGCGTAAATCGGCTTGCCTTCCATCAACCGCTTGAGGCGCTCGGCGATGGAGGATTTGCCACCGCCCACCGGCCCGAGCAGATACAGGATTTGCCTGCGCTCCTCCAGACCCTGTGCGGCGTGTTTGATGAAGGCAACGATCTGGGCGACCGGCTCCTCCATGCCGTAGAACTCAGCAAAGGCGGGATAGCGCTTGATGAGACGGTTGGAGAAGATGCGCGACAGCCTCGCGTCGAGCCGGGTATCGACGAGTTCGGGCTCGCCGATCGCGGCCAGCATGCGCTCCGCCGCCGTTGCGTACGCGCTAGGATCGCTCCGGCACAACTCTAGGAACTGCTCCAAGGATAGTTCATCTTCGTGAGCAGCCGAGTACCTGGCCTTGTACTGCTCAGCAAACTTGATCATGGCACCTCCCCCAAAGCTTTAGTCCTCAGGAAAGAGTGTGGGGTTCTTGGAGATTTAGGGACAACAGCGGTTAGTCTCCGACCCAGGCTTTCGGAGAGAGTTAACCGCGCAGCCGACTGGGATCGCTGCTTAACCCCGGGCCGCGAGCCTCGCCTGTGGCCTGCCGATGACAACGCAGGCGCGCTCGCGTAGGTCCTCCCGAGACGCGGTGGAGCTGCCTACTTCTTGGTGCGCGCCGAAGCCGGCTTTTTCTTCGGCTCAGCCTTTCTTGCCATCGAAGCCTTCCTGATCAGCCCGGCCGCCTTGGCCGCATCGTCGGACGTTGAGAAGCCCATGACCAGTTGGAGGCTCGCCCCGGCGCTGGCTAGCGGCGCGAGCGTTTGGGCAAGGGTGCCCGGCCTGTTGTCGACCTCTTTGCGCCACAGAACGATCTTCTTCACGGTAATTGCCATATTCGGTTTCTCCTTCGCACCGGCAGCGTCGCAATCTTGCGCGCCATCACCTCCGCGAAACACCAGCGTTATGTTCCGCTTTTTAAGCCCTATTGGAAATCCGAAACTTAGCGCGTAGAGCGTGGGGAGATTGAGAGCCTCCTGGTCAGCGCCAGTAACTTAGGCGGAAAAGCTGAATAAGCATGAAGCCCTCGATGGTGTCGTTGGGGCCTCTCTGAGCGGGGTCAAGGACTCTCCACGGCCCCTGTAGGAAAGAGGCCGACCCTTCCCCGGCGGAAACCTCGATCGGCTACGTCAGCCAGTCGCACGCCCCCTTTCAGGCGAGTGCGGTATGGCCCCAGGATTAAGAGCTGTGCCCACGTCTCCTCGTCCAAGGTATCAGCGTAAAACTAACGGAGCCGACAAAAATCTAATACGTGTTAATTTGTTGCAACCCACCGCGGTCTTGCCAAGCGCTCCAAACAACAGTGGCAGGTTCTGGAGGAGAAGGTCATGAGAATCGACGGCACCGAATTTGGCAGCATTGCCATCGATGGACGGACGTACCAATTCGATGTAGTCATCAGGCTATCGGGCGAGGTCGTGAAACGGAAAAAGAAACTGTCCAAGAAATACTTCAGGTTGCTGCAACTACCGCGAGTTGTCGGCGACGCGAACCGCGGCTTCGCTGCCGATCGTGTGCTGGCCCTGATCCCCTCGTGAGCGGACACTCCATGCTCTCGATGGAGGCCACCAGCCCGAGTTCCAGCAGAGTCCTGAAATTCAAGAAGAGAGCGATGTGCGATGACACCTGGCCAGGCTCGGCGTCACGTTTAAACAAATCCTGCAGCAACAAAGCGCTCGGGTGTGTGCTATCGTCAATCAACCGAAGTCCCCTCAATGACGGGATCGCCTGCAAAGTCTCTACGTTGAGTGGCCGTTGCGCTAGAAAATTCGTACCTAGTCCTGGCTCAACGTTTTCCGGATGAGGGGCGCAATGCATCGCTCACGATGGAGGAGGAGTGATCATGACGCACATCGACCGACGCAAACTTCTCAAACTATCAGCCGCCAGCGCGGTTGCTGCGAGCACCGGTGGTCTCGCCGCGATCCTCGCCACAAGAAGCCCCCCGGCGTTCGCCCAGGGAGCCACGGTACATTGGCTGCGCTGGGCCGATTTCGTACCGGCCTCCGATCAGTTGCTCAAGAATCAGCTCGCTCCGGAATGCGGCAAGGCGCTCGGCATCAAGCTCAATGTCGAGACGATCAACGCCAATGATCTGCAGGCGCGCGCTACCGCGGGAATCCAGTCGGGAACCGGCCCCGACATCATTTGTGCTTTCAACAACTGGCCTCAGCTCTACATCGAGAGCCTGGTCGATGTGAGCGATGTGGCGCCGGAGATCGGCAAGTCGCAGGGAGGCTACTACGAGGTATCTCGCATCGTGTCCACGGTGGGCCATAAGTGGATCGGTGTACCGTGGTGCGTCGTTGGCGGTTTGCTGGTCTATCGCAAATCGTGGTTCGAAGCCATCGGCTACAGCGCCGGCAAGTTTCCGCAGACTTGGGACGAGTACCGGGCGGCGGGCAAGAAGTTGAAGGCACAGGGCCATCCGTTCGGCCAAACCCTAGGCCACACCTTTGGCGATGCGCCGGGGTTTTGGTACCCGTATCTATGGTCCTGGGGTGGCAAGGAAGTGGGAGCGGATGGCAAGACGGTCGTGCTCAACAGCAAGGAAACGGTCGAGTCGGTCCAGTTCGCCGTCGCTTTGTGGAAGGAAGCGCATGACGAAGGTGGGCTTTCCTGGGACGACAGCAGCAATAACCGGGCGTTCCTATCAGGCACCATCAGTTGCACAGACAACGGCGCCTCCATCTACCTCGAAGCCAAGAAGAAGCCGGACTCGTATCTCACCGAGAAGGGCACCCCGCTGAGGGACGACATCCTACATGCGCTGCCTCCCAAAGGCGCTGCGGGCCGCTTCATCTACCCGCTGACCATGACCAACATGCTGATGGGCTACTCCAAGAATCAGAAGGCGGCCAAGGATTTCCTGCGTTGGGTCTCCTCCAAGGAGATCTTCGACCAATGGTTCACGTCGCAGCAGGGCTTTACGGATGCGCCCACCAAGGATTGGGAGAACCACAAGGTCTGGAGCATGGACCCGGTGATGCGGCCGTACAAGGACATTGCGAGCAATGGGCGCCTGGTAGGGTATGCCGGGCCGCCCAACCGCGCCGCCGCCGAGGCTTTGACCAAGTACATCATCGTCGATATGTACGCGAAGGCGGTACAGGGCATGTCGCCAGACGACGCCGTAAAATGGGCGCACCAGGAGCTCGTTAAGATCTACGCCTGAATCGGAGCTCGACTGGCCGGGAGGTCCCTCAACCACAAGCGCCGAACAGGCGTGACATGACCTCTACGACAATAGCATCCGCAAGCAGCTACGCCGGCGCTCCAAGACGCGGCCCGGTCACCCGATTGCTCGAAGACGAGCGCTGGCTCGCCATGCTCCTGTTGCTGCCTACGCTGGTGCTGCTCGCGCTCTTCATCGCCTATCCCTTCGTAGAAGGTGTGCGCCTGTCGGTTACCAACACCAAGGTCGGGGTACCGGGCAAGTTCGTCGGGTTGCAGAACTTCGAGGAAATTTGGAGCGACAGCATCTTTCATGTCGCAGTGTGGAACACCTGCTTCTACACGGCCGTCGCGACCGTATTCAAGCTCGCCCTGGGGCTTTGGCTGGCACTGCTATTGAACCGGCATTTCAAAGGCAAAGCCTTAGCCCGCGCCTTCATTCTCCTGCCTTTCATCATCCCGACCGTGCTGTCTACCCTGGCGTGGAAATGGATGTTCGATCCGACCTTCAGCGTGCTCAACTGGCTATTGTTCAAAGTCGGGCTGATTCAGGAGCGGATCAACTGGCTCGGCGATCCGAACCTGGCTCTGATCTCGGTGATCGTCGTCAATGTCTGGCGCGGCGTGCCGTTCTACGCGATCAGCCTGCTTGCTGGGTTGCAGACCATCAGCCCGGAGCTGCACGAAGCGGCGGCGATCGACGGGGCGCGGGCGTGGCAACGCTTCTGGCATGTGACTTGGCCACTGCTGTTGCCGGTAACCCTGGTAATCGTGCTGTTCTCGGTGATCCAGACGTTCGCGGACTTCCAGTTGGTCTACGTACTGACCGGGGGCGGGCCGGCAAATGCAACGCATCTGTTCGCCACCTACGCCTACCAGCTCGGCATCGGTACCGGTCTGTTGAGCAAAGGCGCGACAATTTCGCTGGCTGTGTTCCCGGTATTGCTGCTCGTCGTGATCGTCCAACTGCTGTACATCCGTCGGGTGGAGACCCATTGAGCGATGATCGAGGGCGCGAGCTGGAAACGCTGGGTCTTCTTCTACGTCCCCCTGACCGCCTTCGTCGTCGGACTGCTGTTTCCCTTCTACTGGATGGTCGTTACCTCGGTCCGGCCGGACAGCGAGCTCTACCGTCCGTGGAACGCACCGAACTACGCTCCGTTCTGGACCTCGCATCCGACCCTGGTGCACATCAAGGCGCTGCTGACCGAAACGCTGTTCGGCACCTGGATGCTGAACACGATGCTGATCTCGATTGCCGCCACCGCGATCTCGCTGTTTTGCGGGGTACTCGCCGGATACGCGCTGTCGCGATTGAAATTTCCGTTTGCCGGAAGTCTCGGGACCGCAATCTTCATCACCTATCTGGTGCCGCAGACGCTGCTGTTTATCCCGCTCGCTGACATCATCCGCAACTTCCGGCTCGGCGACTCGCCCTGGGCACTGATCCTGACCTATCCGACCTTCCTGATTCCGTTCTGCACCTGGCTGATGATGGGTTATTTCAAGTCGATCCCCAAGGAGCTCGAGGAGTGCGCCAGAATCGACGGCGCCACGCGCTGGAAGGCCATGGTCTTCATCATCTTTCCAATCGCCGTTCCAGGAATCCTCTCGGCTGGAATCTTCGCGTTCACGCTGTCCTGGAACGAGTTCATTTACGCGCTGGTCTTCCTCTCCTCGCCCGAGCAGAAGACGGTGCCGGTCGGCGTAACCTCAGAACTCATTCGCGGCGACGTGTTCTATTGGGGTGAGTTGATGGCGGGCGCGCTGCTGGGCTCGATACCGGTTGCGATCGTTTATTCGTTCTTTGTCGAACATTATGTCGCCAGTTTGACCGGTTCGGTCAAAGGGTGAAGGCTCACTGCAGGAAGTGCGAAAGCCATGGCCAGGGTTGTGATCCAGAATCTGTACAAGTCGTTCGACGAGGTCCATGCCGTCAAGGACCTGAATCTCGCGATCCGTGACAAGGAGTTTCTGGTCCTGGTCGGTCCCTCTGGCTGCGGCAAGACGACGACATTGCGGATGGTTGCCGGGCTGGAGTCGATCAGCTCGGGGCGCATCATGATCGACGACAAGCTTATCAACGAGCTGCCGCCGATGGATCGCGACATTGCGATGGTGTTTCAGAATTACGCGCTCTATCCGCACATGAGCGTCTACGACAACATGGCGTTCGGCCTGAAAATGCGCAAATTCGACCGTGCCGACATCGCTCGGCGCGTGCAGGAGGCGGCGGAGATCCTCGGCATCCAGCAACTCCTGCGGCGCAAGCCACGGCAGCTCTCGGGCGGCCAGCGCCAGCGCGTTGCGCTCGGCCGCGCGATCGTACGACATCCACAGGTCTTCCTCTTCGACGAGCCACTGTCGAACCTTGACGCCCAATTGCGTGTGCAGATGCGGGTCGAGCTCAAAAAGCTTCACGACCGGCTCGGCACGACGGCGATCTACGTCACCCATGATCAGGTTGAGGCCATGACCTTGGGCGACCGAGTCGTCGTCATGAAGGACGGCATCGTCCAGCAAGTCGGCGAGCCCCTCGAGCTTTACAACCGCCCGGCCAACCGGTTCGTGGCCGGCTTCCTCGGCTCGCCGTCGATGAACTTTGCCACCGTCAAGGTGAGTCAGACCAGTGGAGAGTTCTGGGCCGCAAACGGCGGTATGCAGATCAAGCTTCCGGACGCATGCGCCAGCCGGCTTGTCCGCTACGTCGACAAGGAGGTCACCCTGGGCATCCGCCCCAAAGATCTACACGTGGCCTCGGCGGCCGATCCCGTCGAGCTCGGCTTCGAGGTCGTCGTCGAGGTCGTCGAAAAGCTTGGCTCCGAAATCCTCCTCGACGTGGCGGCCGGTTCCCACTCGATGGTCGCGTGCGTCGACCCGAGCGCCCGCGTCAATGTTCATGACCGGTTGCGCTTGGCGGCCAACCCAGAAGGCTTGCACTTTTTCGACTCGCTGTCCGAAGCGGTGATTTGAGCAACCTAACAGCAGGCGCGAGCAGGAATTTAGGGAGGGTCGCCCTGCGGAGGGCGACTCAGATCTCTGCGCCTCGTCAGGAGGCAGACAATCGCCGCTGCGTCATAAGACCACCGGCCGCCAACTGTTGAGGCTTGTCCGACGCCTGCCCGCTGATGTGCGTAGCCCCTTGCACACACCTGCGACTGAGGGCGGGCGTCGGACAACCCTTAACAGGAGCCGTCGTCGGGCCCTGGATTTAGCTGACGCTGGCGAGGTGACCCGGCCGGCCAGGAGCGGAAATTCAAAGTCGGCGTGCAGCTTTCTCGGAAGCAATGGTATGGACGCCCCCACCCGAAACGGCATCGTTTGTGTGCCAGAGTGGAAGTGTCATCAACCACTGGAACCGGAAGGGGCGTCCATCATGAACATTACGACAATTGGCAT
>JACXTT010011098.1_pt1 | contig 12082 bp, 13 predicted proteins | sample 9270951 | NCBI WGS metagenome assembly JACXTT01 (sample SAMN15532306, study PRJNA645909) | rock metagenome | isolation source: weathered quartz diorite | place: Puerto Rico | collected 2017-06-21 | reverse complement strand
CGTTCGCGCTGAGCGTCTCGGGGCCTCCTGTACTTTTGAACCAGCAACCGTAGCGACCGATCTTTAACTCGGAGGCCGAAGCACGGTGCCGGAATTACTCCGGGCTCGCCGCCGCGAACACGACCCCGCAACCAAGTCCGCGAGACTCCGGCGGCGCCAGGATTTCAATCCCCGTCCACGGTCGTTGACTCAACACGCCGCAAGTCGTTGATTCGCTGGCAAAAGCGCGCGGCGATGTGGGAATACGGGTTCGAATCCCGTTGGGGCCAATTGAAAATCAGGTGTGGCGGAGGACCGGGCGGAGCAAGCATACGCTACGCTCATCGCATGAGCAGTATTCGTTGGGCCGCCCATAGTGAGAGAGCCGATCGCGTTTCCAATCTCGACACGGTGAAGCACGTTCGGTACCGCTACGTGGATATCCGGGGAGCAGATCAACCTGAGGAGGGCGACGCTCAGGCGACGCCCGCGCCGAACGATGAGCTCAAGGGAACTCGGTCGCGTGCCTAAACTCGGCGCCGGCAAGCAACTGCCGTAGCGCCGGCACGAAGTCACGCGCCGCATGAAACGGGTGTTGTCGAAAGATCGCCGCGTGCTCTGCCTCGAGCGTCGTCAGCTCAGCTGCTTTGGTCCGCACGACTTCATGCACCAGTTCGATGCGCTCGCGTGCAAATAGGAGAGTATTCGGATCGACATAGCCTGCTTGCATGAAGCCGCGCGTCTTCTTGGTGCAGCGGCAAGGATTAGCACGGTTCACGAGCCCGCAACGTTCATTCATGAAGTTGTGCAGGTCTCGGCGTGCACGGGCGAGTCGTTGGCGGAAATTCTCTCGGCTGATCTCGAGGAGCTCGGCTCCGACCCCGTCGGTCACTTCAAAGATCTCGCCGAGGATGTAGATCAGGCGTTGCTGCCTGTCGAGGCATAGCAACATTCCAGCCGTGCATGACAGTCGAGCCTCATCTACCAGCAGACGCACATCGACGGGGACGCTGCTTTGATCAGGCAGATCTAGATCAGGCGTGCGATCCAGTCCGTGACCGTAGCAGCTGAAGCTTATTGTCGGTGGCTCGAGCCGTCCCCGCCTGGCATTCAGCACGTGGTTGACGACAACGCGGTAGAGCCATGTGCGAAAGCTGCTGCGCCCTTCGTACGAGGACAACGCCGTTAGTGCCTTCACCAGGATCTCTTGTGTTGCGTCTTCGGCATCCTGTGGGTGATAGAGCATGCGGACGGCGATGTTGTAGATCCAGGCCTGATGGCGGGCGACCAATTCTTCGAGCGCGGCACGATCGCCGGCCTTTGCGCGGAGTACGCATGCACGATCGTCAGGGTCCGTGACGGGATGTTCTGCGAGAGGATTGTGCCTCATCGAGCCGTCGTTTTCAGTCACCGCTCCGTCGGTCGACGAGGCCACCCGCGTAATGGGCGGCGTAGACAGGCCGGCCGTTTTCGTGAATGGTCTCGTGGCCCGAGAAGCTCGTCACGGTACCCTCGTGGACGTTGCGATATGAGAACTGGCCTTCAGTCAGCGTCTCGGGACCGCGGACAGGGAAGTCGGGCGGCGCCTCACGCAGAGCCCGCTGCAGGAACGAATAGACCGCGTCGACGTCCGCGTCGCCGACGCCGCCGTAGTAGACGGCCATCCAGACGGGTCGACCTCGGAGGAACACAACCTCCCGTCCGCCGTAGGGTGCCCCGCCGAAGTAGTTGTCGTGAAATCGCCATTCACCCTGTTCGACCAGTATTGTCATCGAATGATCGGCTTCCCGAATCTTGACGGCGTTCCTCCCGGCCGCGTAGCCCCGCTGGCTGGTTTCCAGCAAGAACCGTAGAAGAGCTGTCTCGTCCATGCCGTGTCCTCCTGTCTTCAGGTGATTGGACACGTCATTTCGGCAACCGTGACAGTTGCCTGTACGAGGTCACCGCTTACCCGGGGCGAAGAACGGCCTCGTGCCCGCACCGTGGTCGGTGACGTCGACGACACCGGCAATCTCCGGGATTCGCTCGCGGAGGAGCTTCTCGATGCCCTGTCGAACAGTCACGTCCGCAAGACTGCATCCCTGGCAGCCGCCCTCGAGTCGCAGTCGGGCGCGCCCGTCCGCGATACCCACGAGCACGACGTGACCGCCATGAGCGGCGACCGCCGGATTGACGTCGCAGTCGAGAATGTGCTGAACGCGTGTCGACAGATCGGCGTTGACGGACAAAGCGGCTGATGGCTCGCCTGTCCAGGCGACACGCACATCGGAGATGCCGCCCACCACGGCCCGAACAAGCGCCTCGATTTGCCCGATGACCGGGACCACCGCGCCCGGTGAGCCGCTGACCTCGAGAATCAGGACGCCTTCATCGACCGAGCGCACGCGCACCGCACCGCCACGCGCGATGATCAGTGGCGCCACTCTCTCGTCGATGATCCCGCTGATGCGGCTCACTGGATCGGTCGCCGGAGCGTTCGGGTCGAGCGGCGGGCGGGCGCCGCCCGCCCGGCCAAGCGGCTCGAGCGCCGCTTCGAGGTCGGCAATGAGATCCTCCGGTGCCTCGAGACCGATCGAGAGCCTGAGCAGATCGTCCGGGACCGGCGACGACGCGCCCTCGGTGCTGCGGCGATGCTCGACAAGGCTCTCGACGCCTCCGAGGGACGTCGCCCGCTTGAAGACCGTCACGGCGCCCGCGACGGCCATCGCCTCACGCTCGCCGCCGTTGATGCGGATGGACAACATGCCGCCGAACCCCCCCTGCATCTGCCTAGCGGCGATCTCGTGACCGCGATGCGAGGCAAGCCCGGGGTAGAGCACGGCCGACAGCGCCGGATGCCCTTCGAGACGCCGCGCGATCGCCAGCGCAGTCTCAGACGATCGGCGCACGCGTAGGAACAGCGTGCGCATGCCGCGCTGCAGAAGCCAGGCCTCGAACGGGCCCAGGACACACCCCGCGTTGCGCCGCCATGAGCGAATGCGCTCCCAGAACGGATCGCGGTGCGCGGTCACGATCGCGCCGGCCAGGACGTCACTGTGACCGTTCAGATACTTCGTCGCCGAATGCACGACGAGATCGGCGCCGAGGCCGAGCGGCCGCGTCAGTACAGGACTGGCAACCGTATTGTCCGCGACGACTCGCGCATCGGCCGCGTGAGCGATGCGAGACGCCGCCGCGAGGTCGGTGATGTCCCAGAGCGGATTCGCCGGCGTCTCGAGCCACAGTAGGCGTGTTCGTCCTGGGCGAAATCCGCGGCCGAGGGTCGCGAGATCTGTCGTGTCGACGAATTCGACGTCCAGCCCCCAGGCGACACCAAAGTGCGCGAGCCATTGCCGCACGCCCCAATAGAGGACGCGAGAGACGAGGACATGGTCGCCGGGGAGCAGCGACTGGAAGATAGCGGTCGCGGCCGCACTGCCCGAGGCGAACAGCATCGCCGACTCACCACCTTCGAGCCGGTTGAGAAGGCGTTCGGCATGGTCGTATGTGGGGTTGTCGGCGCGGGTGTAGGCGAGCCCTGACGCATAGCTGCCGTCGGCGGCACGCTCGAAGTTCGTCGACGGATGGATCGGCGGTGCCAGCGCGCCCGACGGGTCGACCTCGCCGAGCGCCTGAGCCGCTAGAGTTTCGGGCGATAGCTCGCGCGATGTCATCGTGCCGTCAGTGCCGCGGCCGCCGGCGCCGGCTGGCGCATCGCGAACGCAACGATACCGCCGGACAGCAGCGTGAGCGCGGCCACGACGTGAATGGCGGCTTCGAGACCAACGGCGTCTGCGATCAGGCCGGAGAGCAACGCCCCGATGGCGTAGCCGAGATCGCGCCAGAAGCGATACACGCCGAGGCTCGATGCCCGCCACGAGGGGTGGGCGTGGTCGGTGATCGCCGCCAGCAAGGTTGGGTACACCATGGCGGTCCCGAGGCCTTGGAGCGCGGCACCAGCGATCCAGGGCCCATAGGCAGGCACGAAAACCGTCAACCAGATCCCCACCGCCTGGACAACCATCCCCCACGCGATCAGGCCCTTCCGCCCAATCCGGTCCGATAGAGGCCCCGTCGCCACCTGGAGCACGCCCCACACGACGGGGTACACGGCCTTGACGACGCCGATACGTTGCACACCGAGCCCATGCGCGGCGAAGAAGAGCGGATACAGACCCCACGACATCCCGTCGTTCAAGTTGTTGACGAGCCCGGCCTGACATACGGCGAACAGGCTCACATTGCCCAGGCTGGTCACAAAGAAGATGTGGGAGAGGGAAGGCTGCCGAGTCGGCGGCACTCCACCGGTCGAAGATGCTTCGAGCGCGACATGTGCGTGCGTTTCTTTGACCGCCAGGATTGCGAGCAGAAGCCCGGTGGCGGCAATTCCGATGCCGAGATAGAACGGCTGTGGGCGAAGCGCATAGTGGCCAGCTAGGTAGCCGGTGATCCACGACGTGACTCCGACCGCGAAGTAGCCCGCGAACTCGTTGAGCCCCAACGCCAGGCCTCGACGTCGGGGCCCGACCAGATCGATCTTCATGATCACGGTCATCGACCACGCGAGGGCTTGATTGGCGCCGAGCAGCACGTTGGCGAGATCGATCCATCCCCACGTCGGCGCATAGATGATGAGGAACGGGACAGGCAGCGCGAAGAGCCAGCCGACGATCAAGACCGGCTTTCGCCCTACACGATCCGACAGGCGCGCGGCCACCAGATTGAGCACGGCCTTGGTGATGCCGAAGCTCACGATGAACGAGGTGATGGCAGTCTTCGAGGTCAGGCCGAATTCCTGCTCGCCGAGGAGCGGCAGGACGGTGCGCTCCAGCCCCACCATCGCGCCGACGAAGGCGTTGAGGAGGACGAGGAGCGCGAACTGCGGGAGGTTCTCCCGCAGTCCGAGCCGTACTGCGCTCATTCGCCTGACAAGTTACGTCGGCGATTCTCAGCGAACTCTCGGGGCTGCGGCGGAAGATCCTTGAGGATGAAGTCCACGAACTCCGTTTTCGAGCTGGCCCGGAGGGCCGGATTGAAACGGCGCTCGAAGCCGATTGTCGAGCCCGGCTTGCCGCTGAGGCCCTTCCCGCACGCCGCGCCGCCGAAATGGGCGGGGAAGACCTCGATGTGATCCGGAAGCTTCAGCAGTTGGGCATGAATACTCTCGTAGAGCTGTTCGGCCTGTCCGGCCTCGGTCCCGGCGCCCACCAGGTCCGGGCGGCCGACACCGCCTGAGAACAGGGTGTCCCCCGTCAGGACGAACCACGGCTCCGGTGCTCGGGTCTTGTCGGTGACCAGAATCGAGACGCTGTCCGGAGTATGTCCTGGCGTATGGAGGATCGAGAGCGACACATTCCCCATGTCCAGCCGGTCACCATCCTCCACGGCGGTGTGCGCGAACCCGACCGGGGCCGACTTGTGAAAGATCACCGGCGCGCCCGTCGCGGCCGCAAGCCGGCGAGCCCCGGACAGGTGATCGGCCTGCACATGACTCTCGAAGATGTGCGTGATCCGCATGGACTTTTGAGCGGCGGCTTCCAGATAGGGCTCGATCTCCAGCTGTGGATCCACCACAGCGCAGCAAGCTGCGCCCGCTCAGCCGAACAGGTAGCTGGCGCAGCCGGTCTTCGGCGACAAGAAGTGGCGAAAAATCATGGGCCCCTCCTTTGATGTTCTGGAGCTTGTCATACGCCCGGCCGTGCTATAGGGTCCAATACGATCTTTGGATTTCAAGTATAGGGAAAACCCGAAATGACGCTGCGGCAGCTCGAGGTCTTTCTTGCCGTCGTCCGGGAAAAGAGCTTTAGCCTGGCGGCGAGGAAGATCCATTCGTCCCAGCCGACGCTCTCCGAGCACATCAGCGAGCTTGAGCGCGAGCTCGGCAAGCAGCTGTTCTTTCGTCGCGGTCGCCGCCGCGTGGTCACCGTGACCGAGGCGGGCCGCGTGTTCGAGCAGTTCGCGGAGCGCGCCGTTTCCGCCGTCGAGGGCGCACGCCAGGCGCTGGCGGACCTGGATGGCCTGGCTCACGGGTCGCTCTTGATCGGCGCCAGCACCACCCCCGGGCTGTACGTGCTGCCAAGAATTGTCGCGGCGTTTCGAACCAAGTATCCCGGCGTAGAGGTCAAGCTCCAGATCGCCAATTCTCAAGCAATTGAGGCGCGGGTGAGAGAACGCGAGCTCGATCTAGGGATCGTCGGGGGACATGCCGTCAGGCCCGGCGAAGAATGCCTGAGGGCTGGGATGCGTGATGAACTCGTTCTCATCGTCTCCCCTGAGCACGCATGGGCCCGACGTCGGACATTCCGCCTGATTCGCTCGCTGATCAGCCACTGCTGGTGTGCGAAGAAGGATCGGCGACCCGCAGCGTCTCCGAAAGCGCGCTGCAGCGGGCGCGTGTAAAGTTCCGAGTGGCAATGGAGCTCGACCATACCGAAGCGATCAAGCAAGGCGTGATGGCTGGGCTCGGTGTGGCGTTTGTTTCGGTCTATGCTGTGCGAGGAGAAATCGCGACTGGGCGGCTTCACGCCGTACGGCTCCGAGGCATTCGGATTCACCGGCACTTTCACGTCATTCACCACGAGGGCCGGAGGGTGAGCGCGAGTGCACGGGCCTTCATGGACCTCCTCGACCAGACGGCGAGTGGGAGGACGGAAGCATGGCTACTCGAGAAGAAGAGATCATCAGACGCTACTTCGAGGCGTTCAACAAGCACGATCTCGACGGGGTGATCGCCTGCTTTCATCCGGAGCCTGTGGTGGTGGACAGTGACGGCCGCCGGCATGAAGGTGTCGATGCCGTACGGCGGCTGTATCGATTCCAGTTTTCGCTCGCGGCTGACGGTCGGTGCGACCTCCGCTCGCTCGTCGGCCACGACGGTCGCGGAATTGCGGAATCACTCTTTCACGGCACTCTCGAGCGTGACGGGACCGTCATTCAGGCGCTGGGAGCCGAAGTATTCGAGTTCGCTGACGAGCGGATCAAGGAAATCCGTGATCACCACCGGATCTTGAATTGAAATCGGACCGGGTCAACTCGGACGAGCCCAGGACATGGATACGCCTCTGGCGCCAGGACAAGCGCCTAAATTCAATGTGACGCTTCGTCAACGAGCTGCACCGCTGTACTACGCCGCGGCAGAGACGGGCATCGGCCGAGAGCGGATCGGTTCCTCGCGAATCAGGAGCGTCAGCGCGCTCCCGAGAAACGCCATCAGGGCGGCGGAGACGAACGCGCTAGTGTAGGTGCCGCTCCACTCGAAGGCCCATCCGGCGATCGCGGCACCGAGCGCGGCTCCGACCTGGTGCGCGAAGAAGATCCAGCCCGACAGCTCGCCGACCGAGTATCGGCCGAAGATGTTCACCGTCAGCGTCGTGGTCGGTGGCACCGTCGAAAAGTAGTTGAGTCCGAAGATCACCGCCCAGACCTGGAGCGAGGGGACGTTCCATACGTAAGGCAACAAGAGCAGCGACACCCCTCGCAAGAGATAGAACGTCGCCAGCGGTCCACAGCGACCGAGTCGATCGCAGATCCAGCCGGAGGCAATCGTTCCGACCACGTTCATCGCGCCCATCACCCCGAGCGCCATGGAGGCCTGGATCTCGGTGAAGCCGTGCTCGAGCGCGTGCGGCATGAAGTGGGTGAGGATCATCCCGATGGAGGTGTACCCACAGACGAACTGCGTAGCCATCAAGAGCCAGAGCTGGGGAAAACGAGCGGCCTCCGTGAGCGACACGCGTCCGGCGCGCTGGAGCTCAGCGGCCTCGATCGAAGTCCGGAGTGGACCGGTGGCGCCGTAGGGCTGGAGTCCCTGCGCTTCCGGTTCGTTTCGAAGGATTCGAGCGACGACGGGGAACACGAGCACGAGTAACCCCAGCCCGAGCACGAGATAGCTTACCCGCCAGCCTTGATGGAGGGCGAGCACGGCGGCGAGTGGAATAATGCCGAGTTGACCGAGGGAGATCGCCGCACCGGCGGTGCCGATGGCCAGACCGCGATGGGCCTCGAACCATCGTGCAATCACGGTCGAACCCGCCGTGAGGCCAGCGCCGCCGGAGCCGACGGCCATGAGGATGCCCGCGGTGATATAGACGTGCCAGAGCTCGTGGACGAACGCTGAGCTGATCGTCCCGACGCCGAGGAGCACGATCGAGAACGCGATCACCCGACGTGGTCCCCAGCGATCGGCGAGGCGTCCGGCCAGCGGACTTGCCATGCCGAGGAGGAACAGCGACAGCGCCGCGACCTGCGAGAGTGCGGCACGGGACCACCCAAGCTCTGCTTCCATCGGCTTGACGTAGACGCCGAACGCCGTGCGGACGCCGGACGCGGTCATCATGGCGAGGGCGACGGCAGCCAGAACGAACCAGGCCGGATGGATTCGGGAGCGTGTCACGTTGCGCGGATGCTATGCCCACGCCCCGAGTCGTGGCAAGTGCTCGCCATTTGGGTGATTCGCCTCACCGCAGCAGGGCCGGCAACCCCCAGAAGCTGACGGACAGCACGGTGGCGGCCCATAGCATAATCCGCTGTCGCCGCCGCCCGGGACCGCCGCTCCGGTGGGCAACGTAATGTGCAACGCCCAGTGACACGACCGAGACGGGAATCAGGATGACTTGTAGTTCCGCCAGCCTGGCGGCGAAAGCTCCGGCCGTCACGCCAACAACTGAGAGTGCGGCGGTCAGGAGCATCGCGGGTCACAGGAGGTACAGCAGGCCGGCGGCGGCGGACACGCTGCTGGTCCAGCCGATTTTGTGGTCAGGTTTCATTCGTATGTCCTTTCCCGGCATCGGCGCCGATCGTGTTCGGCGGGGGCGTGGCAGGAGTCCTCGGGCGCCCGAGGCCGCGATAGAGATATGCAGCCACTCGCAACCCGGGCGTGTAACCGCGGTCGAGTTGCGTGATTTCGAAACCGCCAAGTCCGAGCAACCGATCAATCGATCGATTGAGATGGCAGCCACCGGCGATGGCGCGCCAGAACGGTGTCAAGCGGTCCTGCCATTTGACGATCGCCGGGTCGGGGGCCCGACCATGCTCGATGAAGATGAGGCGGCCGTCGGCTCGCAAGACCCGCCGCATCTCGCGCAGCGCCTTGAGCGGATCACGGATCGTGCAGAGCGTCCATGTCGTCAGGACTGTGTCCACCGCGCTGTCGGGAAGCGGTATCGATTCCGCCGACTCTTGCATGAACGACACCGGAAAGCCCGCCTTGGCCCGGCGACGCGCCATGCGCAGCAGCTCGGGAGACGGATCGAGAGCGTAGAGTGTCCGCACCTGCGGCCCATAGACTGGCAGGTTCAGCCCAGAGCCGACCCCGACCTCTAGCACATCGCCACGCGCTAGAGGAACGAGCCGAGCACGCTCCGCGCGCGCCACCGGGTTCCTCATAACGAGGTCCGTGAGGATAGGAAGCACGTATCTTCCGTAGGCGCTCATTGCCGGCCTCGTCCGCTGGCCCCGCTCGGATCCAGCACCAAGTGGCCGTCGATGGGTCTCAGTTTGCCGTCGTGCACGACGACGGGGAGGAGGCGACCGATCATCCCGTGGAACGCGCGGCCGTCTCGCGTGAACACCAGGTAGACTGGGGACACGAAGAGGCGGAGTACGAGGCTTGCCGGCCACATCTTAACGACAATGTCGCGATCGGCGCGAGGGTGGTCGTCGGCCATCGCGAGCCTGAACTCGAACGAGCGCAGCTGGTCCAGAACGGCGTATCGGATGGTCAGCTCACGACCGGCCGTAATGTCGTTCCAGTGTCGCTGGACCCAGGGGATGACGGTGGGGCCCACGGTGAACTGCTCGTCGAAGCGCTCGCGATTCCGGCGCGTGATGCCGCCGACCCGTTGTTCGTAGACGACCTCCTGGCCTTGCCGGTCTACCCGAGCAATCTCGCCGGCGGGCGGCCGTTCATAGCGATAGCTCTTGAACATGTCGCCGTCCCAGATCAGCTCGTCCGTGGCGCTCAAATCGCCGGCCGGTGTGCGATAGGAGGATCGCCAGGTCGAGCCAACGACGTCACGCTCGAACTGCCAGGTGAACAGCGGTTGGCCTCCGCGATCCTCTAGGGGGTAGATTCGGCCCGTCAGTACGTCGGCATCCGTCGCACCTATATTCGATGCAAGTACGACGGCGGCCAACGCGACCGCGCAAAGAGCACTCGGCGGGACCCAACGAGGCTGTGGCGACTTCATCGACGGTCCTCCTCGGTGAGCGCGCGCACCAGCAACTGCACGATGGTGTGACGGGCGCTATCGGCGTCCACAGGCTGTGGCGCAGGGTCCCAGTGACGGTGCACCGCCCAGAACACGAGGGTCTCGAGAACCAGTCGCGCGGCCACCCCAACGTCGAGATCCGCACGAAGCTCCCCACCTCGGCGGCGTCCCTGCAGGTACGTGATGAGCTCGGTGAGCAACGCCTCACGTGCCTGGGCGAACCAGATCTTGGCCAGGTCCGGATAGTCGACGGCAGAGCGGTCGACGAGCTTGATGCCAGTACGATTGCGAGCCATCGCGTCGAAGATCTCTTCCAGGATTGGCCCAAGCAGCTCGACTCCGGCGCGCTTTCGGCCCCGCGCAAGGGCAACCTTCAGGGTCGGGCTGGCCGGCTGCCGCGCGAGGCGCTCCCGCACATAGTGCAGCGTGCGTCCCGGCGCGGGGGTAGCGATCGGGAGAGCGCGGGGAAGCGGGATCGGTCGCGGGCTATCCGCATACCGCAGCACCGCGTCGAAGAGGGCCTCTTTACTCTCGACGCAGAGATAGAGAGTCCCTTTGGCCACACCGAGGGCCTCGGCCACATCGGCCATCTGGGTGCGTCGGTAGCCCTGGGCGATGAACACCTGGGTCGCGGCGTCGATTAGCTCCTCGAAGCGCGTTCCGGGCGTTGCGCGTGGCACGGCCCCGAGTATACATGACCGACTGGGTCAGTCAAGACAGTTGGCCACACATGTCGCGCGCACAGCGTAGTCGGCCACACCACTTGACCCACTCAACCCACCGCTGCTCGTCCGGCGCTTGGGATGAGGATGGAGCGTTGGCTTGGCAACACGATCGCCCCGGATTTACGCAGGGTCGACATCAAACGGAGGGGACTGGCGTTATGTTCGTGCTCCGGCTCTGGTGCTGGGCGGGCGAGCCAGGCGACTCAGAACGTCAAGCTCTAGAGGCTGAGATAATGACACGAGCTTGGCTGAACATCGAAAAGAGACCGTGGCCCAGTACCCGGAAGCGCTCAGCTTCTTGACTGAGCACGCTCCCTTTGCGGAGCTCGACTCCGCGAGCGTGAACGCGCTCGCTTCCCGGTGTCGTCGACAGTCATGGCGACCTGGCGAGACCCTGTTCCTCGAAGGTGAGCCGTGTCGGGATCTCGACATCCTCGTGAGCGGTCGCGTGAAGTGCTTTCGCAGCAGTCCCGAAGGGCGGGAACAGATTCTGAAGATCTTCGAGCGACATGGAGACATGTTCTGCACGACATCGGCGTTCAGCACGGCTCGCACATCATCACCGCAGGGGCGATGAACGACGTCAGCCTCTACGTCATTGACGTTGAGACGATCAAGCGCGTCGCGCTGGAGAAGCCCGCGATGGCGCTGGCCCTCGTGACGGCCGCGGGCGATCAGATGCGCAGCCTCGTCTCGCTCGCAGACGATCTGTCGCTGAAGACGGCAACGGGCCGAAGTCGATCGGCCCCTTTGGCATCCAGCTGACTATGAAGCATTTCGACCGTCCCGCTGCTTGCTGAAGTCCCGGCCGATCGACGCTGACGCCGAAATCTCGCGCATTCGAGTCCTCGGTTGCGAGGTCAAATGTCTTAAACGTTCATTTCATAGCACTGTCACCGATCGGAATCGACTACTTGAGCGATGGGGTGCCAATTGCGCCTTGGGTTACTAGCATCTTGGGTTTTCGCCCAACAAGCCGTTCGATGGAACCCGCGGTTGCTTCGCGCGAGCGGAGTCTCCTGTCACTGCGGCTGATGGGTCATTTCGCTGGGCGGGTCAGATGTGGTGTGTATGACGGTGCAAGATAGCAGCATGGCGGACAAAAATTCTGTTCGGCAAAGCGTTTTCAATGCCGACCGGCATCGCTCGGCGAGTCCGCGCGTTGGCCAAGAGCCGGAGGACAAGCGCGAA
>JACXTT010011097.1_pt1 | contig 12082 bp, 11 predicted proteins | sample 9270951 | NCBI WGS metagenome assembly JACXTT01 (sample SAMN15532306, study PRJNA645909) | rock metagenome | isolation source: weathered quartz diorite | place: Puerto Rico | collected 2017-06-21 | reverse complement strand
ATCGTCATTTACGTTTCAATTTCCGCTTTCATGTTGTGGGAAGGACGGCGGACGTTGCGTCAGCGCCCTCCCAGCAGCGCCCGATTGAAAGGAGATCACTCTGCCTTCGGTCATATTGCCTACGCCATGCACCGGTTGCGCTTACCGCCAATGATTTCGTTGCCAGTGTCGGGCGTGAAGGAAATCTCGCTCTGGATCGTGCTCGCCGTCGCCTTTGTTGGCGGCTTCTTTAGCGGTTTTCTCGGCGGCGGCGCCGGCTATATCCGCATGCCGTCCATGGTTTACATTTTGGGAATCCCCACCCATCTCGCTGTCGGAACCGATTTGTTCGAGATCATCATCTCCGCCAGCTATGGAACGTTCACCCATGCAATCAAAGGCAATGTTGACATCCTGATCGCACTCGTGATGCATACGGGCGCAGCCATTGGCGCGCAGATCGGTGCGATCGCGACCCAATATTTTGCCGGACCAAAGATTCGGCTCGCCTTTGTGCCGCTGCCGCTGATCGGCGCGGCCATCGTGATTTATACTTTGCTGAGCGGCCACAAAATCTAGTTTTTTATGCGGATTCTGATTTGCAGTGACGGTACCAAGCCGGCCGACAACGCCATCGAGACCGGCGCGCTACTGGCCGCCCCGATCAAAGCGCAAATCACACTCCTGGGCATCGCTGAAGCAGCGCAGGACGAAGTGCCACTGCGCCAGGCAATCGAAGCCCAGGCGCAATCACTTGCACAACGTGACCTTAAACCCGAGATCGTGATTCGCGCGGGCGAACCGGTCCGCCAGATTCTCGTGCAAACGTCGCGAGCGAATTACGATCTGGTTATCATCGGCTCCCGTCAAAAAGATGAGGTCGGCCGTTACTGGCGTTCCGGAAGGACCTACGAAGTGATCAAATCGATCCGGCCACCGGTGCTCGTTGCGATCGGCGATTGCCACCGCTTGAAGCGTTTTCTCGTTTGCACCGGCGGAAAGGAATTCATCGACGAAGCGATTCAGCTCACGGGCAAAGTCGCCGCTGCGGTGGGCGCTTTAGTCACTCTGCTTCACGTCATGGCTGAACCGCCCGCCCTCTACGCCGACCTTGTCCGGCTGGAAGAAGATGTCGATCAATTACTCAGGTCGAGCTCCGAGCTCGGCATCAACCTCGCGCAGCAAAAAAAAGATCTCGAAAGCGCTGGTGTTCCCACCGAGGTACGGGTCCGCCACGGCCTGGTGGTTGATCAAGTGTTCGAAGAGGTTGGCGAAGGAAATTACGATTTGATTGTGACCGGCTCATCACAAGGACGCGGCATCTTCCGCCATTACATCATGGGCGACCTAACCCGTAAAATTCTTAATCGCGCAACCTGTCCCGTCCTTGTTGCGCGAGCTGGCAAGGTGGTAAGCACCAGCGGCTTTTGGCATTCGCTCGGCGCTTGTTTCGCTCGCAGTAGCAGTGAGGCCCGCTTGCGGCCAAGCAACGCTCAACGTCCAACGCTCAACGCAGAGATTCTGAATTGGACGTTGGACGTTGAGTGTTGAGCGTTTTCCGAGAATATTGGAGGCGGCTAACGCGGGCGCGACAAGCGATTCGCAACCCATCTGCGTCAATTATGTTTGCGCCTAAGGAGACGTGTCCCTACAACCCTTGCGCCTTTTTGATCGATAACTGACTGCGCATCAACGCCTCGCCGATTAGCACCGCATCAATGCCACACGCTTTTACCCGCGCGACGTCGTCCGCCGTTTTGATTCCGCTTTCGCTCACCAGGACGATGTCGTTAGGCACTTCCTCGCTTAATTTTTCCGTCACGCCAAGATCGATTGTGAATGTTGTGAGATCACGATTGTTGATCCCGATAATTGTGGCCTCGGCCTCAAGCGCGCGATCCAGCTCTTCCCCGGTATGCACTTCCACGAGCGCGTCGAGCTGATATTTCGCAGCGACGCGGACCAGCTTAACCAGCTGCGTTTGCTCAAGCGCAACGACGATAAGTAGAATAGCATCCGCACCGGCCGCGGCCGACTCCACCACTTGAATTTCGTCGAGCACGAAATCCTTTCTCAAAACCGGCAGGGAAATGGCTGCGCGGACATCAACCAGGTGTTGCATCTTTCCCTGAAAAAATTGCTCGTCAGTCAAAACTGAAATCGACGTCGCACCATCACGTTCAAGACTTCTCGCGAGCACAACCGGATCGAAGGATTCCACGAGAACTCCAGCTGACGGCGATGCTTTCTTCATTTCGCCGATTATGGCCAGCTCGCCATCGGCGCGCTGCAGCGCTGCCCGAAACCCACGAGACTGACTTCGCTCGACCGCCTGTTGGTGCAACTCCGGCGCTCGCGACCGCAGCGATTCAATCTCCCCGCGTTTGACGCGCAGAATTTCTTCCAGCCGATTCATTGGTTCAAATGTTGCCGCTCATAGGCGTTTCACTGAAACGCCCTACAATAGCGGATGGCGGTGCATCAGGAAATGGACCAACCTACTCTCCCCACTTCACGCGCCCGCCGCTGGCTGGGTCGTTTGTGGCGCGAATGGACGGTGGAAAGCTTACGCCCAATCGCGCCTGCGTTCGCCAAACCGAATCCGACGGAATGGAATGACGCGCGACTGACCGCAGCGTGGCTCGGCCATTCCACCGTGCTGATCAACTTTTTCGGCATCAAAATCATTACCGATCCAGTGCTTTTTTCGCGTATCGGCATCCGGATTCCATTTCTGTTTACGATCGGCCCGAAACGATTGACTGCCCCTGCGCTCACCGTGGAAGAACTGCCCACGATCGATATCATCCTTCTTTCGCATGCGCATTTCGATCACACCGATTGGCGGACGCTTTATCGCCTGTCACGCCAGCCCGCTCGCGAAAGCTTTCGGAGTACTCGCGCGAACACGGACCGCAACGCTTCACCGCAAGTCTTTACCGCGTCACGCACGCGTGATTTGCTGCGGTGGACAGGGTTGCGTGATGTGACCGAACTAGGCTGGGGAGAGCGGAAGTCGATCACGACCCCGGCCGGTGATATCGATATCGTCGCCTTCCGGGTGAAGCATTGGGGCGCGCGACTGCGGAGCGATGATCACCGCGGCTACAATGGCTATCTTATCGAACGCAAAAATCGCCGCATTCTTTTCGCTGGCGACACGGCCTTCACCGAAGGATTTAGCGAACTCCGCCAGCACGGCCCGATCGACCTCGCGATTTTCTCAGTCGGCTGTTACAACCCATGGATCCGATCGCATTGCATGCCCGAGCAAGCCGTCGAAATGGCAAATGACGCTGGCGCGCAATTCATCATGCCGGTACACCACCAAACTTTCCGACTCAGTTTTGAGCCATTACGCGAGCCGATCGAGCGTTTCGAAGCCGCTCTTCATGATCAGCCGGAGCGAATCGCACTCCGCGAAATCGGCGACACTTTCGTGCTGCCGTAAGCATTAGATTGGTATGGCGCGACTGCCGGGCGCCGAAAGTTGGGGGATTAGAGTCCGATCATGAGCAGGAGCAAGATTACGAGCACGAGCGAGCAAAGGGGGCTGAACCCATCGCGCGCTCTTGCCGCGCCTTTCCTACAATGCAATCTTCCCGCTCACGCGCCGACGTAGCTCAGCTGGTAGAGCAACGGTTTCGTAAACCGTAGGTCACGGGTTCGAATCCCGTCGTCGGCTCTCCGAATTTCGGATTGCGGGTTGCTTCTGTGTTCGATGTTGGACGTTGAGCGTTGGGCGTTTTCAAAACTGAGGCTTCGCTTTGTGCCACTCCGTGCTCTGTTCGTAGGCGTGCGCGATCTGGAAAATGCGCGCTTCGTCGAGCGCTTTGCCTAACAACTGGAGACCAATCGGCAACTGTACGCTGTCGATTTGGGCGAAGCCGCACGGCACACTGATTCCGCAAATGCCGGCGAGATTGCCGGGAGTTGTGAAAATGTCGGCCAGATACATTTGCAACGGATCGGCCAGGCGCTCGCCGAGTTTGAATGCCGGGACAGGTGAGGTAGGCGAAACGATCGCATCCACTTTCTCGAATGCTTTGGCGAAATCCTGGCGGATCAGCTCCCTCACTTTTTGCGCGCGCAAGTAATAAGCGTCGTAATAGCCCGAACTCAGTACATACGTGCCGAGAATGATTCGCCGTTTCACTTCCGGTCCGAAACCGTCACCGCGCGTCCGACCGTAATGATCAAGGATATCCAGGGGATTTTCGGCGCGATAACCGTAACGCACGCCGTCGAATCGCGCGAGGTTGGCTGACGCTTCGGCCGTTGCCACAAAATAGTAAACCGCGATGCCGTACTCAGTGTGGGGCAGGCTCAAATCGATAACGTCCGCTCCGAGCGACTGTAACTGTTTGATCGCCGTGTCGATGGCCGACTTCACCTGCGGATCGATCCCCTGGACCATGTATTCCTTCGGCAAACCAAGCCGTACTCCGTGAAGGCCGCCATCCGAACGGACCCGTCCCATGGCAAGATCCCCATTCAGCAACGCCGCGTAGTCGGGCACTGGTTCGTTCAACGATGTGCTGTCCTGTGGATCGTGGCCGGCGATCGCTCCCATGATAAGTGCCGCGTCCTGCACGGTCTTGGCGAGTGGCCCCACTTGATCGAGCGACGAGGCGAACGCTGTCACACCATACCGTGAGACCCGACCATAACTTGGTTTGACTCCAACAACTCCAGAAACCGCCGCCGGTTGTCGGATTGATCCGCCGGTGTCGGTCCCGAGCGCGCCAAATGCGGCATCGGCTGCAACCGCCGCCGCCGAACCGCCGCTCGAGCCGCCAGGGACACGCGACAAGTCCCACGGATTGCGAGTTGGTTTGATGCTCGAGTTTTCGGTCGATGAACCCATGGCGAATTCGTCCATGTTTGTCTTGCCAAACGGGATCGCGCCGGCCGCGCGCAGGCTCCGAATGACGGTCGCGTCATACATCGCACGATAGTTCGCTAGAATTTTTGATCCACACGTACACGGCTGCGCGGCGACGTTAATGATGTCCTTGATCGCGATCGGCACGCCGCCGAGTGGAAGATCGAGATTTGCCTTATCCGCTTCCTTGAGCGCTGCCTCAAAATCGAGCGACAGATACGCATCGATCTTTGGATCGATCTCTTCAATGCGTGATCGTAACCTCTCGATTACCTCTCGGGGTGAAATTTCGCGACGACGGAGTAATGCTTGCAGATCCGCAACGGTAAGCGCCGGCAGATCGGCCGGGCTCATTCGACGACTTTCGTGACAATGAAAAGATTGTTCGCTTTGCGCGGCGCGTTGCTCAGCGCTTCCTCAGCGGTGAAACACTCGCCCGGCTGATCTTCGCGAAAGACATTGAAAATGGGAATGGCGTGCGCCGCTGCTTCGACATGGCTGACGTCAACTTCGCGCAACTTCTCCGCGTATTTCAAAACATCGCTCAGTTGCTTTTGAAACAAGCGCGTCTCGGCGTCGCTCACGTTCAAGCGCGCCAGTTTCGCGACGTAATCGACATCGATTTCGGACGTTTCGGCCATTTGTTGATCGCTCCTAGAAATGCAAATGACTCGCCAGCCAGAGAACCGTGGCCACAAGCGCAATGACGAGGACGAGGAAAACAATCCGGCCGTCGCGGCGTTCTTTGCGGAGCGGGGCGCGCGGTCGTACCGCCGTCCCGTCGTCACCATAACGTTTGTCGCGCAACGCAAGTGAGACGTCGAGCCGGCTGCCGCCTTCGTTGGCGCGCATGAGCAATTCTTCGCGCTGGCGCCGTTCTGCCTCCTCCGCCAGACGCGGCGCATCGGCAATCATCTTCTCGAGTTTCTGCACTTGATCACGCAATTCCGATTCCTGGCGAGCCAGCTGTTGCTTGGTTTGATCGAGTGTGGTTGCCGATCTATTCGAACGCCGAAGCATGAAGCATCACCGAGTGGACGACGCGATCCAATAGAAAAGACCAAGCGCAATTAATCCGAAAAGGATCAGCGGCAGGCTAAAGGCGAACCCAATCCCCATCCATTCTGAAAACGATCGGCCGCCGCCAAGTTCCGAAAGATCAGGCGCTACTTCTGGCAACGCTTCGTCACCGTCACCGTCGCTCGTAGCGTGCAAGCGGCTTCGTTGCTGGCTGTATTCCGCCCGCGCGCTGTCCACCGTGCTCAGGGCCCGACTTAATTCCTTGTGCAAATCCATCGGATTCCAACTTTTTGGATCAATCGCTTCAATCAACCCCAGATGCTGGGCAAAGCTTTCCCGCATCGCACGCAATTGCTCGAGCCGTTTTTGCGAATCGTAGGCTTCCCGCTCGAGCACCACCAGCGATCGCGTCAGCTTGTCTGTCATCTCCGCGCGCCCGCGCTCCAGCTCTTCCTGGCGCCGGCTCAACTCCTCGAGCTCACGTTTTTGTTTTTCAATCTGGTCCTGCTGGCGCTTCAGTTGAAGCAATTGTTCCTGCGCTTTCTGCACCTGTGAATCGAGGTGTTCCGGCGACAGCGATTCCTCCTCGTTCAATTCCAACATCTGCTCGATCGGTTGAATTTTTTGCGACATATCAAACTTCCTCATTTCGACGGCTTCACTCTCCACGCATGATTACTATTCCCGCCACATTAATAAGACACTTTCAGAATTCCAGATTTTTCCCGCGAGAAATTTTTAGCTATAGCGGCGCCCTGTGAGCGTCGCATTTATCACGAGTTCGCGCGACGGTCATAGACCGCCGCTACAATTCGAGTCATCGCCCCGGCATCATCTCGAGCAAAAAACCTTTAAAGTATTCGGTCTCCGGCAATGTCGGCAGCACCGGATGATCGAGCGCCTGCTCGAATTTTCTCAGTTTTCTGGCCGATCGTCGGGCATCCACGAGCGCATCGGCGATCATCTGCGCAAACGCGGCTTCGCCCACATGATGTGAACAGCAAAATGTGGCAAGCAATCCATCCTTCGATAAAAGCTTGAACGCGCGCACGTGAAGCTCGCGGTAGCCGCGCAACGCGTCGCGCAAGCCGCCTTTTGCCCTGGTAAACGATGGCGGATCGAGAATGATTAAATCGAATTGTCTTTCCGCCTTCTCCGCGCTCCGCAGGAACTGAAATACGTCCTGCTCGACCCAATTCACCGATAGCTCATTTAGCTCCGCGTTTCCTTTCGCCACAGACACATTTTCAGAATTTTCTTCGACGGCGGTGACTTCACTTGCCCCGGCATGCGCGCACGCGAGCGCAAATCCGCCCTGATTGGTGAAGCAATCAAGGACGCATCGGCCCCTGGCCAGTCGCGCGATGACCGCGTAATTTTGTTTTTGATCGAGATAGAATCCGGTTTTTTGCCCGTGGAGAAGATCGATATCGAACTTCACGCCGTTGATATCTATCCTGACTTCTCGTGACGCGTCGCCGCGCAGGACTCCACTGTGCAAATCGAGTTTTTCTGCTTTCCGGATCGCCGCGTCGTTTCGCTCGATAATCGCGACTGCTCCGAACAGATCGAGGATCGCATTTGCAATCAACTCCTTCCGCACGTCCATCGCCAGGGTGAGCGTTTGCAGAACGAAATGATCGCCGTAACGATCGATGATCACCCCGGGCAATCCATCGCTCTCACTCCAAACAATGCGTCGCAACTTGGGATCGACGTCTCGCCGGTCGCGATATTCAGCCGCCTGAGCAATGCGTCGTTTAAAGAAATCAGGGTCGAGGTCCTGTTTTCGCCGCGAGAAGCGCCGCGCCACGATCTGCGATTTTGAATTGTAAATCGCGCTGCCGATCAATCGGTCGCGCCCGTCTTTGAGCGAAATCACATCCCCATCCTCTGGCTTTCCGAAGACCTTCAGCACTTCGCTGGCGAAGACCCAATCGTGCCCGTGCAAAATTCGGGCGCGCGGTTTGACAACAATTCCAGCCATACAAAGGAAGCAACGTCCAACGCCGAACCCGCCTTGGCAACGCTTCAGCCTTCGCGCGAGGCTACGGCTCGACAAGACGGCGCGGCAGGCGCCCAACTCCGAAGGCATTCGCGAGCAGGCGTCCAACGCCCAATCCTCTGTCATTCCGACCGAAGTGGAGGAATCTCTAATTGTTTGCCTGCAATCTTGGGCAAGAGATGTCTCGACATCGCTCGACATGACAAACTCGCGGTTTGACGACGATTCCAGCCATACAGAGGAAGCAACGTCCAACGCTCAACGCAGAGAATCTGAATTGGACGTTGAAAGTTGAGCGTTGAGCGTTGAGCGTTTTCCGATGCAGACCGCAACTCAATCATCCATCGATCTCCCCGGAATCAAAAAAATGCGCAGCGGCAAGGTGCGCGAAGTTTTTGATCTCGACGACACACTGCTCTTTGTCGCGACCGATCGAATCTCAGCGTTCGATGTGATTCTGCCCGATCCGATCCCGAAAAAGGGCGCAGTCCTGAATCAACTCTCCGCATTTTGGTTCAAACGGTTCGGCAATTCTAAGTTGCCTCGGGAGCAGAGAATCGACCATCACTTTCTCACGGCGAACTTCGACCAGTTTCCGAAAGAACTACAACCGTTTGAAGAACAACTTGCCGGCAGGTCCATGATCGTGCACAAAACGAAACCGTTGCCGGTAGAATGTGTGGTGCGTGGCTATCTCGCCGGCTCTGGCTGGAAAGAATATCAGCAGTCGCAGAGCGTTTGCGGAATCAAATTGCCTGCGGGATTAAAACTCGGCTCGCCATTGCCCGAGCCAATCTTCACACCCGCAACCAAAGCGGAATCGGGTCACGATGAAAATATCGATATGAATAGATGCGCTCAGATCCTCGGCAAAGATGTCGCCCAACGAGTGAAAATGCTGAGCCTCCAAATTTATTCGTCGGGACGTGATCACGCGCGGCAGCACGGAATTATTGTCGCAGACACGAAATTCGAATTCGGCAGAATCGACGATCAGCTTCTCTTGATCGACGAATGCCTTACGCCCGACTCGTCCCGTTTCTGGCCGGCCGATCAATATGCCGTCGGTCAAAGCCCGCCTAGTTTTGACAAACAATTCGTCCGCGATTATCTCGAAACGCTTGATTGGGACAAAACTCCGCCGGGACCGAAATTACCGGGCGACGTGCTGGCTCGAACAGCGGCGAAATATGTGGAAGCTTTCGAGCGATTGACCGGCGATCGTTTGTCATCCTGAGCGAAGCGAAGCGGAGCCGAAGGATCCCGCAGAATTACCGGCAGGTGCCGCAGCGAGATTCCTCGACTTCGCTCGGAATGACCGTGGTCATTTTCCGAGCAACTCGCTAACCATCGATCTCTCTTCCCTCAACTCTGCGACCGACTTCTCAATCTTCTCGCGGCCGAAATCGTTTAGGGGAATGTCACGCACGATTTCCCAACTGCCGCTCTGAACGCGAACCGGAAACGAGGAAATTAACCCTTGATCGACACCGTAGCTTCCGTCAGAAGAAAGCGCGACGCTGTGCCAATCGTTCGCCGGCGTCTCACTGGTCAGAAACCGAACGCTATCGACGATTGCGTTTGCCGCTGAACCTGCCGATGAGAGTCCGCGCGCTTTGATGATGGCCGCGCCGCGTTGCTGGACCGTAGCGATAAAGTCTTCCTTCAACCATTTTTCGTCGGTAATGACTTCAGTCGCTGGCCGACCGTCGATCCTGGCATTGTAGAAATCCGGGTACTGCGTGGCGGAATGGTTTCCCCAAATGGTCATGTTCGTCACCCGCGCGATTTCCACACCGGCTTTGTGTGCCAGCTGGGCGCGCGCGCGATTCTCATCCAACCGCGTCATGGCAAACCAGCGGTCGGGCGGAACTTCCTTGGCGTTGTTCATCGCGATCAGGCAATTGGTGTTGCAGGGATTCCCGATCACGAGCACGCGCACATCGGCCGCCGCGTTCTTTTCAATCGCGTGGCCCTGGCCGATGAAAATCTTGCCATTGATACCCAACAGGTCCTTACGCTCCATCCCGGCCTTGCGGGGAACGCTGCCGACGAGGAGGGCCCAGTTAACGTCACGAAATCCTTCGTCCAAATCGGCTGTCGGCAGGATGGATTGCAAAAGCGGAAACGCGCCGTCGTGCAATTCCATTACCACCCCGCCAAGCGCATCGAGCGCCGCCGGGATTTCGATGAGATGGAGCGCGACCGGCTGGTCTGGCCCGAACATTTCACCGGAAGCGATCCGGAAGACGAGCGCGTAACCAATCTGGCCAGCCGCACCGGTGACAGCGACTTTGAGCGGAGAAAGCATGATTCAATCAATTAGCCACAGATCAACACGGATGAAACATAGATTTCCAATGGAGTCGAGGCTGTTCCGCTTCCGCTCCGTGTTACTCGCTTGCCGCGCCGTAGCTTGGCGAAGGCGGGTGCTCATACGCATGCTGAACCCTTGGAATACTACATCCTGGATTAGTTCGCGCGGATTGGGTAGCGCACGCGTCTCGCGTGTCTGGCGATTGCGTCCTCGCGATCGCGAACTTTCCTCTCAACGTCCACACGCATTGTCGGCTTCCGTACAATGGAAGATTGTTTCGGCGAGACACCGAAACCAACACGCGAGACGCGCGCGCTACCCGGACCGGATCGCCTCACTGCCTCATCTGTGAAAATCTGTGCCCAACTGTGGCTAAATTCTTCCGCTCTTTTCCAATAACTCCCGAATCAACCGCATCCGCTTTTGTTCCTTCGGATTCGAGCGCAATTCTGAGACCGTGCGTTGCATCCGGCGCGTCCAGTTTGTGTGCGCGGCCGTGCCCGGCACATTAAAACGGTATTTGCGCGCGAGCAGATCGGTGATCATGACGACCGCGATCCACGATTCGCACTTGAAGAGCGCTTCCATTATCGCCGGGTAAAAATGCTTTTCGAAATCGATCCCACCAGTCTCGGGCTCGAAGCCGGCGAACTTCGCGATCTTCTCCAAGTCAAAGCGCGATTGATCGGATGTGGATGTGGGATGCTCGAACGCGTCCACCCACAACGCACGAATCGGCTTGTGATCGTGCGTGGCATAAGTCGCGACGGAAATCCGTTCGTATTCCGAACCGGGCGTGACCCGACCATGATAAAATTCCCACTGGGGAATCTTGAAACCGGCAATGCCTAACGAACGCAAACTCGGCCGGACATAATCCGGAACCGTGCCAAGATCTTCACCGATCACGCGCGCGTTGCCAGACGCTTCCAGCACAACGCGCAGATATTCCTCGCCTTCTTTCCGATTGGCTTGCCCATTATCGGGAGCCGAGTCATCACGAGGCGCAAAGTGGGGAGCGCGCCCGCCAGTTTGTCCAACCATTTCGTCCCAGTTCAGCGGCAGAAACCTCCGATTTTGACGCGGTCGCCAGGGAAACGCGTAAATCCGGTAAAAGCCAAGGACGTGGTCGATCCTAAAAAGATGGAAACTTCGGTGGACGCTGCGGATCCGTTGTCGCCACCAGTCGAAGTTCCGGTCGCGCATCACTTGCCAGCAAAAAAGCGGTATCCCCCAGTTCTGGCCCCATTTTTGGGTGAAGGCATCGTCCTTAAAGTAAACCTCCGGTGGCGCGCCACCGCACCAATCGAGTCTGAATTCGTCAGGCCGGGCGAATACGTCGGCGCTGTAATAGCTGACGCCGAACGGAATGTCGCCCATGAGAGCGATTTCGCGCGTTTCCGCATAGGATTTGAGCTCCCGCCATTGCTGGTGCGCGATCCATTGCACGTAACGGAAGAAAGTTTCGCGGCGAAGGAATTCCTGTTTCTTCTCTGGGGATTGCTGGGTTAGCCAGGCGCGCGCTGACTCGATATGCTGTTGCTCTGTAGGCCAACTGTCCCACTCTTCACATTCCTCATTCTCTTCCATCAGCGCCCGAAAGAACGTGTAATCATCGAGCCAGCCCGACTCGGCCTTGCAAAAATTCTGAAACGCAGATCGTCGAGTTTCCTGGGCGTGCGCGGAAAATTTCGCAAACGCCTTCTCGAGCAAATCCCGTTTCAGTTTCTTGACCCGCTGATATTTTACCGGCCCGTGCCGAAGTTTGCCGGAATCGAAGTCCGCGAGCGCGGCTTGAAAATCATCCCGGGTCAAGTCCTCTGGCGACCCCGGTGCGAAATGCAATGTCGTCGGTTCAATCGCAATCGCACTGATC
>JACXTT010011096.1_pt1 | contig 12084 bp, 9 predicted proteins | sample 9270951 | NCBI WGS metagenome assembly JACXTT01 (sample SAMN15532306, study PRJNA645909) | rock metagenome | isolation source: weathered quartz diorite | place: Puerto Rico | collected 2017-06-21 | reverse complement strand
GCCGACATCGAACCGCCACCCAGCTTTGGCGCCCGCGTTCGTTCCGACTTCATTTCGGGCATGGGCAAAGTCAATGGCAAGTTCGTCATCGTTCTGGCCATTGAGCAGGTGCTGTCTGTCGTCGATATCACGTCGATGCTGGGAGACGGCCAGCAGGCCGCGGAGGCGGCCAATGCAGCATGATCGTTTGCTCCGGGTGTCGAACATCACCATTTCGGATGGCGAGTTCACGCAATTCCAGCGCTTTATCTTCGACGCTGCCGGCATCACCATGGCAGAGGGGAAGAAGGCTCTGGTGAGCGGACGCCTGGCCAAACGCCTGGCGCACCACGGACTGAACACGTATAGCGAATACTTTGCCATGCTGGCCAGCGGCCGCAACCCGGCCGAGGTGCAAGTGGCGGTGGACCTGTTGACCACCAATGAGACCTACTTCTTCCGCGAGATGAAGCACTTCGACCTGCTGCGCCAGCTTGCGCAGGAGTCCAGCGGCAGCGGTACGCCCTTCCGCGTATGGAGCGCCGCCAGCTCGACGGGCGAAGAAACCTATAGCATTGCCATGGTGTTGGCCGACGTACTGGAGGCCCGGCCATGGGAAGTATTCGGCACCGATATCAGCACGCGCGTGCTGGAGCGCGCCCGCCGCGGCCACTATCCAATGGACCGCGCTAGCCAGATGCCGCAAAACTACCTGAAGCGCTTCTGCCTGAAGGGCAATGGCAGCGAAGCGGGCACCCTGCTGGTGGAGAAGGCGCTGCGCAACCGCGTGCAGTTTGCGCACCTGAACCTGAACGAAACTTTGCCGCCTTCGCTGCCGCAATTTGACGTGATCTTCCTGCGCAACGTGATGATCTACTTTAGCGCAGAGACCAAGCGCCAAGTGGTGGCACGACTGCTGACCAAATTGAAGCCGGGCGGTCATTTCCTCGTCGGCCATTCTGAAACCCTAAATGACATCAGCACTGCGGTGGTGGCGCAGGGGCCTTCGATCTATGTCAAGCGCTAATGTCCATGTAACGGGGATGCGCGAGCTGACCCTCAATCCCGGCGAATACTTTGTCGGCGACCGTACGCACCGGGTCCATACCCTGCTGGGTTCCTGCGTGTCGATCACGCTGTGGCATCCGCGTGCCCGCATAGGCGCCATGTGCCACTACATGCTGGCACGTCGCGGCGCCAATGATCCCGGCGCGCCGCTCAATGCGCGCTACGGCGAAGATGCATTGACCCTAATGATTGAAGCGCTGGCCAAGCTCGGCGTGGCGCCAGCCAAGTGCCAGGCCAAGATTTTCGGTGGCGGCGACATGTTCAACATGCAGCAGGGTGACTCCACGGTTGGCCGCAAGAACGGCGACGCTGCGCATGAATTGCTGCGCGACCGCGGTATCACGGTGACGGCGGAGAGCATTTTCGGCGTCGGCCACCGCAATATTATTTTTGATGTCAATACTGGCGACGTGTGGAGCCGCCAGATTGATCCCTCCAGCGTGACGCTGGCAAGTCTCCAGGAGCAGCCATGCCCAATATCCAGGTAATGATCGTCGATGATTCGGCCGTCGTGCGCCAGGTACTGGGCGGCATCCTGACGGCTACACCTGGCATCGACGTGCTGTACGCGGTGGCCGATCCACTGCTTGCCATCGAACGCATGAAGACCAAATGGCCCGACGTGATTGTGCTGGACGTCGAGATGCCGCGCATGGACGGCATCACCTTCCTGCGCAAGATCATGGCGGAGCGCCCGACCCCCGTCGTGATATGTTCGACCCTGACGGAGAAGGGTGCGCAAACCTCGATGGAAGCTTTGTCGGCGGGCGCCGTTACCGTTATTGCTAAACCCAAGCTGGAGCTCAAGCGCTTCCTCAATGACAGCGCCGATGAATTGATTAGTGCAATTCGCGCAGCGGCGGGCGCTAACCCGGCCAAGCTGGTGCAGCGTCGTTCCGCCGTGCTGACGGTTGCTTCCGTGCCGGTCAAGAACAACGCCGATGTGATTCTGCCGCCCGGCGAAACCCGTGCGATGACGCAGACGACCGAGTCGGTGATTGCCATCGGCACGTCGACTGGCGGCACACAGGCGCTGGAGGTGGTGCTGACGGCTTTGCCGCGCGTGAGCCCGGGTATCGTCATTGTCCAGCACATGCCTGAGAAGTTCACCGCCGCCTTTGCCGAACGCCTCAACAGTATCTGCCAGATCGAGGTCAAAGAGGCCGCCACCAATGACCGCGTGATGCCGGGCCGTGCATTGATTGCCCCAGGCGGCAAGCACCTGCTCATGCGCCGTAATGGCGCCCAGTATTTTGTCGAGGTGGTCGATGGTCCCCTCGTCAACCGTCACCGTCCGTCGGTTGATGTGTTGTTCCGCTCGGTCGCCAAGTGCGCTGGTTCCAATGCGATGGGCATTATCATGACGGGCATGGGCGACGATGGTGCGGCCGGCTTACTTGAAATGCTCAAGGCCGGTGCCCGCACGCTGGCGCAGGACGAAGCGAGCTGCGTTGTCTATGGCATGCCCAAAGAAGCCGTCAAGCGCGGGGCGGTAGAACGGACCGTACCCCTGAACGGCATTGCGCGCGAAATCCAGCTGCAAGTGGCGGCGTTCTAGGTGCATGCCATGAACGCGCTCGACACCTCCCAATGGCGCCAGCACTCAGTGCTGGTGGTGGAGGATAGCGCCGTCCAGCGCGCCCACTTGGTGGGGCTGATGCACAAGATCGGCTTTGGCGATGTGCTGGAAGCCTGTAACGGCAATGAGGCCGTACAAGTGCTCGAGGCGCGCAACGGGGCACAAGTCTTCCTGGTCGTGACCGACCTTGAAATGCCAGGCATGGATGGCATTGAACTGGTGCGCAAGGTCGCGGCCGGCAACCTGGCGCGCAAAATGATTGCCGTCAGTGCGCGCGACCCGCGCCTGCTTGAGATTATCGAGAGCATGGGCATGGCCGATGCCAATATCGGCCTGCTCGGTACTGCACCCAAGCCGGTGATGGAAGAAGACCTGGTGCGCTTGCTGGGGCGGGCCGATGAAGAGGAAGTGCGCCACCCTGGCAGTTCGGCCAAGACGGCGCCAACGACCACCATGCCCGAGCTGGTCAAGGCCGTGCAGCAGCGCCAGTTTGTGCTGCACTACCAACCCAAGGTCGCCGTTAAGACGGGACACCTGAAGGGCGTGGAAGCGCTGGCACGCTGGCAGCATCCGGTGCGTGGCTTGCTGTCGCCGCTGCATTTCATCGACATGATGGAAGGGACGCCCTTGATGGTGCAGTTCACCATCGACATTGTGGAACAGGCGCTGCGCCAGATGCTGGAGTGGCAGGTTGCCGGCCTGCCCTCGCTGTCCGTGTCCATCAACCTGTCCGCGGCCAACCTGTGCGACAGCGCCTTTGTTGGCCGCATCGTTGCCATGGTTAAGCAGTACGGCATCCCGCCGCAGAACCTGACTTGGGAAGTAACCGAAACCGTCGATATGGATGATATGGCGCCTGCGCTGGCCAACCTTGGCCACCTGCGCCTGCTGGGATTTGGCCTGGCGATGGACGACTACGGCATCGGTTATTCATCGATGCAAAAGCTGTCGCGCTGTCCGTTTACGGAACTGAAGATCGACCGTGCCTTCGTCGACGGCGCGGCACAGCGCAGCAACCGCCAGGTATTCCTCGAAAACGCCATCGACCTGGGGCGGCAGTTGGGTGCCACCACGGTGGCCGAAGGGGTCGAGCAGGAAGCCGACTGGCGTATGCTCTCTTCCCTCGGCTGCGACATGGTGCAGGGCTACTTGGTGGCGAAGCCGATGGCGCCGCAGTTGATCGCAGGCTGGTTCAAGGCGGAGCGGACGCGTCTGCGGGCGCTGGCGGCGTCGCAATAGTATTGGTCGCCTTCACCACATGGCTGGTCTGGTCGCTGCGCGGATGGCGGCGCAATGCGCGCACCAGTCGCCCAAGCAAATGCTCCAGGTCGTCGATATAGGTAAACACGGCGGGCACCACCAGCAGGCTAAGTAGCGTCGACGTAATCAGGCCGCCAATCACGGCCGTAGCCATCGGCGAACGGAAGCTGGGGTCGGCGCCAAATCCCAGGGCCAGCGGCATCATGCCCGCACCCATCGCAATGGTCGTCATCAGGATCGGACGGCTGCGCTTATGGCATGCATCGACCAGTGCATCAAAGCGCGACATGCCAGCCTGGCGCGCCAGGATGGCATAGTCCACCAGCAGGATCGAGTTCTTCGTCACAATCCCCATCAGCATGATCAAGCCGATCATCGACGGCATCGACAGCGATTTGTTGGTGATCAAGAGGGCCACAAAGGCGCCACCAATCGACAGGGGCAGTGCCGCCAGGATGGTCACCGGCTGCATGAAGTCCTTGAACAGCAAGACCAGCACCCCGTAAATGCACAGCACGCCGATCAGCATGGCGATACCGAAGCTGGCGAACAGGGCGGCCATCTCCTGGGCGTCGCCCAATTCAGCAATCTTGACGGAGGGCGGCAGGTTTTTCAGTGCTGGCAGGGCGAGCGCCTCGCTGTTGACTTCACCAAGGGAACGGCCATTCAGCTCCACCTCCAGCGTGACGTTGCGGCTTCGATTGAGGCGGTCGATCTGGGCCGGCCCGCTTTCCATGGTGATGGTGGCGACATTGGCCAGCATGACGGGGCCGTTCTTGCCCGGTACGGTCAGGCGTTCGATGGCGGCCAGGTCGGCCCGCACGGCGTCCGGCAGTTTGACACGGATGGGCACCTGGCGCTCGCTCAGGTTCATCTTGGTCAGGGCAGTGTCGTAGTCGCCTGCGGTGGCGACGCGCACCGTCTCGCCAATGGCGGCGGCAGTGACGCCCAGGTCGGCGGCGCGGGCAAAATCAGGGCGCACAATGATTTCAGGGCGTACCAGGGATGCGCTGGAGCTGATATTGCCAATGCCTTTGAGGGTGCGCAGTTCGCGTTCGGCTTGCTGGGCTGCGGCGGTCAGGGCTGCGGGGTCTTCGCTGCGCAAGACCAACTGCATTTTGACCCCGGTATCCTGCGGTCCGACATTGAACTTGGCGCCAGGGATTGCGTCCAGGCGGGCACGGATCTGCGATTCAATCTGGGGCATCGACTCCTTGCGGTCGTTACGGTGCACCGTCGTCAGGGTCAGCACAGCGCGGCGCGCCTCGGCGGCCGCGCCCGGCGCAAACGCGTCGCCGCTCGATCCGCCGCCGATGGAGCTGAAGACGCTCTTGACGCCCTTGACCTGCATGGCGGCCAGGCGGGCCTGTTCGGCCACCACCCGGGTCTCGGCCAGCGTGGAGCCGGGCGCCAGTTCCAGGTTGATCATGGTCTGGGCGCGGTCGGCCGGCGGTACAAAGCCGGTCGGCAGCAAGGGCACCAGCATCAGGGAGCCGACAAAGAAGACGCCGGAACCGATGGCCGTCAACAGACGGTGGTTCAGGCACCAGCGCATGGCGCGCATATAGCGCTGCATGATCCAGCCGTCTTCCGGTTCGCCGCCGTGAATGGGCTTGAGCAGGTAGGCGGCCATCATTGGCGTGAGCAGGCGCGCCACCATCAGCGAAGCCACGATCGCCAGCACTGCGGTCCAGCCGAATTGTTTGAAGAACAGGCCGGGGATGCCGCCCATGAAGGCGGTTGGCAGGAACACGGCCACCAAGGCGAAGGTTGTGGCAATTACCGCCATGCCGATTTCGTCCGCCGCTTCCATCGCCGCCTGGAACGGTGTTTTGCCCATGCGCAGATGGCGGGCGATGTTCTCGATCTCGACGATGGCGTCGTCCACCAGCACACCCACCACCAGGGCCAATGACAGCAGCGTCACCGTGTTGAGCGTATAACCGAAATAGGACATGCCAAGGAAGGCGGGGATGACCGACAGCGGCAGGGCAGCGGCAGCCACCAGGGTGGCGCGCCAGTCGCGCAGGAACCACCAGACCACCAGCACGGCCAGGATGGCGCCTTCGTACAGCAACTCCATGGAGCCCTTGAAGTTTTCTTCCACCGGATAGGCGTTGTTGATCACCTGGCGCAGTTTGACAGTGGGATTGGCCGCCTGCAGTTCGGCGATGGCTTCGCTAGCGCCTTTGGCCACCGCCATTTCGCTGGCACCCTTGGTGCGGAAAATCTCAAAGCCGACCACGGGTTTACCGTCCTGGTGGGCGATGGCGCGCTGCTCCGACACGGTGTCGGTGACGCTGGCCACCTGGTCCAGGCGGACGTGGCGGCCATCTGGCAAGGGCAGGTCCATGGCGGCCAGCTCCTGGGCTGTCTGGACGGTGGCGATGGTGCGCACCGACTGCTCGGCGCCGCTGACATCACCACGGCCGCCGGGCGCTTCGCGCTGCACATTGCGCAGCTGGCGCGATACATCCACGGCAGCCACTTTGAGCGCTGCCATGCGGTCGGTATCGAGTTCAACGCGCACTTCGCGGTACACACCGCCGACCCGTTTGATGGCGCCGACGCCAGGCACACCCAGCAGGCGCTTGGCCACCGTATTGTCAACAAACCAGGACAGCTGCTGGTCGTCCATGCGGGCCGCACCGTTTAGCATCGTCGCTTCAGCGACAAAGGTCTGGATCACGCGTCCGGCGGTGGATGCCTTCGTGACGGTAGGGTCGCGCAGCTCGGCCGGCATGTCCGCCTTGACGCGGGCCACGGCGTCGCGCACATCGTTGACGGCATCGGAGATATTCTTTTCAAGGATGAACTCCACCGTGATGGTGGCGGCGCCATCGAGCACGCGCGTGTAGACGTTCTTGACGCCTTGCAGGGAGGCCACCGAGTCTTCAATCTTGCGCGCCACTTCGGTTTCCAGCTGCGCCGGTGCGGCGCCATCGAGCGAGGCGACCACGGTCACAATGGGCAGTTCAATGTCGGGGAAATCCTGTACGGCGTTGCTGCGGTAAGCCAGCAAACCTGCCAGCGTCAGCAGGGCGAACAGCATGATCGCCGGGATCGGGTTTTTGATCGAGAGGGAAGAGAAATTCATTTTGCAATCCGCACGACGTCGCCATCATTCAGGAAGCCTGCACCTGCAACCACTACCGGCGTGTTGGCGGCGACGCCGTCCACGATTTCAATGCGGTCGGCCAGGCGGCGGCCCGCCACGACTTTTTGCTGCAGTACGCGATTGCCCGGGCCAAGTTTGAATACAAAGCTGAAGCCGTCGCGCACCGCCACGGCCTGCTGCGGCACAGTCAGCGCGTTCGACATCCCCAGGTCAAAACTACCCGATGCAAACATGCCTGCCTTGATGGGGGCATTGGCGCCAGCAGAAGGCGGCAAGTCCACGTAGACCAACGCGGCGCGCGATTGCGGGTCCACCGTGGGGCCAACCATGCGCACCTTGCCCGTCACTTCAGTGCCATTGGCTGCCTTGATGACGGCATTGGCGCCGATTTTGATGCGGCCAAGTTCGGCCGCCGTGACTTCGGCGCGCCATTCCAGGCGGCCCTGGCGGATCAGGCGGAACAGTTCGGTGCCGGCACCCGTGATCGAGCCGACGGCGGCAGTGCGGGCCGAAATGATGCCGGCGTCCGGTGCGACGACCTGGGTGTACTTCATGCGCAGCTGGGCAGTGGCCAGCGCCGCCTTGGCCGCCGCGGCACGGGCAGCTGCCGTCTGGTCGGCCGTCATGAACTGGCTGTATTGCTGGGCGCTGAGGGCGCCCGTATTCTGCAGGCCGGTGGCGCGCTGCGCGTCGGCATGGGCTGCAGCGGCCGCAGCCTGTGCTTCAAGATAGGCCGCATTGGCCTGGGCCAGTTCGGCGGCCACCACGTCGGTGGCGAAAACGGCGAGCACCTGGCCTGCTTTGACCACATCGCCAACATTGGCGTTCACTTCGGCCAGGCGCAGGCCATTTAATTCGCTGCCGATGATGGCTTCCTGCCAGGCGACGACGTTGCCGTTGGCGTTCAGCTTGATCGGCAAACTGGCAGCCTGCGGCAGGGCTGTCGTGACGGTCAGCGCGGCCTTGGCTGGGGCGGCCTTGGTGTCGACGGCAGCAGTGGATTTATTCGACACCACCACCAGCGCGACAGCCAGCACAGCCACGGCGCCAGCAACCAGCAGGGTGGTGGGTTTGAGTTTGAAATTGAAGGTGTTCATAGCGAAGTCTCGGAGGTGTTTGTGGGGCCCGGCTGGTGTGTTTATTGCGCTGGCGGAGCTGTCCAGCCGCCGCCAGCGGCGCGGTACAGGCCGACAGTGGCGGCGCTGCGTTCGCGCTGCAAGGTGGTGACGCCGTTTTCTGCGGCCAAGCGCGTGCGGCGCGCCTCTTCCAGCTCCAGCAAGCTGGCCAGGCCGCTGTTGTAGCGCGCTTGGGTGGCGTCGAAGAAGGCACGGTAGCCATCCAATGCCGTTTGGGCGTCGTTGGCGCGTACATTGCTGCTGTGGAGATTGATCATGGCTTGCTCGACATCGCGCACGGCCTGGCGCACGCTGGCGCGATAGCTGACCACCGCCTGTTCATAGCGGGCCTTGGCGGCGTCGACATTGGCGCTGCGCCGGCCGCTGTCAAAGATCGGCAAAGACAGGGCCAGCGGGCCGAGGGTCCAGGCGTCGAAAGGCGTGCTGGTGCCGTCGCTACGGAAGTTGGCAGTGCCCACCATGCCCTGCAGGGACAGGCGCGGATAGCGCTGGGCCTGGGCGCTGCCCACATCCATGCTGGCGGCGGTGACCTCATGCTCCGCGCTATACACGTCTGGGCGCTGGGCCAGTACGCGTGCAGGCATGCGGTCGATGACGACATTGGGTGGCGTGACATAGGGCGCCGCAGCCAGCTTGCCGCGCAGTTCGGCTTCCGGGATCGCCGTCAGTGCGGCCAAGGTCTTGACGTCGATATCGCACATTGCTTGCTGCAAGGTGGCGCGGCCGCTGGCATCGGCGGCGCTGGCACGGGCCAGGGCTGCCGTGCTGCTCGATTGCAGGCCCGCCTCGAAGCCCTGCGCAGTGAGCCGCGCCGTGTCCGCGCGCGAGGCCGCATCCTGCCGGGCAATGCCTAGCAGCTGTTCACAGGCACGCACACTGTAGTATTGGTTGGCTACCTCGGCTGCGACGGAAACGCGGGCCTCATGCCACTGCGCACTGGCGCCTTGGAGGCGGGCCTGTGCGGCACGGCGCTCGTCCCGACGCGCACCAAACAGGTCGATTTCCCACGAGGCTTGCAGCGACGCCTGCGACATGGTCCCCGTCGGCAGGTCGCTCTGCTGGCTGGCGCGGTTGACGCTGGCAGCCAAGTCCAGCGACGGCGCTAACGCTGCACCGGCAGCGACGCGTTCGGCCTTGGCCATGGCCAGGCGCGACTGCGCGGCTGCGATGGTCGGGCTGACTGCCTGGCCGGCTTCGACCAGCTGGACCAACAGGGGATCGCCTTGCTGTTGCCACCAGCTGGACAAGTCGCTCAGTTTGCCATTGTGGGGCAGGGGTGCCTGCCATTCGGTGACGGGAGGGACATCCACCTTGGTGGCGGGCGCTTGCAATGCGCATCCACCCAACAGGAGGGACAGGCTGGCCAGGACTATTCTCATGCTTGTTTCTTTCTCGCGGGTGTTTTCTTTTTCGTCAAAAGCTGGGTGGCGCGGCGCTGCTGTTCGCACATCACCATGGATTCGGCGTAGTCGACCATGCGGGCCATCCAGGTATCGATGGCGCTGTCGCTGTCCAGCAGTTCAGGGCGGATCTGGTCGATGACATCGCGCGTGACCATCACTTGCACGGCCAGGCCGACAATACTAAAGGCGAGGCGGGCCACATCGTCGTCGGCCTGCTTCAGGCCCAGGTGGCGGCACAGCAGTGCGGTCAGCCCCGCGTGGGCGGGCTTGATGCCATTGTCGATTTCTTCCGTCCATACGCCGGTTGGTTCCAGCATCTCGCGGAACCACAGGCGCATGCACAGCCGCACCATATCACCTTGTTTGAGCGGGGCCAGCAGCATGCTGTAAAAGGCCAGCAGCGATTCGCGCAGGGTATTGCCTTTGCGCGTGAAGGCGTCGATATCGTGCTTGGGGTGGGGGTTCGGTTGCTGGAAGGCGGCGCGATACAGGCCGGCCTTGTCGCCGAAGTAGTAACTGATCGAGGCGATATTGGTGCCGGCGGCCAGGGCGATCTCGCGCGTTGAGGTGCGGGCAAAGCCCTGCTCGGCGAACAGGCGCATGGCGGCCAGCAGCAGCCGTTCGCGCGACTGGGCGCCGTCAGAGCGCGTGCGGCGGCCATCGTCCATTGGCGGTGCTGCAGTTTTATCCATCGCAGGATTAAACCATATTTATCAAACGATTGATATAACTAAATCACTTGATTAAACTAAGAATCCGCCCCAGCCAAAGGTATGTCGCCGATGCGGCCTAATCGTCACCTTGGAAGGCATTGGCGCGCCAGGTCAGCACCAGGGTGTCGCGGTAGCCCTGCTGGCCATCCGGTTGGATCGGGGTCGACTCGTGGATCACCCTGGCGTCGTCCAGTAGCAGCAAGGAGAAGGGCTGGTCCAGCGTGAAGCGTTTGCCATTGGGGCCGTCGATGTCGAAGACGCGCGTCTCGCCGCCTTTGATGTGGTGCCGGCCAACCAGCAACACCGCCACGAAGTCCACGCCGTCCCGGTGCGCACCCTCGGGGGTGGGACGCCCGATGCCGCCCTCGGTATCAATGCGGAACTGGTGCGCCTCGACGAACCAGGGTGTTGCACCGGCAGGTGTGGCGTTGGCGCCGCCGGCGCCCCGCGCCGCGCTGCAGGCACCACCGATGCCGGTAATCAGGGCCGCCCAGCCGGGCAATGCCATGGTGGATTGCTCGACCGGGGCAAACATGCGGCGCATGCCGCCGTGCAGGGCGTTGTACTCCAGCGGCTGCCAGTGCGCGCGCTGGGGCTGCAGGGCCAGTGCCGCGCCGTGCTGGATAAAGCAGGCGTGGCGGCGTTTGCGGTAGCGCCCACCGTCCTTGAGGTAGTTGTCCGGTTCGAGCCGGTCCCAGCTCGCCACCAGGGCATGCAGGTCGGCCATGCTGGCGCCGCACAGGGCGGCCGTGTCCTGTGGGCGCAGCAGGGCATAGCCGTCGCGCTGCAGCAGGGTGGTGAGTTCGGCGGGATTCGAAAATGGCGGGTTCATGGGACGCGCAAGGAGTGGGGTGGGCGACGAAAGTCCATTAGCGTAGCATTTTTGGCAGCGGCGCGTGGACGGTGGGGCTGTTGGTTACATACAACTTGGATCAATTCACATTTGGCGTATGATGGACTGATACTAATAAATCACCCACAGGCCGAGGGGGACGGGAATGGACGAGAGCAGACCCATCGTATTGCTGGTCGACGAGCCGGGCCAACTGGTGCACTTGAAAGAGGCGCTGCGCGAGCGCTACCAGCTCAAGACCGCCGACAATGTGCGCGACGCCCTGCAGGTCGTCCAGCAGCACCCGGCACCTGACGTGGTAGTGCAGGCAGCCGGGCTCAAAGATGCCTCCGGTACGCCGCTGTGCCGGCTGCTCAAGAACGACCTGGCGACCTGCGATATCCCCATCGTGCTGATACTCGACGCTGAAACGACGGACAATGTGCAGCGTGCCTTCCTCGACGGTGCGAGCGACTACGTGGTGCGCCCTTTGCAGGTGTTGGCCCTGGAGGCGCGCCTGCAAGCCCACCTGAAGCTGCGCCAACAGCGCCTGCGCCTGGTTGACCAGGGCAGCCACCTTGAAGCCCTGGTGGCCGAACGCACGGCCGAGGTGGCGCGCATGCACGACGCCACCATCTTGGCCATGGCCTCGCTGGCCGAAACGCGCGACAGCGATACCTGCAACCATATCCGGCGCACACAAACCACCGTCGCCGCGCTGGCCCGCCAATTGCACCAGCATCCGCGCTTTTGCGGCGAGCTGACCGACGATAACATCGCCTTGTTGTACCGGGCCTCGCCCCTGCACGACCTGGGCAAGGTACGCATTCCCGACGCCATCCTGCTCAAGCCCGGTCGCCTGACGCCGGAAGAGTACGAAATCATGAAGCTGCATACCGTGCACGGCCGCGACGCCATCATCGACGTGGAACAGCACCTGGGCGGCTCCAACAACTTCCTGCGCTATGCGCGCGAGATCGCCTATTCGCACCAGGA
>JACXTT010011095.1_pt1 | contig 12084 bp, 11 predicted proteins | sample 9270951 | NCBI WGS metagenome assembly JACXTT01 (sample SAMN15532306, study PRJNA645909) | rock metagenome | isolation source: weathered quartz diorite | place: Puerto Rico | collected 2017-06-21 | reverse complement strand
ACTGAGAGATACACAGACGCCATGACACCTACGCTGCTTGAAACCCTGATGTACGACGTCGGCCAGTTGTTCCTGTACCCGACACTGGCCCTGATCGGCCTGCTGTTCCTCTACGCCTTCTGGGCGCTCGGCGACTTCGGCATGCAGGCCTGGCTGCGCGCGCGCAACCCGGTTGCCAGCGGCCGCGGCTACGTGCTCGTGGCCTGGGCGCGCCGCCACCAGGTGCGCGAGGCCGATGCGCTTGACGTGGCCGCGCACCGCCTGCTGGAGCGTCCGCGCATCGCCACACGCGTGGCGCCCATGCTGGGGCTGGTGGCGACGATGATCCCGATGGGGCCGGCGCTCAAGGGCCTGTCGGGTGGCAACCTCGCCAACGTGGGCGAAAACCTGACGATCGCGTTCTCGGCGGTGATCCTGGCGCTGATCGCGGCCAGCATCACCTTCTGGGTGGTCAACGTGCGCCGCCGCTGGCTGGCCGAGGAGCTGGTGTGGCTGGGCCAGTCGCGCCCGCAATGGGAGGAGGCCAACGAATGAAGTTCCTGGAGGAAAGTGAAGCCGACGATCCGATCCTGTCGGTCGTCAACCTGATCGACGTGTTTCTCGTCGTGATCGCCGCCCTGCTGGTGGCCATCGCGCAGAACCCGATGAACCCGTTCACGCACGACGACGTGACCGTGATCACCAACCCCGGCAAGCCCAACATGGAGATCGTCTCCCGCCAGGGCGAGAAGGTGGTGCGCTACCAGGCCAGCGGCCAGGTTGGCAGCGGCGACGGCATCAAGGCCGGCGTCGCCTACCGCATGAAGGATGGCTCGATGGTCTATGTGCCGGAAGCCGCTTCCTCCGGGGCCGGCGCGCCGGCCGGAGCGCAGTAGCCTAGTCCACTGAGTCATTGAAATGGCAGGCACCGACCAATTTCAGTGAGTCAGTGGACTTATTGCCGCTATCCTGTTGCCGCACACGCCCAGACCGCCATGCCGATCCGATTCCGTTACCGATTCTGTCTTCCCGCCGTGGCCGCCGCCCTGCTGGGCGCCTGCGCCAGGCCACCCGCGCCATCGTTGTCGCCGTCACCGGAGGCGATCGGCGCGGACTTTGCCGGCAAGTCCTACGTGCTGCTTGGCGAGGTCCATGACAACGCCGCCGGCCAGCAACAGCGCCTGCAGGCCCTGACGCGCGCCGTGGAGGCCGGCTGGCGGCCCGCTATCGCGATGGAGCAGTTCGATCGCGAGCGCCAGTCGGACATCGACCGCGCGCGCCGCGAGCGTCCCGGCGACGCGGACCATCTGATCGCCCAGGCGGGCGGGGGCAGCTGGCAATGGCCGCTGTACCGTCCGGTGGTGGCATTGGCGCTGCAATACGACCTGCCGCTCGTGGCTGCGAATGTCTCGCGCGCCGATGCCGCGCGCGTGGTGCGCAGCGGCCTGACGGCCGTCTTCACCGGCGAGGAAATCGCGCGGCTGGGGTTGGCGGCGCCGCTGGCCCCAGACCTCGTCGCCGCCCAGACCGCCGTGCTCGACGCCGGCCACTGCGGCAACTTCCCGAAGGCCATGCTGCCGGGCATGCTCCGGGCGCAGGCGGCGCGCGACGCCGTCATGGCGGCCGCGCTCGTGCCCTACGCGGCGCGCGGCGCGGTGCTGATCGCCGGCAACGGGCACGTGCGCAAGGACGTCGGCGTGCCGCGCTGGCTGGGCGCCGATCCGGCCGGGCTGGTCAGCGTTGGGTATCTGGAGACCCCGGAGGCTGCCCCCACGCCGTTCGACCGCGTGGTGACGGTGGCGCCGACCGTCCGCCCGGACCCGTGCGCCGACGCCACCGTGCGGCCTCCCCCCGCCGGCGGGGCAAAGCCCGCCGCCGACTGAGCCGCCGGGGCGGTCATGCCCTGGGGGCCTTGGCGTAAACCCCGACGCCTTTGCTGTCGGTTTGACAGCCTTTTGACAGTTTTACCCCTCTAGAATCGCGCCATGGCCATACCCTGGCCGGTATCGTAGACATATCCAAACAACAAGTCCGGCATGCGGCGCGTGCAAGGACAGGAGACGAAAGCCAGCCGGCGGCGACACATTCGCCCCGGTCCCGCCCCCGCCCCCTGATTCCACCGTGCAACGTCGTCCGCCAGCCTGACAACCGGGTCCGACCGCGCCACCTTGAGGTGGTCATGGCGGTCACCGGATTTCCTTCAGGAGACCGCAATGCGTCGCACGCTTCATCGTTTCGCCCACGTTGTGATGGCCTCGGCCGCGATCACCGCCACGGTGGCCGCCGCGCCGGCATTTGCGCTGGACAGCGTCAAGTTCATGATCGGCGCCAACCCCGGTGGTGGCTTCGACCAGACCGGCCGTTCGCTCGGCGCCGCGATGATTGCCGCCGGCGTGACCAAGACCGCGACCTATGACAACAAGGGCGGCGCGGGCGGCACCATCGGCCTCACGCAGTTCGTCAACACGGACAAGGGCAACCCCAGCGCGCTGGTGGTGACCGGCGCCGTGATGGTCGGCGCGATCGAAACCAACAAGCCGCCCGTCACGCTGAAGAACGCCACGCCGATCGCGCGCCTGTTCGCCGACACCATGGTCATCACCGTGCCGGCCAGCTCGCCGATCAAGTCCGTCAAGGACCTGACCACGCAACTGAAGGCCAACCCGGGCAGCGTGAGCTGGGGCGGCGGTTCCAAGGGTTCGATCGATCACATCCTGGCCGGCCTGATCGCCAAGGAATCGGGCGTGGATCCGAAGAAGATCAACTATGTGCCGTTCCAGGGCGGCGGCGAAGCCTCGGCCTCGATCATGGGCGGTCACGTGACGGTGGGCATCGCCGGCGTGTCGGAATTCCTGCCGTTCATCAAGAGCGGCAAGATGCGCGCGCTGGCCGTGACGTCGAAGGACCGCACCGCCGATATCCCGACGCTCAAGGAGCAAGGCGTCAACGTGGAAATCTACAACTGGCGCGGCGTCTACGGCGCACCTGGCATCACGCCGGAACAGCGCAAGGCGCTCGTCGACGCCGTGGTCAAGGCGACCGAGAACCAGGTGTGGAAGGAAACGCTGGCCAAGAACGACTGGACGCCGTTCCTGCTGACCGGTGACGAGTTCGGCAAGTTCGTCGACGCCGAATCGGCCCGCCTGGGTGGCACGCTGCGCGAACTGGGCGTGGCCAAGTAAGCCGGCCCGCCGTTCGCTGACAGCCTGATATCGCTTCACGCATCACACGCTTCACCGCTTCACTGTTTCACTGCTTTACCTGTCGTTCCCGCCCACGCCGCCGGTCATGTCCGGCGGCGCACGGACGGCGCGGGGCCCGGCGTCTGCCACCTGCGATGACCAAACCAAAACTACATGTCGCCGGGCCCCCGCCATTGCGGGAGAGCCGACAAGCTAACGTCCGCGGCGCGGCAAAGTTGCCGTCGGACTGATGGAGTCTCCATGAAACCCTCACACCTTGCCATCGGCATCGCCGTCCTGGCTGCTTCCCTGTTTTTCTTCCTCGGCCTGTCGGGCATCTCGGGTGATGAGGGCTATGCCGGCCTGTCGCCGCGCTTCATGCCGACGCTGGTTGCCCTCGGCCTCGCCGTATGCGGCGCGCTGCTGACCTGGCAAGGCGTGCGCGGCGGCTTTCGCAACATGCCGGAGGAAGACGCCGAACTGCCCGACGCCCCGCACAACTTCCGCGGCTTCCTGTGGGTCTGCGCTGGCCTGGTGCTGAACATGGCGCTGATCGGCACGCTCGGTTTCGTCTTCTCGGCCACGCTGCTGATGATCTGCGTGGCGCGTGGCTATGGCAGCCGCCGCATCGTGCGCGATACGCTGGTGGGCCTCTGCATCACGGTGCCGATGTGGGCACTGTTCGAATTTTTGCTCGGCATCAACCTGCCGCTGCTGCCCGTGGCCGGCTTCTGAGCCAGCCGGTCCGTCCAGCAAGGAGTCTGATATGGATACCCTCAACCAGCTGATGCACGGCTTTGCCGTCGCCATTACGCCGATCAACCTGATGTGGGCCCTGGTGGGCTGCTTCCTTGGCACCGCCATCGGCGTGCTGCCGGGCATCGGCCCCGCCCTGACCGTGGCGATGCTGCTGCCGCTGACCGCCAAGGTCGAGCCGACCGCCGCGCTGATCATGTTCGCCGGCATTTACTACGGCGCCATGTACGGTGGCTCCACCACCTCCATCCTGATGAACACCCCGGGCGAGTCGTCGACCATGGTGACCGCGATGGAAGGCAACCTGATGGCCAAGAACGGCCGCGCCGGCCCCGCGCTGGCCACGGCCGCGATCGGCTCGTTCGTGGCGGGCACCATCGCCACCGTGCTGCTGTCGATGTTCGCGCCGGTTGCCGCCGACGTGGCGCTGCAGTTCGGCCCCGGCGAATACTTCATGATCATGCTGCTCGCCTTCACCACGGTGTCGGCGGTGCTCGGCTCGTCGCTGCTGCGCGGCATGACCGCCCTGTTCCTGGGCCTTGGCATCGGCCTGATCGGCATGGACTCGCTGTCGGGCCAGACCCGCTACTCGATGGACGTGCAGGAGCTGTACGACGGCGTCGATATCGTCGTGGTCGCCGTGGGCCTGTTCGCCGTGGGCGAGGCGCTGTTCAACGCGTTCTTCCCGCAGCCGGCGGGCACGTTCAACAAGCTCAGTTCGGTCCACATGAACAAGTCGGACTGGAAGCGCTCGGTGCCGGCCTGGCTGCGCGGCACGGTCATCGGCTTTCCGTTCGGCCTGATTCCGGCCGGCGGCGCCGAGATCCCGACCTTCCTGTCGTACGCGACCGAGAAGAAGCTCTCCAAGCACAAGGGCGAGTTCGGCAAGGTCGGCGCGATCGAAGGCGTGGCCGGCCCCGAGGCCGCCAACAATGCCGCCGTGACCGCCACGCTCGCCCCGCTGCTGACGCTGGGCATCCCGACCTCGAACACCACCGCGATCCTGCTGGCGGCGTTCCAGAGCTACAACCTGCAGCCGGGTCCGATGCTGTTCCAGACCTCCGGCGACCTGGTCTGGGGCCTGCTGGCTTCGCTCTACATCGGCAACGTGATGCTGCTGGTGCTGAACCTGCCCGCGATCGGCCTGTGGGTGCGCATGCTGCGCGTGCCGACCCCGCTGCTGTACGGCGGCATTCTGATCTTCGCGGGTCTGGGCGCCTATGGCATCCGCCAGTCGTGGTTCGACCTGCTGCTGCTGTTCGTGGTCGGCCTGCTGGGCATGGCGATGCGCCGCTTCGACTTCCCGACCGCGCCGGTGATCGTCGGCCTGATCCTGGGGCCGATGGCGGAGAAGCAACTGCGCAACGCGCTGTCGATCGGCCAGGGCGACTGGAGCATCTTCATCAAGCAGCCGATCTCGGCGACGATCCTGGCGATGACCGTGGCCGTGGTCGTGATTCCGCGCCTGCTGCGCTGGCACGCGAGTCGCACGGCGTCAGCGCATGCCGCGGCCGACAATGCGGTCTGACGATTCGCAACACCCGTCGCGCACGGCGCTGCCGTGACGACAACCCCAAGGCCCGGTGCGCACGTCCTGCGCGCCGGGCCTTGTGCTTTGACACCCGATCTCACAACAACAAGGCGCCGGCGGTCCTCCCGCCGCCAGGCCGCTGAATCATGCGTACCTTCCTCGAACGCTGGCGCCCCTTCGCCACGACGCTGCTGCTCGGCCTTGCCGCCGCCCTGCTCTGCACGCTGCTGCACACGCCGCTGCCGTGGATGATCGGCCCGCTGCTGTCCGTCGCCGCCGCGCGAATGATGGGTGTGGACCTGCGCGCGCCAACGCAGGCGCGCAATGCCGGCCAGTGGGTCATCGGCACGTCGCTGGGTCTGTACTTCACGCCGGACGTGGTGGCGAAGCTGGTGGAGTTCCTGCCGTATATCGTGGCCGGCTCGCTGTTCGCGCTGGCGCTTGGCGCCGGCGGCGCGCTGATGCTGCGGCGGACCACCGGCGTGGCATTCAAGACCGCGTACTTTTCCACGGCCATTGGTGGGGCTTCGGAGATGGCCAACCTCGCCGAGCGCAACGGCGCGCGGATCGACCAGGTGGCCGCCGCGCACTCGCTGCGCGTGCTGATGGTGGTGGTGACGGTGCCGGCGATTCTCCAGTACGGCGGCATCCACGGACTCGATCCGTACATTCCCGGACCGCGTGTGGTCGATGCGGCGGGGCTCATCGGGCTTGTCGCCGTCACGCTTACCGCAGCGCTTGTCGTCAGGCGCCTGAACGTGCCCAACCCGTTCGTGATCGGTACGCTGATCGCGGCGGCCGTGCTGACGGCCTCGGGCATCGAGCTGTCGGCGATTCCCACCTGGGCGAGCCGCGCGGGCCAGTTGCTGATTGGCATCTCGCTCGGCGTGCGCTTCTCGCGCGAGTTCCTGCATACCGCGCCGCGCTTTTTGTCAGGCGTGGCACTCTACACGGTGGCCGCGCTGGTGGTTTCCGCGCTGCTTGGCTGGGTGATGTCCGCCATGTCAGGCTTGCATCCGGCCACGGTGATTCTCGGCACCACGCCGGGCGGCATCGCCGAGATGTGCATCACCGCGAAGGTGCTGGAACTCGGCGTGCCGCTGGTGACGGCCTTTCACGTGATCCGGATGGCGTTCGTCGTGCTGTGCACGGGGCCGCTGTATCACTGGCTCAAGCATCGCGCGGCGCCCGAAGAGGTGGAATAGGCCGGCCCGCTAGCCGAACAGTTCCTCCGCCACCGTCGGATGCAGCGGCAGCGTCGTCTTCAGGTGCGACGCCTTGACGCCGAGGCGCATCGCCACGGCGAACGTCTGCACGATCTCGGGCGCGGCACCGTCCATCAGGTGCGCGCCGAGCACACGCCCGCTGCGTGCGTTCAGCACCAGCTTGATCAGTGACGGCTGCGTGCTGCCCGCGAAGCGGTTTTCCAGCGAGACAAACCTGCGCAGTTCGGTGCGGATGCGCTCGGGCTTGCCGGCCGCTTCAATGGCTTGCGCCTCGGTCAGGCCGACGGCGCCGATGGCCGGCTCGCAGAACACCGCCGTGGGAACGACATCGAAGTCGGCGCGATCGCTGCGCTTGCCGAACAGGCGGTCGGCGAGCCATCGGCCTTGCGCGATCGCCACCGGCGTCAGGTGCAGGCCGTCGATGCAGTCGCCGATGGCGTAGAGCGAGCGCATCGAACTGCGGAACTGCTTGTCCACGCGGATCGCACCCTTCTCCGACAGCTTGACGCCAAGCGCTTCCAGCCCGAGTCCCGCGATGTTCGCGCCCCGGCCGATGGCCGTCAGCACGGCCTGCGCGCGCAGGCTCTGCGTGCCGTTCTGTTTGCCGTTCGGCGCGTCCGGGCTGCGGTAGCAGACTTCCAGCGCGCCATTGGCCTGGGACAGCAGCGTGACATTGGCCTGGAAATGCAGCCGGATGCCCTGGGCGGTGAGCGCCTCGGCCAGCGCGGCGGACAGGTCGTGATCGAAGCGCGGCAACAGGCGGTCGCCGCGCACCAGCAGGTCCACCTTGACGCCATAGCGCGACAGGATCGACGCCATCTCCACGGCGATGTAGCCCGAGCCGATGACGGCGAGCGATCCCGGGACGGTCTGCCACGTGAAGACGTCGTCGGACGTTCCCGCCAGCTCGCCGCCGGGCACCGGCAGCGCACGTGGCCAGGCGCCGGTGGCGACAAGGATGCGGCGCGCGCGGATGGACTCGCCGCCGATGCGCACCTCGTCCGGTGCGGCGACCGTGGCGTCGCCCCGGATCACTTCCACGCCGGATTCCTGCAGCCGCTGGGTATAGGCGATGTTCAGGCGCGCCACCTCGGCGTTGACGCGCACGATGGCGTCGCTCCAGTCCTCGCGGGCGCCGGTATGGGAGAGACAAGTGGAGAGGACCGAGGCGAGGCCGGCGCCGTAGGACAGCATCTTCTTGGGCACGCAGCCGCGGTTGACGCAGGTGCCGCCGATCTCGTCGCGCTCCACCAGGATCACACGGGCGCCATGGGACGCCGCGCGGCGCGCCGCTGCCACGCCGCCGGAGCCTGCGCCGATCACGACGAAATCCGCTTCCCGCGCCTTGGGCGGCTTGCCCGCCCGTGCGCGGCGCGGCACCTGTTCCACGGTGGTCTCGGCGCCGGCCTGGCGGGCGCGGCGATTGCCGTTGTCCGGCGTGGCGGGGGGGGTCTGGCGTTTGGTCATCCATGCCTCCTGTCGCGGCGCAAGCCGCATCGGTACCACCGGACCGGCGCCGCGCCGTGAGGGTTATGACGTCGGCGCCAGTTCCTTGTCGAGAATCGACGGCCAGTCGCGCAGGAACCCTTCGCCGTCGCGCCGGCCGAGGTCGTAGGCGTGCGTCATGGCCTCCGGCCGCGTGTAATCCCAGCTGGAAATCGGCACGCGCCGCGAGGGCTGCACGTACAGCCGCCGCTGCCCCTGCGTGTGCGTCACGAAGCGGCGCGGGCGCGGGTAGAGGCGCGTCACCAGCACCAGCACGTTGCCGGGCGTGGCATCGAGCGCGTCCACCGGCACGTTGTCCACCAGCCCGCCATCGAGCACCGCGCGGCCCTCGCGCCGCAGCACCGGTGTGAATGGCGGCGTGGAGGCCGACTGCAGTAGCAGGTCCGCCAGTTGCGCGGGCGATTCGCAATCCTGCGCACGCACGAACTCAGGTCGGAAGCCCAGCTTGCGGCCCAGGCGCGGATGCAGCGTCTTGAGCACGTGCTTGTCGATGTTGTAGGCGAGCAGCCCCGCCGCCACCGCCAGGCGCGGGCCGCTCCAGCGCGGAATGTGCGCGACGCCGATGCGGATCTCCGGCGCGTCCTGCAGCAACGGCAGCCGGCCGTCGCCAAAGATCGACAGCAACGCCGTGCGATAGATGCCGTAGTGCGGGAACACGCGCTCGTTGCGAAACAGGTTGCCCCAGTGCGCGTTGCGGCGATTGTCGGCAAGCACCTCGCGGTAGTACGCCATGGTCGCCTGCGAGTCGTGTGCGTAGACCATGCACGCGGTGGCCGCGCCGGCCGAGATCGCCGTGATCACGCGCGGGCGCAGTTGCAGCGCCGGGGCCACCGTGTCCCACCAGCCCGCCTGCCACCAGCAGCGGTTGCCGCCGCCGGCAAAGACGACCTGGTCGAAGGGATGATGCGCGGCGGGACTGCTGGGGTTCATGGCGGGGGCTTTCGAAAGTATCCGGTGAGGGTTACAGCAAGGCGTAGGTGGTCGTGGCTTGTACCGCGAGCTTGCCGTCGGCACCGGTCAACTCGATCTCGCCGAACACCACCGTTTTACCCAGGCGTTGCACGTTGGCGCGCACGAGCACGTCGCCGTCGATCACCGGCCGCATGAAGTGGGTGGTCAGCGTCACGGTGGTCATGGGCCGGAAGCCGCCCAGCGCGCTGGCAACGGCGACGATCATCGCCGTGTCCGCGGCCGACATCAGCACCTGGCCGCAGACCACGCCGCCGGCATGGCGCAGCGATTCGTCGAACGGCAGCCGCAGCGTGATGCCTTGCGCGTCGACAGTCTCGGCGCGCAGGCCAAGCCGGCGCACCCACGGGGCCAGCACGCGTTCGAGCGTGGCGTCGATCTCGGCAAGGGTGAAGGTTGTCTCGGGCATGGCGATCCTGCTGGGTGGTCGCTTCGTGAATATTCTGTCGTCGCCGGCGGGGGCGAACCCGGTCAATGATACAGCGATGGCGCGCGTGGCACCGGCGTGGGCCTGTCTGGCGCCGCGCTACTCGCCCAGCGGCAGCGTCAGCACGGCCCGCACGCCCTTGCCCTGGGCGGCGTCGGCCAGGACCACCTTGCCGCCGAAGCGCGCCGCCATCTCCCGCGAGATGGCCAGACCGAGGCCCGAGCCGGGCTCGGTGTGCCCCACGCGCCGGTAGAAGCGTGCAAAGACCTTTTCGCGTTCCTCGGGCGGAATGCCGGGGCCGTCGTCTTCGACCACCAGCCGCGCGGTCTGGTCCGCGCGTGCGGCGGACAGCGTGATGCGGCTGCCGCGCGGCGAATACTGGATGGCGTTGTGGACCAGGTTGGCGAGCGCCTCGCGCAGCAGCGCGGCGTCGGCGCGCACGGGCAGGCGCAGGCCGGCGGGGCGCTCCCAGCCGAAGTCCTGCTGCTTGCCGCGCGCGAGCGGCAGGTAATCGAGCGCGACCTGCTCGGCCACGGCCACGGCATCGATGATGTCGATCGCTTCGGCGTCGGGCACCGCGCCGCCATCGGCCGGGCCGCCCTGGTGCTGGCGCACGCGCGCCAGCGCCAGCAGTTGATTGGTCAGCCGGGCGGCCTGCTCCAGTTGCGTGACGATGCCGCCGACCGCCTCGCGCGCGGCTTGCCGGGGCGCATCGGCGTCGTGGTCCGTGGCGGGCGCGATGGTCAACTGGCGCTGCGCGAACTCGGCCTGCGTCTTCAGGATGGCCAGCGGCGTGCGCAACTGGTGCGCGGCATCGGCAATGAACTGCGCCTGTGCCTGCGCCAGCGCGGCGGAGCGCGACACGTGCCGGTTAACCGCGTCGACCAGCGGCTGCACTTCGACCGGTACACGGTCGAAGGCGAGCGGCGTGAGGTCGTCGGGCGAGCGCGCCTCCACGTCGTCGCGCACGCGTGCCAGCGGGCGCAGCACGTAGGTGACGCCGCCGACCAGGATGGCCGCGCTCATCAGGATCAGCAGCAAATCGCGCGCCAGCGCGCTGCGCCACACGGTGCCGATCAGGGCGGCGCGCGGCTCGGCGGTTTCCGCCACCTGGATGATCACGCGCATGTGCGCATCGGGGCGGTACACCGGGCGCGCCATCACGGCAATGCGCACGGCGTCGCCGCGATACTCGGCATCGTAGAAGCGGGGCTGGTTGCTGGCCAGGACCCCTGCCGGGAGCGGCAGGTCGTCGTAGCCGGTGACGGTTTCGATGTTGCCGCCGCGTTCCAGCGAGACGCGGTAGAAGACATGGGTCTGCGCCGCGGTCTCGAACATCTCCATGGCCGCGTCGGGCAGCGTCAGTTGCACGCTTTCGCCGGCCATGCCGATCGCGTTGTCGATGGTGCGCACCGAGCCGTACAGCGAGCGGTCATAGGCGGCGTTGGCCGCGTCGCGCAGCGTGCCGTAGGTGAGCCAGGTATCGATGGCCATCATGGCCGCCAGCGCCGGCACCAGCAACAGCAGCAACTGGCGCCGCAGGCTGCCGCGCAGCCACAGCCGCAGCGGCAGACGGGCACGCTGGCGCAGGCGGCGGTGCCACATCTCAGTGCTCGCCCTCCGGCTCCAGCAGGTAGCCAAAGCCGCGCAGCGTGACGATGGTGACGCCGTGGCCGGCGAGCTTCTTGCGCAGGCGGTAGACCAGCACTTCGATGGCGTCTGGGCTCACATCGGCATCGAGCGAGAAGACCTTGTCGAGCAGTTGCGCCTTGGTGAGCGGCTGGCCGCTGCGGGCCAGGAGCGCGCCCAGCAGCGTGGATTCGCGCGGGGTCAGCGCCAGGGGCGTGCCGCCGAGCGAGAAGCTGCGGGTCTCGCCGTCGAACACCAGCGTGCCGCACTGCAGGCGCGGATGCGCGCGGCCACGGCTGCGGCGGATCAGCGCGAGGATGCGGGCTTCCAGTTCGGCAATGGCGAAGGGCTTGGGCAGGTAGTCGTCGGCGCCCAGGTTCAGGCCGCGCACGCGCTCGTCGAGCGTGTCCTGCGCGGTCAGGATCAGCACCGGCGTGCGGTCGTCGCGCCCGCGCATGGCCTTGAGCACCGCCAGGCCGTCCTTGCCTGGCAGGCGCAGGTCGAGCACGACGGCGTCGTACTCCTCTGCCACCAGGCGCGCCTCGGCTTGCAAGCCGTCGGCCACGTGCTCGATCACGAAGCCGCCCTGCTCCAGCGCGCGCGCCACCCAGCGCGCCAGTTCCACCTCATCTTCCACCAGCAGAATGCGCATGCCGGGCCTCCTCCGCCGGATCTGATCGTTGCATGGCGTCTCGCGACGGACGCCTCATGGGGTTGCGTTTCCAGGGGCGGCGGGTGCGCCCCAAGGGCGCCTATAATAACCCCGCCCTGCCGATCCGTGGCTGGTCCTGTCCTGCCACGCGGCTTGGGTTTGCGCTTGCTGCCCCGGCTTGCCGCCCCCGATTCCCTGCCGTACTCGCCGCTTCCGACCTTGCGCCC
>JACXTT010011094.1_pt1 | contig 12084 bp, 9 predicted proteins | sample 9270951 | NCBI WGS metagenome assembly JACXTT01 (sample SAMN15532306, study PRJNA645909) | rock metagenome | isolation source: weathered quartz diorite | place: Puerto Rico | collected 2017-06-21 | reverse complement strand
AGAATTTGGGTTGGGCTTAAGGCCTAGTAGTTGTCGGGCGGGTTAAAGGTATTTTCCGAGCCGTTGTGCTGGAATGGGAAAGGGCAGTGCCAAGGGGCCGTCCCGGTGGCCTATCTGCGGCTGACGAAAAATGAATTCGCGCATCCGCCGCTCAATGGGATGATCGTGATGATACGCTCCGATCGCGGCCTCGATGGCATGGAGGGTGTCCGCGCAGAAATGGCGGTGATCGATCCGAACGTGGCGGTGTTCAATGTTCGTTCACTCGCCAGCCAGGTCGGTGATTCGCTCGCTTATTTGCGCATGGGCGAGTTCATCTACGGCGGCATCGGATTGTTTGGATTGATTCTTGCCGCCATCGGACTCGCGGGCGTCACGGCATATTCGGTCGCGCGGCGGCGGAAGGAAATCGGAATCAGGATGGCATTGGGAGCACGCAAAGGACAGGTGCTCCGGCTGGTGCTGCGGGAAGGTGGATCTCTGGTGATTGCCGGATCGGTGCTCGGCCTGCTGGGTGCGATCGCATTATCGCGAATCGCGACGGCGTTCAGCAGTCTATTCGGACCTGCATTCGAGGCCGGCGCGCACGATCCACGGCTGATCATCGGCGCACCGCTGCTGCTAGCGGCTTTGGCGATGCTCGCCTGCTATGTGCCGGCGCGAAGATCGGCGAAAATCGATCCACTGGTCGCGTTGCGGGAAGAATAGCTTCTATCGCCAAGGTTCCTCGCGCCGGAGCAAACCACTGCACAAACGAAACCCCGTTCTGATTGCAGCGTTCGTGGGGGCTATCATCGGCGCCCTGGCGATCCGGTTCGTCCGGCATCCACAGCCGAACCAAGACTGGCTCGTCGTCGCATCGATTCTGGGTTGGATGCTGTTTGCGCTCTATTGGAGTCTGTCGGCCACGAATGCGCCGGCCAAAGACGCGGAATCGCGAGCCTCGCGTCGAGTCCACGAGGTACTTATCAATGCGGGATATCTGGTGCTTCTTGCGCCGATCGGGTTTTCGCCGGCAATTCCGCTTCTGCAATACCGGTTCGTGCCTGTGTCGCTGATACCAAAGATACTCGGGCTTGCCGTTCAGGCGGGCTCGTTCGCGCTGGCAGTCTGGGCGCGACGGACTCTCGGCCAGAACTGGAGCGGCCGGATTGAGATCAAAACCGATCATCAACTGGTGCGTTCGGGCCCTTATCGTGTGCTCCGCCATCCGATTTATAGCGCTGTGTTTGGAATGCTGACCGGCACTGCTCTTACGATCGGGAAAGTCCACGCGCTACTTGCGATCGCGATCGTCGGCGTGGCCTATTGGCGCAAGATCCGGATGGAAGAAGTGAAGCTGCGTGAAGCGTTCGGCGCCGGGTATGAGGATTACCGGCGATCCACCTGGGCGCTGATCCCAGGATTCTTTTGAATGGCTCTGGCGTCGCCCGCGAGTTGAACGGCTTGCAATGATACCATCGCCAAGAGGTGTTTTCCTGATCACTCTTGAGGAAATTCAACGCGCCCGGCATCGCATCACCGGACGAGTTGCGCGAACACCACTGGTGTCAAGCTCCACATTGAGCGCGCGCCTGGGCGCTCAGGTCTACCTCAAGCTCGAGCTCTTTCAGAAAACCGGCTCGTTCAAGGTACGCGGCGCGTTCAACAGAGTGCTGAGCATTCCGGAGAACCAGCGCGGCCGCGGATTGGTGGCGGTCAGCGGCGGCAACCACGCGCAAGCGGTTGCTTATGTGGGCGGACAGCTCGGACTCCCAGCGATCATCTTGATGCCCGAGAAGACGCCACAAAACTATATCGAAGCGACGCGGGGTTACGGTGCCAAGGTCGTGCTCGTGCCTAATGCCACTGAAGCGTTTCAGAGAATCGCGGCATACGAAGCCGACGGCTGGACTTCGATCCATCCTTTCGACGATCCGCTGGTGATGGCCGGGCAGGGAACAGTCGGCGTAGAAATCGTGGAGGATATTCCCGATGTCACCGACGTAATAGCGAGCATCGGCGGCGGAGGCTTCATCGGGGGCGTCGCGACTGCCGTGAAATCGCTGAGTCCGAAAACGCGGATGTGGGGCGTGGAAACCGAAGGCGCGGACACGATGACAAAAGCGCTCGCCGCAGGCAAGCCGGTCCAACTCAGCGCGATCACCTCCATCGCCCGAACTCTTGGCGCTCCGTCGGTGTCCGATCGGACTCTGGCGCTCGCCCAAAAGTATCTCGAAAGCGTGACGCTGGTGCCGGACTCCGAAGCCGTCGCCGCGCTCCGTTTTCTGCTGGAGCGCGCCAAGGTCCTGACCGAGCCGGCGGCTTCCTGCACCTTGGCTGCGGCCGAGCGCTTGCGCGACCGGTTCACGCCCGATAGCCGGGTAGTCCTCGTCCTCTGCGGGGGCAATACAGGGGTAGCCGACCTGTGCAGCTACCCAACGTAAGCTTGGTAGTAGGATTGCTCCTTCACCTCGCCTAATGAAATTTGAGCCCCTGGGAGATCCAATAGATTCAAGCGTTTGGCCGAAGGCTAAAGGAGGCGCCTCAGAATCCCACCATGAAGAATCTACGCAAGCGAACTCCCTCCTGGAAATAATTACCCGTTCAGGCGACTCGCGTTCCTATGTTCCGGTCGCCCGTCACCAAGCCTAACTTGGTCATCAGTCCAAACGCCGGAATCACCCAGGGGCTTCCTCCCGGCTTACTCGATGTTCTCAACGTGCCAGCCATCGTCATAGCGCTGGAAGGCGACGTGAACCATTTTGCCTTGCTTTCGCGTGGCCGCATTTAGCATCGACCCAGGCGATTCGATTGAATCGAAGGCGTCCTCAAATTCCTGAAAAAGGGAACTGGGCTCGAACGTCATTCGCACATCCGCGGAGGCGCTGTTTCTCCCGGTTCGCTGGATCGATACGATCGCGGCAGGAACCCACCGCCCGGCCACCACAGAAAGGTCCGTGACGCCGTTCTGGGTCATGGTTTCGCCCGCAGGACCCGGCTCGCACAGCGCCCCAACGCCGGTTGTCGTGCACTGGATGACATGAGCCTCAATCAGCCGTTGATACGCTCGCACGACCTTGGGTTCCTGATTCTCGAAGCGAGGCGACGCACTGATGCTGGTGCGCACCGGATCGGCCGCTCTCTCGCGCAAAAGATTAACCGCAGTCTCGTAGTCGAGCGTCGCGCCGCCGCAGCCAACGAAGCACAGCGCGAGAACCGGGATAATCCGCCTGCTATCCATCCAAATTCCTCCCCCTTTCTGTTTCCATCATACGATTCGGCAGTCCTGCTTCGCGGCTGTCTGTTCCGGCTTCGAAACAAGCGTCATTGTTATACTCCATTCAAGCGCCGTGCAGCCTGCGATGATCGGTCTCACGATTTCCCACTACCGCATAACGACTGAACTCGGCCATGGAGGCATGGGGCGAGTATATCGGGCGCAGGATGTGCGCCTGGATCGCTCGGTCGCGCTGAAGTTCCTGATCAGCAATTCGGACGACGACCCAGGGATGATCGAGCGATTTTTCCGCGAGGCACGCGCCGCTTCGGCACTCAATCATCCGAACATCGTCACCGTTCACGATATCGGCGAAACCGCGCAGGGCAGGTATCTGGTGATGGAGCTGGTGGAGGGCAGGACGCTCAGCGCCATGTCCCACGAGTCAATCCCAATCGAATCGGTCATGGACATCGGCCGTCAAGTGGCGAAAGCGCTGGCCGCTGCGCATGCATCAAACATCGTTCATCGCGACGTCAAGCCGGAAAACATCATGGTTCGGCCGGACGGTTATGTCAAGGTCCTGGACTTCGGCGTTGCTCGCCGACTCCCTGCAAGCCTCACCGATTCTGAGAATCGCACCACCACGGTTTCTTCGCCGGGCGCGTTGGTCGGCACCTATCGTTACATGTCCCCCGAGCAAGCGCGGGGTGAACCGGTATCGGGATCAAGCGACATCTTTTCACTCGGGATAGTGCTCTTTGAGCTAGCTACGGGCCGTCACCCTTTTGCGTCCGATTCCGCCATCGACGTGCTGCACCGGATCCTGTGGGAGACGCCGGTGCCCGCAGCCGCACTCAACCCATCGATTCCCGTGGAGCTCGAGTCGTTGCTGTTGCGAATGCTCGAGAAGAACCCCCAGCTCCGCCCGTCCTCAGATGAAGTGGATCAGATTCTGAGCGGATTAATGGAAGCCAAAGGGATCGCTTCCGTTCATTCGGTCGCGCGAGCGCTCGAACTCCATCGCCCCAATATCGTCGGCCGCCAGAAGGAGCTGCAGGAGTTGCACGCAGCCCTGGACTCGGCCAAGTCGGGCCGCGGTCTGATGCTATGCGTGGCGGGCGAGGCCGGCATGGGTAAGACCACGTTGGTCGACGAGTTTATCCACGAGATCGGGACCACTACCGGATTCTGGAGCATCGCCCGCGGGCGCTGCTCGGAACGCCTGGCTGGCGCCGAAGGGTACCTGCCATTCCTCGAAGCGCTTGATAACCTGGTGCGCAACGATCCGGGCCAGACGCTCGCGCATCTGATGAGAACCACTGCCCCCGGATGGTTTTCGCAAGTAGGAACGGCGTCTTCCCGCGACACTCCATCAGGCGGGCTTGTGCCTGAAACTGCCGCAGCCGCGCAACAGCGGATGAAGCGCGAGCTGGGTGTCTTTTTTGAAGAAGCCACTCGCCTTCGCCCCATGCTGCTTTATCTCGATGACTTGCACTGGGCCGACTTGTCGACCGTGGATCTGCTGGCTTACCTCGGTCCCAAGCTGCCGTCCATGCGATTGCTGCTGGTGGGAGCTTATCGTCCGGCGGAACTGCTGTTGCGGAAACATCCGTTTCTTCCCGTGCGCCAGGAATTGCAGGCTCACGGCACTTGCCGCGAAGTAGCGCTTGATTTTCTGACGCTCGAAGATGTCGAGCGTTATCTGTCGCTGGAGTTTCCCAACCACTCGTTCCCGCCGGAACTGCCTGCAGTGGTTCACGCCAGAACCGAAGGCAATGCGTTGTTCATGGTCAACCTGATTCGCTACCTGAGCGACAACCACGTGATCGGGCGCCAAGGCGATCAACCGACCGATCGTTGGACTCTGCTCCAGCCGCTGGCAGAGATCGAGCGCGACATGCCGGAGTCGGTGCGCAGTATGATTCAGCGCAAGATCGACCGCTTGGATCCCGTGGATCGCCGCCTTCTGGCAGCCGCCGCACTGCAAGGACTCGAGTTTGATTCGGCTGTACTCAGTAAAGCTCTGGGAATGAGTGCGGTGGAAGTTGAGGACCGGCTGGAAGCCATCGAAAGCGGTCACGCGATCATACGGCGCCTGGGTGAATCCGAGCATCCCGATCGGACGCTGACGTTGCGCTGCGGCTTCGTGTATGGCGTCTACCAGGATGCGTTGCACGATCTGCTGACACCGGCCCGCCGTGCAATGGTGAGCGCCGGTGTGGCGCAGGCTCTGGAACAGTTCTACGGCGCACAAAAAACCGAGATCGCCGCCCAGCTCGCCCTTCTGCTCGAAACGGCGCGCGAATTCTCGCGAGCTTCGGAGTATTTTCTGCTGGCGGCTCAACATGCGCTTCGCGTGTGCGCCAATCAGGAAGCGGCTGCGATGGCGCGCCGCGGAGTTGAGGCGATTCGCACCGCTCCGGCCAGTCCGGAACGGAGCAAGCATGAATTGCGGCTTCAAACCGCGCTAGCCATGTCGGCCATGGCCATCAGCTATTCCAACGACGAAGTGGCAAGCGCGCTCAGCAGGTCGCGAGAGCTGTGCCAGGAACTCGGCGACAACAACAAGCTGTTAGGCGTGCTGGGAGGCCTGCACGGGTATTATTCAGTACGCGCACAGCATCGCACTGCTTTGGAGCTGTCGGAACAGATGCTCCAGCTCGCCGAACAGGTGCAGGAGCCGCGGCGTCTGGCCCAAGCCCATTACGTCGTCGGATCGTCATTGCTGGATACCGGCAACCCGCTCCGGGCGCTAGAGCATTTCAAGCATGGCATTGCATTAGCGCAATCCAACCCGGCGCGTGCGGAGCCGGTTCACAATCCCGCGATTACCTGCCGCTGCTACGCGGCTAGGTCGCTGATTTTTCTCGGACGCTCGGACGAATCGTTTCAGATGATCCAGGAAGCGCTGGAGATCAGCAAGAAGATGCGTCATCCGATCAACTACACCTTCGCGCTGATGATCGCTTCTTTTCTCCACCAACATCACCGCGACTGGCGGAAAGCCGAGGAGCACGCCACCGCTATGACCGTGCTCGCGCGCGAGAACGGGTTTCAATATCTGACCGCCTTCGGATTCATACTCGAAGGCTGGGCGCTTTCCGAGCAGGGTTCGATCGAAGAAGGCGCAACGCGGCTGCGAAACGGGATTAATGCCTTCGAGGTATTGGGCGCAGAAGTTGGGCGGCCACACTATCGTGCGTTGCTCGCGGAGACGCTCGGGCGCCTCGGTAAAGTAGACGAAGGGCTCGCGACGATTCAGGAGTCCCTCGCAGGCGTCGAGCGCACCGGCGAGCGTTATTACGAAGCTGAAATTCACCGCGTTCAGGGGCAGTTGCTCGCGCGGTCTAACGATCCCGGCGCGGAGGCCAGTCTGCGCCGTGCGGTCGAAGTTGCTTCCAGTCAGAGCGCCCGGGCGTTCGAGTTGAGGGCCGCGATCCGTTTGGCCGCTTTTCTTTCTGATCGAAACCGGAAGGCCGAGGCACGCCAAGTCCTGGCTCCCATCTACGATCATTTCATGGGTGTTCCTGAAACGCCCGACCTCCGTGACGCGAGGATCCTGTTGAATGAGATTGGCTGACGAATTGGTTGCCTGTCTGCTTCTAGGAGCTTCAGTCGCGGCTCAGGAACCGCCGCGCATCCTCCAGATTTACTGCGATCGTGTGAAGCCCGGCAGCGAGGCGGAATATCGAAAGGTCGAAGAAGATGCCGCGCGCATCGCGCGAGAGCTGAAGTTTCCGCATCCCTACTTGGCCATCGAAGCACTGACAGGGCCCAAGGAAGTTTGGTTTCTTAACGGATTTGAGTCTTCTGTCGAACAGAAATTGGTGACCGAGGAATACGCCAAGAACGCGCCACTGGTCGCGGCCCTCAACCAGATTCCTAAGCGGAAGAAGGATCTGGTGCGAGAACCGCTGAGCGTATTCGGAAATTATCGCGCCGATTTAAGCCGTGGCGCGGCGTGGACTGTGGGCCAGGGGCGATTCCTGGTGATCGCGACGACGAAAGGCGATCCACAGATTGACGGCACAGTATTCGAGACCAGCGCGGGAATCAGGTTCGTCGTTATCTCTGCAAAAACGCGTGAGGAAGCCGGCGCCAAGGCAGCCATGGCAGGTCCGGATGTCAACATTTTCGTGGCCCGAACCTATTGGAGCCATCCCGCGAAAGAATGGGTCGACGCCGATCCTGAGTTCTGGCGGGCGCCTCGGCGAGTGAAGGCCAATAGCGGCTCGATTCATTGAAAGCCTCGTAGAATCAGGCTTCCACGCGAGGTATAATATTAGACCTTATGGGTCCGCGCTGATGAAGGACGCTCTCGAAGGCGTCAAAGTGGTCGAACTGGGAGGCTATGCGGCCGGCCCCTGCATCGGCAAATACCTCGCCAACTTCGGCGCCCACGTGCTACATGTCGAGTCGACGCAACACCCCGACGGATTCCGGTTGCAGTATCCGCCTTACAAGGACGGCAAGGTCGGATTGAACCGCTCCGGATGTTTCGCCTTCTTCAGCGATTCCAAGTACGGCGTCACGATCAATTTGAAACATCCGAAGGGCATGGAACTGGGCTATCGGATGATGGAGTGGGCCGACATCCTGATTGAAAACATGCGTCCCGGCGTGGTGGCTAGAATGGGCTTCGGTTACGACACGCTGCGCATGCGTAATCCAGACCTGATTATGCTAAGCACCAGCAACCTGGGACAAACCGGTCCGCACGCCACGCACCCGGGATTTGGATCGCAACTCTCGTCTCTGAGTGGATTCTGCCACTTGATCGGCGAGCCGGACGGTCCGCCGCACATGCTCTACGGACCCTACATCGATTTCATCGCTGTGGCCTACGGTGGCGCGGCGGCACTGGCGGCGCTCGACTATCGGCGGCGCACCGGCGAAGGTGTGTACATCGATCTCTCTCAATACGAGGCCGGATTGCAGTTCATCGGCAGTGCGCTTCTCGATTATTCGGCGAACGGCACGGTGGCCGATCGCGCCGGCAATCGCGATCCGGTTGCGGTTCCACACGGTTGCTTTCCTTGTCGCGACGGCCAGTGGTGCGTGATCAGCTGCTGGGACGACGAAGAGTGGCGTCGCTTCTGCCACGCCGCGGGTCAGCCCTCCTGGCTGTCAGACTCACGGTTCGCGACGGCCGCGGCGCGGAAAGAACACGAACAGGCACTCGATCGGCTTATCGGCGCATGGACTCGACTCCGGTCCCCGGACGAAGTCATGAACCACTTGCAGAGCGGTGGCGTCCATGCCGCCAAAGTAAATACCATTCGCGATCTGTTCTCCGATCCGCAGATCCGCTTTCGCGAGATTTGGCAGGAGCACGAACATCCCGAGATCGGACGTCACAGCTACCGCATGGTTTCCTACCAATTGTCTGAGACTCCGGGAAGCGTACGAGGCCCAGCACCTTGCCTGGGCGAGCATAACGGCAGCGCGTTTCTGGACTGGTTGAAGTTATCGGAAGCCGAGTATCGCGAGTTCGAGGAGCAAGGAGTATTCTGTTAGTGAGTTTCGCCTTATCACGCAATTAAAGGAGAGTTAGGAGATTTATGGCAGCAATAGCGGGTGAAAGAACTCTGCGCGACATCAAGCTGGACAACAGGTCCCTGCGTTCCGCTCTGGAGTGGCTGGCTACGCAGGGCGACGTGTTGGAAACGGATGTCGAAATCGATCCGGATCTCGAAATCACCGGCGTGCAAAAGCATCTGGACGGCGGTCCGGTGCTGCTCTTCAACAAGGTCAAGGGAAAACCGCATGTTCGCGCAATCACTAACCTGCTTGCAGACATGAACGTCGTGGACAAACTGTTCGGCTTCCCGAATCCGACCGAGCGTACCCGCAAGATCGCCCACGCTATGACGCATCCGCTGAAGCCGGTCGAAATTCCCCAAAGCCAAGCGCCGTGCCAGGAAGAAGTCATCACCGGCGATCTGGATGTGAACAAGTACATCACCGCTATCCGGCACACGGCTCTCGAGAGTGAACTCACCGTTGGCAGCGGCATCAGTTGCGTGGTCGGCGACTATTTCGGGGGCGGCAGCCACATCGGTTATAACCGCATGAATTTCCGTTGGGGTAACGTCGGTACGTTTCAGGCCTCGCCGGGCTCGCACATGTGGCAGGTGATCACCGAGCATTACAACGACGAGAAGCCCGTACCGCTTACGATGTGCTTCGGCGTCCCTCCGGCCTGCACACTGGTTGCGGGCGGCGGTTTCGATTACGTGATCCTGCCCAAGGGATGCGACGAAATCGGCGTGGCGGGCGCGATTCAGGGCAGTCCAGTGAACATCGTCAAGGCCCGGACTGTGGATGCTTACGCGATCGCGGAGTCCGAATATGTCCTGGAAGGTTATCTGCATCCGCGCGACAAGCGTTATGAAACCGCGGAAGCCGAGAAGGCCGGCGTGCAGGGCAAATATTTCTTCCATCCGGAGTGGGCCGGTTACATGGGCAAGGCGTATAAGGCGCCCACGTTTCACGTAACCGCTATTACGATGCGCAAGCGCGAAACCAAGCCGATGATTTATCTGCTGGGCGTGCACATGTCGGATTGCAGCAACATTGATACTACGTTGCGCGAATCGGCCATCTTTGAACTATGCGACCGGCTACAGCCCGGCATCATACAGGACGTACACATCCCCTATTGCATGACCGACTGGGGCGGCGTCATCATCCAGGTGAAGAAGCGAAACAAAATCGAGGAGGGCTGGCAGCGTAATTTTCTGGCCGCGATTCTTTCCTGTAGCCAGGGCATGCGCCTTGCCATCGCGGTCAGCCCCGACACCGATATTTACAGCATGGACGACATCATGTGGTGTTTGACCACGCGCGTGAATCCGCACACCGACATTCTCAATCCGCTTCCGGGCGGCATCGGGCAGACGTTCCAGCCGCAGGAGCGCATGACGGCCGGCGAGAAGGAATGGACCGCTTCGAACACGCGCTTTGAAGGCGGCATGGGTATCGACGCTACAGTTCCGTTCGGCTACGAGCAGGACTTCCATCGCCCGGTCTATCCTGTCGATCGTGTCGATCCGCGGAAATATTTCTCGCAAAGCGATCTGGATCGGGCCAAGCAGCGTATGCGTGGATGGGTGGAAGTGCTGGCGCGAACCGGGCGTTAGCAGTGCTCCTGAACGGTTGCCGCGTCCTCGATCTGACCGGACCGCTCGGTTACCTGTGCGGCAAGATTCTCGGCGATTTGGGCGCGGATGTCATCAAGGTGGAACCGCCTTCGGGTGACCCTGCGCGGAGATTACATCTTGCGTGGCTCGCCGCTAACGCCAACAAGCGCGGCATTACGCTTGATCTATCGAATCGAGCCGGACAGAGTCTGTTTCTGAAGTTGGTCAGCAAGGCCGACTTCGTGCTCGAAAGTTCCGCGCCCGGAACGCTGGCCGGTTGGGGCCTCGGATATGACCAGCTGAGTCAGGAAAACGCCGGCCTGATTCTGGTTTCAATCAGCCCCTATGGCCAGCAGGGTCCGTACCGCGATTTTCAAGGATCTGACCTCGAGATCATGGCGCTGAGCGGCGCGATGTCGCTGGCCGGTGAAAAGGACGGAGCACCGATGCGCTTGAGCGTGCCGCAATCGCCGATGTGGGTGGGCGCTGAAGCCGCCATGGGAGCCCTGACAGCGCTGGCGTATCGTCACGCGACCGGCCGCGGCCAGCAGGTTGACGTGTCCGCTCAAGTCGCCGTCATGGCTGCACTGGCGCACGCACCTGCGTTTTGGGATTTGAATCGCATCAATCCCGAACGCGAGGGAATATTCATGACCGGCCGCAGTGTATCAGGCGCGAAGATGCGCGCCTTCTGGCCGTGCAAGGACGGTTGGGTGAATTTCATCATCTACGGCGGAACGGCTGGTCGCTGGAGCAATCGGCAACTGGTCGCCTGGATGGATGAATATGGCAAGGCGCCCATGTTGCTCAAGGAAATTGATTGGGACCGTTTCGAGGTCACCACTATTACGCAAGAACAAGTGGACCGGATCGAAGCGCCCATCGGCGATTTCTTCGCCACGCTCACCAAGCGCGAATTTCTTGACGGTGTCGTTAAGCGAGGGATGCTGGCTTATCCAGTGTCGACGACCGCCGACATTTATCAGGATCCACAACTCGCGGCTCGCGACTTTTGGCAAGATGTTGGAGGCCCGAAGTACCCCGGCGGATTTGCCGTAGTGAATGGCGAACGGCTTCCCATCCGCCGCCCTGCGCCCTCGATCGGAGAACACAATCGAGAGGTCTATGCAGACGAACTTGGGCTCAGCGTGAGCGAGATCGCCGAAGCTCAGGCCGCGGGAGTGATCTAGTGGTTCGGGCAGTGGCTATACTCAGCGACCCTCACGTTGGCGCACGGTCTGAGGCCTAAAACTGCTCGAGTAAACTTCATCAACAGGGATCAGCCGTCAGCCGATTCCTCCGCGGTCATGCCCAGTTGACTATTGTGATGCGCCGCTACTGCCCCGCTGACCCGGCTGCTTCACGTAGTTGGCGACTTGTTCCATGGTTGCGAACCAAACGCCGGGTTTCGACTTGATATAGCTGATCAAGCGATCCAGCACGACGATTCGCGACCGACGTCCGCCCACATGCGGATGCTGTGTCAGGATAAACATGGTCCGCTCCTCGAAGGCGAGATCGAATTCGGCCTTGTAGATTTGGAACACCGCATCCGGGGATGGAAGCGATCCGTTCGCTGTCTCACCGTAGTAAACGTAATCATTATCCACTTCGCTGATCGGCAATTCGATTACACCCGTCAGCTGACCGTTCGAAACGATCTCGTATGGTTCATCCGCGGCGAGCAGGCTGCTGTCGTACAGGAAGCCTGCCTTGCGAATCAGGTCGAATGTGTCCGGG
>JACXTT010011093.1_pt1 | contig 12085 bp, 10 predicted proteins | sample 9270951 | NCBI WGS metagenome assembly JACXTT01 (sample SAMN15532306, study PRJNA645909) | rock metagenome | isolation source: weathered quartz diorite | place: Puerto Rico | collected 2017-06-21 | reverse complement strand
GGCATCAAGCGTTCGGGCAACGCCCGCCTGACCTTGATCGGTCGACCCGTGCGCTGCTGTGCCAGCATGCGCAAGGACAGCAGCAGCAAGAAAACGCTGAACACGATGCGCATCGCCTGGGGGTTCAACTGGGTCGCCAGGTGCGCCACGGCCCAGGTGGTCAGCGACGCCATGGCCCCGATTTGCAAGGCTACTGACAGCGCCATCGGCTCGCGCCGGCTATAGCGGTACCAGGCGATCAGCAAGTTGGGCACCATCATGACCAGGGCCGTGCCCTGTGCGAGCGCCTGGTCCATGCCAAAGGCCAGTACCAGGATGGGAATGACGATGATGCCACCACCAATGCCAAACAGGCCACCTAGAAAACCCAATGCGGCCCCCAGGCTCAGCAAGGCAATGAGTTCTACAAGTACGGTGGGTTGCATGGGCGGGTCATGTGGCTTCTATCAGCGCATGTTAGGGTTTGCCACAAAATACATCAATACTTCTAAAATTAACCCATTGATAAGTTTTTTGCACGAATGAAAGACGCACCGGATCTGGCCTTCTTTGCAACCCTGGCACGCTGTCCCAGCCTGGCCGCGGCGGCGCAGGAGCTTGGCGTCACCCCGCCCGCCGTCAGCCGGCGCCTGGCCCAGCTGGAGTCGCGCCTGCGTGTACGGCTGCTGAACCGCACCACGCGACGCCTGAGCCTGACACCAGAGGGCGAGCGCTACCTGGAAGAAGGAGGGCGCATACTGCGCGAGATGGAAGTGCTGGAGCGCTCATTGGCTGCCGCCAGCGACGCACCGCAGGGCCTGCTGCGCATTCACGCCACCTTTGGCTTTGGGCGGCGCCATGTGGCGCCTGCCGTGTCCGATTTTCGGGTGCTGTATCCAGCGGTTGACCTGGTTCTGCAATTGAGCGAACGGCCATTGGATGTGACAACCCAGGCCATGGATATCAGCATCCAGTTTGGCGCACCGCCGGACCGCAGGGTATTGGCTCGCAAGCTGGCAACCAACCAGCGCCTGTTGTGTGCTGCGCCCCGTTACCTTGCAACGCGCCCTGCCCTTGCCAGCCCGCGCGACCTGCAAGCACACCACTGCATCGTGATACGCGAGAACAGCGGTGCCTACAACAACTGGCAACTGACGAATGGTGCGCAGCAGGAAATGGTCAAGGTGCGCGGCCCGCTCAGTGCCAATATGGGAGAGGTTGCCGTTGATTGGGCCTTGGCAGGCCATGGCATTGTGTTGCGCTCCGAATGGGATGTAGCCCCTTATTTGCGCACCGGAGCACTGCAGCGCGTGCTGCCACTATGGGCAGGCATGCCCTCCGACATCCATGCCATCTACCCGCAACGCCACCAACTGTCATCCAAGGTGCGCATGTTTCTGGACTTTTTGTCGGAACGCTTTGCCAAGCAGTTGAACCACGACGCGCACGATGGCGCACCTTGGTAGGCAAAAAGCCGGACACGGAAATCTCCGCGCCCGGCAGGTCTATGCGGCCTGCTTCAGCAGGTACTTGTTCGACACCGCCTTGAACGACAGCGCCTGGCTATTGGCCTTGAACACCAGTCCTTCACGCAACTGGCCTGGCTTCAATGCGCTGGCACCGTCTGCCATGGCCAGCAGCGACTCCATGGCCGCATGCTGTGGCGGGCGAAAGTTGCTATCGATCAACGGCACTTGGGGCAAGTCCATGTGCCGGGCGATGGCCTGACGTTCGGTGGGGTTAAGGTAGCGCGCTTGATCCACGTCGAAAACGTCAAACAAGAAGAACTGCTGTTGGCGCAGGTCGTAGATATTGCCTTGGACGCCGTGGCCCACAAGCTCACCCTGCAAGGCCAGATTGCGCCCGGCGAAACCGCCCGCAAACTTGGTCGCGATACCCAGTTCCCTGGCCAGGCGCCAAAGACTATTGCCGGGGGTATCCAAGAGATCAATATTGCGGGAGCACACGTGCAATTCGCCGTCCAGCCAGGCAAAGGTGCAGGACGAACCTTCCAGCTTTTCCGTTACCTCCCACGACAGGCTCTCGTCTTGTAGCCAAAGCGCCAACTCCGGCGCCAGATTTTGAATGCGCTCCTGGTCCGTCTTGGATACGCGCGAGGGAAATGGTCCGTGCGCAACGCCCGACAACTCGGCCGGCATGGGTGGTTCATATTTGACAACGCCCAACATCGGACACGTCTTTGCCCACGTCAACCACACCCAGCACGGCCAGTTGTGCATCGATCCCCAACGGCAGCAGCAGGCCTTGCGACACCTGACCGCGCAACTTGATGGAGCGCAGCACGTGACCCTTCCCGCCCTTGTAACTGCGCGAGGATTTGTCCACCAAAAACTGCCAGGCCGGATTGCCTTGGGGCAAAAAACTGTCAATCTCAAATGGCGTCGGCACCGGCAATGGGCACCACGGCGTCGACCAGCACAAAAAAGAAACCCGGACCAGTTGCCTGTGTCCGGGTTGAAGGTCTTGGTAAACCTGCAGCGTCGCTACACGCGACAACGAACCGGACAGGCATGCCAGCCATCAACATCCTGCTTGTGCGCACAGGCCCCCGTGCAAGCACGGGTCAGGCCTGTTGGACGGATACAGTATGCGACGCGGTTCATGGTTTGATTCTCATGGAGAGGGCTGGTAAATGGTAAACGATGTTCACCTTTTGAGACAAGCTGTTTCTTGGCTTTGGCGCTGACGCGTTGTTTGCGTACACTCGCTTGCAAATGCCGTACCCAGCCACATATGCTGGGCAGATCTTGATCAAGGAGGCACCATGCCCGATACCGCAGTACCCACCCTCTATGAATGGCTGGGCGGAATAGACGCCCTGAACCGCCTGACCACGCGCTTCTACGAGCACGTGCTGGACGACCCCTTGCTAGGCCCTGTGTTTGCACACATGGGTGCCGACCACCCCCGGCACGTTGCCGCCTTTCTGGCGGAAGTCTTTGGTGGCCCGACCGAGTATTCACAGCAATACGGCGGACACCCCCACATGATTCGCAAACACTTGAACCGCCATCTGGACCAGGACAAACGCCGCCGCTGGGTGACGCTGTTGCTGGAAACGGCGGATGAGTTGGGGTTACCCGACGACCCTGAATTCCGCTCCGCCTTGGTGGGCTATATTGAGTGGGGCTCGCGCCTGGCGGTGATCAATTCGCAACCCGGCGCGCAGGCCGTAGAGGACGCACCCATGCCCAAGTGGGGCTGGGGCGAAGTCAAGGGTCCCTACCAGGGTTGACGGCGGCGCTTGCGCTGCACAGCGCGCCTGGTGCGCGTTGCCACCTAAATGGGCATGGGCAGCGTCTCGTACAGCTCTTCAAACGCCTCCGCCGCCAGCCCTGGCGCGCACAGAAAACCTTGGAACGCCTCGCACTGCAAGCCCTGCAAAAATTCTCGCTGAGCCTCGGTCTCAACACCTTCGGCCACCACTGACATTTTGAGGGCGCGCGCCATGGCAATGGTTGCCCCCACAATGGCGCGGTCGCCCTCGTCATCGGGCAGGCCCATGACAAAGGCGCGATCAATCTTGAGCTTGGAAATAGGGAACTTCTTCAAATAGGCCAGGCTGGAGTAGCCAGTGCCAAAGTCGTCAATGGCCAGGCTCAAGCCCAGCGAGGCCAAGGCGTGCAGGCGGTTCAAGGTTTCGTCCACGTCCTTAATCAGAATGGACTCGGTCAGCTCCAGCTCCAGCAAGCTGGGGTCCAGTCCCGAGTCGCTCAGCGCCGTGGCCACGCGCTCGATGAAATCACCCTGGTGAAACTGCAATGCGGACACGTTGACCGACACCACGACCGGTCGGCCTTGCGTCTGCCAAACCATGGCCTGGCGCACGGCCTCACCCATGACCCAGTTGCCAATGGCGATGATGAAGCCAGACTCTTCGGCCAAGGGTATGAAGGTTGCGGGTGACACATTTCCCAGCTCTTCGTCACGCCAGCGTATCAGGGCCTCGACACCCAGCAAACGGCCGTCCACCAGCGCAATTTGCGGCTGGTAGTGCAGGCGGAACAGGCCGTGCTCCATGGCTTGGCGCATGGCATGGTCCAGTTTGACACGGGATAGCAGGTCCACATTCATCTGCGGCTGGTAGAAACGGAAATTGCCGCGTCCGCGCTCCTTTACGCGGAACATGGCCGTGTCAGCGCATTGAATCAACACATCCAGCGTGCGGCCATCGGCCGGGTACATGGCCACGCCAATGCTGCACCCCAGCGAAAAATTCACGGTGTCCAGCACAAAAGGTTGTCCCAGTTTTTCCAAGATACGGCGCGCTACGATTTCGGCGCCCAGCGCATCGGCCTCTTGCAAGAAAGCGATGAATTCGTCACCGCCCACGCGGCACAGGGTATCGACCTCGCGCAGGGTTTGCTGGATGCGTGCCGAGGCTTCTATCAGCACGCGGTCGCCAAAGGCATGGCCCAGCGAGTCGTTGATGTTCTTGAAACGGTCCAGGTCTATGAACATCAGTGCAAACGTCGAGCCATTGCGTTGCGCAGCGCGCAGGGCCACGGCGACCCGTTGGCCCAATAGCAGGCGATTGGGCAGGCCAGTCAGCACATCGGTATATGCCAGGGCCTCAATGCGTTTTTGCGCGTCCAGGCGCTCGGTCAGGTCCCTGAACGAATAGACCCGCCCCACCACCCGGCTGCGGCTGGTCTGTGGCAGGGTCACACGCTCCAGCATGCGCCCAGAGCGCAACAGCAGCACATCGGTGCACTCCATTTCCGGATCATTGGCAATGGTCGCCAAGCGGTCCTGGAAGCCCATCTCGTCCTGCACGCAGGAGCGCATATGCGCAAACAGCGCTGCGTCATCATGCAGCTCGGCCAGTTCGGGCGGCACATTCCATAACTCGATGAAACGCCGGTTGTAGTTGCGCACGGCGCCCGCCATATCGATGACCAGAATGCCATCACCCGTGGACTCCAGCGTCGCACGGAACTCGGCCATGCGGTTTTCCAGTTGCTCCTCCGCGGCATGCTGCTGGCTCAGGTTGCGCATGGCCACCAGATAGACGGGCTCTTGGCGGCTCAACCAGACCCGGCTGACCTTGCGCTCGATGGGCACCGCCACCCCTTCGATGCTGCGCAGCAGCGACTCTGACAAGATATTGTCCGCCAGGCCGGCGGCAACGTCTTCCCAAAAAAACAGATCCTCGGGAGAGCTAGTCAACTCCACCACCGGCTTGCCCTGAAAATCCTGGCGGGACAGCCCCACCAAATTAGCCAGGGCCTGATTGACCGCAATGATGCGCAGAGTCCTGGGGTCTACCAGGCAGACCGCGTCTATCATCGCGTCGAGCAGCGGGCCACAGGCCAAGGGTGTCATGCAAAGGCACCCAACTGCGAATCGACCACCCGCTCAAAGAAGTAGCTCACACGTTGGCGGGGTGCCAAAAAGTCCATCGCCGCACTGGGCAGACCAGCGGGCTTGAGGCTGCGGCGGATGCCGATATTGGGTGCCTGTTCCAAATCCAGGATGAGCGCCTCGTGCTTGGAAACACCAGACTCGTGCACCAGCACGCGCGGCTTCAAAGGCCGCGCCGAGTTGACGGAGACCACCATGCCATAGCGCTCGTCGACCAGTTGCACCACCGAGCCCGGCGGATAAACCCCCATCATGCGGATGAAGGCGCTCAACGCCACCGTGTCAAAGCGCGTTTTCAACTGGGCAAAAATCAGTGACAAGGACTCATGCGGCGTCATCGCCGCGGCCGGCCGGGTGGGGTTACACAGATTGTCGTAGCGGTTTACCAACGCCAGAATGCGCGCGCCAACCGTCATGGCCTCACCCTTGGCCCGGGTGGGAAAGCCGCTGCCGTCGGCCAACTCATGGTGCTGGGCGATGGCCAGCAAGGCGCCCCGGGGCAATTCCATCTTCTTGGCCATTTGCACGCTGTGGGTAACGTGCTCCTGGTACAGCTTGTACTCGGCGGTGGAGAAGTTTTCTTCCAACCAGCGCACGCGGTCCGGTAGGTTGGCTTTGCCGACATCGTGCATGAACGCTGCCATGCCCAGGTCCATCAGGTCATCGGGTGACAGGCCCATGGCCTTGCCCAACAGCAGCGAAACCACGGTCACGTTCACGGGATGCATGGACGACTTGTCGCCAGCCGCTTCGGACAGCAGGCGTATGGCCGACTCCCCTTCACCCAGCATGTCGCCCAGAAAGGTACTGACCAAGGTATGGCAATGTTCCGCGGCAGCCTTGGGCTGCGTCGGAATGGCCTCCAGCATTTTTTTGTATTGCCGCACCGCTTCGCCAAACTTGCGCTCACATTGCTGCAGGCTGCGCTGTTGGGCGGCCAGCAATTGGGCGCGCTGCTGGCGCTGCTCGGCCTCTCGCTGTGCTGCCTGCGCCCTCTCGGCAATCAAGGCCGCGTCGGTGGCCTTGGCGGCGGCAGCAGCAGCCAGTGCCGCAGGATCCGGGTCGCTTTTTGGCACGTTGACGCGCACCTGCTGCAGGCCCAGGCCTCGAATCGTTTCGATCTGCTTGGGGGACGATATTTTGAAGCTTCCGGTGGGAAAAGGGTGCGCGAGCCATCCGACATCAAGCTCTACAAACATTCCCACCCGCAGAGACTTGCTGTCCACCAGCTCGACACCATCGTCTTTGTTTTTCACGGGCCTCACCTCGAAGAGTTAAACAACCCAACCTCCCCGGCCACAGTCTTGTTTTTGTGCATTATCACCAGACTATGCGCAGCAGGGGACGTAACCGTGCCGCTATGACGCGAATTCGACGAAATATTGAAAGACAAGGCGCTTCCACCCTCTTGTCAAGGGCCAAAGTTGATACACATCAAGCATACTGCATGTAATCGACCGCTCGGTCAATACTGCGCAAGGTTTGCCGCTACATTTGATACACAGTGGATACGGCACGCAACAGCTCTAGCCACAGCTGCGTATCGTGGCCTGTGGAACTGACGGCTGGCTTGCTAGGGCCTGAATCCGTCGCTGAGTGTCCGCAAGAAGGCCACCAGGTCGCGCATTTCCGCCGCCGTCAAGGCCGGTTTGCCGCCACGCGCCCCGCCAAATGGCGCCTCGACGTTCACGTTGGCGCGCAAGGCCACTGGCACATCGTCAAACACTTGCACCGCCCCTTGTCGGCTTCGGCCATAGAACTTCTGCGGCTGGCTGTCGCGTTCGGCATAGAACCGTACAACGTCTTCCAGGCTGTGGAACACACCGTTGTGAAAGAAGCTCTTGCGCAGGCCTACGTTACGCAACGACGGCGTTTTGAACCGCCCACAGTACTCCGTATGGCTTGTCAAATCGGTCCGCAAAGGCCCGCACAGCCCCAAGTCATACCAGTTGGGGTTGGCATTGGCTGCAATCTGGCGATTGCGGGGCACACCCAGGTTGATGTGCCCGTAGTCGGTAAATGCAGGAAAAGCCCCCCGCTTCACGGCACTGGGATGGCATTGCGCACAGTTGCCGCGCTGCGCACCATTGAAAATGTCCAGGCCACGGCGCTCCTGCGCGCTGAGCTGTGCCTGCCCCCGCAGCACAGCATCGTACTTGCTGCTGTAAGGGTAAAAATCTGTGGGGCTTTGTTGAAAGACTTCGAGTGCCAGCAAGAGGCCGTTCCAGGCCTTGTGCGGGTCGCCCAAGGTGTGTGCGCCAAAGACGGTGTCAAACTGTTGCGCAATCGGCGAGAGCTTGAGACGGGCAATGACGCTGGCGGGGTCCGTGTTGGCCATTTCCAGCGGCGACAGCAGCGGCAAGGCAGCCTGGTCATGGGCGCTGCCGGATCGGCCGTCCCAGGTACGTCCGCCCGTGGGGCCTTGGTCGGCGCTGTCGTCGCCATCGTTGTCGCTGAAGTGCTCACCAAATGCCGGTGTCGCCTGCTGGTACATGATGGATGGTACGGCACGCAGACCGGGCGTATCCAAATGAGCGCCTCCCATTTGCACCGGCAAAGCGTTGGGCGCGCTGTAGGCATGCTGTGGGCTGTGGCAGGTCTGGCACGACATTTTTCCAGATGCCGACAAGGCCGGCTCGGCAAACAAGGCACGGCCCAAGGCCGTGAGCTCAGCCACGCTGGGTTTGCGCTCAAACGGGGTTTCGTAAAACGATGTTGGCTGCGCCATGGCGTCTTGGCGCGACGGTGGCAGTACAGGGGCAGGCACGGGCTGGCACGCAGACAGGCCCAGGGCGGCAGCCACCGCAACAACGGCTACACCGTCACCAAACAACTGCCGGCGCAATGACCGGCGTGACACAAGAGACTTCAACGACTGCAGACACATTCCTGCAACTGTATGTCGGCATTGCGACAACGGTGTGTCAAAAACCTGTCATGCAACAGCCCCACTACCGTCAATGAACGGTCACATTGGCTGGCTACAGTCGGCTCTTTCCATAGCCCCCAATACCAACCGCCATGAAAACCCGCTTCCCTACCGTTCGAGCCCGCGCTTTCGCATTGACGATTCTTGCCGCCGCTTCTCTGATGGCCTGCCAGAACGCGTCTGACCCGGATCCCACTGCCGTATTGCAGTCCAAGGTGAAAAACGTTGTTGTCATCTACGCAGAAAATCGTTCGTTCGACAGCCTGTATGGCAAGTTCCCCGGTGCCAATGGATTGAGCAATGTCGTTGACGCCACTGGCGCCCCCACGGCAGGCTATGTTGTGCAAAAAGACCGTAACGGCAGTGTGTTGACCACCCTGCCCCAGACCTGGGGTGGTGTCACTGCTGGCGGCATAACACCCGTCGTAACGCAGGCGCAAAGTGCCAATCTGCCCAATGCACCGTTTTTCATCGAGACGGCGTTCAAGGCCGCTTCCAATGCCGTGCTGAGCACCAGCACTGTCACGCGCGACCTGTACCACCGGTTTTTTGAAAACCAGATGCAAATCAATGGCGGCAAGAACGACATGTTTGCCGCCTGGGCCGACGCCGGCGGCCTGACCATGGGCAGTTTTGACTACAGCAGCTCACCGATGTACAAGCTGGCACAACAGTATGTACTGGCCGACAACTTCTACCAAGGCGCGTTTGGCGGCTCGTTTTTGAACCACCAATACCTGATTTGCGCTTGCGCACCGGAATACCCCAATGCCGATACCGCCAGCGCCGCGCCCACCATTGCCACGTTGAACAAAGACGCCAGTGGCAAGTTCCTGCCACAGTTGACCACCAAGGCCACCAGCCCCGCGTCGGCCATGGATGGCCCCCCGGCCTTTGTGCTGAGCGGCAACATTACGCCCGCCAACTACTTTGGCGACGGCAAGTTCTACGCGGTCAACACCATGCAGCCCGCCTACCAGCCCAGTGGCAATGCACCCAGCTCGGTCAGCGGCAGCGCCGCCTTGTACGCCGACACGTCCAAGCCCACCACGCTGCCACCGCAAACGGCCAAGAACATTGGCGACCTGCTGAGCGCCAAGAATGTGTCGTGGAAATGGTATGCCGGTTCATGGAACGCCGCGCTCAGCGACGGCATGCAAGCTGCAACGGCGCCCCGCAACGTGATCTACAACGGCAACAGCTTTGGTGTGTCTTCCACTTCCAATGTGGACTTCCAGACCCACCACCATCCGTTCAATTTCTATGCCGCGTTCGACCCGGTCACGCAGGCCGCCAACCGCAGCGCCCACTTGAAGGACTACACCGATCTGGTTGCCGATGCGGCTGCCGGCACGCTGCCAGCCGTCACGTTCTACAAGCCCGAAGGTTTCTACAACCAGCACCCTGGCTACGCCAACCTGACCGACGGCGACAGCCGCATTGCCGACCTGGTGGCCAAGCTGCAGGCCAGCCCGCAGTGGAGCAACATGGTCGTCGTCATCACCTATGACGAATTCGGCGGCCAATGGGACCACGCGGCGCCACCCAAGGGCGATCTGATTGGCCCTGGCACCCGCATTCCGGCCATCGTCATTTCACCGTTCGCCAAAAAGGGCACCGTGGACCATACCCAGTATGACACTGCCTCGGTGCTGCGATTGATCACCCGCACCTTCGGGCTGGATACGCTGCCAGGCCTGGCCTCGCGCGACGCGGCGCTGAAAGCGAATGGCGCACCGGCCATGGGCGATCTGACCAACGCGCTGCAACTGAACTAAAGGGACCCGTCGCCAGTGCTGCTGGCGCCCTTGCAATTCGATCGACCAGCCCTACCTGCTGCTCTTACCAGGAGCATTTTGTGGGCGCCAGAGACGAATATTTGCTGGACGCGTATTCGCATACCGTCAGCACCGTTGTAGAGCATATCGGGCACAGCGTAGCGGCCGTGCAAACCTCGCCAGAGGCGCCCAAGGCCGGCGCCGGCAAGCGGCCTGAACCAGCCGGTGCGGGCTCGGGCTTTTTGTTCACGCCAGACGGCTACGTGCTGACCAACTCCCACGTGGTGCGCGCCGGCCGGCAGCGCGAATCGTCGGGTAGCCCCCACAGCCGCTGGCGCGTGTCACTGGCCGACGGCCGGGAATTTGAAGCCCGTTGGGTGGGCGATGACCCCGACACCGATCTTGCCGTACTGCACATTGACGCCCGTTCACAGGGGCCGTTGCTGCACGCTCCTTTGGGCACATCCAAGACCTTGCGGCGCGGCGAGATTGCCATTGCCATTGGCAACCCCATGGGCTTCGAACACACCGTAACCTCCGGCATTGTCAGCGCGCTGGGCCGCAGCATGCGCTCCAGCAATGGCCGACTGATACCCAATGTCATTCAGACCGATGCCGCGTTGAATCCTGGCAATTCCGGTGGCCCCCTGCTCAATGCCCGTGGCGAAGTGATCGGCGTCAACACCGCCATCATTCGCGGCGCGCAGGCCCTGTGCTTTGCCGTGGCGGTGGACGTGGCCACCTGGGTCATACCGCAGTTGCTGCGCCACGGCCGCGTGCGGCGTGGCTACCTGGGGGTTGGCGGCAGCACGATGGCGCTGGACCGGCGTGTTGTGCTGGCCTATGAGCTGCCACAAGCCACCGCCGTGCGCATAGAGTCGGTCGAGCCGGGCAGCCCGGCCAGTGGCGCCGGACTACAGCGTGGCGATGTGCTGGTGGGTATAGACGGCCTCAGCATTGATTCGATGGACGCCTTGCACCAGGCCTTGGACGAAAGCCGCATCCACAAGGATTGTGTCCTCAAAGTGCTGCGCGGCGCACGCACACCGCAGCCGTTCTATGTCACCGTGCGGCCCAGTGACCGCGCACCGTGATGGGCGCCGCCGCCGTTGACTGCCGCCCACAAGATTGTCAAAAAGACGTTGCGTCGTCAATCAGCGCATATTTTTTGACCACGCCCTGGGGGTCAAACACGATACGCAATTCGCGCCGCCTGGGATCGATACGGCTGCTGACCAGGCCCACCACGGGCAGGTAGTTGACAAACTTGGGCAGCCCTTCGCTGTACTCGTAAATCCAGAACTCATACCCGCTGTCCAGTGGTCTCACCTTGCCTTCGCCCAATGCCAGGGCGACATCGGCCTTGGTCGTCTTCCCAACAACCAGCATAGTCTCCGTGTTGGCATGGCTGAGGGTGGTCATGCGTCCATTGCCCACGGTGGTGCAGGCTGCCAGCCAACAGCAAACCGCAGGCACCATGATCCGTCGCAGCGCGCGCGTCATGGTTGCACCCCAGCCGTGGCCAGTGCCTGGTCTTCGATGGGCTCCAACTGCACCACGCTGTCGTCCGGCCAACTGCTGTCCCACAGCGGCAGCGTATAGGCTCGGTCGTGCAGCAGCTTTTGCCAGTCCATCATGACGAAAATTCCGCCCCTTGCAAAGGTACCCAGGATGAAGTCGCTGGACAAGGCCTTGCTTCGCTCCCCCGACTTCAGTGTGACGCCAAACAGCGCCTGCTCGGAAAACCACACATAACCCACGCCACGTACCAGGCAGGGGTCCGTCACAGCGGCAATGGCCCAGAAGGCAGGCGGTTTCAACCCGGTAGCCAGTCCTGCACCGGTGCCTTCCAGATCCAGCTTGCACTCCAGCCGCAAGTCGCCCAGGCGGCGCGTATTGGGTGCCAGGCCCGGCGTGGGACAGTCAGGGCGCCAGGCCAGCGAGCGGCCGGGCCGGTTGCTGACCACCCCGGGATCGCAAGCCAACCCCTTTGCGTGCCCCGGCACAACAAACA
>JACXTT010011092.1_pt1 | contig 12085 bp, 12 predicted proteins | sample 9270951 | NCBI WGS metagenome assembly JACXTT01 (sample SAMN15532306, study PRJNA645909) | rock metagenome | isolation source: weathered quartz diorite | place: Puerto Rico | collected 2017-06-21 | reverse complement strand
GTACAACGGCATCGCGAGGAAGAGCTGCCCGTCCTCCGTCTCGCCCGTCTCGTAGATGCTGCAGATGTTCGGATGATCGAGAGCGCCCGCCGTGCGAGCCTCCCGCAGAAACCGCTCGCGAACCTGACGGTCGAGCCGTTGGCCGGGCAGCGGAAACTTGAGCGCGACGGGGCGACCGAGATGCGTGTCGATCGCGCGATAGACCACACCCATGCCCCCGGCTGCGAGCGGCTCGACGATGCGGAAATGGGCGATCGTTCGGCCGACGAGCCTCAGCACGTCCGGATCCGCGCTCGGTGTCGGCTCGGGCAGGGGGTCCCCGGCCCCGAATACCCTGTCGATACGGCCCAGTCTCGGGCCCGCGTTGGCATCCGCTTCGAGCAGCTCCTCGAGCGCGCGCCGGGTGGCCGGGTCCGACGCGCCGATGGCGGCGAGCCGTTCGGCCCGGGCGCCGGCATCGAGGTCCACGAGCGTCTCGAACGCGGCCCACAGCTCCGCCCATTGTCCCGGATCGGAGGCCCGGATCATGTCGAGAAGTGGAGGAAGGTCAAGGCCCTACCTCCTGAGCCGATTTGCCTGCGGATTCCGCTGCACAGCAGGAAAGGACCAACCTACGCCGTGCCGCGCGTCGTCACAAGCAGCGTCGCGCGCGCATGCAAGAATCACTCTCACGACCGGAGAGATCAACATGCCGAGCAAACATCGTCACTTCAACCTGTGGGCCGTCATCCTCTCCGTAACCTCTCTTTCCGTAGCGTGCGACGACGGGAAAGACCCCAGTGGACCGGCGCCGAGCGGGACTGGCAGAGTCACCGCGAGCGCAGTGACGCATGGCTGCACCGCCGCCGTCGAAGTGTTCGAGTTCGGAGACTTCGCCCTGTACGCTCCGGCCTGTGTCAGCCCCACCGAAGGGCTCATCCTGGCTTTGGGCGGGCCGGATACCAGGGGCTTCGTGACCGGGAAACCGTTGGGCGCACCGAGTCCCGCGGTCGAGGCGTCGCTGCAGGTGCTCGGCCAGGAGTTCCGGACGCTCGCGTCCACTCGCGGGCTCGCGGTGTTAGGAACCAAGCGGGCGGCGTTACCGAACGGCCCCGACAGCGATCAGCTGCTGTTCGACGCCATCGCGACAGCCGCGGCGCTGAGCGCCCACCCCGAACTTCCATCCACGCCCATGCTTGTGTACGCCATCTCGAGTGGCACGCCCCAGGCTTCCGGGTTCGTTGCACGAAATCCCGACCGGGTCGCGGGCCTGTTCCTGAAAGTCCCAGTGGGCGTATCGGACGTGAGCGCGGACGCGCTACGCGTGCCGACCTACGTGGTCCAGGCCGAGCTGGACGCCTTCGTGAACAACGCGGCGATCACGGCTGCATTCGAGGGCAACCGTGGTGCCGGGGCGCTCTGGGCGCGTGCCATGGAACGGGGCGTGCCCCATCACTCACTTTCAGCGCTCCAACGCGAAGTAACCATCAACTGGATGAGCGCCGTCTTGTCGCGGCGGCTGCCGGTCAGACTCTCTGACCCGCTTCGCGAGATCGATGAGACCTCCGGGTGGCTCGGGGACCTTGCCAGCGGCGAGACGAAGCGGTGGGCTGCGTACAAGGGCGACCGGGGGGCCGCGAGCTGGCTCCCGTCGAACCCCACGGCGAAAGAGTGGGAGATATTCGTCAGCGCGGCGCCCATCCCGTGAAGCTGAGCCCGACCGAGAGAGTGGCCGGCGATCCCAATTCGTAGAAGCGCCCGAGGGGCTCGTTCGATAAGATGCTGCCTGCATACTTGAGTCCGAAGAGATTCTCGACGCTGCCGAACAGCGTGACCGAGCCCAGTTGCCACGCGGCATTGAGGTGCAGCAGGGCCCGCGCCGGTACTGCGCGAAAGGGCACCTGCTGCACAGGGCCGCCCGTCACTGTCTGGAAGTACCAGATGCCCGGATCGGCGTTGCTCGTCTCGACGTACACAACGCTTTGCCACTCAATTTGGACGCCGAGGTCCAGGGCAGACACCGGATTCGCGCGGACCTCGGCGGTGAGGCGGTGCCGCGGCACCGCCGGAAGGACCTTACCGCCGAAATCAACGGTATCAGACCCTCCGCTGGAATTGAGGACCAGCGAGGTATAGTCCCGAAGCCGGAGATCCAGGAACGTGTAGGTCGCGGCGAGATCGAGCCGGTCCGACGCGCGCGCGTGCACGCCCAGTTCGATGCCGATGTTGCGCGAGTGACCGGCGTTCTCCGGGCGGCTCATGTTGTTGACAATGCGCGGGACAAACTCTCCTCGAACATCCGCGTAGAAGACCGACCCGTCGAGCAGGACGCGAGCGCCCACGAAGCGCCGCGTGCCGACCTCGAAATTCCACAGCGATTTGGGCCGTAGTGACAGGAGCGGGGTACCGGGACCGGCGGAGAGCTCGCCGATGGCCGGGACCTCGACGCCCCGGCCGACCGAAGCGTACAGCGAGGTCGCGACGCTGGGGCTCCACACCGCGGACAGCCTCGGCGAGATATGATCGAACGTCGTCTCTCGCGGGGGGCCCGCCGGCACGTAGCTCTCGAACCGGTACCTGACCCGGTCGTAGCGGAGGCCGACGGTCACCTCGGCTGTGCGAGACGCGTGCCACTCGACCTGCGAATAGGCACCGAGGTTCGGAACGGACAAGTGTCCCTCGGAGCTCAGCGTGTCATGAGCACCACTGTCGTTCGCCCACCGGCGATCGGGGCTGAAGATGTTGTCGTAGTCAATCCCGATCGTTCCATCGAACGCAGAACCGGCAACGCGGGCCACACGGAGGCGCGCACCGCCCTGGACCCGATGCAGGTTCAGGTCCACGATCTGGTTCGCAATGGGAAAGTCGAGGGTACGCCCGGCGTAAAAGAAGTACCCACTTGCGATCCCGCTCCCGACTGCCTGTTCGACACGCGCGCCGCCCCGGTAGCGATTGTCGCCGCGCCCGAAACCCCACGTCACGGCGGCCGGCGCCGCCCCAGCGGGATCCGCGTCGAACTGTGGCTGGGTCTGGGAACCCGGCAGCCGCGAGTCGAGACGCGAGCCGTTGGCCTGGATGACGACCCGGGTGCCCGGCGCGGGGACATAATCGAGTGTCACTTGTCCTCGGAGGATGTCGCCGTCACTGTGCGCCCGGTATCCGTCCGCCGACGTGTACGAGGCGGAGGCGAACGCGCTTCCCCGCCCGCCCGCGAACACGCCGCCCGCGTTCCCGTCGTACTTGCGGAACCCGAAGGCCCCCCCCAGTGCGCGAGCCGAGATGCCCCGGCTGTCGCGCCCGGTGCGGGAGACCACATTCACCACGCCGCCGGGCGAGCCGGCGTACAACGCAGAGATCGGGCCGCGCACGACCTCGACCTGCCGCGCGGCCGCGAGCTCGATCAGGTCGAGCCGTGCCACGCCATCCGGTTCAGTGAGGGGGATGCCGTCGAGCAGCATCGCGACACCGCGCGGCGCCACTCCCCCGCGCGACGCCGAGCCGCGGATGCCGATTCTCACGTCGTCCGTCCCGTAGCGCGAGGCCACCTGCAACCCGGGCATCATCCTGAGGGTTTCGTGCAGCCCGACGGTCCGGTCGCGACGAATGCTCGATGTGTCGGCCACCGACACCGCGGCCGCCACCTCGCTGAGGCTCCGCGCGTCTCGCGTGGCCGAGGTGACAATCGGGTCCAGCAGGACGGCGACGGGTTCGAGCGGGACGTCGACCTCGGTGGCGACAAGCGAGTCAGCGCGCAGCGCCACGATCACGGGGGAGAAGCCGGGCCGGCGTGCGGCCATTTCCACCGGGCCAGGGGCGACCCCGCGGAACACGAAGTAGCCGCGCGCGTCGGTGTGCGTCTTGGCCCCGGAGGGGCTCAGCACCAGCTCGACGTCAGCCAGGCCAACCGGCCCGTCGGCCCGGACCACGCGGCCGCGAACGACGCCGGCCTGCCCGGCGAGCCCGGCGGCTCCTCCAGCGACGAGGGCGGCCAGCACCATGGCGATGCGGAGCCCCATACGTCGCAACATGTCGCCGAACCAGGAACATAGCCAGCAATGTCAGGAGGCCCGCCCAGACTCCTGAGCCGATTTGGCGGCGAATGCCGCTTCACAGGCAGACCCCGCATTCACCCGATCCTGGAGGCTCGCCATGGCGAAGCGATCGCTGAGACTCATTCTGCCGCTCTTCGCTGCACTCGGCGTCGCCTGCGAGGGGTACCGTGGCGTCGAACCGGAGCCACACGCATTCACTACCATCGGGGTCAAGCCGACCGACGCGGCGCTCGCTACCACCGCGCCGGGAAACACGGTCCAATTGACGGTCAGGGCGTACGATCAGGCGGGAGTGCTCATGCCGCGCAGCGGCGCAGTCACCTACTCGAGCAGCGCGCCGGCGATCGCGGAGGTGAGCAGCAGCGGAGTCGTGACGGCAGCCACGCCCGGAACGGCCAAGATCACGGCAACGCTCACGGTTGGCGGCGTTACCCGCACGGCCTCCATGACTGTGACCGTTTACATATACGACCTCTCGGACGTCGTCGGAGTGTACGACCTGACCGCGCTGGTCACGAGTTTCGATCCGGGGTGGGGAGAGGACCTCACAGGTTACCGTTACACCGCGGTTCTTACCCTTCCTGAAGGGCCGGCTCCACACTGGTCCGGCGCAACGTTCACGGATTTGCAACTCATCGGCCCGAGCGGCGACACCACTCACATTGCGACCACCGGCATGGTCACCGGCTCCACCGAGCCCCGTGGACGACTCATCATCGAACTATTCAGCGACGGAAGTCACGGAAATCGCTTCACGCTGACCTTGATAGTGGAGACGCTGGCTTCGGGGCTCATCGGCGGAAATTTCAGCCACGACCCTATCGGCGGGACGTTCACGGCTACACGCAGACAGGCGGAATGGTAGTCTCCCAACCCCCTTTCGGATCGAACCAGGGCCGCACGGCGTTCGGCTTCCCGTGCACGCCAGCAAACACCACTAAGACCTTTGCTGGCGTCGTCCCCTTGTTCTTGCTCTTGTGCCAGGTGTTGACCACCTCGCGGTACATCATCAAGTATGCGACATGCCCCTCACCCGCGATGTCGTCGGTGAAGGTCTTGTGACGGCGGCTCGAGTCAGCTTTGGCAGATCCTGGCCCTCACTATAAGGCTTCGTCCCAGCTCTTGATGGCGAATCGGGAGGTCACAACGTTCTCTATGTTTCTCAGCCAGGTGAGCGGAAACCGGATGTCCCAGGGCTTACGTCGTCAATCAGCCAGGAAGCGCCGGTCGCCATCGGCCGGGACATGGGTAGAAGTCACCCGCATTTGCGATAGTCCAATCCTCCGCCGGCGCAAGGCAAGCACTACGGTCATCGGCCACGATTAGGTAGACGGGCAGCTCTACGGTGTCGTCCACGCGGAAATACCGCGACCGCTGCCAGGCCAGGGTGTTGGTGACCTTCTCCAGGTGATCGACCCGCTTCGCGTTTGGAAGGCTGGGCGTGGGGGACGTTTTCCACTCCGGAAGGGGGTTGCCGCCGCACGCCAGCAGAACCCCGAGCCCGACGGCAAGGACGCGCACGCTTGGGGCTGGTAGACCCACACCACGATCGCTTGAGCGAACATCTCGAACCTTCACCGCTACGGCTTCCTTTAAGAACGCGCCGCCAGGGCTTTCTAGCGCACGTTAGGCTGCTGACGCACCTGCGGCGGATCACACCCCGAACTGGCGGAGATGATGATCAAGATGCTTGTGCAGCATCACGCCCCAGCTTCGCCCGGAAATTCGACCAAAGACGCGGCTCGGTGGCCACCGGGCCGCGGGTCCCCGATCAGCACAGCGGTCGATCAAGGCGCGTAAGCGACTGACGTCTGCTTGCCAAGTCGTTGGGCGCGTGGCGAGAAACTCGGGCGGGCTCCGTCCCTTCCCTTTCGGCCAAGGGATGACGTGGATCGCCAGCCAGTTGAGTGGCGCATGGCTCAGTGGGCCGGAGGGCGGCGCAGTCTCCAGCTCGTCGAGACCGTGCCGCAGATCGCAGCTCACATGGCAGACCATCTCTGGCGCCGTGAAGCGCCCCCAGAGCGGCTTGCGATCCGGTGCCAAGCGGCCGATTCGGTCGAGGATGGCGTCTCGGGTCCTGAGGTCGAAGAGTGAAGGCATCTATCTGCCAGTTCTGACCCCCGCTTAACGGATCGAGCTTGGCATCCAGGGTCGCGAAGAACTCTTCATAGCCGTGAGGTTCGGCACCGTCGCCAGACCTGTGCGACCCACGGTCACGGGAGTTGGCGCGGGGCGAAGAATAGCAGACTAATAATGGTGGCGACGACGCTGACGGCCAGTACAGTGAGTGCAAGTCGAAGTCGAGGCAACAGCTGACGGCCTGGCTCGGCGTAGTTCTCGGCTTTTAGTATGTACGACCAACGGCGGAGGAACAGTGTCCGAGGCGCCTGTGGAGCCGTGGGCTGTTGGAAGCGGTTCAGCGAACTCAGCAACCAGAGAATGGACGCTACTGAGAGGCCCGCAATGAGTGCAAAGACGATGGCTGCGGTCATGGATTGTCCTCGCCGCGTCCGACATAAGAGGAAGAAGGGCAGCCCGCCCGAAACGGACAACGACTGCACGCCGGAGCGTTGCGCCGACAAAGCTCTTGACCGTGCAGCCGCAACAGACCGTACGCCGAGATCAGCCAATTGTGGTCGGTTGGGAGCGCCGGAGCAAGCACCTCCTGAGCGCGACGATAGGTGGTCCGGTAGTCTTTCGCATCGGGCGTAAGACCGAGCCGCCGCAGCACGCGCAACCCGTTCGAATCGAGCGGCAGAAGGCGCGCGCTCTTGGTAAACACGAGGATCTTGTCGGCGCCGGGCTCCCCGATCATGGGAAATTGGGCCAGGGCGCGACGGGCCTGGGGGGCGGGGAGGCGAAGCGCTGCTCGAAGATTGCCATTCCATCGACCGAGCACGAGCTCAGCAGACTCCCGTAGGCGGGCGGCTCGAGCTCGGAACGCGATGGGGCCACCGAGGCGGGTGATGGTCTCCAGCTTGGACGCTGGAGCGGCCACGATGTCTGCTGGCTTCAGGCCAACATCCCTGCGAAGAGCGGAAAACGCTCGACGGCGCTGGAGGTCCGTCACGAGGTACCCTACCTGCTCCCAGAGGATCAAATGGAAAGGATCCCGGCTGATCAGAGGCGAGGGTTCCCCGTAGTGGCGCCGTAACATTGTCACAACGGACCGCAGCGGCATCACTTTGAGTCGCAAAGAAATCAGTATGTGGCGCCTAACCGATCGCGCGCAAGGCTGCTGGACGAAGTCCCTTCACTGTCGCCGCCGGCTGATGAACCACCGCGCGTAGAATTCTGGCCAAGGCTCCCGGCTGTCGGCCGCTCGATAGTCACTGTCCGCTTGACGCAGGTCGGCGGCTAGAGCCGACTGATCCACTTGGCCCCCCAGCTCCTGCTGTATGCGCGGCGCGAGGTATCGGGCATACCAGCTCGACCAGTCCGGGTCTTCACCATTCGTGGTGGCAAAAGCCTCCTCGTGGGCCGCGCCAGCCGCCCGAAACAGCGCCGCAAGCTGCTTCGCAGGATTCTGCACCATAAGTACTGCTGCCTAACGGATCGCGTTGAAGCGGCGGGCGCCCGCCGGCTTCAAGCGCATGTTAGTCCGCGCGGCGGCTTCGGAACGCCCGTACACGGACCGATCACCAAATCAGGACGGTACCGCAGATAATCACGCCGAGCGCTGCTAGAAGAAGGACGAGAAGGCGCACCGATCTCCGCGACCAACGCCGATCGCTGATCGATGGCGGAGTGGTGCGCTGCAGACCACGCAACACCTCGAGCGCGCGGTTGTATTCGTCATCGTCAAGCACGGCGACGGTCACGGCGTTGAAGGGCAAGGCTCCAGCATGCTGATTGCTGACCTGCGAGGCGATTCCCTCCGTCTCGAGAGCGAGACGGAAGCTCTCCACGAGGGAGAGATCAGTTGAAGTGAGAGCGGTTCTCAAAGCTTCAAGTGCACGTTAGGCGGCGCCGAGACGGGATGTCGCATCGTGGAGAATGGCCGTCATGCGTTCGAGAAAGAGAGGTGTGACCTCGAAGTCGACCCAGCGCAGGGTGCTCTTCCCTTCCCACTTGAACACCAGGTAGTACTTCCCGTTTCGCATTTGGCGCAAGCTGGCAGACACTGGCACGTCCTGAGCGTCGGCGGAGAGTGGGCCATACTCAGCCTTCAGTTCGCCGGCGAACTTATTCTCGAACCAGTTGAGCAAACCCACGGACCACCTCCCAGTTCGGCGCGGCCTAACGGATCGCGCGTAAGCTGCGGGCGACCCGCCCGTCGGCGCAAGACTGTTGGACGACGGTCCGTGCCCGCCAGGGCACAACCACTCCGCTTCCCTAAGACGGGAAGTGCTCGGCAAGCTTCAAGCGCATGTTCGGCCGCCCATTTACGAACCCAGGATTGCGTGTACAGCGCGCATGACGCCATAGGCCAGCGGAGCGCCCACTCCGATCTTGGGGAGCAGGCCCAGCCACGGCTGCTTATGGACGAAATGCGAGTGGGCGGCCCCCGTGCAGGTGGTGGCCACGGCAAGCGCCGCGTTGCCGGCGACGCCTGCGGCGACCCACCGCCCCAGCAGCACAGTGGTCGCGAGGCCACTGAGGCTGCCCAGTATGACCGCGAGCACGAAGACACCGAGCTCCTGGAACAGCGGAGGAGGCCTGTGCGGCGTCATGGAGTCCATGGGCGGCGCACTTACTGAGCGAGGGCCAACGGATCAATCCCCCGAGCCAGGTCGAACGAGCTACCCACCGCTCCGACTACCGCAGACCGACGGCTGAGCCCGGCGAGTTGTCGAATTCGAAAGACCGCTTCGATGCCCGTGCAGTGCGCACCAAGCAAGTACACCAAGCCCGCGGCGCGAAGACGCTCCGCCGTCCAGGCGAGGGTCTCGTCCGTCGCAGCGAACAGGTGCAAGCCACCCACTACGGCATACGCCGGGCTCGGGGTTACGACTTCTCGAGCGTACTCGACGATGTTCACGATACCGGCGTGACCGCACCCGGTGACCACGACGAGGCCATGCTTTGTGTTGATGATCAGCGCCATGTCCTCGGGGACCGAGTCCGACACCAAACCGTTGTCGGTCAGGATGCGGATCCCAGGGCTCCAGTTCCGCTCGGGGTTGCGGCGGGGGATGGGCCCGGTGAGCCACACGCCGGGCATCAATTCAGTCGGCTTGGCGTGCTCGACGATTACCGCGCCGGTAGCTTCAATGCCAGCCTTCATCGCGATAAACGGATTTGCCTCCTGATCGCGACCGGTTTGCATGCGCTCGACCCGCTGGACGGCGGCGGGGTCCCCGCGGCGGCTCAAGAAGATCCCGGGCGCAACATGAACGCGCGACAGCGCGGCCTTATTTCGCTTGGTGAGCGCGCGTCTGAGCGTGAGGAGCCCACCCGTGTGGTCACCGTGGTGATGGCTCAGGACGACGTCGGTCACGGTCGAGAGATCGAAGCCCAGTTCGGCTGCGTTCTCAAGCACGGTTTCGGGACGGTTGCCGGTGTCGAACAGGATGCGGCGCCCATCGGCGTCGACCAGAGCAGCGAACCCCCATTCGCCGATCCCTTCGTCGGCGAGCATAGTCGACAGTATCGTGACGTGAAGTGTTTGGACCTCGTGCGCGGTCGTTTGGGCCGTCGTCGAAGCCTGGCTCGGTGCTTGGGAAGTCACGACATTGACAGCCAGCACCGATACGATGCAGGCGCGAAACACCGAAACGCCAAGCCTCATTGTTCCTCCCATGCCCCTGGGCGTAGGCACCGCGTCGCCTAACGGATCGCGGTTAAGCTGCGGGCGACTCGCCCACCGGCGCAAGGGTGCGGGACGAACGTCCGCGCCCGCCAGGGCTCAAACACTCCGCTCCCCTTACAGCGATCAACCGCTCGCCAGCTTCAACAGCTTGTTAGGCGGCCTCAGGTGCACCATCGAAAAAGTCAACAACGCCCGTCCGCAAACAGTACTCTGCGCCGATGACTAACAGCCCGTCGCGCCCGATAAGGCGCTCGAGGATGGTCGACCCGTGGCGCAGATGGTCCGCCGCGGCCCGAATGTTCGCGCGTCCCGCGTGTGCGACGAGTGCCTCCGGGTGCTCGCGGAGCGGGGTGACCAGCAGGGGCTCCACGGCGGGCCGGATCCGGTCGACGATGGCCCGCAGACCCGGCGACTGTTGCGGCGCAGGTTGGCGAAGCTCCTCTAGAGTGGCTGTGATGGCGCCGCATTCCGTGTGCCCCAGTACGACGACAAGCCTTGTGCCAAACCGCGAGGCCGCAAATTCTACGCTCCCGACCTGTGACGGCGCCACCACGTTCCCGGCTACCCTGATGACGAACAAGTCCCCGAAGCCCTGCCCGAAGACGAGCTCGGCAGGGACGCGGGAGTCCGAGCACCCGAGGACAATGGCGAAGGGCTCCTGGCTCAGGGCAAGCGCGAGGCGACGAGCGTGGGGGAGGGTGAGCGCCGGGTCTCCGATGCTCGCGACAAACCGCCGGTTGCCCTCTCGTAATCGCCCGAGCGCTTCATGGCCTGAGATCATTGCTGGTGAGGCCCCCTAACGTCCCAGCTAAGCTGCGAAGAGCGAATGCGAAGCATTCGCAATCCTCAAATCGTTCGTCAGTTTTCAGCGTTCGCTAGGCCGGTGGCGTGAGAGCACCGGCGGCCCGAACCTGACGCTGCTAATGCGCCCATGCGGCCCCACCGCCCAGCAGACATGGAGCAAGGTGCAGTCGACGGCCCAATAGGCCGAGCCGCTGAGGTTGGTCCAAGAGCGGCCGTCGTCCCCCGTCCAGTCCAATCCTTGCGGCCCCGCCGCCACGACGTAGCCCGGCATGGCGGGTACCACCGCGGCGCCATAGACTGCGCCGCTGAACGTCGGACGGTTCACAAGCGTCCACGTGTCGCCGCCATCGCTGGTTACCGCCGCCACGCTGTCGCTTCGGTCGTCGGCCTTGAGGAGGCGGCCACCCAGCGCCATGCCGTGTTGCTCGTCGCGGAACGCCAGTGTGGCGACGCCGGTGGCCTCGCCGGCCACGATGGGCGTCGTCGCCACGGCCCAGTGATCGCCGCGATCGTCGGTGCGATAGACTCGGGGCTTAGGCTCCGTTCCGAACCATGCCCGCGCGCGGCCCCGTACCGTCAGGCAGGTGCCGCTGGCCGCGGGCGACCCTTCTCCGGGCAAGGCCGGCGGCATCCCGTCTTCGGCGACCGCGCTCCAGTGCTCCCCGTCGTCGGTGCGGATCACGATCATCTTGCCACGCACGGCGTCGCTCACCGCGATCCCGTGCGTCGCGTCCCAGAAGTCGAAGCAGTCGTAGAAGGCAGCCGAGTCGCGGTTCATGAACTGCAATTGCCAACTCCGCCCGGCGTCGGTGGTCTTGTAGATGCGCGACCGCTCGCCGGGGCCGGCCGCCAACAGGTACGCCGTGGTGGCGCTCATCGCCTCTACGTCACGGAACTCGAGCGCGGAATCCGGGCCCGTCATCGCGCCCGGCTCCCAGGTGCGGCCGCCGTCAACGGTCCGGACCCAGGTCGCCTGGTGCCCCGAGACCCACACCACGCTGTCGTCGACCGCGCTCACCGCCTGCAGCAGCGTCGTCGTGTGGCTCTGCTGCTCCGTGATGGTGCCGCCGACCACGACGGCACGGTCACCAGTCTGCGGCCGGCTCCGGAGGGCGCAGCCCGTGAGTAGCACCAGCAGCGCGAACGAAGGGCGTCTCATCAGGGCGGCTCAAGCCCGAGGGCTACCTTCTCGGCTCATACCGCATCGCCACCGCCCCCGAGCCGAACTCCAGCCGGCTCACGAGCTTCAAGTCGATACGCTTCGATAGCCCCGCGAACAACGTCGGCCCGTGGCCCGCTAGCCTGGGCTGCACCACGAACTCGTACTCATCGATCAATCCCAGCTCCGCCAACGCCAGCGGGAGCCTCACGCCTCCCACGAACAGTCCCTTACCCGACTCCCGCTTGAGCTGCTGAACGGCCTTCCCCAGATCCCCGCGCACGAGCTCCGCGTTCCAATCGACCCGGTCCAGGGTGCTCGACACGACGTACTTCTTTG
>JACXTT010011091.1_pt1 | contig 12086 bp, 7 predicted proteins | sample 9270951 | NCBI WGS metagenome assembly JACXTT01 (sample SAMN15532306, study PRJNA645909) | rock metagenome | isolation source: weathered quartz diorite | place: Puerto Rico | collected 2017-06-21 | reverse complement strand
TGAGGCCCAGGTGGCCGCGCAGGCAGTCGGCGACCCGCGCGGACAGCGCCGCGATCTCGGGCCGCGCCCCCTCGAAGCCGCCCCACTCGCGGACCAGACGCTCCGCCGGCTCCACCTGGACGGACAGCGTCGGGAACGCCGGGCGCCGGTCCACCAGGAGCTGGTAGTGTGGGGCCAGGTCCTCCACGGTCAGCAGCGCCGCCTCCAGCTGGGACGGGTAGACGTTGACGCCCTTGATGATCAGCATGTCGTCGGTGCGCCCCTTGATTCGGGCCATGCGCACGGTGGTGCGTCCGCAGCGGCAGGGCTCCGGGTCGAGGCACGTGACGTCACCGGTCCGGTAGCGGATCACCGGCAGCGCTTCCTTGGTGAGCGAGGTCAGCACGAGCTCGCCTTCGCGACCGGTCGGCAGCGGCGCGCCGCTCGCGGGGTCGACGATCTCCGGCAGGAAGTGATCCTCGTTCAGGTGGAGGCCGTCGCGCGCCTCCACGCACTCGGTGGCCACCCCGGGACCGATGACCTCGCTGAGCCCGTAGAAGTCCACCGCCGGACAGCCCCAGAGCGCCTCGAGCTGGCCGCGCATCGCCTCGGTCCACGGCTCCGCGCCGAAGAGCCCGTAGGCGAGGCCGATCGCGCGAGGATCCCCGCCCTGCTCGCGCAGCGTCTCGCCGATGTGGAGCGCGAACGACGGCGTGCAGGCCAGCCCCTTGGGACGGAAATCTTGAAGCAGCAGAATTTGACGAAGCGTGTTGCCCGAGGACACCGGCACCACGGTCAGGCCCATGTGCTCGGCGCCGTCGTGGAAGCCGAGCCCGCCGGTGAAGACCCCGTAGCCGTACGCGATCTGGACGAGCTGGCCGGGCTCGGCCCCGGCGGCGGCCAGCGCCCGCGCCATGACTTCCCGCCAGACGCGGAGGTCGTTCCGCGTGTAGCCGACCACCGTCGGCTTGCCCTTGGTGCCGGAGGAGGCGTGGATGCGCACCACCTCCTCGCGGGGGACCGCGAAGAGCCCGAACGGGTAGTGCTGGCGCAGGTGCTCCTTCAGGGTGAACGGCAGCTCGGCGAGCCGGTCCAGGTCCAGAGCGGCGTCACGCCCGACGCCGGCGGCGGCCATCGCGTCGCGATAGAACGGCACGCGCGCGCGGGCCCAGGCCACGCTGGCGCGGAGGCGCTCGGTCTGTAGATCCCGCAGGGCCGCGCGGGGGGCCGTCTCGACGTCGCGATTCCAGATCATGGTCTCAGCCTACCGCCACCCGTCGCACCAGCCAGCTCTGCCGCTCGAGAAAACGCGCCATGGTCTCGAGGATGCGCGGATCGGCGCCCACGTCGAGGCTGATGCGATCCGGCAGGATGTAGCGCACCTCCGGATAGGACACGAGCACCCGCAGCAGCGTTCGCACGCGCGGGTCCCAGGCCAGCAGTCCCTGGTGGCCGGGATCGGCGGTGTGGGGATCCCACTCGGCCTGCAATCCCACCCGCAGCGTGCGGCCGGACGCGGAGGTGGTCATCGGATCCGGCGCTCGAGCAGCGCGGAGTAGTGCCCCACCATGGTCTCGATCTGCTGGCGCGCCGAGAAGCGTTCGCTGGCGAGCCGCCGCGCGGCCTGCCCCATCGCCGCGCGGCGCTCCGCATCCAGGAGCAGGACGATCGCCGCGTCCGCCATCTCCCCGGTCTCGCCCTTGGTGAGCAGGCCGGTCTCGCCGTCGGTCACCACCTCGTCGACGCCGGAGCCTCGCACCGCCACCGCGGGCAGCGCGCACGCATGGGCCTCGGCCAGCACCAGCCCCTGGGTCTCCGTCTCCGACGCGAACAGGAACAGGTCGGCGGCCCGGTAGTAGTCGGGCAGCACGTCCCGCGCGAGCCCGCCGTGGAAGACCACGCGGTGTCGGGCCGAGCCGGCCGCCGCGCGCCGCTCGAGCGCATGGCCGTGGCTGCCCTTACCCACCAGGTGCAGCGTGGCGGTGGAGACGGCGGCCGCGATGGACTCGAACGCGTCGAGGACGCGCTCCAGGCTCTTCTCGCGATCGAGGCGGCCCGTGTAGAGACAGATCAGTCCCTCGACGGGCAGCCCGAGCCGCCGGCGGGCCCGGTCGCGGCCGCCCGGGCTGAACAGCTCGAGGTCGACCCCGGTGGGCACCACCCGCACCGGCGCGCGCACGCCCCGGCGCCGCAGCGTGTCCGCGACGTGCTCGGACGGCGCCACGATCAGATCGGCCGAGTCGGCGAAGCGGCAGGACAGGCGCACCGCGAGGCTCCGCACCAGCCGCGGGGGCAGCGGCACGTAGTGCGCGTACTTCTCGTAGCGGGTGTGATAGGTGAACACGAGCGGGCGCCGCTCCCGCCGGGCCAGCCGGCGGCCGGTCACCCCGAGCAGGAACGGGTGGTGGACGTGGACGACGTCCAGCTCGAGCGAGCGCGCGAGCCGGCCGAGGCGCGGGGAGACGGGCAGGGCCAGCGAGAAGCCCGGGTAGGTCGGCGCCGGGACCGACGGGTAGCGGAAGACGAACGGCGGATCGGGATGCGGATGCTGCGCGGCGGGAGCGAAGACCCAGGCGCGGTGGCCGAGCGCCTCAAGCCCCAGCCGCAGGGTCTCGACGGCGGTCGTGACCCCGCCGCGGAACGGCAGGTAGTTGTTGGTGAACAGGCCGACGCGCATCCACTATTCGTCCGCGCTCTTCGGGTCCTTGCCGGGCTCGATCCGATCGAAGTCGCCCGGCTTGAGCGACTCGAGCCACTCCTTGATCTTGGCCTGGTCGTCGCCCTTGCCGGTGCCGATCTCGGTCTCCTTGGCGACCTCCACGTTCCGGGCCTTGTCCACGACCTCCTCCTCCACGAAGATCGGCGCCCCCACCCGCAGGGCCAGCGCGATCGCGTCGGACGGGCGCGAGTCCACCGTGATGTCGGCGTTGCCCATGCGGAGATGGAGGACCGCGTAGAAGGTGTTGTCGCGAAGGTCGTTGACGACGATCTTCTGGACCCGCGCGTCGAGCGCCTCGAGGATGTTCTTGATCAGGTCGTGGGTCATCGGCCGGGGCGTGGAGATCTTCTCCAGCTCCAGCGCGATGGCGTTGGCCTCGAAGAGGCCCACCCAGATCGGCAGGGAGCGCTTCTCCTCTTCGTCGCGGAGGATGATCATTGGCATGTTGGAGAGCGGATCCAGCGCGAGCCCCTTCACCTTCATCTCCAGGAACATGGGGCGCCTCCTCTAGGCCGGCAGCTCGCCGCGAAGGCTGTGCGGCAAGGCGCGGACGATGCGTACCGGCACCGCGCGGCCCAGCAGGTCGCGGCCTCCGGCATCGAAGTTCACCACACGGTTGCAGCGGGTGCGCCCGGCCACCTCGCCCGCGTTCTTCCGCGAGACGCCGTCCACCAGCACCGGCAGCATCCGGCCCTCGAGCCGGAGGCTGCGGGCCGCCGCGACCCGTCCCGTGACCTCCAGGAGGCGGTGGTTGCGATCGGCCTTCACCTCGTCCGGGACCTGCTCGGCCATCTCCGCCGCGGGGGTGCCCGGGCGGCGGGAGTACCGGAAGGCGAACACGTTGTCGTAGCCCATGCGCTCCACCATCTCCATCGTCTGCGCGAAGTCCTCCTCGGTCTCGCCGGGGAAGCCCACGATGAGGTCGGTGGAGAGCGCGAGGTCCGGCACCGTCTCCTGCAGCTCGGCGATCAGCTCCAGGTAGCGCGCCCGGGTGTAGCCACGGTTCATGCGGGCCAGCACGCGGTCGGACCCGGACTGCAGCGGCAGGTGCAGGTACTCGCACACCTTCGGGACGTCGCGGAGGGCGCGGATCAGCCGGGAGGTGAGGTTGTACGGGTTCGACGTGGTGAAGCGGATGCGCTCGATGCCGTCGATGTCGTTCACGAGCTCGAGCAGTGCCGCCAGGTCCGTGGGCGGACTCAGGTCGCGCCCGTAGGCGTTGACGGTCTGGCCGAGGAGCGTGACCTCGCGGCATCCCGCCTCGGCCAGCCCGCGGATCTCCTCAACGATGACGTCCGGGGAATGACTCCGCTCGCGGCCCCGCGTGGTGGGAACGACGCAGAACGTACAGAACTTCTCGCAGCCCTCCATGACCGTCACGAAGGCCTTGAGTCGAGTCCCGCCGTCCGGCTGCGCGGTGATCTTGACGAGGGCTCCCTCGCCGGTCTCCAGCACCGGGGCCCGACCCTGCCGGGCGCGCGCGACCAGCTCGCCCACGCGGGCGATCGCCGGGGAGCCGAAGACCAAGTCCACGTAGGGCGCGCGCTCCTGGATGCGCCCCTTCTGGAGCTGGGCCATGCAGCCCATCACGCCGATCACGAGGTCGGGGCGCCTACGCTTGAGGGACTTGAGCGCGCCCAGCTGGGAGTAGACCTTGTCCTCCGCCTTCTCGCGGATCGAGCAGGTGTTGAGCAGGATGAGGTCGGCCTCCTCCGGCCGGTCGGTCAGCTCGTAGCGCTCCTGCTTGAGCAAGCCGGCCACCCGCTCGGAGTCGTACTCGTTCATCTGGCAGCCGTACGTGATCAGGTGGAGCTTCGACATCAGACCGACGAGGGACGCGGAGGATTTTTCCGCATAAATAGCCGAGGGTTACGTTAACATCCGCCCCCGGGCATGTCAAACTTGCGGCGGATCAGACGGTCTCCTCGAAGACACCGATGCGGCGGAACTTCTCCTGGCGCTCCTCGATCAGCTCGGCCTCCGACTTGGACTTGAGCTGCCACAGCTGGTCCCGCAGGGCCGCACGCAGGCTCGCGGCCGTCGCCTCCCAGTTGCGGTGGGCGCCGCCCACCGGCTCGGGCACCACCGCGTCGATCACGCCCGCCTTCAGGAGGTCCGGCGCGGTCACGCGCATCAGCTCCGCCGCTTCGGGGGCCTTGGCCCCGTCGCCCCAGAGGATGGCCGCGCAGCCCTCGGGCGAGATCACCGAGTAGATCGAGTACTCGAGCATCAGCACGCGATTGCCGACGCCGATGGCGAGCGCGCCCCCGCTGCCGCCTTCGCCGGTCACCACGCAGATCACCGGCGTGGGCAGCCCGGCCATCTCGCGGAGGTTGCGCGCGATGGCTTCGGCCTGCCCACGCTCCTCGGCACCGAGGCCGGGATAGGCGCCCGGCGTGTCGATGAAGGTGATGATCGGCTTGCCGAACTTGGCCGCGAGCTCCATCAGCCGGAGCGCCTTCCGGTAGCCCTCCGGGTGCGGCATGCCGAAGTTCCGCGCGATGTTCTCGCGGGTGTCGCGCCCCTTCTGGTGGCCGATCACCACCACCGGCTCGCCGTCGAAGGTGGCGAGCCCACCCACGATCGCCTTGTCGTCGCCGAAGACCCGGTCGCCGTGCAGCTCGACCCAGTCTTCCAGCAACAGGTTGACGAGGTCGAGGGTGTGGGGCCGCTTCGGGTGGCGCGCGATCTGGGTGCGTTGCCAGGCGGTCAGGCCTGAGTAGACGCGCTGCTGCTGGCGGGCCAGCCGCTCTTCCAGGCGCGCGATCTCGTCGCGCGCGGCGAGGGCATCCTCCGACGCGCGCAGTTCCGCGATGCGGTTCTCGAGCTCGAGGAGCGGCTTCTCGAATTCAAGCTCGTCCGGCATATTCGACGAGTATACTGCCCGGCCCAAGCAGCCCTTCGACTTTCGTCACGAGCCCCGAAGCGGGATCGACCTTGAGCTCGTGCACCCGCAGCACCACCTCCTGCTCGGGCAGCAGCACGTGGAGGAACAGCGCCGTGCTGCCCTCGTGCTCGCGACAGGCCGCCTTCACCGCGGCGAGGAGGTCCGGCAGGGCCTCCGCCGCCGCGGGCACCCGGATACGGCAGGCATGCGCCGACCCGCCGGTGCCGTGCCCGTTCCCGGCGGAGGCGCCGTTGCCCACCGCCTCCTCCAGCGGCTTGATCTCCTCCGCGAGCACCACCCGCCCCTTGTCGCTGTCGTCGGCGCGCCCGCGCACGATCACCGGCCCCTTGTGCCGGAGCGCGCCGGCGCAGGCCCGGTAGGGCTCGGGAAAGATCGTCAGCGGCACGCTGCCGTCGACCAGCTCGAGGGTCGCGAAGGCCATGCGGTTGCCGCTCTTGGTCGCGCTCTCGCTGAAGGCGCTCACCTGGCCCAGGAGCAGCACGCGCGCCCCCGTCGAGCGGGCGGCCAGCTCAGCGGCCCCCGCGGCCCCGATGCGCCGCGCCACCTCGCGGTACTGCTCGAGCGGGTGGCCGGAGAGGTAGAAACCGAGCACCTCGCGCTCGAAGGCCAGCATCTCCTCCTGCGGCCACTCCGGCACGCGCGCCACCGCGGTGGCCGCCGCCGCGGGCCGGGCCGCGTCGCCGCCTCCGAGGGCGTCGAAGAGCGAGACCTGGCCCTCCTCGCGATCGCGCTGGCGCCGCTGGCCACCCTCCATCGCCTGGTCGAGCGCGGCCAGGAGACCGGCCCGGGTCCCCTGCAGCGAGTCGAAGGCGCCCGCCTTGATCAGGCACTCGACCACTCGACGGTTCACCAGTCGCAAGTCGACGCGGGCGCAGAAGTCCTCGAGCGAGGCGAAGCGACCGTCGGCCTCGCGGGTCTTGACGATCGACTCGATCGCGGTGGCCCCCACGTTCTTGATCGCGGCGAGGCCGAAGTGGATCGCGTCGCCCGAGACCGTGAACTGGGCGCGCGAGACGTTGACGTCCGGGGCCTCGACCCGCAGCCCCATCGCGCGGGTCTCCTCCACGTACTGGACGATCTTGTCGGTCTTCTCCATTTCGGAGGTGAGCAGCGCGGCCATGAACTCGGTCGGGTAGTTGGCCTTGAGATACGCGGTCTGGTACGCGACGACGCCGTAGCAGGCGGCGTGTGAATTGTGCACCGCGATGCCATTGGCGATGAAGCTGGCCGCGCCCGGCACCTCGAAATCGTAGGTCGCTTCCTCACCCTCGAGGGTGAAGCTCCGCGGTCGCGACCAGCCGATCGGCGATTCCGCCAGCGCGTACAGTGGGGGGGAGTCCAAACGCTCGGCGAGATGCCTTAGGGTGTCGCGTCGGATTCCCCTCTTTCGCCCATCTGCAAAGAGCAGTCGGTAGGCGATCCCCAGTGCTCGGCATCCAGCCCGGAGGCTCACATGGGCCTTCGAGATGGCTTCCCGAAGAGGCTCCAGCGCCAGTGCTAGTGGAACGACGTCGACAGTGCCGCGGGCGAAGACCTTGGGAGCATCGCCGTCCATCGCCGCTAGCGCCTCGAGGTCAGCACGCTTCCGTCCAACGAGATGAGGCCCGACGAGCTGGGCAAACCATTCGAATGTCGACCGGCCGCCCAACAGGTTCACGGTGAAGCCGGGCCGACTGGTCCCGCGATGGGCAAATCGCTTCCGGTGGATCGTCGATGAGAATCCGAGCTTCAACAGCAGTCGGCGTACATCGTCGGCCAACCCCTCTGACGAAGTGGCATAGAAGACCGACCGCGGGCCTCGGTGGATGCCTCCATCGCCCTGAAAGAGCTTGGCGACCAGGATCGCGAGGGAGCGCAGATCCCAGGAGTCGACGAGGGGCGGTACCCTCTTATCGAGCGCCCCTTTCCCCTTCAGGCCGCACTCATCGAAGAGGAACCGCAGCGCTTCCGCTCTCTCGCGTCGGACCCGCCTAACCGGTCGGACCGACGAGGCCTTCGGGGCCGCGCGATGTTCGATCCGAGGCATGGTGTTCTCGAACAGGGCGAGGCACCTCGCCATGTCGTCGAGTTCGTTCGCCGAGGTCGAATACAGATAGAAAAGGTCGTCGTAGTTGAGGCAGCCCTCGGATAGCGCATAGCCCAGCAGGGCCGGTCGGTGGTCCGGGACCGGTTGCGAACCGCACGGCAACTCCCGGGCAACCGCTATAAAGTCGTCCTCGCTGAGTTCCTTGGCATTGACCCAGCCGCGCTGGGTAAAGATCGGATGATCGGGGGTGCATCGCGCCGTCATGCCGTTCGCGAGCCGTAGCCGGCCTACTGTACGGACCCCGCTCGGCCGCACTGCGCGGGCCCGATGTGGACCGTCCTTGGTGAGAACCAAGTCTCCGGCTCGCACCTCGGTGATTGGTTTTTGGCTCCCGTCGGCCATCTCGATGCGGGTGTCGGCGGCCAGGCACTTGTTGAATCCGTATCCCGCGAACTTCTCGATGAGGTCCCAGATGCGCTCGGCCTTGCGCGTCTCGATCTTGTTGGCCTTGCAGCCCGCGACGAACTTCTCGCGCTGGGTGGCCATCAGCTCGCGGTCCTTCTTGCCCATGGCCTTGCGCAGGGTGTCCGCCTCGCCGAGGGAGAGGCCGGCCAGCTCGGCGGCCAGCCGCATCACCTGCTCCTGGTAGACCATGATCCCGTAGGTCTCCTGGAGATGCCGCTCCATCAGCGGGTGCTCGTAGGCGATCGGCGCGCGGCCGTGCTTGCGGTTGACGAACTCCTCGATGAGGTCCATCGGACCCGGCCGGTAGAGGGCCACCATCGCGATGATGTCCTCGATGCGCTGGGGCTTGAGCCGCTTGAGCGCGTCCCGCATGCCCGCCGACTCCAGCTGGAACACCCCGAACGTGCGCGCCTCGGTCAGGAGCTGGTAGGTCTTGTCGTCGTCGAGGCGCAGCCCGTCGCCGTCGAGGGCGACGCCGCGCGACTCCTTGATCAGCCGCAGGGCGTCGGTGATCACGGTGAGGGTCTTGAGCCCGAGGAAGTCCATCTTGAGGAGACCGAGCTTCTCGATCGGCCCCATGGCGTAGCCGGTGATCAGCTCCGGCCGCTTGGGGTCCTTGTAGAGCGGCACCCGCTCCATCAGCGGCTCGTCCGAGATGACCACCGCGGAGGCGTGCACCGAGGCGTGCCGCGTGCAGCCCTCGAGGGCCCGCGCCACGCTCCACATCTCCCCCACGCGTTGATCCCGCTTGACCTGCTCGGCGAGCGGGGGCGCCTTCTCGAGCGCCTCGTCCAGCGTGATGTTGAGCGGGAAGCCCGGCACCAGCTTGGCGATGCGGTCCGCCTCGCCGTAGGAGAAGCCGAGCACGCGGGCCACGTCGCGGATCACCGCCTTCGCGCCCATGGTCCCGAACGTGATGATGTGGGCCACCCGGTCGGCCCCGTAGCGCTCCACCACGTACCGGATGACCTCGTCGCGCCGATCGTCCGCGAAGTCGATGTCCATGTCCGGCATCGAGATCCGCTCGGGGTTGAGGAACCGCTCGAAGATGAGCCCGTAGCGGATCGGATCCACGTTGGTGATGCCGAGGCAGTAGGCGACGAGCGAGCCCGCCGAGGAGCCGCGCCCGGGCCCCACCGCGATGCCCTGTCGCCGCGCGTAGCTGATGAAGTCCCAGACCACCAGGAAATAGCCGGAGAAGCCCATCTTGGAGACCACACCCAGCTCGTAGCGCAGCCGCTCGACCACCGCGTCGGCCGGAGAGGCGCCGTAGCGCCACTTGAGCCCCTCGAAGGCGCGCTCCTCGAGATAGGAGTCGAGCGTGAAGCCGTCCGGCACCTGGTAATTCGGCAGGTGGAACTGGCCGAATTGCAGATCGACGTTGCAGCGCTCGGCCACCGCGAGCGTGTTGCGGTAGGCCTCGGGCAGGTCCTTGAAGACCGCGCGCATCTCGTCGGCCGACTTCAGGTAGAACTCGTTGCTCGAGAACTTCCATCGGTCGGGGTCGCTCATGGTGGTGCCGGTCTGGATGCAGAGCAGCGCCTCGTGCGCGCGCGCGTGGTCGGCCTCGAGGTAGTGCGAGTCGTTGGTCCCGCAGAGGGGCGCGCCGATGGCCCGCGCGATCCGGACGGTGCCCTCGGTCACGCCGACCTGCTGCTCGAGACCGTGCGATTGCACCTCCATGAAGTAATAGTCCTTGCCGAACACCTCCTGGTACCAGCCGGCGGTTTCGCGGGCCTTCGCCTCGTCGCCCGCGGAGAGGAGTCGGCTCACCTCGGAGTTGAGGCAGCCCGAGAGCACGAGCAGCCCGTCGGCGTGCTGGGCCAGCAGCTCGCGGTCCACCCGGGGCTTGTAGTAGTAGCCCTCGAGGTAGGCCTTGGAGACGAGCTTCATGAGATTGGCGTAGCCGGCGCGGGTGCGCGCCAGGACCGTGCAGTGGCTCGCGCCCTCGTAGCCGCCGTCCTGGCTCGAGCGCTCGAACCGGCTGCCCGGGGCCACGTACAGCTCGGAGCCCATGATCGGCTTCACGCCGGCCTTCTCGCAGGCGGTGTAGAAGTCCACCGCCCCGAAGAGGTTGCCGTGATCGGTCAGGGCCATCGCCGGGAAGCGCAGCTCCTTGGCCTTCTCCACCAGCTTCTCGAGACGGGCCGCGCCGTCCAGCAGGCTGTACTCGGAATGCACGTGCAGATGCACAAAGTCCGAATGCTTCACGGGGCGCCTCCAGCGGAGCGGGCTACTCCCACTCGATCGTGCTCGGGGGCTTTGAGGAGATGTCGAAGACGACCCGGTTGACGCCCTTGACCTCGTTGATGATGCGGTTGGAGATCTTGCCCAGCAGGTCGTACGGCAGCCGGGCCCAGTCCGCGGTCATGGCGTCCTGGCTCATGACTGCGCGCAGCGCGATCACCTGGGCGTAGGTCCGGAAGTCGCCCATCACGCCCACCGTGCGCACCGGCAGGAGCACCGCGAAGGCCTGCCACAGCTCGCGCTCGAGCCCAGCCCGGCGGACCTCGTCCTGCACGATGGCGTCGGCCTCGCGCAGCAGCGCCAGCCGGTCCTCGGTCACCTCGCCCAGCACCCGGATCGCGAGCCCCGGCCCGGGGAAGGGCTGGCGCCAGATGATCTCGGCCGGGAGCCCGAGGAGCGCGCCCAGCTCGCGCACCTCGTCCTTGAACAGCTCGCGCAGCGGCTCGATCAGCTTGAAGCGCATGTTGGGCGGCAGGCCGCCCACGTTGTGATGGGTCTTGATGGTGGCCGACGGCCCCTTGAAGGATACCGACTCGATCACGTCCGGATACAGGGTGCCCTGGGCCAGCCACGGGATGTGGCCGAGCTTCCTGGCCTCGTCGTCGAAGACGGCGATGAACTCCGCCCCGATGGCCTTCCGCTTGATCTCGGGGTCGGTCACGCCTTCGAGCTTGTCGAGAAACCGGCGGGTTGCATCGACATGGATCAGGTTCATCTTGAAGGCATCCCGGAACGTCCGCACCACGCCCTCGGCCTCCCCTTTCCGCAGGAGCCCGTTGTCCACGAAGAGGCACGTGAGCTGCGCGCCCACCGCCTTGTGGATCAGGGCGGCCACGACGGAGGAGTCGACCCCGCCCGAGAGGGCGCAGAGCACCGGGTCGTGGCCCACCTGCCGACGGATGGACTCGACCGCCGATTCGACGAACGAGGGCATGGACCAGTCCGCGGCCGCTCCGCAGGCGGTCAGGAAATTCTTCAGCACGGTCTTGCCCTGCGGGGTGTGGGCCACCTCGGGATGGAACTGGACCGCGAAGAGCCGCCGCGCCGGATCGGCCATGGCCGCGACGGGGCAGTTCTCGGTCGTGGCCAGGCTCGTGAAGCCGGGGGGCGGCTCGAGCACGGTGTCGCCGTGGCTCATCCACACGGAGACTAGGCCGTCCGACTCCGGGGTCACCCCGCTCAGCAGCCCCCCGGCACCCAGCAGTCGCAGGCGCGCGGCGCCGTACTCGCGTCGCTCGGCCGGCACCACGTGGCCACCCATGAGATAGCCCATGGCCTGCATGCCGTAGCAGATGCCGAGCAGCGGGACGCCGGCCTCGAGCAGGCCCTTGTCGGGCAGCGGGGCCTCGTCCTCGTACACGCTCGACGGGCCGCCGGAAAGCACGATGCCCGCGTAGCCGCCGGCCAGCACCCGGTCCACCGGCGCAGTGCACGGGAGGATCTCGGAATACACGCCCAGCTCACGGATGCGACGGGCGATGAGCTGGGTGTACTGGCCTCCGAAATCCAGGATGGCGATTTTATGGGCGGTCATCGGCGAATGACTCCGCGGGGCGGTTGGGCCTCTTCGCCCCTTCGGGGCTCATCGGGGCGCCCGCATGACCGATCGCACCCACCGTCGGCGGTCTAGCGTGGGGTGCCGAGCTTCTGGGCGCGCTGGAAGACCTTGCCCTCGGTCTTGATCGAGGGCGCGATGATCAGCTCGGTCTGCTGCAGCTCGCGGATGTTCATGGCGCCCACCG
>JACXTT010011090.1_pt1 | contig 12086 bp, 9 predicted proteins | sample 9270951 | NCBI WGS metagenome assembly JACXTT01 (sample SAMN15532306, study PRJNA645909) | rock metagenome | isolation source: weathered quartz diorite | place: Puerto Rico | collected 2017-06-21 | reverse complement strand
ATCTTCGGCGCGATCACGCTGCTGTGCCTGCTGACGTTCCGCTCGTGGCGCGCGGTGCTGTGCATCATCGTGCCGCTGACGCTGGTGTCGGTGCTGTGCAATGCGCTGATGGCGCGGCTTGGCATCGGGCTGAAGGTGTCGACGCTGCCGGTCATCACGCTGGGCGTGGGCGTTGGCGTGGACTACGGCATCTACCTGTATGAGCGCATCCAGCACCAGATCCGCGAGGAAGGGCAGGCCTTGCCGCAGGCCTTTGCCGAGGCCATGCGCCAGCGCGGTTCGGCGGCGCTTTTCACGGCGCTGACGATGTGCATCGGCGTGGGCACCTGGGCCTTTGCCGCGCTCAAGTTTCAGGCCGACATGGGGATCCTGCTGGCCTTCATGTTCCTGGTGAACCTGTTCGGTGCGGTATCGTTGCTGCCGGCGCTGGCTGCGTGGCTGGGAGTGGAGGAAGAAGAGCGCGCGCGCGTGGCCGCCGGTGGTGCCGGTGGCGCCGCGCGCGGCGAGACGGTGCCGCCGGCGCACGCCCTGAAATCCGACGTGGTATAGGGCCGATGGCCCGGAGAGACAGCATGCACGATAACCAGGCTTGCGCGGCGGCGGCATTCACGCCGGTCCGCATCGGCCCGCTCACGCTGCGCAACCGCTTGATCAAGGCCGGCGCCAACGAGGGCATGACGCCGCATGGCCTGCCGACCCAGGCGCTGGTCAGGCACCACCGCGAGCTTGCCGCGGGCGGCGTGGGCATGACCACGGTGGCGTATGCGGCGGTGGCCGACGACGGCCTGACCTTTTCGCACCAGCTCAGCATGCGCCCGGAGCAGGTTGCGCACCTGCGCGTGCTGACCGATGCCGTGCATCGCGAAGGCGCGGCGGCCTGCCTGCAGCTCACCCATGCGGGCTCGTTCACCACCATGCGCCACGGCGGCAGCCGCGCGCCGGGCAGTGCTTCGTCCGGACTCAATGCCTTTGGCATGCTGCATGGCGTGTATTTCCAGCGTGCCATGCGCGAGGCGGACATGGCACGCGTTGCCGGCCAGTTTGCCGCGGCGGCGCGGCTGGCGCGCGAAGCCGGCTTCGATGCGGTGGAAATCCACATGGGGCACGGCTACCTGCTCAACCAGTTCCTGTCGCCGCTGAGCAACCGGCGGCGCGATGCGTTCGGCGGCAGCGTGGAGAACCGCACCCGCTTTCCGGTCGCGGTGCTGCGCCAGGTGAAGGACGCGGTCGGCGCCGAGCTGGCGGTCTGCTGCAAGCTGAGCGTCAGCGACGGCGTGCCGGGCGGCAACGAGCCCGCGGATTCTGCCGTGACCGCGCGCCTGCTGGAGGAGGAAGGCGCCGACCTGCTGACGCTTAGCGGCGGGCGCAACGTGGAGAGCCCGTGGGCGCTGTTCGGCAGCCCCATGCCCACGGCGCAGATGAAGGCCGCCGCGCCGACCGCGGTGGCGCGCTTCGGCATCACCATGCTGGAAAAGCGTACGCCGCGCGCGCTGGCCTTTCGCGAGCTGTACTTCCTGGAGGCGTCGCGCGTGGTGCGGCAGGCGGTGCGCATGCCGCTGGCCTATATCGGCGGCGTCAAGTCGATCGGCAATGTCGCGCAGCTGATGGAAGAGGGCTTCGACTGTGTCGCGCTGGCGCGCGCGCTGATCCACGATCCCGCGCTGGTCGCCAGCTGGCGCAGCGGCGCGGTGGCGCATTCGGCCTGTGACAGCTGCAATGGCTGCGTGGCCCGGATCTACGATCCGGCCGGCGTCAGTTGCGTGCACGGCCCCGGCAATGATCCGGCGCTGACGCGAATTGCCGTGCTGCCGTAGTCCGATGGGACGATGAGCCGCCGGCCAGACGCTCTTATCTTGAAGGTCCCACGGGAATCCAAGGAGACAGACGCCATGACCGCTGACGGCAACCAGACTGGCTACAAGGCCGGCTACAAGATCGAATCACGCCCGCCCGAGGCCCGCTACGCGCGCGGCTGGCATTGCCTCGGCCTGGCCGATGCCTACCGCGACGGCATGCCGCACACGCTGAACATCTTCGGCCGGCGCCTGGCGGCGTTTGCCGACTCGGCCGGCGCGATTCGCGTGATCGACGGCTACTGTCCGCACATGGGGGCTGACCTGAGCACCGGCACCGTGCAGGGCGACAACCTGGTCTGCCCGTTCCACGGCTGGCAGTGGGGTGGCGACGGCGGCTGCAAGTCCATTCCCTACTGCAAGCGGGTGCCGCCCAAGGCCCGCGTCGGCGCCTGGGAGACCTGCGAGCAGAACCGGCTGCTCTTTATCTGGCACGATCCCGAAGGCCGCCCGGCGCCCCCCGAGGTGGCGATTCCGCGCATCAAAGCCTGCTTCTCATCGGAGTGGTCGGACTGGGCCATCGACGAGATGCTGATCCGCACCAATTGCCGCGAGCTGGTCGACAATATCTCTGACATGGCGCATTTCGGCACGGTCCATGGCGCGCCGGTGGACTACTTTGCCAACCTGTTCGAAGACCACAAGGCCACGCAGTTGATGATCGGGCGCAGTGCCCGGCTCTCGGGCGATGCGCAGCTGACGGCGCTGTCCACGTACTTCGGGCCCGCGTACCACATCACCGAGATGAGCGGACAGATGGGCGACCAGCAGATCCACTCGATCCTGCTCAACTGCCACGTGCCGATCGACCTCAACAGCTTCGCGCTGCGCTACGGCGTGCTGGTGAAGAAAATCCCGGGGCTGTCCGAGGAACAGAACCGTGCGATGGCGCAAGCCTATGTGGAACAGGCCAAACAGGCCTTCTACGAGGACGTGGCGATCTGGGACAGCAAGATCCGCATCGACAACCCGCTGCTGTGCGAAGGCGACGGGCCGATCTACCAGATGCGTGACTGGTACCAGCAGTTCTACACCGACGTGGAACAGGTGCGGCCGTCCAGCGTGGCGCGGCGCACGTTCGAACTGAACCCGGGCAACATCGAACCGCCGGCGCTGCGGCATGTGTTCGAGGCCTGATGGCAACCTCCACAGAACTTGCACCATGAAAACCGTAGCCATTACCGGTGCCGCGTCCGGCATGGGCGCGGCCGTGCGCCAGCGCATGCTCGCGGACGGCTGCCGGGTCATCGGCATCGACCTGCGCGATGCCGACATCCTTGCCGACCTGTCCAGCCAGCAGGGCCGCGCTGCCGCAATCGACGCCGTATTGTCGCGGTCGGGCGCCCGCATCGACCAGCTGGTCTGCTGCGCTGGCCTGGGCCCGCATGTCGAACCCGCCACGCTGGTGGCATCGGTCAACTACTTCGGCGTGGTGGCGCTGCTGGATGGTCTGTTCGAGGCGCTGCGCCAGGGCTCGGATCCGTGCGCCGTGGTGGTGTCGTCCAGTTCGGCCACCCTCCAGTCCTGGAACGGCAGCCCGCTGCGTGATGCCTACCTTGCCGGCGACGAGTCCCGCGTGCGCGCGATGGTGGCAGCCGCCGCGGCGGCGCAAGCCACCCGGGACCAGGCTGGCTATATCGCCTATGCCAGTTCCAAGCATGCGGTGGCGGCGGCCGCGCGGCAACGTGCGGCCGCCTGGGGCCAGGCCGGCGTGCGCCTCAACGTGGTCGCGCCGGGCGCGGTGGAAACGCCGTTGCTGCAGGCCGGGCTGAAGGATCCGCGCTATGGCGACGCCATCCGCGATTTCCTGCCGCCGCTGGGGCGGCGCGCGCAGCCTGAGGAAGTGGCCGCGCTGATCGCGTTCCTGTGCGGGCCGCAGGCTGCCTACATCCATGGCAACGTGGTGTTCATCGATGGCGGCCTGGATGCCGCGCAGCGACCGCTGAACTTCTGATCTCCTGGCCAATGGGGCATCCGCCGCGAGCCGCGGCGGATGCCCCATTTTTATTCGATGGCGTTCCGGACTTACGCGACCCCGACATCATCCTGCATCCGGCGCTTGCGTTCGCCGGGATACAGGGCTTCCTTTCTGAGATAGACGCAACGGGCGCAGCCCGGGTTGCAATCGGAGCGGCTGGGCTTTGCCATGTAAAAACCCCCAAAAGTTGTCTCCAACTTCTGGGGGGCAGTTCAGGGCGGGAGCGCGGCCGGGCGCCAAAGGCTGCGCCCGGCCGGGTATCACGATGGGATCAGGTACCCGACCCGCGCGCGGCGTCCGGGGAGAAGAACGCCTCGTTGAATTCCGGGCTGTTGTTCAGCGTTGCCATCGGTCCTTCGTTGGTCAGGCGGTCGGCCATGTAGGCACCCGAAATCAGGTCATGGTAGAACACCGTGGTCGGATAGTAGCGGCGTGCATCATAGGCGTACACCGAGGCCTGGAGATTGGTGCGCCACAACTGGCCGCGGCCATCGTAGTTGTCGGCCGCCAGGGCTAGCCAGCTGTCTTCGTCGAGATACAGCACGCGCTTCGCATACTGGTGCCGGAAACCGGACTTGAGCGTTGCTTCCAGTACCCATACCCGATGCGGTTCATAGCGCATGGCGTCCGGATTGGCATGGCCATTCGTGAGCAGCTCCTTGTACTTGACGGAAGTGCTCAGCAGCTTGTAGTTGTGGTACGGGACGAAGATCTCCTTCTTGCCGACGATCTTCCAGTTGTAGCGTTCGCCCGAGCCGTTGAAGAGCCGGTCGTCGTCCACGGTGCGGAAGCCGCCGGGGCCCTGGGGCTGGTCAAAGCCGAATTCCGGCGCCTGGCGCACCCGCCGCGTGCCCGGGTTGTAGATCCACGTGCGGTTGGTGTCAGAACCCTCCTGGTCCCAGACCGCGTAACCAACGATCACCTGGCCGCGGTCACGCAACGGCAGGTCAGTGGCGGTGCGGAAGAAGGAGCGCTCGTTGAGCGCGCTGCGCGGGTCGAACTTGCCGTTGTTGCGCGGCGACAGGATGCTGTATGAGACGCGCCCCCACGCGATCGAGCCGTTCGGATAGACCACGGCCTGGTCGAACTGCGCCTTCTCGGTGCCGATGGCCGACGAGAAGCGCTGGTTCCACAGCAGCTCCATCGCGGTCTTCGGAATCGGGTAGGGAACCTGCGGTCCTGCTTCCTTCAGGCCGTTGGCATCGCTCGTCATGCTGACGGTGGTGGCGTAGGTGCGGATGTCCTTGTAGACGGTGTCCTCATACCGGAAGTCGCGATGGCTTGGGTACACCGGCATCTTGAAGCTGTCGGGGTACTTCTTGAACAGCGCCTTCTGCCCGTCGCTGAGCCGCTCGGCATACTGCGCCATGTTCTGCGCGGTGATGACGAACAGCGGCTTCTCGTCGGCATACGGGTCCGGGTAGCGTTCGCCGCGCTGGTATTTGACATGGGCCGGCGTGCCCAGCCACTTGCCGGACCATGCCGGGACCTCGCCGTCCTTGCTGGCGGCACGCTCGGCGCCCATCGGCGTGAGGGTGCCATCAAGTTGCTTGAGCTCCTCCGGGGAGGCCTTCGCCCACGATGCCGCCGCCAGGGCCATGCTGGTGAGCAGCAGGCCACCGCGTATCAGTTGTCTTGTGCTGGATTTCATTGAAGTCTCGCTCCTTGTAAAGAGGAATTGCCGGCGCTGGCTGTGCCTGTGCCTGTGGTGACAGCGTAGTGATGGCGCGGCGGCGGGGAATCGTTGGAACGGACTAGTGGATTTCCCTAGCCTACGGCGTGGCGGCGGGCAGGGTGTGGCGCGGAGCGGGAGGCGATCCGGGTGGGGTGCCGGAATCGCGGCATTGTCACGTTGGCGGGCTGGCAGTGCGATAGCGCGTTACGCTCCAGGCTTTCCCCCCAATGCATCCAGCATCGACAGCACCACCGGCGAGTCCTCGTCACTGCGCCAGATTCCCTGCAACTCGGAGAGCTTCCCCTGCCTGAACAGAGGCCGGCAGACCAGGTTCGGCAGCGCCACCGTATCCACGGATTGCGGGACCAGCGACACACCGAAGTTCTTCGAGACCAGCGTGGCGATCGTCAGCATGTGGCGAACTTCATGCCGGATGTTGGGCGTGAATCCGGCGCGCACGCACATGGCGACAATCTTGTCGTGGAACTCCGGAGAGAAGTGCCGCGGGAACAGCACAAAATCTTCGTCGCGCAGCTTGCGGATATCGATCAGTTGCCGGTCCGCAAGCGGATGGGCTGCCGGCAGCAAGCACACGAACCGCTCCGAATGAAGTGTGCACGACGAGATGCCGGCGGGAATGATGCGCGGGTGAATGATGCCGATATCGATCTGTCCGCCTTGCAGCGCATCGATCTGCTCGAAGCTGTTCAGCTCATGCACGATCACATTGATGTCGCCGCCACCGGCGCCAAACGCGCGAATCCTGTCGCCCAGGCACGTGAGCAGCGCTGAGCCCACGAAGCCGACGCGGACTGTCCCGGTCTCTCCGCGCGCGGCACGGCTCGCCATTTCCTGGGCATTGCGCGCCAGCGCGAGCATCCGGAGGGCTTCCTGGTAGATCACCTTGCCTGCTGGTGTCAGTGCGACCTCCCGCGTACTGCGTCGCAGCAACTGAACGCCGAGCGATTCCTCAAGCTTGCTGATATTGAAGCTTAGCGGCGGCTGCGTAATCGCCAGGCGCGCAGCCGCACGCCCGAAATGCAGTTCCTCGGCGACAGCAACGAAGTAACGCAGTTGCCTGAGATCCATTGGCGCTCCCCGGATTTATTCAATTCTTGTATTAATAGGCCAGAAAATTATATTGGACGCGCGCAATCACAGCCACAAGAATTGGCTCCAACACGCCGCCCCCCGGCAATCGCCCGGCATCGACGCGTGATAACAAGACCAGAGGAGACAAACTGTGGACAAGGCCTTCCATGCAGTGCTGGGCTGTGTTGCCGCGATGACCCCGCTCGCGGTGTCTGCGGCCACCGCGGCGCCGGAGACAGACTATCCACGCCAGGCAATCCATATCGTTGTCCCCTACGCCGCGGGAGGCATGACAGACATCGTGGCCCGCGTGGTAGGCCAGAAGCTGGGTGAGCGCCTGGGGCAGCCGGTGGTGGTGGAGAACCGCCCGGGCGCCGCCACCATTGTCGGTGCCGAGCTGGTTGCCGGCGCCCGCCCCGATGGCTACACGCTGCTGGCCGCGACCAACACGACGCTCACGATCAATCCATGGCTCTATCCAAGTCTTCGCTATGACCCCGTCAAGAGCTTTGCGCCGATTGCCATGGTGGCCAGTGCCCCAAGCGTGATCGTGGTCAATCCGCAGTTGCCGGCGAAGAACCTTGGCGACCTGGTGCAGCTGGCACGCACGAAGCCCGGGAGCGTCAGCTACGCCTCCTATGGCAATGGCTCGACGGCCCACCTGGCCGGTGAAATGCTGAAAGCACGGGCCGGCGTCGAACTGCTGCATGTGCCGTACAAGGGAAGCGCGCCCGCCAAGGCCGCCGTGATGGCAAATGAAGTCTCTGTGACCTTCGAACCGGCCTTTACCGGGATGCCGCAGATATCCGCGGGCAAGCTCCGCGCCCTGGCGGTCATGAGCAGCAAGCGGTCAGCCGTCATGCCCGACGTGCCAACCACGGCGGAGCTCGGCTATGCGGGCATGGAGATGGCAGCCTGGGTGGGGTTCATGACCCCGCGCGGCACCCCGCCAGCCATTGTGAGCAAGCTCGCCAGCGAGATCGAGCGCATCGTGAATGAAGCCGATGTCCGGCGCACGTTGCTGCAAAGCGGCGCCGAGCCAGCCGGGTACTACGGGGAAGCATTTGCAGCCTACATGCGCGACGAGAACGCCCGCTATGGAAGAGTCATCACTGCTTCCCACATTCGCGCTGACTGAATCGAGACCAATACCATGACAAAACCGCTTTCCCATGTCCGCGTACTGGATATGAGCCGCGTGCTGGCCGGGCCGTGGTGCACACAGAACCTGGCCGACCTCGGTGCCGAGGTAATCAAGGTCGAGCGCCCGGGAGTGGGCGATGAAACGCGCGGCTGGGGCCCGCCATGGTTGCCATGCGCGGATGGCGGCCTGGGGGAGGATTCCGGGTACTACGCCTCGACCAATCGCGGCAAGAAGTCCATCACCGTCGATCTGGCGAGCGCGCAAGGCCAGGACATCATCCGGCGCCTTGCCAGCACGTCAGACGTGCTGGTCGAAAACTACAAGGTCGGTACGCTGGCACGTTACGGGCTCGCCTATGACGATCTGCGCGAAGTGAATCCGCGCCTGATCTATTGCTCCGTGACGGGCTTCGGCCAGACCGGCCCCTACCGGCACCGCCCAGGGTACGACTTTGTATTCCAGGGCATGAGCGGACTGATGAGTATCACCGGTGAACGCGATGACCTGCCCGGAGGCGGCCCTCAGAAGGTCGGCATTGCCGTCGCGGACATTACCACCGCCATGTACGCCAGCCTGGCCATTACGGCTGCGCTGGCCTGGCGTGAGCGCAGCGGGCAGGGCCAGCATATCGACATGGCCTTGCTCGACTGCATTCTTGCCTTCAACAGCAACCAGGCCGTCAACTACATGGTCTCCGGCAATCTGCCGCGCCGGCTGGGCAATGCGCATCCCAACGCCGCGCCGTATCAGGTATTCGAAAGCCGGGACGGCCGCTTTGTGGTCGCCGTCGGCAATGATGGCCAGTTTGCGGCCTTTTGCAGGGCGATCGGAAGACCGGAACTGGCGGAGGACGAACGCTTTGTCAAGGTGACCGGCCGACTGGTCAACCGAGAGCTGCTATTGCCCATGCTGGCTGACATCATGCGTGGCGATACCACGGCATCCTGGCTGGCCCGCCTCGAAGCCGCGGGCGTGCCTTGCGGGCCGATCAACGATTTCAGCCAGGCCCTCGCTGACGCCCAGGTTCAGCATCGCGGCATCCGGATCGAACTGCCGCTGCCGGACGGGGGCTCCTGCCCCGGCATTGCGAGCCCGATGCGCTTCTCCGCCACGCCGCTCGACTACAAGGCAGGTCCGCCTGCGCTTGGCCAGCATACGGACGCCGTGTTGTCCGATCTCCTCGGGCTTGAGCCCGAGGACCTGAAGCGCTTGCGCGCGGCCGGCGCGATCTGAATGCGCCTGGCTGGCCGCCACGCGATCCGGCGGCCGCCGCCTCCCGGTTTCCCTCGTCAACTGAACAAGGCTCCCATGTCATTCCAAGCCAACTATGACGACTACGTTCGTCCACGTCCCGCCAGTTCTGACCAAAGCTCCCACCGTCTCGCTCCGGATTGCGCGGGTCTCGATTTCCTTGCGCTGGACCGCGGCCTGCAGGACCTGTTGTCGCTCTATCTGCCGGAAGACGTGCGCAGCCATTTGCTCCCGCATTACCAGCGCATGGGTGCGCTGGCGGGCGGCCGCCTGAACGCCCTTTCGATCGTGGCCGACAAGCATCCTCCCGTCCTGCACGCGCGCACCCGCTGGGGCGAAGATGAGGATTGGATCGAGTATCACCCCGCCTATCAGGAGATGGAGCATATCGCGTTCGGCGACTTCCAGTTCCATGCCATGAGCCACCGTGATGGTGTCCTGGGTTGCAGTGCGCCGCTTTCCCCGGTGGCCAAATATGCATTCCAGTACTTGTTCGTGCAGTCCGAGTTCGGACAGATGTGCCCGATCAGCGTTTCCGACACGTCGATCCACCTGATTCGCAAGTACGGCAGCCCGGAACTGCAGGCGAAACTGCTGCCCCGCATGCTGTCGCCGGATCCGGACCAGTTGTGGAAGGGTACTCAGTTCATGACCGAAAAGGCCGGCGGCTCGGATGTCGGCGCGATCGAGACAGTGGCGCGGCAGGTCGACGGCCATTGGCGGCTCTACGGCGAGAAATGGTTCTGCTCCCACACCGATGCCGATGTCGCGCTGCTGCTGGCGCGGCCCGAGGGGGCGCCGGCCGGCACCCGCGGCCTCGCCCTGTTTGCACTGCCACGCAGGCTGGAGGACGGCAGGCGCAATGCCTATCGCATCGTGCGCCTCAAGGACAAGCTGGGAACGCGCTCGATGGCGAGCGGGGAAATCAGGCTGGACGGGGCGCTGGCCTACCTTGTCGGCGCGCCCGACCGCGGCCTCAAGCAGATGATGGAGCAGGTCAACCTGTCGCGTCTCTCTCATGCCGTGCGCGCCGCCGCGATGATGCGGCGCTGCCTGAACGAAGCCGCGCTTGCCGCAAGATCCCGTTCGGCATTCGGGCTGGAGGTGATTGGCCATGCGCTGCTGCGCCGGCAGTTGCTGAAGCTGATGATTCCGACCGAGGCAGCGCTCTCGATGACCATGACAACCGCGGACATCATGCGCAGGGCCAACGAAGGCGATGCGGCGGCCGGCAAGGTCCTGCGGTTGCTGACGCCGCTGCTAAAGTTCCGGGCCTGCCGTGACAACATCACGGTTGCCACGGGCGCCATGGAAATCCGGGGCGGAAACGGCTATATCGAGGATTTCGTCAACGCGAGACTGGTGCGTGACGCTCATATCGGCGTGCTCTGGGAGGGAACCAGCAACATCAACGCACTCGATGCTATCCAGCGTGCTGTGCGCAAGGATGGCGCTCAGCATCTGCTGCTGGCGGAATTGTCCGGGCGGCTGGAGCAAGCTCCGCGCCTGCCGGCGAGTTTGCGCCATGCGGTCCTGCAGGCACTGAGCCGATCCGTCGCGCTGGCTGAATGCGTAGCGGAGGACGACGGGCATGAAGCGGAAGTCCGCCGCGCAGCCAGTGCGCTCTACTACGCCACGGCCGCGGCGGTGCTGGCCTGGGAAGGCGCACAGCCTGGCGTCGACGGCAGGCGCCTGCTGCTGGCCAGCTCGGTGCTTCGCCACTACCTGTCACCAGCCGATCCCCTTGCCTGCCCGGTCAAGGCCGGAGAGGACAAGATGGACGCGCTGCTGCTGCAGGGCGATCCGGTCTCATTCGAAGCGGCTTGCGCGGCGCTGGGCAGCTGAAGGGGTTTTGAACGGCGCGAGGCCGGGCAAGTGCCCGGCCTCGCGCCAGCGTGCGGCCAGCAGCCGCAGCCAGGGTCAGGCTTCCATCACTTCGCCGAAGCGCTGCAGGTGGTAGTCGCTGTCGCCCAGCAGCTGGTCCAGCATGGTCAGGCGCTTGAAGTAGTCGCCCACGGACAGCTCATCCGTCATGCCCATGCCGCCATGCAGCTGCACGGCCTGCTGGCCGACGAAGCGCCCGGCGCGGGCCAGCGTCACCTTGGCCGCGGACAGCATGCGGCGGCGCGCGGCGGGATCGGCCTCGTCCAGTGCCTGGACTGCGACGTAGGCCATCGACAGCGCCAGCTCCTTCTGCACCAGCATGTCGGCCATGCGGTGCTGCAGTGCCTGGAAGCTGGCCAGCGGCTTGCCGAACTGCTGGCGCGTGCCCAGGTACTCGGCGGTGATCTCGATCAGCTTTTCCATGGCGCCGGCGCCCTCGGCGCACAGCGCGGCAACGCCGTGCTCCAGGCCCACGCCCAGCGCGGGCAGGCCGTCGGCGGGCTGGCCCACCAGCGCGCCGGCCGGCACGGTCACGTCCTGCAGCGACAGGTCGGCGGCGCGCAGGCCGTCGATGGTGGGATAGGCGGTGACGCCCAGGCCCTTGCTGTCGCGCGGCACCAGGAACAACGCAATCTCATTGCTGCCGGCCACGCGCGCGGTCAGCAGGTAGGCGTCGGCGGCGGCGCCGTGCCAGACCACGCTCTTGATGCCGTTGAGCACGTAGCCGTCGCCGCTGCGCTCGGCGCTGGCGCGGGCCGATTCCGGGCGGTAGCGGGTGGTCGGCTCCAGGTAGGCCAGCGTGACGATGCGCTCGCCCGAGGCGATCGCGGGCAGCCATTCTTCCTTCTGCGCGGCGCTGCCGTGGGCGGCCAGGATGGCGGCGGCCATCACGCCGCTGGGCGTGACCGGCTCCAGCACCAGGCCGCGGCCCAGTTCGCGCTGCACCACCAGCTGGCTGGCGGGGCTTTCGCCGAAGCCGCCGAAGTCGGCCGGCACGGTCAGGCCCAGCACGCCCATTTCGGCCAGCTTGTTCCACATGCCGCGATCCAGGCTTTCGCCTGCGCGCGCGCTCTTGCGGCGGGCCTCGAAGGTGTATTCGGTATCGATGAAGCGACGCAGGCTGTCCGCCAGCATCTGTTGCTCTTCGCTGTAGGTGAAGTCCATGTCAGCTATCCCTTCAGAAACCCAGGATCATCTTGGAGATGATGT
>JACXTT010011089.1_pt1 | contig 12086 bp, 13 predicted proteins | sample 9270951 | NCBI WGS metagenome assembly JACXTT01 (sample SAMN15532306, study PRJNA645909) | rock metagenome | isolation source: weathered quartz diorite | place: Puerto Rico | collected 2017-06-21 | reverse complement strand
ACGCGGGTGTCGGCGTCGTGCGCGGCGCGCTCGCGTCCGACCCGGCGCCGAAAGATCCGGCGGCGCTCGCCGCGGTGCTCGCCGAGTGGCGCGAGATGGCGCACGGCGGGGGCGGCCACGCGAATCTCGAATGGGCGCCGCTCGCGGTGAAGTCGCAGGTCCCGGTGTGGGACGATCCCGGCGCCGCCGGCCGGATCATGGAGCGCATCAAGGCGCAGCTCGATCCGCGCAACACCCTGAACCCCGGCCGCTTCGTCGCCGGCATCTGACGGCGCGCGGCTATGCTAGAACCCTAGCCCATGGACACGACCACTCACGCACCGGCGCCCGCCGCATCCGGCCCGCTCAGCCTGCACGGGCTGTCCGTCGAAGGCGTCAACCAGTGCGTCCACTGCGGGCTCTGTCTCGCGTACTGCCCGACGTTCTCGGAGCTCGGGACCGAGATGGACTCGCCGCGCGGGCGGATCTTCATGATCAAGTCGCTGGCCGAGGGCCGGATGACGCTCAGCGACTCGACGGTGCGTCACCTCTCGCTGTGCCTGGACTGCCGCGCCTGCGAGACCGTGTGTCCGGCCGGCGTGCCCTACGGGCGGCTGATCGAGGCCGCGAAGGCCAAGATCGAGCGCGACCGACCGGGAGCGCTCGGCCGCCGGCTCTTCCGCTGGCTCAACTTCGGGCTCTTGCTGGGACATCCGCGCCTGCTCGGGCTCGCGGCGACCGGAGCGCGCCTCTATCAGGCGAGCGGGCTGCAGCGCCTGGTCAGGAAGTCGGGTCTGGTACGGCTCCTGCCCGGCACCTTGCCGGCCTGGGAAGCGCTGCTGCCGCCGGTGCCGGCGAGGTCCGAGCGAGCGGCGCCGCCGCCCGTGACGGAGGCGGAAGGCCCGCGGCGCGCGCGCGTCGCGCTCCTCACGGGCTGCGTGCAGTCCGTCATCTTCGCGGCGCACAACCGCGCGACCGCGCGCGTGCTCGCGAAGAACGGCTGCGAGGTGGTCGTGCCCGGCGGGCAGGGGTGCTGCGGCGCCTTGAACGCGCACGGCGGTGATCACGAGCGTGCGCTCGCGATGGCGCGAAAGACGATCGACGCGTTCGAGGCCGCGCGCGCCGACGCGGTGGTCGTGAACACGTCGGGCTGCGGCGCTCACATGAAGGCGTACGGCCACCTGCTGGCGGGTGATCCGGCGTACGCCGAGCGCGCCCGGCGGTTTGCCGCCTCCGTGCGCGATCTCGCCGAGCTCCTGGTGGAGGAGCCACTCCGGGGTCCGCTCGCGCCCGTGTCGCTGACGTGCACGTATCACGACCCCTGTCATGTAGTGCACGGCCAGAAGATCAAGAGCGAGCCGCGCCGGCTGCTGGCGCAGATCCCGGGGCTGCGCGTGGTCGAGCTGACCGAATCGGACTGGTGCTGCGGTTCGGCCGGCATCTACAACCTCACCGAGCCCGAGATGGCGACGCGTCTCTTGCACCGCAAGGTGGGCCACGTCCTGGCGACGGGGGCCGAGGCGGTCGTGACCGCGAATCCCGGCTGCATCCTCCAGATCCAGGCCGGGCTCCGCGCCCACGAGTCCGGCGTGCGCGTGATGCATCTCGTCGAGATTCTCGACCGCGCCTACGGCGGCGCGGGAGGCGCCTGATGAGCCGGCCCGACAGTACCCCGGTCGAGCACCGGGCCACCGCACCGCCGTCGATCGGCTGCTGGGTGCTGACCGTGTCCGATACCAAGACGCCGGAGACGGACACGAGCGGCCAGCTGATCAAGAAGCTCCTGACCGACGCTGGCCATCGCGTCGTCGGCTCCTCGATCGTGCGCGACGAGCCAAAGGACGTCCAGCGGGTGATCCGTGAGGCGTGCGCGCATGACGAGGTGCGGGCCGTGCTGGTGACCGGCGGCACGGGCATCACGTCGCGCGACTCGACCTACGAGGCGATCGAGGCCATGCTCGACAAGCGCCTGCCGGGCTTCGGCGAGTTGTTCCGCGTGCTCTCCTACCAGGAGATCGGCGCCGCGGCGATGATGTCGCGCGCTCAGCTCGGCGTGCACGCCCGACGCATCGTCGTCTCGATGCCCGGCTCGCCCAACGCGTGCCGTCTCGCCCTCGAGAAGCTCGTAATTCCAGAGCTTTCCCACCTGATCCGCGAGGTCAGCCGCTAGCCTCGAGGGCGCCCGATCCGGCGGCCTTCCGCCGTCGTATACTGCTGCGAGGGGGATTCCGATGTCCGCGTCGCTCGGCCGCGCCCTGGTCGCCCTGCTGGCTCTCGCTGCCCTGGCAAGTGGATGCGCCGGTCCGTCGACGACCGCCGGGCCCGGGCCCTGGCGCGAGAGCTCGAACGCACCCGTCCCGCCCGAGCTGGCCAGGCTCAACGACCTGCTCGCCGATCTCGCGGAGCGCCTGCAGCCCGGGCTGGTGTACGTCCGCGTCCAGCGCGCGACGCCGCCGCGGGACGAGCCCGCCCGCGACGAGCCGGGCGAGCCGCGCCGCAGCACCGGCTCCGGGTTCGTGATCGACCCGAGCGGGCTGATCGTCACCAACGCCCACGTGGTGGAGAGCGCGGGTCAGATCCAGGTGCGGCTGGCCGACGGTCGGCGATTCCCCGCGACCGTGGTCGGGCGGGACAATCGCGTCGACCTGGCGCTCCTGAAGATCGAAGGCGCCTCGCGCCTCACCGTGCTTCCGCTCGGCGATTCGAACAAGCTGCGCGTCGGCGAGCTCGTGCTGGCGCTCGGCAATCCATTCGGGCTCGAGCAGAGCGTGTCGTTCGGGATCGTGAGCCGCAAGGGCGCGCCGCTGACCGTGGCGGCGCCGGGGTTCGACTTCATCCAGACCGACGCCGCGATCAACCCGGGTAACTCGGGTGGACCGCTCGTGAACGTGTCCGGCGAGGTCGTCGGCGTCAACAGCATGGCGGCCCGGAACGGCTCGATCGGCTTCGCGATCCCCTCGAACCTCGTCAAGATGCTGCTGCCGCAGCTCGCCACCAAGGGCCGCGTCGACTGGGGATGGCTCGGCGTCGCCATCGCCGAGGTGACCGAGGACGACCTTGGACGCCTCAAGCTCACCGAGCCCAAGGGCGTGCTGGTGCGCAGCGTGATGCCGGGCGAGCCCGCCGACAAGGGCGGCGTGCGGGCGGACGACGTGATCCTCGGCATCGACGGCACGCGTCTGGATTCGACGCGCGATCTTCAGCGTGTCGTCTCGTCCACGCCGGTCGGCAAGAAGGTCCGCGTCGTCCTGATGCGCGAGGGCCGGGAGACCGAGCTCGAGGTGACGATCGGCCTCTATCAGGAGCGCGAGAGCTCGGCCTTCGAGGCGCCGCGGCGCGGGCCGCGTCCGACCGAGCCTCCGCGAGAGGCGCCTCCCAAGGATTCGCCGAAGTAGTCAGGCGCGGGCGCGGGGCTCCGCGAGCGCGGCCAGGGTCGCGCGCGCCCAGGGCTCGTCGAGCGTCGGCGCCGGCGCGTACCGGATCCCGCTGGTGATCCGCATCCCGCCTTCCCAGTCGGCCGCCGCGTCCTCCAGCACCTCGTCGACCTCGAGCAGAAAATATCCGAGCCCGTGCTCGCCGGCGCCGGCCACGGGCAGCGGACCGTCGACGGCGCGCAGCTTCACGTAGACGGTCGCGTCCGCCTCGATCGCCAGCAGCGTCGCCGTGCCGCGCTCGACCAGGTTGCGTGCGCTGCGCGTGCGCGCGCCGATCACCAGGCCCACCGTGCGCGTGTCGTAGGCCCGGAGCTCGAGATACGAGAGCAGCATCGGGTGGGGCCGCCCGTCGGCGTCGACCGTGACGAGCGGCAGCGCGGCGCCGAGCCGGCGCGCGATGTCCCGCTGCGAGAAGCGATCGACGAGGTCTGGCGTGAGGGCCCGGCCGAGCGATCGCGTCATGGCTCCCCAGTGTCAGGACACTGGCAAGCGCTTGTCAATCTGCGCCGCCCCGCCCGGTCAAGTTCTCAATTCTGCGCGTTTCCGCCACGTGGTGCTCGCCTTGCAGCCGAGGAGAGCCGAGGGGGACCGATCTCGATGGGCGCGAATCTCCGGCTCCTGCTGCTCGCGGCCGCGCTCCTCTCGACGGCCGCCTGCTCCGCGAGCGTCGACGGGCAGGGCGCGTCGTCGCTCTCAGCCGGCTTCGCTCCCGCCACCCGGTCGCGACCTGCCGCCACCACGCGCGTCGCGCTGGCGCTTCCGCTGGAGTCCGGCGAAGCGGCCGCGGGCGTGGACCAGCTCAAAGGCGATGAGGCCGCGATGCCGGACATCGCCGGGCGGTGGGTCGGCGTCTGGAGCGGGTTCGGCGTCATGTCCCGCCGCGTGAGCATGGCGCGAGCCGAGTTCAGCCAGGCCGGCCGCTGGGGATGGGGCAAGATCGTGCTGTCGGACACCCTGGCCGCCGACGTTCCGGCGGTCGTCACCTATCGAGGGGCGCTGGGCGTGCCGGTGATCTTCGACGTGTTCCCGACCCGCGTCGTCATGAAGCACGAGGCAGGCGGGGCGTACCTGTCGGCGGTGTTCAGAGTGGACGGCGACCGCATGCTCGGCACCCTGCGCGGCCACGACACGCTCATCGTGCTCTCGCGCGAGCGATGAGCCGCCGGCTCGGCCGGCCGCTTCGCGCTCAGCCGCCCGCTTTCTGAGCGACTCCTGCCGCCTCGCCCTCGGGGTGACCGTCGGACGACACGTCGCAGGCCCCACCGGCGCCGTTGCGATGGATCGCCAGATCGGTGATCGTCGGCGCGGTGCCGCAGAGCGGGCACTTGGGATCGCGGCGCAGACGCACCTCACGGAAGCGCATGCCGAGCGCGTCGTAGGTCAAGAGCCGGCCGATCAGCGGCTCGCCGATGCCGAGCAGGAGCTTGACGGCCTCCGTCGCCTGAACCGTTCCAACCACTCCTGGGAGCACGCCCAGGACACCGGCCTCGCTTCAGGAGGGAACGAGGCCGGGCGGCGGCGGCGTCGGATAGAGGCACCGATAGCAGGGGCCCTGATTCGGCGCGAAGACCGTCGCCATGCCCTCGAACTGGAAGATCGAGCCGTGCACGTTGGTCTTGCCGGCCAGGAAGCAGGCGTCGTTCACCAGGTAGCGCGTCTCGAAGTTGTCCGAGCCGTCGACGATGAGGTCGTAGTCCTTGATGATGTCCATCACGTTGTCGACGGTGATGCGCGTCGGCAGCGCGATGACGTTGACGTCCGGGTTGAGGGCCTTGAGCGTGCGCGTGGCGGACTCGACCTTGGGCTTGCCGATGTCGGCCGTCGTGTGCAGGATCTGCCGCTGCAGATTCGTGATGTCGACGGTGTCGCCGTCCATCAGCCCGAGCGTGCCCACTCCGGCGGCCGCCAGGTAGAAGGCCGTCGGGGAGCCGAGCCCGCCGGCCCCGATCAAAAGGACCTTCGACCGAAGCAGCTTCTTCTGCCCCTTGTCGCCCACCTGAGGCAGGAGGAAGTGGCGGCTGTAGCGCTGGATCTGATCCTGGCTCATCGGGACTTCGCGGATGACCGGCAGCCCCGATTGCACCCACTTCTGATAACCGCCCTGCAGGTTGACGACGTTGGAGTAGCCCAGGTCCTTCAGCGCCTTGGCGGCCAGCATCGACCTGAGACCGGTCTGGCAGTAGAGGACGACCGGCGTGGACGGATCGCTGACCGTGGAGCCGACCCTGAACTCGAGGAAGCCGCGGCTGATGTTCGTCGCCGCCTCGAGATGACCGTCGCGGTACTCGTCGGGGTCGCGCACGTCAATGACGGCGACCTTTTCGCCGGCGTTCAGACGGCGCGCGACCTCGGCCGGACCCTCCTCGGGGACGACCTGCCTTGCCTCGGCGAGCATGTCCTTCAGCGTTTTCATGGGCGCGATCTCAATATTACCGCCATTCCCGGTCGGTTCAAGGGTGATACGCCGTCCAGGACCTTCGTCCCGGCCGTGCGCCGCTGCTATACTCACAGAATTCCATGACGAATTCCATCAAGGGCATCATCCTCGCGGGTGGATCGGGAACGAGACTCTACCCCCTCACGCATGCGGTTAGCAAGCAGCTCGTGCCGATCTACAACAAGCCGATGATCTACTACCCGCTATCCACCTTGATGCTCGCCGGCATCACGAAGGTTCTGGTCATCACGACCCCGCAAGACCAGGAAGCCTTCCAGCGGCTGCTCGGCGACGGCGGGCACCTCGGGCTCGGCATCGAATACGCCGTCCAGCCCAAGCCCGAGGGGCTGGCCCAGGCCTTCATCATCGGCCGGCGCTTCGTCGGCGGCGACCGGGTGGCCCTGGCGCTCGGCGACAACGTCTTCTACGGCCACGGGCTTCCGGAATACCTCAAGCGCGCCGCCGACCGACCGACCGGCGCCACTGTCTTCGCCTACTGGGTGCGCGATCCCCAGCGCTACGGCGTGGTCGAGTTCGGCGCCGACGGCCGGGCGGTCGGGCTCGAGGAAAAGCCGGTCAAGCCGCGCTCGTCGTACGCGGTGACCGGGCTCTACTTCTACGACAACCAGGTGATCGAGATCGCGGCCGGCCTCAAGCCGTCGGGCCGTGGCGAGCTCGAAATCACCGACGTGAACGCGGCGTATCTGCGGCGCGGCCAGCTCCAGGTCGAGAAGCTCGGCCGCGGCATCGCCTGGCTCGACACCGGGACCCACGGAGCCCTCCTCGATGCGTCCAACTTCATCCACACGATCGAGGAGCGGCAAGGGCTGATGGTCGCGTGCGTCGAGGAGATTGCGTTCCGCATGGGCTACATCACCGAAGACGCCGTGCTGCGCATCGCGCGGCCGATGAAGGACAACTCGTACGGGCAGTATCTGCTGCGCCTCGTCGAATCCGAGCCATAGAACGGAGCCCGCATGGAACTCACCCCGGCCGCGAAGCGCGCCTTTCAGACCCAGTCGTACGGTCCCGCTCTGTCGATCGAAGGCGTCGAGATCATCGAGCTCAAGCGATTTGCCGACGACGGCGGAAGCATGACGGAGCTGGCGCGGCTGACCGCCGGCAGCTCGCAGGCGTTCAAGGGCTTCGAGGTGCGCCAGATCAACTACAGCGAGATCGAGCCCGGGGCGATCAAGGCGTTTCACCTCCACCAGCGCCAGACGGACATCTGGTACGTGCCGCCGTCCGACCGGATGCTGATCGTCCTGATCGACGTGCGGCAGGGCTCGAAGACCGAGGGCACGCGCATGCGCCTCACGCTTGGCGCAGGCGGCTCGCGCATGGTGCGCATCCCGCCGGGGGTCGCGCACGGCGTGCGCAACCTCTCGACCGCACCCGGCCGCATCATCTACTTCACCGACGTCCATTTCTCGCCCGAGCCCGCCATGTGTGACGAGGGCCGATTGCCGTGGGACCACGCCGGCGCCGAGATCTGGGACGTGGTTCGGGGGTAGGACGGTGAAGCTCCTGGTCACCGGCGGCTCCGGCTTCATCGGCTCCAACTTCATCCGCCACGTCCTCGCGACGCACCCGGACGACCGCGTCGTCAACCTCGACAAGCTGACCTACGCGGGCAACCCCGCCAACCTGGCCGACCTCGAGCACGACCCGCGCTACGCGTTCGTCCAGGGCGACGTCTGCGACGGCAAGGTCGTGCGCGACGCGTGCCGCGGGGTCGACGCGATCGTCAACTTCGCCGCCGAGTCGCACGTCGATCGCTCGCTGATGGAGCCCGACGCGTTCCTCAAGACCGACGTGTTCGGCGTCTTCACCCTGCTCGAGGCGGTGCGCGAGCTGAAGATCCCGCGGTTCCTGCACATCAGCACCGACGAGGTCTACGGCTCGGTCGAGCGCGGCTCGTCGCGCGAGATCGATCCGGTGCGGCCCTCCAACCCGTACTCGGCCTCCAAGGCCGGCGGCGATCTGCTGGCGCTGGCCTACTGGCACACCCATCGGGTACCGGTCGTGATCACCCGCTCGTCCAACAACTTCGGGCCCAACCAGTACCCGGAGAAGGTGATCCCGCTCTTCGTGACGAACGCGCTGGACGACAAGCCCCTGCCGCTCTACGGGGATGGCCGCAACGTGCGCGACTGGCTCTACGTCCTGGACAACTGCGCGGGCATCGACCTGGTGCTCAGAAAGGGCGTGGACGGCGAGGTCTACAACATCGGCGGCGGCCACGAGGTCGAGAACGTCGTCCTCACGCGCCAGATCCTCCAGCTCACCGGCAAGCCCGAGACCCTGATCCAGCCCGTGAAGGATCGCCCCGGCCACGACCGGCGCTACTCGGTCGACTCCAAGAAGGTGCGCCAGCTGGGCTGGGCGCCGCGCCACCGGTTCGGTGACGCCTTGCGGGCGACCGTGGATTGGTATAAAGAGCACGAAGCGTGGTGGCGCCCGCTCAAGTCCGGCGAGTTCCGCGCGTATTACGAGCGTCAGTACGGCCACCGCTGACTGTTGTGGCGCGCCGCAGGCCGTCGCGGAGCGCTCGTGGAATGGAGACGTTCGATGAAGCGAGTGGTGTCCCTGACCCTGGTGACTCTTCTGCTGATTCCGGCCGTCGTCCCGGGAGCGCCCACCTCGGCGCCGGATCGGCGGCTCAACCCCGGCGACGTCTCTGCCCTGCCGTCGTTCGTCCAGCGCGTCGAGCCGGCGATCGTCGGGCTTCGCGTCCGCAACGCCGAGAGCGCCGCCTCGTCGGCCCGGCTCGGCAGCCGCCGCTTCGGCAGCGCGGTGATCTTCGACGCGCGCGGCTACGCGCTCACCGTGAGCTACCTCCTGCTGGACGCGATCGAGGTCGAGGCGCGCGGCCGCGACGGGCGCGCCGTCGAGGCCCAGGTGGTCGGCCTCGATCTCGACACCGGCCTCGGCGTCGTGAAGCTGGAAGGCCCCGGACCGTGGCCCGTCGCGACGCTCGGCGATTCGCGCGCGGTGACGGCGGGCGCGCGGACCGGGACGGTCGGGGTCGACGAGGACAACGACCTGGTCCAGGTGATCGGCAGCGTGAACGCCGTCAAGCGATTCTCGGCCTACTGGGAGTACATGCTCGATCGGGCAATCATCGTGGCTCCGGCGAGCCCGCAGTGGGGCGGCAGCGCCGTCGTGAACGACCGGGGCGAGCTGATCGGGATCGCGTCGCTCCGGCTCGGCGAGGCCCCGCACGTGAACCTCGCGATCCCCATCGAGAAGTTCGTGACGGTGAAGGACGAGCTGATCGAGTCGGGCCGCATCGCGAGCCGCCCGCCGCGCCCGTGGCTCGGCCTCTACACGGTCGCGATGCCGGCCGGCCTCTTCGTCAGCGAGCTCTCGCCCGTCGGGCCGGCCTCGCGCGCCGGGTTCCGGCAGGGCGACCGCATCCTGAAGGTCAACGGCGTGGCCGTGGCCTCGCAGGAGGAGTTCTACGAGCAGCTCTGGTCCCGGCGCGCCGGCGACCTCATCGAGCTCAGCGTCCAGCGCGACAACCAGGTGCGCACCATCTCGGTGCCCTCGGTCGATCGACACCGCCTCTTCCAGATCCGGTAGAGCCGGCTGGCCGGTCGAGCCGACTCGCCGCGGGCTCGGACCTGAGCCTTCGAACAGCGCCGGTGGGGTAGACTCTCCTCGATGAAGGACGCCGAGGGACCCTACCAGGGGCGCGGCCTCATCGCCGACCCCATCCATCAGTACATCCTCTATACGCGTCCGGGCGGCATCCCCGGCGAGTCGACCGAACAGGACCTGATCGACACCTCGTGGATGCAGCGGCTGCGCCGCGTGCCGCAGCTGCAGTCGGCGCGCTGGGTGTACCCGGCGGCCGAGCACAGCCGCTTCCAGCACTCCCTGGGCGCCATGCACCTGGCCGGACGGCTCGCCCAGCAGCTCTATCCGTCGCTCCGCTCGGTCTTCTCCGACGCGCCGTCGCCGGCGCTGATCGAGGAGCTCCTGCGCACCGCGGGGCTCTTGCACGACATCGGGCACGGCCCGTTCGGCCACTTCTTCGACGACAACTTCCTGGTCGACTACGACCTGACCCACGAGCTGGTCGGCCAGCGGATCATCCGCGAGGAGCTCGCCGATCTGCTCCGCGGCCTCCGGCGGAGCCCGAGCGGCGCGTTCGCCGCCGGCGAGGTCGTCGACCCGGAGTGGATCTGCTACCTGATGGGCAAGAGCTATACCCAGCCGCTGACGTCGCACCCGCGGTGGCTCCCGCACCTGAAGCCCCTGCTCTCCGGGGTCTTCACCGCCGACAACATGGACTACGTGCTGCGCGACGCCTACATGTGCGGCGTCGCGATCGGACCGATCGACATCGACCGCATCATCTATTACTCGTTCTTCTCCGAGAAGGGGCTCACGCTCGACCGGGCCGGCCTGCAGGCGTTCACGATGTTCCTGAACGCCCGCTTTTACATGTATACGAACGTCTACTACCACCGCACGACGCGCGGGATCGACCTGCACCTCAAGGAGATCTTCCGCGACACGATGCGGATCGCGTTCCCCTACGACCTTCGCAAGGACCTGCACCCGTACCTGCACCTGACCGAGTGGACCCTGCTCGAGGACGTGGGCCGCTGGCACGACGCCGCCGACCCCGAGCAGCGGCGGCTCGGCGCCGAGTGGCGCTACATCCTGGACCGCAAGCTCAAGTGGCGGATGTCCAGCGAAGAGGTGCTCGACCAGTTCGAGGCGCGCAAGGGTCAGGGGTTCCTGGACGTCGAGACGGTGAAGAAGCGCGTGCGGACGTTCCTGCCCGCGCCGCTGCGCGAGATCCCGTTCGAGATCGACATGGCGCTGCAGGACCCGCGGCCGCTGAATCCGCTCAAGATGGGGGACCGGCAGATCTACGTGTACGATTCCTCCAAGCGCGTCTCGGAGGAGCCGCTCACCGAGATCCTGAAATACCTGCCGGGCAAGGTCGCGCAGTGCCGGATCTTCGCGATGTCCCACGAGCACGATGTCGAACTCGCGTGGGCGCTGAAGCGCGCGCTGAGCGAGGAGCCGCCGTCCATCTCCACGAACGTCTGATGACCGACCGCCTGTACTGGCCGAGCTGGTTCCTCGCCGCCCTCCTGACCGGGATCGTCGGCGGCTTCATGCTCGGCCACGCGCTCATCCTGGCTCAGTTCCTGAACTGGCTCCTGGTCTCGGGCGTGCCGGCGCTGAGCGAGGCGTACCCGACTTTTCGAGGGGTCACCGGGCAGGCGGGGCTCGACGCGTACTACGCGGTGGCGGGTTTACAAGTCATCGGGACCAGCGCGTTCCTGCTCGTGTCGCTCGCGACCCGCCGTCATCGCTTGGCCGCGATGGTGGCGGGGGTGGCCGGCGTGCTCTGGATCGTGATCCACTACGCGTCGGGATTCGGGGCGCTCGAGGCCATCGTGCTCCAGGGCAAGGGTCCGGTTTCCCGGGACGTGGCCGGCCGGTTCGTCGGCTGGAACGTGCCGATTCATATTGTTCACGCCGTGGTCCTGGCGGTGGCGCTGGGGGCCTTGCTCTCGGTGCCCCTGACAGCGCTCTCGCGCAGACGCTGAGGGAGATTCGGGGATGGAGAAGTTTCGGGGCGTCGACTACTACGCGATCGAGAGTCTCCTGTCCGAAGACGAGCGCATGGTCCGCGACGCGGTCCGCGACTGGGTCGAGGCCGAGTTCCTGCCGCTGATCACCGACCATCACCGGGCCGGCACGTTTCCCGTGGAGCTCATCCCCAAGCTCGGCGAGCTCGGCGTGTTCGGCGCGACCCTCAAGGGCTACGGCTGCGCGGGGCTCAGCAACGTCGCCTACGGGCTGATCATGCAGGAGCTCGAGCGGGGCGATTCCGGCCTGCGGTCGGCCGCGTCGGTGCAGAGCGGGCTCGTGATGTACCCGATCTACGCCTACGGATCCGACGCGCAAAAGGACGCGTGGCTCCCGGCGATGGCGCGGGGCGAGAAGGTCGGCTGCTTTGGCCTCACCGAGCCCGACCACGGCTCCGATCCGGGCGGGATGAAGACGCGCGCCAAGCGCCAGGGCGACGGCTACGTCCTCAACGGCACGAAGCTCTGGATCACCAACGGCTCGATCGCCGACGTCGCGGTGGTGTGGGCGAAGGAGGACGACGGCGAGATCTACGGCTACCTGGTCGAGCGGGGGACGCCGGGGTTCTCGACGCTCGACATCCACGGCAAGTTCTCGATGCGCGCCTCGATCACCTC
>JACXTT010011088.1_pt1 | contig 12086 bp, 14 predicted proteins | sample 9270951 | NCBI WGS metagenome assembly JACXTT01 (sample SAMN15532306, study PRJNA645909) | rock metagenome | isolation source: weathered quartz diorite | place: Puerto Rico | collected 2017-06-21 | reverse complement strand
GCAGGACAAATAAAAAATGAACCTAATAATTAAAGGATTGAAAACCGGTACTTAGAACAAATCCGGGTAGTCGGTAATGATCCCATCCACGCCCAGCTTGGTGAGGCGCTCCACTTCTTGTTTATCATCCACCGTCCAGGGAATGACCTTTATTTTTTTACGGTGGCAATCGCCCAGCAAGGCCGGAGTAACCAGGCTATAGGCGGGGCTATAAATGGTAGGTGTAAACCCCAGATCTTTTAGTTGCTGGGCCAGGGTACGTTTATCGAAATCTTCTATCAGCAGGGCTGTTTTGATACGGGGGTACTGGCGATGCACAATCTGCAGGGTGCGCGGGTCGAACGACTGTATGATAACCCGGCCTTCTGCTTTCCGCCCGTTAATAACGGCCATAAGCAGGTCCACAAATTCCTGTGGCGCCGGGTGGTACAAGCCATCGGTAGCGGGCTGCGATTTGGTTTCAATATTAAAAAACGGCAGCGGCAGGTGCTTCAGCGTGGCGTAGGCATCGGCATTGGTAATGACCTCGCTGAGCAGGGGCTTGGTAGCCGCCAGCTTTTGCTGGCGCGGAAAACGCGGGTGCGGTTTGAGGCCCACATCGTACTGCTGCGTTTCGTCGAAGGTCATGTGGAAAATATTGTACTCCTTCTCTTCCTTTTCCTCAATAAAACTGCCGTCGGGTTTGGTGGTGATTTCATGGTTGAAAAAAGGTTCGTGCGAAAGGATCACCTTCCGGTCTTTTGTTACCACGGCATCCATTTCAAGGGTGGTAACGCCCAGCTCCATGCCTTTAAGCATGGCCGGTATGGTATTTTCAGGCATCAGGCCACGCGCGCCGCGGTGCCCTTCTTTATCAAAAGCAGGTAAATTCATGAATACTTCCCTGGCCGTATGACAGCCAATAACAAACAAAACAGTAACCAGCAATTCAATGTATTCCCTTTTTGATTTCATAATACAGCAGTTGGACTGGTGTTTTTCACCAGGTGTATTTCAGGCATGCCAATTACATGCCATAGCACTAATCATTGCCGGATATGGATGGGGATATGGATAGATATTAAAAGAGGGGGATATTGAAATAACCGGGCAAAGGTAATTCCCGGCGGCATTATGGCATTGGATTAATCTTTAAATAATTGTGAACCGCGCTTTTCCATTTCAGCAGCTACCAGGGCGGCTTCACCACCCTGCGCCGCCAAACGGGCAATAATATGCCGGTAATCGGCCTTATTGCGGTTTTGGCTGAGCTTGAAAGTACTATTTAGGCTGGTTACTTCTATTTCAAAGGCCACGATGGCCTTCATCATGCGGGATACGTATTCTTCGGGCATTTTTTCCACCAGGGCGGGCGAAGCGGCATCCTGTTCAAAACGGGTGGTAGTTTTGGCCAGGATATCCAGCAGGGCGGCATCTTCGAGGAAACGTAGGGTACCGGCGGCGTGCACCGCCATATAATTCCAGGTAGAGGCATTCTGCGGGTTGGCATACCAGCTGGCGCTGATATAGGTATGCGGACCGGTAAATATAGCCAGCACCTGCGGGTTGGCGGCAAAGGCAAGCTGGTGATCGGTTTTGCGCTGTACGTGGCCATAGAGATAGAGCTTACCCTCTTTTTCCTCCACCAAAAGCGGAATATGGGTGGCCACGGGCTTGTTGCTGCTGTCGATGCCGCTCAGTATTACAAAGGGATGCTCCTGCATGAAAGCGAGTACGGAATCCCGGTCTTTCTCCACAAAATAGGATGGTTGGTACATGAAGCGAAGATAAAGAATTGAAGCAGGAAGTCCTAAGTCTGAAGGCGGCGCAAACGATCTGGCCTCAGACTTCTGACTTCTGACTTCAGACTTCTGAAACTACTTCAATTACTTTGGTCGGCGCCATCTTTGCATTGCGCATAGCGATGCTGCGGGCGGCATGACCGGCAAAGTCAAGAAATGCTTTTTTGGTTATTTTATCCGTGCCCATCATAATCGGCACACCGCTATCGCCGCCTTCGCGGATGCTTTGCACCAGGGGTATCTGGCCCAGCAGGGGGATTTCATATTCTTCGGCCAACCGTTTGCCGCCGTCTTTACCAAAAATGTAATATTTATTGTTGGGCAGCTCGGCGGGGGTAAAGTAGCTCATGTTTTCCACCAGCCCGATGATGGGCACTTTTATCTGCGCCTGGGCAAACATAGCAATGCCTTTTTTGGCATCCGCCAACGCCACATCCTGGGGCGTGGTCACCACAATGACCCCGGTTACGGGCACGGTTTGCATCAGGGTAAGATGAATATCGCCGGTGCCGGGCGGCATATCAATCACCAGGTAGTCCAGCTCATCCCAGTACACATCGGTCACAAACTGGCGGATGGCGCTGCTGGCCATGGGCCCGCGCCAGACCACAGCGCTTTTTTCATCTACCAGCAGGCCGATGCTCATGAGCTTGATGCTATAGCGTTCCAGCGGCAGTATTTTGCCTTTTTCGCCGCCAATATCCATCATCATGGGTCGCTGGCCGCGAACGCCAAACATTATGGGTACGCTGGGGCCGTAAATATCGGCATCCAGCAGCCCTACTTTGGCATCGTCGGTGGCCAGGGCAAGGGCCAGGTTGGCGGCTACGGTACTCTTGCCCACCCCTCCCTTACCGCTCACTACGGCAATGATATTTTTTACATTGGGCAGGATTTTATCACCGTTCAGCCGCAGGCTGCTGGTATTGGACGTAAAATTCACCTTTACCAGGGCCTCCTTGCTAACCAGCAGTTTTACAGCGTTTTCGCAGGCATTGCGTATCATATCCTTCATGGGGCAGGCCGGAGTGGTCAGCACCACGGTAAATGAAACATGATTGCCATCAATCGCCACATCTTTTACCATACTTAAGGTAACGATATCCTTCCCGAGGTCGGGTTCCTGTACATTTCCGAGGGCAGTCATTATTTGTTCGACGGTCATATTCAACAAGATTATGTTAAAATAGCAAAGGACTACAAAATTAACCAATAGCGAGACTAATTTGTTGCACCCGGACAAAATGAAGTAATTATCTTTGATCCAATGAAACGACTTCTACTATTTATACTGCTTGCATCGGTACTATCCTATAAGTCCCAGGCCCAGTTTGAGCACATAAAAGATTCTGTAGTACAGTTGTACGGCCTGGTCATGACCGCCGACAGCCTCAAGGGCATACCGGCCGTGAGCATAGTAGTAAAACGGGACGGCCGTGGTACCATTACCAACGACCAGGGGGTGTTTTCCATCGTAGTGCTGAAGGGCGACCAGGTAGAGTTCAGCAGTATCGGTTACAAACCGAAAACAATCGAAATCCCCAAAAACCTGGAAGGCAACCAGTTCAGCGTGCTCCAGCTGCTGGTTACCGATACCGTGTACCTGCCCGCCACCATCATCAAGCCCCGCCCTACGCGGGAGCAGTTTGACCGCGATTTTGTGAATACCAAAATACCGGACGATAACCTGGAAATAGCGCGTAAAAACAACAACGAAGCCACGCGGCGCATCCTGGCCCGCACGCTTCCGAGAGACGGGGGCGAAGCAGCCAACTACGCGCTGAAGCAGAATGCCCAGAAGTATTATTCCGCCGGCCAGACACCTCCTATCGGCCTCCTCAACCCGCTTGCCTGGGCCCAGTTTATCCAGGCCTGGAAACGGGGTGATTTTAAAAGCACTCAATAGAAGACGGAAGTCTGAGGTCTGAAGTCCGATCGTTTGCTTCGCCTTCCGACCTCCGACTTCAGACCTCAGACTTCAGACCTCATACTTCAAACTTGCTTATGAACCATATTTCCGTTATCGGCGCCGGCACCATGGGTAACGGCATCGCCCATGTATTTGCACAAAACGGTTTTACCGTTAACCTGGTGGATGTATCTTCCGCCCAACTGGAAAAGGCCCTTGCCACGATTGCCAAAAACCTGGACCGACAGGTTAGCAAGGGCAGCATTACAGAAGCTATAAAAGCAACTACCCTACAACATATTACTACCACTACTTCCATGGAAGAAGGCCTGAAAGCCGCCGAGCTGGTAGTGGAAGCCGCTACCGAACAAACCGAGCTGAAGCTAAGCCTCTTCCAGCAGGCCGACCGCTTTGCTCCTCCCGGCGCTATTCTTGCCAGCAATACTTCCTCCATTTCCATTACCCGTATTGCCGCCGCCACGCAACGGCCGGCAAACGTGATTGGCATGCACTTTATGAACCCGGTACCTGTGATGAAGCTGGTGGAAATCATTAATGGTTATGCTACCAAAAAAGAAGTGACCGATACCATTGTTGCCCTAAGCAAACAACTGGGCAAAACGCCCTGCGTGGTAAACGACTATCCCGGCTTTATTGCCAATCGCATCCTTATGCCCATGATCAACGAAGCCATTTATAGTTTATACGAAGGCGTGGCGGACGTGGAAGCAATAGATACGGTCATGAAACTGGGCATGGCCCATCCCATGGGTCCCTTGCAACTGGCGGATTTTATCGGGCTGGATGTATGCCTGTCCATCCTGCGCGTACTGCACGATGGTTTCGGTAATCCCAAATACGCGCCCTGCCCTTTACTGGTAAATATGGTTATGGCCGGCAAACGCGGCGCAAAAAGCGGTGAGGGGTTTTATGTGTATGCGGCTGGAAGTAAAGACCTGGTGGTGAGTGAGCAGTTCAGCCACAGGCTGTAAGCTATTTTTCCACCTCCACCCCCTGCATTTCCTTCAACCTAAACAACACTTCTTCCATTCGGTTTTTGGGTATACCAACGGTCATCATGCAAAACAACTGCATGTCCTGGCTGAGCACGGTGCAATTGAATTGCTTTACCGTCATCATAACCGGGTTCATAATGGTATAATCAAACTGGATGCGATAAACTACTTCCACCTGCTTTTGCACTACCGGCGTTACCTGCAGGGCCAGTGAGGCCGCTGTCTTGTACGCATTAATAAGTCCCGGCACGCCCAGCAGGGTGCCGCCAAAATAACGGGCTACCACGATCAGGGTATTGGTAATTTCCTTACTGTCTACCTGCCCCAGGATGGGTCGCCCGGCAGAGCCGGAGGGTTCGCCATCGTCGCTCACCCGGTAGCTATTGCCATCCAGCCCCAGGCGCCAGGCAAAACAATGGTGCGTGGCTTTGGGATGCTCCGTCTTTACTTTATTCAAACAGGTTTTTACTTCTTCCATCGTGGCTACCGGGAATGCATAGGCAATAAACTTGCTGCCCCGGTCTTTAAACTCCGCTTCCGATGTTTTTTCTATCGTATAATAAAAGTCTCTTTCACTCATAATTTATCCAAATGCAATCAGCGCTATAGCGCCCAGTGATAAAATAATACCCAGCCGGTTGAGCAGCGATAGGCGCTCCCTGAACATAAATACTGCCGCCAGCGTGCTTACCAGCACAATGCCCATATTAATGATAGGTATGATGGCCGAGCTGTTGCCGGGGTATTGTTTCAGCGCCTCTACCATGCACCATATGGAAAAATAATTGGGCAGGCCAATGGCAATGCCCGCCAGCACGCTGCGGTAGTTAAGCTTTTGCCGGCCGGTAAGCACTCCCGCCAGTAATAACACCGAGCCAAGAACAGCTGCACTTACGAATGCCATGATAAGAAAGTCGTTGCCGTTGTTTTTATTAAGGTATGATTGCTCTACGTATTTGATCATGGTATCCAGCAGGCCGCTGCCGGCAAATAATATAACGGGCCAGATGAGCAACCATTTGTTGAAGCGCGGAAGCGGGGTTGGCCGTTGTTCGTTGGCCGTTGGCTGCTCCGCAGCTGCCTGCTTTATAGTAAGATACACCCCCGCCAGCGCCATAACAATGCCTGCTATGCGCAGGGCGGTCACTTTTTCCTGGTACAGCCAGATGGAAAATACAAAGGGAATAACCAGCGACAGCTTATACGCTACCGCCGTAATGGCCACGCCTATGCGCTGCGAGGTAAACGCCACAATGTTAAACAGGAAGATAAAGGTAGCGCCCATGAGCAGGGCCCATTTAAACCAGGGCTGCTGGATGGTGCCGGCGTTTACCGGGAACTTTGCATTGAACAAAGAGCCGGTGATAACACAGGTAATATAATTGAATACGATGGCCTGGAATGCATTGACATTCCAGCGACCGGCAATTTTAAAAGAAATAGTAAGATAAGCTGTTATCAGGATGCAGCCGGCCAGGTAGAGCATATCGGTTAGCGGGTAGAGGGTTTATAAAAGCGGATGGTATCTGTTTGCAGGGTAAACGAATCGCTGAGCTCCATAACACCGGGCTGCGGGGCCGGAAGGCCCGCGGGCTGAAACCGGGTTTCATTGGTAATAATGCGCGCCTCATCCCAACTACCGGCATCAAAAAACGATTGCAGCAGGCGGGCGCCGCCCTCTACCAGCACCGACTGGATATTAAGATGGTATAAGGCATGATTGATTTGATCTACCAGGCGCACCGCGCGGGTAACCTTGTAGTACAGCAGGTTGTTCTTTTCTTCGTGCCGGAGGTTATTCAATACAATGGTACGTACCGATCCATCAAACACACGGAGCGAAGCCGGCAAGCGCAGCGCCATATCCACTACCACGCGCTGGGGGTTATTGCCCGGCCAGAGCCGGGTAGTCAGCAAGGGGTTGTCCAGCAGGGCGGTATTGGTGCCTACCAGTATCGCCGCTTCTTCACTGCGCCATTTATGCAGCAGCCGGTTGCTGTATTCATTGCTGATCAAAAGACGGTTATCGTCCTCACCGGCAATACGGCCATCGGCCGTTTGCGCCCATTTAAGAATAGTATAGGGACGATGCTGTTCATGAAACGTAAGAAACCGTTTGTTCAGCGCCCGGCAGGCGGCTTCCAGCACCCCGGTTATTACCCGTACGCCCGCGGCCTGCAGCTTTTCAATCCCTTTGCCGTCTACTTCTTTAAACGGGTCGCGGCAACCAATAACCACGTCGGGTATCCGCTTTTCAATAATCAAATCGGCGCAGGGCGGTGTTTTACCATGGTGCGCGCAGGGCTCCAGGCTTACATATAATACCGAGCTGCTGATAAGCTCCCGGTGTTCCGGCGCTACCGATTGAATGCAGTTTACTTCGGCATGGGCCTGGCCATATTGGCGGTGGTAGCCTTCGCCGATAATCAACCCGTTATACACGAGCACGGCCCCCACCATGGGGTTGGGCGCTACGGAGCCGGCGCCCAGCCGGGCCAGCTCAATGCAGCGCTGCATATATGTTTCGTGCGTGGTCAAATTTGGTAAATAGCCGCAAAAATACAGTGTTTTAAGTAGACGGTTTGCCGTATGTTTGTTTTATGACCATCCATGAAGCCGGCCGGAAACTGACGTCTGCGCTCCATCCACTGTACGATGAGCGGGAGGCGGGCAATATTGCCGGTTGGGTCATGGAGCACCTCACCGGGTTTACCAAAATAGACCGGGTCATTCACAAGGTCCTCCCCCTCAGCCCGCAGCAATTGCGCCTGCTGAAAACCTATACTTCGGAGCTGCTGCATCACAGGCCGGTTCAGTATGTATTGCACGAAGCCTGGTTTTACGGCATGAAACTGTATGTGGATGAAAATGTGCTTATACCAAGACCCGAAACGGAAGAACTGGCGGATTGGATAATACAGGAAGTCGGAGGTCAGAGGTCGGAAGCCGGACCTCGGACCTCTGACCTCGGACTTCAGACTTCCGACCTCCGACCTCAGACCTCCGACCTCCGACCTCAAATACTCGATATCGGCACCGGCAGCGGGTGTATTGCGCTGGCGCTCAAAAAAGCATTGCCGTTTGCCGAAGTACATGCCTGCGATATCAGCGGGGGCGCACTGGAAGTAGCCCGCAGGAATGCCGCAACACAAAAGATGGACATTCACTTTCACCTGCTGGATTTTTTATCGGAAGTTATGCGCAATACCCTTCCCCAGGTGGATGTACTGGTTAGCAACCCTCCTTATATACCCGTAAAAGACAAGGCCGGCATGGCAGCCAATGTGCTGAACCATGAACCGCACCTCGCATTATTTGTAGCCAACAACGATCCCCTGCAGTATTATAAGGCCATTGCCGGGTTTGCCAAAGAGAAGCTGCGGCCCGGGGGCAGCATTTACCTTGAAATATATGAAGGGGCGGGAAATACGGTGCTGGACCTTTTTCAGCAAAGCGGCTTTACATATACCCGGCTGGAAAAAGATTTGCAGGGCAGGAACAGGATGGTAAAAGCGATGCTGTAGGGAGCGCTAAGGTTTATTATCCACCAGCGCGGTGGTGCGGGCATTCAGTTCACGCGCAATGCGCATAATGGCCACGATATCATCCCAGGGCACCGATTTATCGGCATTGATGGCAATAGTGGCCTGCGCGGAATCCCTGGTAACGTAAGGCTGTACAAAGGCTTTAATATCCTGCAGGGCAAGCGTTTTGCCGTTGATGATATATAGCCCGTTGGGTTTGATATTGACAATAACGGTTTGCTTGGCCTTGGTATCGCTTTTAGCCTTGGGGGTAGACAGTTTTACCACGTTGGGATTGGCCAGCGTAGACACAATAAGGAAAAAGAACAACAGGATAAACAGGATGTCGTTCAGCGCGCCGGCATGCAGCTCAGGATGTGATTTACGTCGCCTGCTTAAAGCCATAGTACTATGTTTGAAATTGTTACTGGTTGCTGACTACCGGTTCCGGTGCCTGTACCCGGCAACCCGTACCCTGCATTGCTCCCTATCTTGTTGGTTCTTGCAGAATATCAATAAACTCGGCCCTGGCCGATTCCATTTTATTGATATTCTTATCTATCTGCGCATTCAGAAAATTGTACCCGATATACCCCAGCAGGCCGATAATAAGACCGGAAGCGGAAGTAATCATCTTGGTGTAGATACCACCGGAAATTTCCGCCGGTGTAAACTCACCGCTGCTGCTGATATTGTAAAACAGTTGCAGCATCCCGAAAATGGTTCCGAGGAACCCGAGCATCGGCGCAATACCATATACCAGCGAAAGCACCGATAAATTACGTTCCATCTTATATATTTCCAGCTGGCCTACATTTTCCATGCTTTTTTCAATGGCATCAATGGGTTTGCCTATACGCTGCAGGCCTTTATCAATCATCTTTGCTACCGGGCTGGCGGTATTTTTAGCCAGCGACCGCGCAGCAGAAATATTACTGCTGAGGATATTGTCGCGTATCATATTCATGAAATTGGCATCCAGCTTACCGGCTTTGTTGATAGCAATAAGGCGCTCGAAGAAAAAGAAAATGGCTACCGCCAGCAACAGTCCGAGGGGTAGCATAATAACACCGCCTCTTTCTATCAAATCGAATAAATTCATTTTACCGGTGGCCGTGCCTGCGGCGCTTTGTGCAGCACGAAGGGAATCTACGATGCGCTTAGCCGCAGTATCGCCAATCTGTAGCAGGAATAAATGCATCTACGTTTGAGTTTATTTACAATGTGTTTCTGTATAACAATTCTGGTGCCGGGTGGCTCTTATGAACGCCTAAATTGGGCAATTATTTCAAAAAAGAAATCTACCGGCCTATGTATTAACATTTTATATAGAAACGCCTTATTTCTTCATCGCGTTATCCATTTTAGACATGGCCATGATTTGCTGCATCGTCTTTTGCATGCCGTCACTGCTGCCGTCCAGGAATATAACATTACCCTTACCTACTTCGGCAAAGTTCTTAATGGCTTCCGTCCACATGCTGAAGAGAATAACATTGGTATCCAGGTTGGCTTGTTTCATTTGCTCGGCAGCCTGGCTCATACCCTTGGCTACTTCTTCCCGGAACAGCGCAACGCCCTGTCCGCGTAGCTGTGCGGCCTGGCGCTCGGCCTCGGCGGCAATCTTAATGGCATTACCTTCGGCTTCGGCGGCCTTTGTTTTGGTAATCAGCAATGCCTGTCCCTCGTTTTCCGCAGCAGCCTTCAGGTTATTGCTGGCTACTACCTTGCTCATACTGTCTATAATAGCCTGGTCGAAGGTGATATCGTTTATCTGCAGGTCCAGCAGGTGATAGCCCCATTGTTCCAGCAGCTCATCAATCTGGCCTTTTACATATTCAATGATCTCCCGGCGAAGCGCCAGTATTTCCGCCTGTTTTTTAGTTGCCACAAACGAACGAATGGTACCCTCAATGGTGCGGGTAAGGGCCTGCATCAAATCGCGTTCGCTGATAAATTTAAACGCTACTTTTTTAATCGTTTCCTCGTCGTCGTTCTGTACCGCGTAAAGGAGCATGCTTTTGAAATATACATTGGCCTGGTCGGCGGTCACGGCCTGGAATTCCATTTCTACCGAGCGGTTCTGAATGCTGATTTTACGGTATATCTGTTCTATAAAGGGGATCAGCAGCCGGAGACCCGGTTTTAATATCCGCTTGTATTTACCAAAAACAGTTACCACTCCAATGGTGCCCTGGTTGATGGTTTTTAGCCCGGCCAGTATAACAAGCAATACGAGGATAACCCACCAGAAATGAACAACGATATCAGGCATAGGTTTTACAATTTGGTGCTGAAGGTAGGTGATTTTATGGTTTTTCTTCTTACCTTGTTACAAAGGGCTCGCCTATGTCAAAACAAGGGAAAATATTGCTGGGGATGGTATCGTTTCTTCCCCTTGTATTTATTATTATATACGCCATTTTTTATTACAGCATGTTTGCCCCCTCCTTCCACGAGAGTATACAGCAAAACGGTCCGCCGGTGTTCCTGCTGGGCGATATGAATCAAATGCAGATTTCTATGGCCCTGCTTATTATCACCGCGCTGGGGCTGCTTATTTATTACCTTATTCATGTCATGAATAACCGCCTGCTGGACAGTACCGACCGGCTTACCTGGATACTCATTATCCTGCTGGCCAACGTGGCCGCCTACCCTATTTACTGGTACCTGAAAATATGGAAACGCCCGGAACAGGATCAACACCCTTAATCATGACGGTATAAAAACAACTCCACCCGCCGGTTACGCATCCTTCCTTCGAGCGTGCTATTGCTGGTCAGCGGTTTCAGGAAAGCATGGTAACGTACAATGGTTGGGGGCATACCGCCATCCGTTTTCAGCCGCAGGTATTGTGCTACTGCCGCGGCCCTATTGGCCGAAAGCCGGAAATTATATTGCAGGCTGCCCACGCTGTCGGTATGCCCTTCTATAACAAGCGAATCGGAGGGGCGGGCGCCGAGGGCCATGCAAAAACTATCGAGCACGTGGTGACTGCCTTCGGTGAGCTTAGCGCTGCCGGTGGCAAACAATATATCGGGAATGAGCAGGGTATCAATATGCTGCTCAATGGTGGGCGGGGCTTTTGTTACAGGTGGCGGGGCATTGCGATAGATGGCCCGCTTTTTCTCCAGCAGGTTATGGCGTTCGTTCTGATCATAAATAATGGTCTTCATACTGTCGGCCGATTTACACATCAGCTCATGAGGGTCTGTAGCCATCATGCTTACCCGGTCTACATAAAGGTAAAAATTCCCGGCTGCATCATCGGACTGGCTAAGCGGTACAATGCTGCGTTTAAAGCTGCCCAGCACAAAATAATTTTCTTCGCCGGTAGCCGTATAATCAAAGCTGCAGGTTTGCCAGCCCTGTGGCGCGGCAAGTTCGCCGGCGCTATCGTGTACCAGCAGGGCAGGCGTAAGCTGCCAGTAGGGTTGTTTTTCAAACAGGAAATCGCCGGCGCTGAAATAAATGCCCAGGCTGTCAAATACAGTATGCTTTGACCAGGCCCTGAATTCAATATGGTAATGATTGCCTTTTCTTAACCTGCACAGCAGGCGGCTGCAAAGAAAACTGTGATTTTTTTTATTCCGCTCCCACACGCTGCCGGTAATGACCCCGCAAAAATGCACCCCGTCATAAGCCTGTTGTATACCTTCAAAATAATAGTTGTTGATCAGCGAAGTGCTTATCCATGCTTCGGGCGCGCAGTCTTTCAGGAATTCCGTGCAGATATTGGCATCCTCGAAGCTGCCATTGGCCAGCAGGTTCTGCGCCGGCGCGGCCAGGTGCAGCAGCAGAAGGTATACTACAAGTGTTGCTTTCATTTAGAATGTTAACTCTTCTCTTCCCA
>JACXTT010011087.1_pt1 | contig 12087 bp, 9 predicted proteins | sample 9270951 | NCBI WGS metagenome assembly JACXTT01 (sample SAMN15532306, study PRJNA645909) | rock metagenome | isolation source: weathered quartz diorite | place: Puerto Rico | collected 2017-06-21 | reverse complement strand
CAATCCTTCAGGGACCACCACTTCCAATTGATTTAGCGCAGTACCGACCTTCCCGCCGACAGTTGCTACACTGTGGCTAGGTCGTCGTGCTCACCGCGACCAATGCTTTGCAGGCCCGCTGGCATGCGGGCCGGGCCTTTCGCTTTTCATCCCCACCATAGCATGGCTGTGATATCCTCGGCCCGATGGCTTGTGGGACGCTTCAGACATGGAGCAAGCGCGGACCAAAGTTTTGTTACGAAGGATCTGTCGGGACTGGTACCACAATCCGATACGGACAGAGCTTCAAATGGACGGCAACGATATCGGCGGATGACTATCGGCGGATTCTTAGCCGTTTCGCCAAGCGTGAAGTTGACATCGGAACGTCAAAGGATCTGCCACCTGCCGGTAGCGTTGGCGAGTGGGTAAAGGCGAACATCAACCCAACCGGGCTCATGTCCTATATTGGCGCTATCCTCGTTGCGGAAGGCTTTGCTTCGAAGCCAAGACCTGGGCGCATCCGGTTTCTTTGAGGGACACACTTTTAGCGCACTACCAACTGAGCGGCGTTCCAAGGAGTTTTGCCGTATCCTGTACACAGGAACATGTGTTACAGAGAGCGGATTAGTTTACGAGTTAGCCTAGCCGTCGCGGCAACAGCGGCGTGCCTCTACGCGCAGGGGCCATCGGGAGCAGGAGCGCAGTCCGGTGGGCCCGGCGCCGCTGCGATCGCTGGTTCTAAAGAAGATCCCAAGGCTGTCGATCGGGGAGGTAAGCTGTTTGCAGCTCACTGCGGCGGATGCCACGGTGTGAATGCCAAGGGCGGCCCGGGCGCGCCCGATTTAGTGCGTTCGGTGCTGGTGCTGGATGACGAGAAGGGGATCTTGATCGCGCCAGTGCTGCGCGAAGGGCGGCCCGACCAGGGGATGCCGAAACCGAGTCTGAACGAGGCGCAGATTTCCGATATCGTAGCGTGGCTGCACGTGCAGACCTACGCGGCGGGTCATCGCGCCTCGTACACATTCCTGGATGTCGTAACGGGCGATGTGAAAAAGGGCGAGGCCTATTTCAAAGGCGCTGGCAAGTGTTCCGGCTGTCATTCACCGACGGGAGATCTGGCAGGCATCGGCAAGAAGTACGAACCGTTCGCGCTGCAATCGCGATGGCTGCAGCCGCGAGAGGCGAGAGGGCGCGGACGGGGCGGGAATGCGCGCGAGTCATCTCGCGGCGCGATCACGGTGACGGTGACACCGCCGTCCGGCCAGCCGCTCTCGGGCCAGCTCGATCGCGTCGATGATTTCAATGTGTCGTTCCACGATGCGTCCGGCGAATACCATTCCTTCGCTCGCAACGGCGATGTACCGAAAGTGGAAGTACACGATCCGTTGAAGGCGCACCGCGATCTGCTGGCGCAATACACGGACGCCGATATTCATAACGTAACTGCTTACCTGGTGACACTCAAATGAACACGCAATTTTCAATATTCGCTGCCTCGCTGGCTCTGGCCGGCGGACTCTCGGCGCAGGCACTCAATCCGTCGACGCTGCTCAAGCAGCCCACCGATGCCTGGCCGACCTACAACGGGGACTATTCGGGAAAGCGCTTCAGTCCGCTGACGCAGATCAATTCGTCGAACGTTCACACGTTGTCGCTAGCGTGGGCGAGCCGCTTCTCGCCGGAAGCCGGTTCGGCCGGCCCCAATGTTCAGATCAAATCGACGCCGCTGATGGTGAACGGCATTCTCTATTTCACGGCGCCCAATAATGTCTGGGCCGCGGACGCGCGCACGGGCCAGGAGCTTTGGCATTATCAATATCCGCCCAACACGGGAAGCACGATCGGCAATCGCGGCGTCGGCATGTATGGCAACTGGCTGTTCTTCGAGACGCCGGACAGCCAGCTGGTTAGCCTCGACGCCAAGACCGGTAAGCAACGCTGGAAAGTGCAAATCGCCGATCCGAAACTCGATTACACGTCGACAGTGGCGCCCGTGATCGTGGGCAATCATGTGCTGGTCGGCATTGGCGGCGATCATCTGGATAACCCGGGTTTCCTCGAATCGCGCGATCCCGAGACGGGAGCGCTGCAGTGGAAATGGTGGACGACGCCGCGCAAGGGCGAGCCTGGAATCGAGACCTGGCCGGATGAATATGCGTCGGCGCATGGGACCGGGCAGACCTGGATCCCGGGCACGTACGATCCGCAATTGAATCTCTATATCTTGGGCACCGGAAATCCGAATCCGGTGATGGCGGAGAAGAGCCGCAAGGGCGATAACCTTTACACGTGCTCGATCGTCGCGCTGAATCCGGACACCGGGAAATTGGCCTGGTATTTCCAGCCTTCGCCGCACGACACGCATGATTGGGATGCCGTACAAACGCCCATACTGTTCGATGGCGTGATCGACGGAAAGCCGCGGAAGCTGGTGGCACAGGCCAGCCGCAACGGATATTTCTTCGTGCTCGACCGCACGACGGGAAAGAATATCATCACGAAGCCGTTCATCGAAACGTTGAATTGGGCGAAGGGGATCGACGCGAAAGGCCAGCCGATTCCTGACCCGGCGAAGTATCCGACAACCGACGGCGTTCTAGTGTCGCCGTCATCGAATGGCGCGACGAACTGGCCGGCGCCGAGTTTCGATCCGGATACCGGGCTCTTTTATGTGGGAACCAGCCGGTCGTACGCGATGTATTACCTGACCGATACCGACGACCATCCCGAAGGCTGGGGCGGCCGCGATACCGGGGTCGGCGGGGATCCGGGCGCGCTGCTCGCAATCGATTACAAGACGGGTAACATCGCGTGGAGACACGAATGGCCCAGCGGCAACGGCGTCACGCACATTCTCACCACCGCCGGAAAGCTGTTGTTCACTGCCAATGGGACGAACCTGATCGCCTTCGATCCGGCGAACGGGAAGATCCTGTGGCACACGGGATTGATGGCGGGCCTGAGTGCCGGCCCGATCAGCTACATGTTGGATGGCAAGCAATACTTGCTGGCAGCCGCCGGAGACGGGCTGTATGCGTTCACGGTGAATCAGCCGGCGAAGTGATCGCTGCGATCGATCAGGCTTGGTGCGCAAGCTCTTCAGCGCATCCGGAGTGACCGCAGTTGCACGATAGCTCCACGGTGCTGCCTGCATCTTGACAGTAGGGACTGCAGTACTTGCTGTCCTTGGCAGCTCTGCAATTGCAGGCTGGATGAGCGCATTTCTGATTGTCGGCCATGTCCAATACCCCGACAGTGAGACGCGGGAATTGGACCAAGTTGATCAAGGCAACTGGCTCAGGGATTTACAAGCCAGGTAGCACGATGTTACGGGAGGTTGTTCGCAAGCACGCAGCTTGATCCGCTGGTGAAGATGTTGCCACCGGGGTTGCCGACTGCGCTTTATTAACGAGTAGGCTGGGGCAAACAGCCGATATACCAGCGCTCTTGTTGAAGGTGGCCGAGTTACCGTGGAATACGGACCCTTGAATACGGACCCTTGTCCGAAAGGGGGCGACGTTTCGACGATGCCACCCGCCCCGTTGTGAGGAGCTGGGCGAGGCCGGAGTACTAGAGGTACGGGCCGGTCAATTCGCCAGCGCGGAGGACAACTGGCGCTGCACGAACGGGTTCTTGGGAAGCTTGCGATCCCACTGCCGCCAAATCTCGCGGCGCTGAGCTTCCGAGGTCGCTGCTTGCTGAGGCTGCTTGTTCAGGCGCAGAATTCGCCCGAGCGCGGCGTAGGCATTCGAAACATGAAGGGCGTTCCGAAGATCGTCCTTGGGATCCAGGTTCGACGTCTTTGACTCTGCTAGAAGCTCGCGATAGGTTTCGGCAGCCTTGGCGAACTGCCCGGCGGCGGCGAATTGATCGGCCCTGGCCCGAAGCGCAATGTCAGCTTCGCCGCCGAGCTCGATGTTGGCGGCCGGATAATCGTGCGTGTCGCGCAGGAGCTGAAAAGCGCCATCGATCCGCTGCTGCGCCTCACTGTCGCGGTGGAGATCCCGCAAGGCGTAGGAGGATCTGGCAAGGAGTTTGGCTTCCATGCGACGAGTAGTCACGTTCGCATTTTTCGCACCGTGGACGTCACGGATAGAAGCCTCGTAGACAGCCAAGGCCGCCCGCGGATCGGTGTGACGGAGGAGATCACCCAGGCGTCGCCCGACTTCGGTGGCGAGTTCATGATGGCTGTTGTCATCGGAATCGAGCTTGGCCAGTGCTTCGGCGGTATCGAAGGCGCGGCGGAAAATGACAAGCGCCTCTTGGGGCCGATCCAAACTGATGTCGCCGTCCTCGCCCAGGATGGACGCTTCGCGCCATAGCGCGAGGGTCAGGTTGGCGCGATACCAGGTAGTGCTGGTCTCTGTGTTCTGCTCCTGTAACCGCCGCGATTCTCGAACCGCTGATAGCGCGCCGTCCAGATCGCCCGACTGACGGAGCGCGTCGGCCAAGATTCCATAAGCCAGGCTTTGCTGTCCGCCGGACTCGCGGATGCGCTTGGCTACGTCGATTGACTGGCGGGCGCGGCGGGTCGCTTCATCGAACTTATGGTTATCGACAAAAGTGACGGCGACGTTGCTGTACATGAAGGCGGCTTCCCGGACGTCATTCATTTCCAGATCGTTGAACGCGCTGAACCGGTCCAGCTTTTCGGCTGTTAATCGCGCCTGCCCGGCCGATTCCTCGTGGCGGCTCTGCACGCCCGCAAGCACCATGCGGTCGTGTGCGATGGTCGCGGACGTCAGCAAAGCACGGCGATTTCCCGGCTCGGATTTCAAGACCGATTCGACCAACGCGTCGGCTTTACGGAGGCTCTCGTCAGCCTGGGCGAACTGGCCAAGGTTGGAGTTAACCGGAACACCTTGAACGTGCGCTAACTGGAGGTACGCGGTGCCAATCTCCAAGGCGAGATCTTTGTCGCCGTGAGCTTCGGCGCCCACGTTTCGCAGGTATTCGAGCGATGTCGAAACGATGAGCTGACGCGCCTTGGTGGTGCCGGGCGTGTTGCGAATGGCGACGTCGATATCGAAGACTTTGTTCGCCAGTTGCCGGACCTGGCGGAAGCGCTGCTCGGCGATGGCTCGTTCACGGTTGGCGACGTACAGCCCGGCCGAGAGGCTGACGAGAGCAACCAGACCGGCTGTAACCGGGACCCAATAGCGACGCACGAATTTCCGGGTGCGATACCAGGTGCTGCCGCCGCGGGCGCGGACCGGACGGTTGTCGAGAAACGCCCGAATATCCTCGGCGAACGCATCCACCGTGGCATAACGGTCTTCGGGCTCGGTTCGAAGCGCTCTACGCACGATGAAATCGATGTCGCGCGGAAGGTCCGGTTTCAATCGGCTGGGCGGGCCAGCGGCTGTTTTTCCAGTAGGCGACTCGGAATTGTTCGGGGCTTCGCCCGTGAGCAGTTTGTACAAGACTGCGCCGAGCGAGTAGATGTCGGTAGCAGTGCTGTGAGCCTCGCCGCGCATCTGCTCGGGGCTGGCGTATTCCGGCGTCAGGATGCGGACTAGCGTGCGCGTTTGATCGGCTTCATCGAGGATCTTAGCGATTCCGAAATCCAGCAGTTTCGGCTGACCGGCGGCGTCGATCAAGATGTTGGAAGGTTTCAGATCGCGATGAATGATCAGGTTGCGATGCGCGTAAGAGACCGCCTCGCACACCAGCAGAAACACCTTCAGCAGGCTTCGCAAGTCGAGCTTTGAGCAATAGTCGTCAATCGAGACGCCGTCGATGTACTCCATGACCAGGTACGGCTGTCCGTCGCCGGTGCGACCGGCGTCGAGAAGATGGGCGATCCCTGGATGGTTGAGAGAAGCGAGAATGCGGCGCTCCGCGAGGAATCGCTCCTGGAAGGCGGGCAGATCGGCGGCGGCTCGGACCACCTTCACCGCCACGCGATGTTCGACCTCGCCATCGGCGCGTTCGGCCAAGTACACGGCGCCCATACCACCCCGGCCGAGCGGACGAACGACGCGGTAGGGGCCCCAGACAGTTTTTCCGGGAACCGGGCCGTTGGCTTGCAGAATCTCTTCGGCAGCCCCGGCAAAATCGACGCTCAAAGAGTGCGAATTCTGGTCGAATCGAAGCAGCGATTCCACTTCATCGCGAATGTTCGGATCGATCTGGTGACTCGAGTAGTATTCCTCGCGCGTCGAAGCGGGAAGGTCGGCCAGCTCATAAAAGAGCGAGATTACTTCTTCCCGCATGATGGCCTGTTTCTCCGCGGCATCGCGTAGGCACATTATGTTCCATCGGGTGCATGGGTCGCAAATGCTAATCGGCTGATGCCGCAAACCCGCGCCCAACTGGGCGTGAAGCGGGCTAACGTTGCTAATCTACGCCATCGGCGATACTCTTCCGTAATGCGACCCCTTCGGTATTCCATCAACGTCACGTTGGACGGGTGCTGCGATCATCGTGCAATACCCGCGGACGAAGAATTGCACCGTCACGCGGTCGAGAACCTCGGCCAGGCCGATGCCCTCCTCTTTGGCCGGGTGACTTACGAAATGATGGAGGCAGCGTTTCGACCGCCGGCGCAGACGGGAGCGAGGCCGGATTGGATGGAACCGTTCGCGCGGACGATCGACGCGGCAAAGAAGTACGTCGTGTCGAGCACGCTCGACCGGGTCGATTGGAACGCGGAGCTCGTGCGCGGGGATCTGGGAAAGGCCGTTCAGCAGCTCAAGCGGGAGTCGGGTAAGGGACTCTTCGTGGGAGGCGTAAAACTCCCGCTGGCGTTGGCGGAGCTGGGATTGATCGATGAGTACGAGTTCGTGGTGCAGCCAAGGCTAGCGGGCCACGGACCGACGTTGTTCGCGGGGCTATCGAAGCGTATCGACTTGACGCTCGTGAGCCGGCTGGAGTTCGGCTCGGGGGCGGTGGCGATGCGGTATGAGCCGAGAAGGTAGCGATTGGGAGTACTGCGTGTGTAGTGTGAGCGCGCGACAATGGGAATGGATACTCGACATGCCGTCCGAAGTCACGCTGTTGCTGCAACGCTGGCGCGAAGGAGATCAGAGCGCCGTGGAGGCGTTGATGCCGCTGATTTACGACGAATTGCGCAGCATTGCGCGGCGATTCCTTCGAAATCGCAGGCCGGGGGAAACATTACAGCCAACGGCGCTGGTGAATGAAGCCTATCTCAAGCTTTTCGACAACGGTCAGCCGCAATTCGCCGATCGCGCGCATTTTCTGGCAGTGATGTCGCGCGTGATGCGGCAGGTTTTGATCGACCATGCTCGCGCGGCGGGAGCCGTGAAGCGTGGCGGGCGCGAACAGCGCGTGGACTGGGACACGGTAATCCAAATCGAGCCGGCCGGAAGCCAGCAGCAGCTTCGCATGTTGGATATTGATCAGGCGCTCGGCACGCTGTCGGGCGAGAATCCACCTTTGGCTGAGGTGGTCCAGATGCATTACTTCGGCGGAATGACGGCGGAGGAGATAGCGATCGTGGCAGGACGGTCCGCGCATGCCGTCCGGCATGAACTGCGGTTAGCAAGGGCGTGGCTTCGTCGCGAGCTAGCAGATAATTAACCGGGCCCCAACACAACTGAACCGCGCTGGAGGCCGACCGGCATAACGGTGACATAACGGTTTCCTGCGCCGCGTGTAATAACGCACTTAGCTAACAATCCGGGCAATGGTTTCTTCCAGGCGTGAAATGAAGATCCGGTTCCCAGATCAAACAGCTAGGAGACTAACTATGCTGAAAATCGCAGCGCTGGCAGTGATTCCTCTCTTCGCGGGCTACCTTTGCGCCCAAGAGACAACAGAAACTCGAACTACGACGACTAAGACGTGGAACGGAACCCTGGTAGATGCTGGCTGCCAAGCCACGCACACCGAGCACAAGGAAACCACGACAAAGAATCCGGATCAAAGCGTCACGACCCGGACCGAGCACACGGAGACGGTGGAGTGTCCGGTGATCACAACGACGTCATCATTCGGCCTGATGACGGCCGATGGGCAATACATCCGCTTCGACGATCCCAGCAACACGAAAATCATCGAGATGGTCAAAACCAATAAGAAGTGGAACAAGTACATCACTGACCGCGCACCGCTCAGGGTCAGCGTAGTCGGCTCGCCCCGAGGTGACGTGGTCGTTCTAGAATCCATCCGTTAAAATCGCCAGGCGCGAAACCTGCATTGATCGGCCGCCGTTCGGAGAAGGGACGGCGGCTTCTCTATTTGAACCGGACCCGCGGCGACGCTCACGCTCGGCCCTCCCGATACGAAAATGGAATCATGACGGGCGTGCGGATGGACAAGTGGCTGTGGGCTGCCCGATTCTTCAAGACGCGCTCACTCGCTTCGAAGGCCTGCGAACTCGGAAGAATTGAATCCAACGGACAGCCAGCCAAAGCGGCGCGTGAAGTCCGGGCCGGCGACCTGTTACGCATAAAAAATCAAAGCGGTGAATTTCAGGTGGAAGTGCTGGCACTCAGTGAAATACGCGGTCCGGCCACGGTTGCGCAAAAGCTTTATCGAGAGACAGAAGCGAGCCTGGAATTGCGCTTGAAGCTGGCGGAGGAGCGCAAATTAATGCCGCATATTGAGACGACGCGCGAGGGCAAGCCATCCAAACGGGATCGGCGGGTGATCGACCGGCTGCGGGGGCGAGTGTGACCACCCTGCTAGCTTGGTAGTTTGGATGATTTCTTTTTCGAACATTAACAAGCAGTACGGCAAGCAGTTGATTTTCGTCGACGCCTCGTTTCAGTTGAACCCTGGCGAGAAGGTTGGCCTGGTTGGTCCGAACGGGTCGGGCAAGACCACGCTCTTTCGAATGGTAGTCGGTGAGGAAGAAGCCGATGAGGGCGAGGTCTCGGTTCCGAAGCGGCTGACCATCGGCTATTTTCGGCAGGATGTGGAAGAGATGAGCGGCCGTGCGGTGCTGGATGAGGCAATCGCGGGCAGCGGACGGATCGGCGATCTGCATCACGAGCTGGAGGACTTGCATAAGGCGCTCGAAGATCCCGCGCGCGCCAGTGATATTGACCAGATTCTGGAACGCTTCGGCGCAGTGCAGGAAGAGTACGAGCATCTGGGCGGATACTCGCTCGAGGCGCAAGCACGCGAGGTCCTGCACGGGCTCGGCTTCACCGATGAGCGGATCGATGGCGATGTGGGTGAACTGTCGGGCGGCTGGAAGATGCGCGTGGCACTGGCTCGCGTGCTGCTCGGCCGGCCGGACGTGCTCCTGATGGACGAGCCGACCAATCATCTGGACATTGAATCGATCATCTGGCTGGAGGAATTCCTGAAGTCGTTTGCAGGCTCGCTTCTAATGACGTCGCACGACCGTGATTTCATGAACCGGATTGTCTCGAAGATCGCCGAAATCAATGCCGGCGAGATCATTACCTACTCGGGCGACTACGATTTCTACGTGCGTGAACGTGCGATCCAGGATGCGAACCTGCAAGCGGCATTCACGCGGCAACAGGCCATGCTGGCCAAGGAGCAGCGCTTCATCGATCGGTTCCGGACGCACGCGGCCAAGGCAGCGCAGGTGCAGAGCCGCATCAAGGCGCTGGACAAAATCGAGAAGGTCGAGCTTCCCAAGAAACGGCAGGTGGTGAAGTTCGAATTTCGCGTGCCGCCGCGTTCGGGCGACCAGGTGGCGGTGATCGAAGACCTGCACAAGAGCTACGGATCGCAGGTGATTTACCAGGGCTTCAATCTCACCATCCGGCGCGGCGAACGTTGGGCGGTGATGGGACGGAACGGCGCGGGCAAGACCACGCTGCTCAAGATGATCGCCGGAGCGAGCACGCCCGACTCGGGGAGCGTTACGCTGGGCGCGAGTCTGAGCATGGGATACTTCGCGCAACAATCGCTGGACGTGCTGGATGCGGATCTGACGGTCATCGAGCAGCTCCAGAAGGATTTTCCGCAGGATGGCATCGGCTCGCTGCGCACGTTGGCCGGCGCGTTTCAGTTTTCTGGCGACGATGTAGACAAGAGGATCGCGGCGCTGTCGGGCGGCGAAAAGACCCGGCTGGCGATGGCGCGGATGCTTTACAATCCTCCCAACTTCCTGGTGCTGGACGAGCCGACGAATCACCTGGATTTGGCGACCAAGGAAATGCTGGTGGATGCGCTCAAAGATTTCGAAGGCACGATGATTTTCGTGTCGCACGACAGGACGTTCCTGAGGGGTCTAAGCTCGCGAGTTTTGGAACTCGGCGGCAACGGCAGCTCGGACCACAGTCCGATGGTCTATCCGGGCTCCTATGTCGAGTATGTGCAGAAGACCGGGCACGAGGCGCCGGGGATTTTTGCGGAGGCCCGCTAAACGGGAGGTTCCTGGGCCAAGCGGGACTCTGCGACGAAGTCTAGGCCCTGGCCAGAGAATTGATATCTCTTATTTCCAGTACCTGTTTCGGGTAGCCTTTCAGCACACTGTTAATCATCGCCAGCCCCACGTCACGCATAGTACTTACCTGGTTTGGGAACAGCACGCGGAGGAACGGATACAACCAACCGATCACTTTGTAATACGATTTGATGTTGCGCTGTCCAGGTGCCGGCCGTATAACGCCGGGGCGGAAGTTGTACACCATTTTGAAGCCGCACCTCGTGAGGGCGTTCTCGGTTTTCCCCTTAACGCGGGCCCACATGATCCTCCCTTTTTCAGAGCTATCGGTGAGTGTGCCGGACACATAGTTGAAGATCATTTGAGGATTCAGGCTCGCCAGCGTGCGGGCAAAATGGATCGTTACGTCGTAGGTAATATGAGTATACTTGGACTCACTCATTCCGCTAGAACTGACTCCGGCGCAATAAAAGCAAGCGTCGTAGCCGGTCAAGTCACTGGTGAACCCATGCAGGTCGAGAAAGTCAGGTACGATGCACTCCTTCAGCTTTGAATGCCTGATGCCAGAGGGCTTGCGGTTAACCATCAACACTTGGGCTATCGCTGGATGGTCCAGGCATTCCAGCAGTACGCCTTCGCCGACCATGCCGGTGGCGCCTGTAATAATGACTTTGCTGAACATCGCGCTCACTGCCTCTTATGACGTAGGTTAGCGAAAAGGGATCGTCCGCATCCGGGAATTGCTCCGGATTGGCGTGCGATTTGCACCAGGGCGACGAGCCGTGGCCAGGGCGTGGGATCGTTAGTGATCGCATCCAGCCGGTCCGCGTGAGAGGGTCAATCAAGAGCGGTGCAGTCACATTCAGCGAGCCAAACCTCTTGGAGGATCGACCTTCGCTGCCAACTCCTTCTGCCAGTTGAGCACCACCGTGAACGGTTGCGATGTTGTCTGTTCCACTGGAACAGCCACTAGGAATCGGGTGCCGTCGCTGGTCGCCTCCGCCTTCGAGTACCATGCGGCGGGCGTCTGAAACAGCGGCCGCGCGATACCGGGCTGGAATGTTGCACCCGCCGTTATGGCTACCGACATCAACGTGCCGTCCGGAGATTTGTAAAACAATTCCTTCCCGTCGGCACGCCAGCGTGGCCAGCGGCCACCTTCGCGGGAAACCAATATCTTGGGTCCACTGGGTGAGTCAACCGAACCCAAAGGCAAGGCGAACGGCTGAACGTAGACTTCGGCACTCCCGGAGTCATCGGATACGTACGCAATCCAACGGGCATCTGGAGAGAAAGTTCCGTCGCCCTCGTTGGCCCGTGTACGCACGAGCGGAAGCGGCGTATGTTTGCTTGTACCGTCGAGAGGCAACACCCAGATATCCCCATCGGTATCGCGCCCTCGCGTGCCGTACAGCAAGTAGCGGCCATCCGGCGACCAACTGGTGGGGAATTTGTTTTCAGGGGATGCGTACAACAGTTCTTCGGGTCCCCCACCGCTCGATGTGATCTGGTAAAGGTCGTAGTGGCCGGCACGGCTGAAGTGAACCCGGGTGCACTTTCCGGTCGGGTGCCAGACCGGTGAATCATCCAGGGCTGGATCGAAGGTTTGCCTTTGGTTGACATTGCGAGCCAGATCGTACACCCACACATCGACGGTGCCTCCGTCGATCTTTGCCGTAGCGATCCTTGATCCGTCTGGGGAGAGAACAGGCTGGGAGTAAAGGCTGGCGGAATCGCCGAAGGAAGCTGCGCGCTTGCCGTCGCGGTCG
>JACXTT010011086.1_pt1 | contig 12088 bp, 13 predicted proteins | sample 9270951 | NCBI WGS metagenome assembly JACXTT01 (sample SAMN15532306, study PRJNA645909) | rock metagenome | isolation source: weathered quartz diorite | place: Puerto Rico | collected 2017-06-21 | reverse complement strand
CGATCCGATCGCGAAATCCAGGCCCCCTCATCCGCCTTCGGCACCTTCTCCCCCGCTTCGCGAGGGAGAAGGGACCTAGTTGCACGAGCAGCGCATGCTGTTTTGGACACGCCTGATGCAGAATGCAGAATGCAGAGTGTTGAATGAGATCCGATTCTTCATTTTGCATTTTGCATTTTGCATTCTGCATTTCGCTTTTCGAGCGAACGCTCCGCCCACCATCCCTGCACCACCATCAACAGCATGCCGAGGTCGCGGACGATGTCGACCTTCATGTCGGTGATGCGTTGCTCGTACGTTTTGCCGGCGTCGGCGACGTTGAAGCAGCCGCAGTCGATCGCGTTGCCGCGGAAGAGGTTGATGCTGATCGCCACGATGAAGACGATGAGCAGCAGCGCGATGAGATTGCGCGCGGCGCGCGTCCAGAGGCCGAGAAGCAGCGCCATGCCGCAGAGGATCTCGAGCCACGGCATCACCAGCGCGCTCATGTTGATCAGGCTGCCGGGAACGATCCGGTAGTTGTAGATCATGTGCGCGAACGACGGCGGATCGCCGATCTTCGGCAGCGCCGCGATCACGAAGATCAGGCCGAGCGCGATTTGCACACGGACGGTGAGCCAGGGATGCGCCAGCGCCTCGCGCGGCGTCACGGTTCGGCTCCGAGGTGAACGGCGCCGCCGTGCTTCTGCCAGTCGGGGAAGCCATCCTTGTAGACGTACACGTTGTTGAACAAAGCGCCGTAGAGCTTCTGCGAGAGCATGTGCGAATCTTCGCAGTCGCCGCCGCTGCAGTAGACGACGATCGGCAAGGCCTGCTGTGCGGGATCGGAACGCTCGTTGAAGAATTTCGCCACGCGGTCGTCGATGTCCGACTCCCACACTGGCATCGCGCGCGCACCGGCGATGTGTCCCTGCTCATACACGGCCGTGCGGCGCGCGTCGAAGAACATCACGCCGTGATCGTGGAGCAGCTTCACGTCCTCATAGGCGATCTCGATGTACGCCTGCTTCTCGTGCGGCGCGAATTTCCTGAGGGGATCCTCGTTCGGAACCGGCTTCACGACCGGCTTGACGGCGGGCGCCTGCGTGGTGGTCTTCACGACAGGCACCGGGGCTTCGGCCACCGGCGCCTGAGAGGTTGTTGTGGTTGTCGTGACGACCGGCGCAGCCGGTGCGGCCGGCGCAATCGGTGCCGGCGTCGAGGTCTCGCGCGGCGGAACTTTCTGCGCGTTGGGGTAGTAGCCGACGTGGAGCATGTGCCGCTCGCGCGAGGCCATCGCGTTCGAGACGAGTGCGCAGAGTACGGCAGCAGCGATGAGCGTCGCGGTCTGGATCAGGTAGGTTCGCGTAGTCATGTTCGTTCGTTGTGACGGATGTGCCGCCAGTCGGGTTGCATGCTACCCGCTCTCGCCCGTGGATGACGCCAGCAGTCTACGGCGCCGACGTGATCTTGTTCCCGAACCCGTGAATCGAACAGATGTACCGGTAGTTCTGCGTCGTGTTGGGAACCACGAACGTGGTCACACCGAACGAGATGTTGTTGTTCGTCACGCTGCCTTGAGGTGCGTCGACAATCTCGAATGGATGGATGTCGGAGGTGTCGACGATGAACTTGTACGTCTGTCCACGCTTCAGTGTGAGCGCCGGATTCTCTCCCGCGATTCCGCCGAACGAAAAGAAGAAGCCGGGCGATGTGACCTGGATCTCGATGGCCTGCGGCTGTTGCGAAACGACGGTCAGCGTAACGGTCGCCGGCGATTCGCCTCCGGCATTCTTGAGCACATAGACGAAGGTGTCGCTGCCGCTGAAGCCCCCCGCCGGCGTGTACGTAAAGCTGCCGTCTGCATTCAACGTGACGGTGCCGCCTTTGGCAGTCGAGGTCGCGGTGCCCGCTGCCGGCTGTTCCTTGCCCGTGCTCGCGCCAAAGCTCGTGATGGTGGCGCCATTGAGCGTGTCATTCGCGAGCACGCCCGGCGCGGCGATCGTCAGGGGAGGAGTATTGACGGTGTAGCTGTCTGCCGAGGCCACGGGGGCGGGAGGAGCGGGTGCGGGGTGCAGCACCGCGCGGCGGCGGCCGAGACTCGACTGTCCGCTTCCAAGAACTGCGACGAGAACCGCTGCGAGAACGAGTGGTTTTCCTGGGCGCATGGAGAGAGGATACGCCATCGCATTTCGCAAACTTGTTTCGGTTTCGCTACGCCCGTTTGCAGGCTCATGCCCCGTTACGCGTCGTTCCGCCTGAGCACCGTCATCGAATGCGCCTGCACGGCGAGCTGCTCGCCAGCCTTGAGCTCCTCTTGATTCCGCAGATCGGGAACGGGGTCATTCGTGTCGATGACCTTGACCCAGCGCTCGGCCCACGCCGGCACCTTGAAGTGAATCGCCTCATAGTGCGCATTGAACAGAATATAAAAGCTGTCGTCGATCACTCGCTCGCCTCGGGGATCGGGATCGGGGAGCGCCTCTCCGTTCAAATAGACCCCGACGCTGCGGGCGAATGAGTTGTTCCAGTCCTCGTCCGTCATCGGTTCGCCATCGGGCTTGAACCAGCCGATGTCGCTGACATCCGCCCCGTGCAATGCGCGGCCGACGAACCAGCGGCGGCGCTGAAAGACCGGATGCTCGTGGCGAAACGCGATCACGCGCGCGACGAAGGCAAACAGGATGTCGTCGATGTGCTCCCAATCGAACCAGGAGATTTCGTTGTCCTGCGCGTAGGCGTTGTTGTTGCCCTGCTGCGTGCGGCCGATCTCGTCGCCGCCGGAAAGCATCGGCACGCCTTGCGAGAGGAGGAGAGTCGTCAGAAAGTTTCTCTGCTGCCGTGCACGCAACGTCTCGATGCCGTTCGAGTCCCACGAGCGATTGTCGTTTGCGCCGTCCTGATTGTTCTCGCCGTTCGCCTCATTGTGCTTCTCGTTGTAAGAGACGAGATCGCGCAAGGTAAAGCCGTCGTGCGCCGTAATGAAATTGATGGACGCATACGGCTGTCGTCCCGTCATTGCATAGAGATCGGGGCTTCCTGTGATTCGAAAGGCGAACTCGCCGAGCGTTTGATCGGTGCCGCGCCAATAGTCGCGCACCGTGTCGCGGTATTTGCCGTTCCACTCCGACCACAAGGGCGGAAAGTTCCCGACCTGATAACCGCCTTCGCCGACGTCCCAGGGCTCCGCGATCAGCTTCAACTGGGAGAGCGCCGGATCCTGCTGGATGATGTCGAAGAACGCGGCGAGCCGATCGACGTCGTGCAGTTCGCGCGCGAGCGTCGCCGCGAGATCGAAGCGAAAGCCGTCGACGTGCATCTCCAGGTGCCAGTAGCGCAGCGAGTCCATGATCAACTGCAGTACGTGCGGATGCCGCATGTTGAGGCTGTTGCCCGTGCCCGTGTAGTCCATGTAGTACTGCGGCTGATCGGGGACGAGTCTGTAATAGGCCGCGTTGTCGATGCCTTTCATCGATAGTACGGGACCGAGATGATTTCCTTCGGCCGTATGGTTATAGACGACATCGAGAATCACCTCGATGCCTTCATTGTGCAGAGTCCGCACGAGCTGCTTGAACTCCTGCACCTGTTGTCCCAGTTGTCCTGCCGAGGAGTACTCATTGTGCGCGGCGAGATAGCCGATCGAGTTGTAGCCCCAGTAATTGCGCAGCCCGCGATCGAGCAGCAACGCGTCCTGAATGAACTGATGCACCGGCAGCAGCTCGACCGCGGTGATGCCGAGCGTCTTGAGATGGCGGATTGCGGCAGGATGAGCAAGCCCTGCGTATGTCCCGCGCAGCTCCTGCGGAACGTCCGGATGCTGCTTCGTGAAACCTTTGACGTGAACTTCGTAGATGACCGTCTTGTGCCACGGCGTGCGCGGATAGCGGTCGTTGCCCCAGTCGTACCAGGGATTCGTGACGACGGACTTCGGCATGAAGGGAGCGGAATCGCGTTGATCGATCTCTTCGCCGCGATCGAACAATGTGTCGTTCCATTGCACATCGCCGTCGACGGCTTTGCCATAGGGATCAAGGAGCAGCTTCGATGGATTGCAGCGATGTCCTGAAGGCGGATCCCAGGGACCATGAACGCGAAATCCGTAGCGCTGCCCCGGCCCGACATTCGGCAGAAAGCCGTGCCAGCAGAAGGCCGTCATCTCCGCGAGCTCGACGCAGGTCTGATTGCCCTGCTCGTCGAAGAGACAGACCTCGACGCGAGTCGCAACTTCGGAGAAGAGCGAGAAGTTCGTCCCGGCGCCGTTGTACGTCGCGCCAAGCGGGTAGGGAGTGCCAGGCCAGATTTTCAATGCATGCTCGAGCACGGCAAGGAACGGGCCAGGGTGGAGGGCGCGGTTGCGAGGGCTCGCGGGCTCGGCGGGTGGGAAAGGCGGAGCCGGAGTTTCGTCGTCCACCTCGGGCCCGCGTACCGGCGTGACCGCGTACCCGATCCCGATTGGCACTCCCCTCGCTATCCAGGGAATCGACATGAGCGCTCGCAAGCAGCCCGAACCTCGTGGTTCCTACGTCATTGCCATCGAGCGGACGGAGGGGACTGCGAATGATCTTCTTCCACTCGCTCAGTACCTCTCGCAGGTCGGAGTCTTCGGTTGTGATGTCATCATCGTCGATGGATCGCCACGCGCGCAGTTCGACGAGAACCGCTGCGTACTGCGCTGGGTCGGGCGACACATCGCGGCGCGGCGCGGGCATCGCCATCCATCGGGAATCGATCCGGTTGCTGCGGCGATCGAATGTGCGGCGCACGAGAAAGTGATCGTCGCCGACCACACGGTTCGCTACAGCGAAGGCTGCATCGAACAGTTGTGCAAGCTGCTCGATCAGCATGAAGTGGTCGTGCCGCAGAACTACCTCGATCCGCTGTCGTGGTGGGGTGCGATCGAGGCCGGCCGCATTCTCGTGCACCGAGGCATCGAGCCCAGCGGCGACGGCGGCACGTTCGGATTCCGGCGCTCGGCGATTCGCGCGCTGCGCTCCATCGATTCGCATCTCGACACGGCCGAAGAGCCGCTCCTGCGACTCGAGAATCAGGGCGCCGAATTGTATGCGGCGGGCGATGTCTTCGTCAGACGCGAGCCGCCCACGCTGCACGACTGGCTGCGCGACCTGCCACGCGAAGCAGGCGCCGAGCTGGCGATGCCAGCACGTGGCGCATTCTTCTTCGCGTTGATTCCGATGTGCCTGCTGCTGGCGATGACGGGCGGTATCGGCATCGCAGGCAGCTTCACGATCGGGATTGCGCTCTGCGCACTCGCCCTCGCACTGCGCGGCCGCGCAGGTGCAGGTGATTTCTTTCCGCTGCGCGCTTGTCTTTGTGCGCCGTTGTGGGTATTGGAGCGATCCTTCTGCGTCTATTGGGCGTTGCTGCGGAAACTGCGTCCGGGAGTCGCGCAGGCGACTGCGGCCGAGGAACTGGTTCATGCCGGGCCGAACGCGGACTCGGCCGGCCGCAGCGCTCGGGATAAACTGCGCGCGACGTGATCGTTCATCTCATCGACGGTACATACGAGCTTTTCCGCCACTTCTATGGCCTCCGGCGTTTCCATAAGACGGATCCGCCGATGGGTGCCGTCAATGGTGTGCTGGCCACAGTGATACAGATGCTGGAAGGTGGCGCGACGCACATTGGCGTCGCAACCGATCACATCATTGAATCGTTTCGCAATGAACTATGGGCGGGCTATAAGACGGGAGCGGGGATCGAGCGCGCATTGTGGAATCAGTTTCGCCCGCTCGAGGATTCGTTGCTGGCGATGGGCGTTGTGACCTGGCCCATGATCGAGCTCGAAGCGGACGACGCGCTGGCATCCGCGGCGTTTCTCGCGGCCCGCGACAAACACGTGGAGAAGGTGAGCATCTGGACACCCGACAAGGATCTCGCGCAATGTGTCATCGGCGATCGCGTCGTGCAGGTCGACCGCAAGAGCGGCCAGATTCGCAATGAACAGGGAGTGCGGGAGAAATTCGGCGTGCCGCCGAAGTTCATCGCCGACTATCTGGCGCTCGTCGGTGATGCAGCCGATGGTTATCCCGGCATTCCTCGGTGCGGCGCAAAGACGGCCGCGAGCCTCATTGCGAAATATGGTGCCATCGAAGACTTCCCGATCGATGTCCTCGGCACGGAGAATCAAGAGCTCGCGATTCTGTTCAAGCGCCTGGCGACGCTGCGCACGGATGCGCCGTTGTTCAAGGATGTCGATGAACTGCGCTGGCGCGGAGCGACGCCAGCGTTCAAGGGTGAGCCGGGACTGATGAAGCGGCTCGACAAACTCGAGAATTGAGGCTCTCGGGATGATGGCGGCTTGCGATCGCATGCCTGCGTTCATGCGGCGTTGCGGCCCCTACCTGCTGCCTGCTGTCTGCTGCCTGCTGTCTGCCGGCGTCACCGCATACGCATACACGTGCCGATTGTGATCGCACACGTAAATGCGTCCATTGACTACGATCGGGCTCTGCCAGTGGATGGGGCCGATCGAATCGTCGCTCCACAAGCGCTCACCTGTTTGCGGATTGAGCGCAACGAGCTCGTGATTGCGCGCGAAATAGAGCACGCCGTTCACGACGACCGGCGTCGCTCCGTCGAGCGAGTTCGTCCAGCGCGGCTCGAGCTGCGGCACTCCATCGCGCGATACGACTGCGAGTCCGGAGGCACCGAGGTAGGTCGTGACGAAAACCCATGTCGTTCCATCCGGCGCGAGCCACGCCGCGGGCCGCGCGATGACGATGCCACCCTGCGGAACCGGCGTCTTGCTCAGCTCACCGCCGACATGCCGCGGCCCGCCTTGTCCGCTGAGATTCTCGATGTCGACGAGGCGCAGCACGTGATCTTTCCCCGTCTGCAACGCAATGCGCGGGAATCGCGTCCGTTCCGCAAGCGGAAGGATCAACGGACTTACTGAGCCAAAGTCGAGATCCAGATCCTGCAGTGTCTGATACTCGGCCGGTGTATAGCTGTCGAGAGGCGTGCCGCCATCGGTGGATCCGTCGGGACGCAACGCAATGATCGAATCGCCCCAGTTGTAACCACCGCGATCCGCGTCGTAATCGCCATTGCTCGTCGTAATGAGAATCCGATCCGACACGGGATCGTAAGCAACCGGCGCGCGTCCCCAGATGCCCGATTGCACGTGTGTGCAATCGTTCGATTCGTCGCCGTTGGCAACGAAGAGCATCTCCTTGTCGCTGCACGCGGCATTGAACACCTTACGGCTGTCGTCATCGAGATCGATCACGACGAGATGTCCCTGATAGTCGCCGTCATCTCCCGGCTCAGGATAGCCAGCCGTAGTCACATAGAGATAGTTGTGATGATCTTTCGTCGTGACGATCGAGAGTGATGACGAAACCTTCTCGACCTCGCCCTTCCGCGTGACGAGCTGCGGCCAGCCTTCGCCGCCGATCTCGCTTCCGTCGCTGATGCGATAACGATGGACATAGCCGTCGAGACCGTAGCTATAGACGAGGCGGCGATCGGGTGAGATCGCCGGCGATGATGTCGTCCAGCGCGGCCCCTTGGGCGGCGTGGTTTGCCAAATCGTCTGCCCGGTGAACGCGTCGAGGGCGACGGTGCCCCCATACATCGTAGTCATGATCAAAAAATCATGGATTCCGTTCACGGTCGGGATGCTGCTGACGTACACCGGAGAGCCGTCGCATGTATCCGGAATCGTCACGCTCCAGTGCTGAGTCACCAAACCGAGCGAACGGGGCAGGAGCGTATCCGCCTCAGTGACGACATCCGGCTTGTCGTCGAGCTGTAGCCAGTCTGCTCCTTGCGAGGCCGGACGAAACCTGGTCCTCATTCTACGGAGCGAAATCCCCATCGAAGAGACCGCGATGCAACAGATGAAGAGGATCGTTACCGTGCGTTTCATCATCCGTACTGTTACGACACGTTAGGTCAATTCGCTTAGGATGTGACGATGCGAACTACTGTCTGTTTACTGCTGTTCACAGTTTCGTTTCCGCTGCTCGCATTCGAGCGCCAGCCCAATTCCGATTATCGCGACCGGCGTATGCATTTGGCCGCCAGGCTCGACAAGGGCTCTGTTGCGCTCGTGTTCGCCAACAGCGAAGCAGAAGGACAGAACGCTACCGGCGGCTATCGTCAGAACGACGATTTCTACTATCTGAGCGGTTGGAACGAGCCTGGTGCCGCCGTGCTGATTGCGCCAGCGGCGGAATCGCGGCCCTACGTCGAGATCCTGTTCCTTCCTGCGCACAACAAGACCCAGGAGCGCTGGACAGGTCCCAAGCTCGGTGCCGAAAGTGCGGAAGCCACGACGGCGACAGGCTTCGATCGCGTCGAAGTCCTGGACAAAATGCGTGACGAGGTCGCCGCACTCCTGCCGAATCCTTCCGCGACGATTTACATCGACACGGCGCGCCAGTCGCCTGCCACCATTCCAATCGAATGGCTCAAGAGAGCGAACGCATTTCCCAATTACACCTCGTGGCGCGATTCGAGTGCCATCGTCGGTGATCTGCGGGTCACTAAGGACCCTCGCGAGATCGCACTCATCACAAAAGCCAGTGAAGCGAGCGCAGAGGCGCATAAGGCAGCGATGCGCAGCGCAAAGCCGGGAATGACGGAGAACGAGCTCTCCGCCATCATGAAATATGAGTTCGAACGGCGCGGCTGCGAGATCGAGGCATACGCGCCGATCGTCGGCTCAGGGTTCAACTCCACTGTGCTGCACTATTCGCAGAACAGCGGGACGATGAGCGCCGGCGATCTCGTCGTCCTCGACGTCGGCGGTGAGTATTCGCGTTACGCGTCTGATGTGACGCGCACGCTTCCCGCCGGCGGCCACTTCACGCCCCGCCAGCGTGAGATCTACGACATCGTCCTCGGCGCACAGAAGGCGGCTGTGGATGCATTCAAGGCAGGCGTCTCCACAATGAATCGCACGAGCCCGAATTCGCTCTATAAGGTCGCATACGACTACATCGATACTCACGGCAAAGATCTGCACGGCCAGACACTCGGCCAATACTTCATTCATGGTCTCAGTCACTATGTAGGACTCGCAGTCCATGACAGCGGCAATCGCGACGCGCCCTTGAGCGCCGGCGCCGTCTTCACGATCGAGCCGGGCATCTACATACCTGAGGAAAAACTCGGAGTCCGGATCGAAGACACGTACGTCGTAGGCAACGACGGAACACTCGTTTGTCTCTCCTGCGCCGCACCGAAAACGGCGAAAGACGTGGAAGCGCTGATGGCGGTGCGTCGATGACACCTGCCGCAATCAAACCGGAGATCTCGTTCGCGACGTTTGCCGCGATCGACATCCGTGTGGGGACCATCGTCGAGGTTGGCGAGGTGCCGTCGTCACAGAAGCTCGCGCAATTGCGCGTCGACTTCGGCGATCACACCCGCACGATCCTCGCCGGCATTCGCAGGGAGAGGGGAGAGGCAATCGGCGAGATCGTCGGCAAACAGGCGCTGTTCGTCGTGAATCTGCCGCCGCGCACGATGGCAGGGATGCTGTCGGAGGGAATGCTGTTCGATATCGGATTCGCGGATGGAGTCCCCCCGGCGCTGGCGATCCCTGAGCGTGCGGTGCCGAATGGGACCAGGGCAGGGTGAAGCCGATATCAAAGCGAAATGCAGAATGCAGAATGCAGAATGCAGAATTTAGGCGCTCCCGGCGTTTCTCCGTCATCCCGAGCGAAGTCGAGGGACCCGGGTGGGCGTGTGGTACGAAACTCACGTCGCGCGCCTCCCGGCCACCCGGGTCCCTCGACTTCGCTCGGGATGACCGCCCTACCGCGTCACCGTCACGGGTCCCTCGAATCGCACGTAAATCGCCTGCAGGGTCATGGGAGGAGCGAAGCACCCCTGCGATTCGCCTTCGACGCGCGCGATGAGCGTCACCGGTACGGAAGCCTCGGTCGCCAGCACTGGCTGCAGTTTGTCCCAATGCGATGAGCCACGCATCCAGAATGGGGGACCATCGACGCCGGCGAACGCCATTCCACCCTTGCAGGCACAGGTAAAACCCAGTTGCGCCCCTGGATAGGAATATCCATGAAGAACGCCGTGCGCGATGACGATCGCGCCGCGGTGCATTCGCCAGTTAGGCCGTGGCGAGGTGGCGGACTCGATCATCATGTCGCAGATTGTGAGCGTCGTGGGGCGTGCGATCTCCCGCATTCCGAACGCGATCCCTGCGAGGGCCGCGAGCAGCAGACAGTTGATCAGCCAGCGGGTCTTCTTCATGTCAATCGTCCCGCTTCCCCGCCTCCAGCGCCATCGCGGCGAGTGAAGGAATCGCGAAGATCGCAGCCCATACCGAGATGGCGTGAACCATATAGCGGTTGCGGACGTCTTCGTAGGAACAGAAGCAGCACGTGTCGCGGCTGAACCAGAGATCCATTCCGGTGTATTGGTTCGTGAGCCGGGCGTAGAGGGCGACGGGCAGGTTCAGCGCTCTTGGAACCGCAGTCGGGACATACCGGTACGCCGCGGGGCTCGTCGCAGTCCACCACGACAGCCACGCGAAAGAGGTGGCCACCAGTAACACCACGACCAGGAGCGAGAGGACTCGCATGCAGATTAGACACGGGGCAGCATCAGAAGAAAACGGGTCTCAGGGAATCCGTTCGACTTTTCCCGTTCCGATGTCGTAATACGCCTTCACGATCAACACGTCTTTGAGGTGAGGATTCTTTGCGAGCTCCTGGGCGGTGTACTCGATGTTCATGAGGATCGCTTCGCGCAGATCGCGCGGCGGCGTCTTGAAGGACTTGCGGATCCGCTGAATCAGCTCATACAGCGCCGGCGTCGGCTCGCCAGGCTTCGGTGCAGTCATCGAGGCCTTCACCGCGCCGCATTCGCTGTGTCCCATCACGATGATCATCTTCGTCCAGCCATGTTCGGCGGCGTATTCCAGACTCGCGATGTTGAACGTGTCTTCGACGTTGCCCGCCGTTCTGGTCACGAACAGCTCACCGATCGAGCGATTGAAGATCAGCTCCGCCGGCACGCGGCTGTCTGCGCAGGAGAGGATCGACGTCTGCGGCGATTGGCCGCCCGCCGTTGCGTTGCGAAGTTGCCGCAGTGCGCAGTAATCGAGATTGCCCTCGGCGAAACGAGCGTTGCCCGACATCAGCTCGCTCCAGAGTGCGTCCGTCGTCTGTGCGTGCGAGGCGAGAGCGAACAGGAAGAGTGCGGTGAGCACGATCGATTTGCGCATGGAGCAAGTATAAGAAGTCGGTACTCACTGCGGAACGGTCATCTTCACGAGCCGCACATTGGCCGAGGCGACCGTGCCGTGATGCTCATAGACGAATCGGCTGATGCCGATTCCCGGCGCGAGATCGATGATCTCGTGACTCGGATTGCTGCGGTACGTGACGGTCCACCCTTTGCGCGGCGAAGCCGCCCGCCCCCTCCACGCACCATGCGTAGAGCGAGTCCTCTCGTGCGTTGACGTCGGGGTCGCGAATGCAGTCGCCCTTTTTCACCGGATAGCGGAGGACCGTATCGCCGTCGAACTTCCCCTCCAACGCTTCGTGGGCGGCGTCTCGTGCGCGGCTGAGCTCCATGCCGCCGCCGATGCGGATCGTCTTCTCGTCTTCGACTACGACCGTGTATTGCAACGGCTGGTTAGGCTGATACCAGCAGAGATCGGCAGGGTAGCCTTCGATGATGAGCACCAACCGCTCGCCCTTCATCTGCGCGTCCACGATGCGCGACGTCCATGGCATCGTCTTCTCCTGTACGCGATTCGTCTGTTCCTCCGTCCAGCGGACCGTGGCCGAATACGTCCACGTCATTCCTGTGCGTGCCGGGAAGAGACGTTGATGCGGCGATGCTGCAATGGCGAGGAGGAGGGCGAGCCGCACAATCGTCTGCACGAGCGGATGATGCCACCAACGGGCGTCATCCCTACGCAGAATGAAGAATTGAGGGGGTTGCGACGATTCGGTGGGTAACTCTGGCTAAGTCTCGGTCACCGAGCCCCCCGTCATCCCGAGCGGGTGAACGGCGCTAACGCGCCGGTGAAGATCAAATGAACCGTATGCTGTCGACTGCGGGACTCGTCAGTCGAGGCCGTTCAAACAGTGGTGCTGTGTAACAG
>JACXTT010011085.1_pt1 | contig 12089 bp, 8 predicted proteins | sample 9270951 | NCBI WGS metagenome assembly JACXTT01 (sample SAMN15532306, study PRJNA645909) | rock metagenome | isolation source: weathered quartz diorite | place: Puerto Rico | collected 2017-06-21 | reverse complement strand
GGGATCTTCATTTTAGAAACCATAATACTTACGTTGCTGCCCACTATGCCGGCTATCCCGGTTGAGCCGGTAATGCCCATAACCAACAGCTCTACCTTATTTTCTTCGGCATATTTGCCAATTACATTTTTTAGGAAGCCTACACCACATAGGGTCGTTATCTCCACATCTTTAACCTCTTCTTTATCAGTATGCTCGTCAACCCAGCTTCTAAGGGCCAGGCGTTTGTTATTGTAATAGTCTTCAATAAAAATAGCGTTGTAGATATTGTTATCGATGCCTTCGGTTGGGTGGATGGCGTGTATCACACAGATATCCATATGCAATACCTTAGCCAGCCCCAGGGCGTATTCCATGGCATTGGCGGCGCTTTTTGAAAAATCGGAAGCTACAAGAATCTGTTTCATCGTGATATGTTAATATACAATTAATACGGTTTTTAAACAAACAAATGGAAAAGCATAAACAGCAAAAAGGATAGCGCTATTGATACCGGTAGGGTAAGCACCCAGGCAATGGCAATGTTTTTTATGGTGCCGCTGTTGAGGTTTTTTGTACCTTCAGATGCTACCATCGCCCCGGCAATACCGCTTGATAAAACATGCGTGGTGCTTACCGGCAAGCCAAACCCTGTACTGAGGCCAATGGTTGACGCGGCAACAATTTCGGCAGTGGCACCCTGAGCGTAGTTAAGGTGCTGGTTGCCTATTTTTTCGCCTATGGTTACCACAATACGTTTCCAGCCTATCATGGTACCCAGGCCAAGCGATATGGAGATGGTGGCAATAACCCATACCGGTGCAAAATCGGTTATCTTATCTAAGTCTTTAGCTGCTTTGCTCAGTTCGGCTTTATCATTGTTATCCAGCTTTGCATTTTCGTCTTCTGTTACGGCTTTAATGTTTTTCATTACCGCCTGTATCTGTTTGCGAAAGCTGTAGCTTTTGGCAGCGTTTTTAGGGTCTTTATTGCTGATCTGCGCTTTGGTTTGTTCGATGGAGGTATTTAGCTTTACAAACAGGCTTTGATCGGGCCGGTTAGTGCCCGTGTATTTTTGAATAACCTGTTCCGTTTGGTTAAGCGATAGCAATATTTTATCGTTAGGGATGGCATGGTTAACCGCGAACTTTGCAGGCAGAAAGGCTATCATGATCAACATTAGTAAACCTACGCCTTTTTGCCCGTCGTTACTGCCATGAAAAAAGCTCACCAAAGTACAGGTAGTGATCAGCAGTAGTCGCGTTAACAATGGTGGCTGATCGTCATCGCCCTGCGGGATATGAAAAAGGTGTGCCGATTTGAATACATTTTTTAGCAGATACATCACCAGCCAAGCCGCGCCGAAGCCGATTACCGGCGATAGCACCAGCGACGAACCAATTTCGCCTGCTTTTGCCCAGTTTACACCGCTGCCGCCATAATATAGGGTAAAGGCCAGGCTGCCTCCAATCATGGCACCAATAAGCGTATGCGAGCTGGAGCAGGGTATACCAAGGTACCAGGTGCCCAAATTCCAGATAATGGAACCTAATAAAACTGCCAAAACCAGGCAGGCACCTACTTTTACCGGTAAACCCATCAGCTCATTTAATGGCACTAATTTTAATATGCCCATTGCTACCGCTACACCGCCTAAAAAAACACCCAGGAAATTCCAAAGCCCCGACCACGGGATAGCATACACTGGTTTTAAGGCCCTGGTATAAATAACCGTAGCAACCGCGTTGGCCGTATCATGAAAACCATTTACAAACTCAAAAGCAACTACCGCCAAAAAACAAATGAAAAATACGATAAGTACGGAACCACTCAGGTCAATTTCGCCTATAAAAGGGAGGGTAACCATACTAAACAATGAGATCATAGCCTGCTTTATTTATAATGCTTAATAACTGCTACAAAAAACAGCTAATTATGTAAAATATTTGATTAACAAATTGTTATGTTATTGGTTGGGTTGTGTTAAATATGCATAAAGGCTTTTGGGCTATAAAAAGCAGCGTCAATTTAAACGATAAAAAATTACCGGATACAACAATTATATCATGTGGATTTAACGATGAGGTATCATAGCCTGGCTATTTTTGTGGCGTTAATAAATACTTGTAAAACGTTCTTTAGTATTAATAATAAGGTCAGTTAATAGTTTAATTGGGATAATGACAAGGTTAGCCCGAAGCTTATATTGCGTAGAGCGCTGGTTGGCAGCATGCTGAAGGTTCGATCCCTTCCTCTACATCAAAAAAATAAACAACCATGAACTATCTGTTGATAGCTTTAATTGTTATAATAGCCCTTGGCATTGTGGTGTTACTTGCAAGGCAAAATATAAAAGACGGAAAACAGGTGATCAAAGAAATGACCCTGGAAGATTTGAAGCCCGAGAAATATCACGAAAAGCATATTAAGATTTAAACCCTGCTTTCTGTTTATTAGCTGTAAATAAGATCGCCGCCCTGCTTTTGCGAAGCTGGTACCGCAAACTTATCTGCCAGCGTCGCGGTCGACTCGCCATTATTTAAGGTAACTGTATAATATTCTCCTGTGAGAACCAAACCCTCGGCGCGTTTTTCGATACTCATTTTCAGAAAGCCATGTTCGCGGTCGCGGTAGTTTTGTAACACCACATCGTCAAATAAATCGCTTTCATTGCTATACCGATCATCATCGGGCTGGGCAATTAAATTAAGCTCATCAAACCCGCCCGCGCCAGATACTATAAAGGGTACCACGGTACCATCGGCGTATAATTTATGAAAGCGCTGGTAGTTATGCACGTGACCACTAAGAACCATATCGGGCCTGATGCCGGTTTCCTCAAATACGCCGTTCAATAATTCAATCATCAACTGGCTTGAGCCGTGATTAGTATCGGCAGAGTAGGGGGCGTGGTGAAGGCAAAGCAATAATGCCTTATCCGGTCTTTCGGCATCGGCGGTAACCAGTTCATTTACAAACCAGGCCCGTTGTTCGGCCGTTACAGTGCCATATTTAGGTATGTTGGTATGCAGGCCAATAATATTGGCCAAAGGCATTTTTAAGGTAAAGTAAGGGTTGGGTTGTGCCATACTTTTCCTTGTAGCGCCGCCACTAAAGGAAACAGGCTTTGAAACCGTATCGCAAAATACCGCGGTATAAGCCTCCAGGCTTTGGTATGGGACGGCGCTTGCCGGATTAACATCGCTATCATGATTACCGGCTATGGCAAATATGGGAGCCGGGTATTGTTCAAACGTTTTAAAAAATTGCTTAGCATACCGGTCTGCTTCGCCGTGATGGTAAACAATATCTCCTAAATGGAACAGGAAGCGGGGGCTGTTTGCTTCATTAATTGTATTAAACTGGGCAGCCATCTGTTTAACAATTAAATGCACCTGGCTATCCGGCTTAACATTGCCGGTATCGCCTGCCATATGAAACACCATTTTTTGAGTATCAATACCAGGCACAACCTCCTGTATATCTAAATGGTAGGGATAGTTGCCGGTTGGCAGCGGCAAGGGCAAAAACTTATACTGATCGTTTGGCTGATTTAGTTTAAATACGGGTTTGGTAACCGGGGTGTTGTGTACTTCCATGTAATTACACAAAAATACAACGGCTTTATTAAACCTGCGTTAATTTTTACGGCTGCAATTTGCGGTAGGGGATTTTATGACAGGTATATTACGCAAAAAGAAGGAATTACCGCCTTTCATACTTATCCACCCATGTTGCTCAAGTGTCATTCCTGCATCATTCCTAAGCGTTAAAACTGTATTCTACAGAATTTCTACAGATTCTGGGGCTATCATGTACATACAGCGGGTTAGTTATATGTTAAATGAATGAAAAATTGTTATTAACAAATCCTATCATTGTAAACAGTAAGTAACCTGCAAATATTTACATCCTGTCAATTGAAAAAAGTAATTTACATCCTTATCTGTTTGATAGCGTTTAAAGCACACGCGCAGCAAACCCCTGCCGATACCGGCAAAAAAGTTAATATTCCTGATACTTTAAAAAAAGATCTTTTTACCGCGCCAGATACAGTAAAGCATCTACATAGTAAAACAGGTGCTTTAATACCTCCCGCTATATTGGTTGGTTACGGTGCTGCGTCATTTGCGCTTCATCCTTTGCGGCGTTTTGACAGCTACATTTATAGCCAGGCCGAGAAGCATAACTTCTCTACTAAAAAACATTATGAAGACTATTTTCAATTTGCTCCCCCCGTATTGGTTTATGGCTTAAACCTGGTTGGCGTACATGGTAAAAATACTTTTGTTGATCGCTCGCTTATTTACCTTATGTCGCAGGGGATGCTGGAGCTTACTACTTTTTCGCTAAAGAAAGTAACGCACCGTGAACGCCCTAATCATGCCGACTATTATTCGTTTCCGTCTGGCCATACCGCAAACGCGTTTGCCGGTGCCGAGTTTATGTCACAGGAGTTGGGCGATAATTCTATCGTCTACAGTATTATTGGCTATACCTTCGCTACCACAACAGGCGTGTTCAGGATTTATCACCAGGATCACTGGTTTAGTGATGTAGTTGCGGGTGCCGGTTTCGGTATTTTATCTACCAAGGCGGCTTATTTGCTTTACCCTTACATTCGCAACAACCTGTTTAAAGCCGGCCGCGAAAAGGAAAAAAATAAGGATGTGCCCAAAGAGCTAAAAAAAGAAAATCAGACGAGTACTATCTTATTACCCTCTTATAACAACGGGGCAGTGGGATTGCAGTTTGCGATGGAATTTTAAGGCGGAAGTTGTTTTGTAACAGCCCATCAAGTGATGCTTTTTATTTTATTGCAGGCTAAAGCAAGCGGCTTTAACCCGCATTAAAATGGCTTATAATGTTTGTCTCTCCCAAAAATCAATTACCCGGCTCTCTCTTAGTGTTTTGGTATGTTCGTAATTTACCTCGCGGTGAAAACGAATAAATTGTGGTTCGTCTATCAACGGATGTTTTTTTAATAGTAATGAGGTAGTGTATAATTTAATCAGCTTTAAATTATGGTTATTAGCTAATAGCATCACTATCCTAAATTCATTGGCAATGGTTTCATGATCGTTTCGCGCAATGGCAGTCTTAATTTTAAGAATATGAACAAGCACCTCCATATAAGGAGTAATGGCGTGGGTGCCGGTAATTATTTTTGAAAAATCTTCCTGTATCTCCGAAAGTTTTTCCTGGTTGTTAAGTGCAAAACAAGCATCGGCAGAAAGCATTTTTAAAATAAACGGATATGCTATAGACGAAACCGGCGAAGCCTTATAAGATTTGCTTAATATATTTACCACCCTTTGCAGCTTTCGCGGGTTTTGCCCTATTATTAATGTGGAGGCTATTAATACTCCCGCCATATTATTGGCAGCTTCGTCGTATTGGTTGCGTGCAAAAAATACCGGGTTGAAGCTAAAAGTGGTAATCTGGGCTAACACGGCTTTGTTTACAATTCCATATTTTAAAAAATCAAAAATGGCAGCAAAACAGTTTATCGGGTTTACGGGGTAGCTTAAAACAATGGCTGGCGGCAGTTCTTTCAGCTCCTCTATTTGCTGCTGCAGTGTTTCTAAATCAAGGGTTATAACAGCAGCTACCGCTTTATAGCAATGCAATAAAAAGGAGCGGTCGGCGCTCAGATCAAATCTAAGAAGAGTGGTTAGCGTTTTTGAGTAGTTTGTGCTTATAAATTCAATCCCCAGGAAATAATCAAGCAAGCTGTTTTCCATGCAAAATTTATGCATGCCCAATCCGTCAACAGAAAGTGTAACATATTCGTATTCCAGTATCTCACATAAAAAGGTTAAAAGATTAGCCTTCAAATTCAGGGGGAATTTAATTTGTGTAAGATGATGAAGCTCATTTTTTTCGCCGTTGTTTACTATATTCCATACCAGCCATTTAACAACACTTAGCCTTAGTTCATTATTCAGGCAATTGTTTAAGTAGTGGATAATTGATTCATTGAACCGGCCCTCATTTATTGATAATAGCCATTGGGTAATGAAGTAATCAAGTGTCTCTTTTAAACAGAATTCAATCTGTATATTTTGGCAAAGCGCCGTGCTTTTATTAATGGTTCTTAAAAGGTACAAACCTTCTAATGTTTGATAAATTTCCTCGTTTTTGGTGATCAATGCAGAGGCGTTAAGCTGCCCAACAGTGTTGTTTTCCGCTTTTAAATCCATGAGGCCAATAAGTTCATATAGAAACTTGGTGGTTTTTATTCCATTTTTACTAAGGTAAATTTTTTCGAGTATCAAATGGCTGGTCAGTTCATAGCGTGATAAGTGATCAATTTTCTTCCAGTAGCTGTTTTGTGTATTCAATTTGCAGTATAACTCAAAATACAGGGGATGGCAGATGGTTTCTATAACATTTGCGTCTATTTTGAGTTCGGCTTTGGGCTTGGTTAAGCGGCTTATAGCTAAAATCTCATGGGCATTAAGCAAGGGGATGTTAATAGCGTTTTGAGTATCTGTAGCAAAACCATCAAACCATTTTTTGCTGATGAAGCCCAATTTACCCTGGTTATTAGTCCATGTATTTGGCAACGTTGTTAAAATAAGTTTAAAGCACCTGCTTTCCTGATAGATGTTTAATATATCAATAAGCTGATCCAACACCAGCTGAAACATGGAAGCTTTTAATTTTATTTCGTCAAAACCATCAATAATTAAATAGAATTTTTTATCACCGCCATTGTGGATCATGTCATGATACTCACTGTTACTACATCCCAATAGCGATAGCAGCCAACAGTGAATGTTTTGGCCGCCATGTACTACCGACATCAATACCTGGCTGCTAAAAAAAAGAAAAATGTTGTTTGATTTACGGACGGCGTTAAGCTCCAGTTGTTCGTCAACCCAATGCAGCAGGGCCGTTGTTTTTCCGAAACCGGAAGGCGCAATCAGCGCTGTAGCTACCGCGTTAGATTCAATAAAAGTGTTGAGGTGAAATGAAATTGATTTACGATCTATAGTTTGGTTAAACGGGATTCCGGAACGTTTTTTTAGTCCTTTGATAACAAAGTTGGTTACTTTATGGGCGCAATTGGCCATGTTATACCAGCTGGCTAAACCTGAAGCAGGGGTTTCATAATCGCAACTCGCCAAAAACTCTTCAAGGTTTGCAAACCCGCAATATTTTGATAGCGCTTCAATAGTAAACTGCGATGGATTGTGCCTGGTTTGTACTAAACCGAAAACTCTTTTTAATGTTGTTTCGCTTACGCACAGGCTGGTTTTTTTTAAAATAAGACTACTTAGGTTTTTACAATCTGACGGGGCAACGTTTGGGATGGATGCTGTTTGGGACACGGACTTTTTTAGCAATTCAAAATGGTATTGCTGCATAACTGGAACTGGGCTAATACGTTAAACTTAAAACTACGCCTTGGGCAGCCGTTGCAATAGCTTGGGCCGATTTAGGCATGCGTCGCTTACTTTATATGTAATCGATTGCTAAATCATGGTTTATGAAGTCTGTACCGCCCAATAAATGGTTGTTAATTTAAATGAGGTCAGTCTGTCAAAAATGAGAGTTAAAAAATCAGATTACTAAACCCGTGTTTTACGGGTTTGTAAGCGGCCACATTTTTTCTGACTCCAAATAGAAGGATTTTAATTCTTAATCAACCTCAAAACGGCCTACCCACATCTACCCGGGCTACGAAAAAAAGGATTTCTAACAAAAGGAAGGTTAAGTATCAGCTTTTTTTGATATGTGATTTTGTTTTAAATTACTGTTAATCAATTAATTATTTTATGTAGAGCTGGCAGGTACTCCTATTGGTATTAATTGTAACAACTTATATACATAATGAAAATTAAGGGTTGCGATTGCAGCATATGTATACCAATTATTATTAATATTGAAGCCCAATTAATTAAACTTACATGAAAAGGATAGGTATAAAACTATCGTTATTGATTTTACTTACCCTTAACACAACGGTTTACGGGCAATACAATAGCAGAAAACAAATTGATAGTATCCTTAAAGTAACCGAAGGAACAAATAACGTTCAACAAGCTATTCTGCTTGGTATTAAGGCAAGCGATTGCGCAAAAAAAATACATTACGACGACGGTGTAACGGAGGGATTTATACTTGCAGCATTGAAGTGTTATAACGCCGGGCGAAATGAGGAAGTGCTTCAATTTGTTTCCCGGGCCGAAAGCGCTGTAACTAATATAAGCAACCGCTCATATCGGGTTCACCTCATGACTCTTAAGGGAATGAGTTATACCAACCTTGGTTTTTACGAACAGGGAAAGCAGGTGTTAAATACGGCTTTATCCCTGGCGCCAACTATTCCAGATCCTGATACCCGGCACTCCCGCCAGGGGAATATTTACGCGGCGTTGAGCGAAAATAATGATAAGGCCAAAGGTAAGATGGATGTTTCGCTTGCGCTTGTAAAGAAAAGCTACCAGGAGTTTACCAGGGTTAGCAAAAAAAGTCGTTTTGCGGTGGGGCTTGCATTAGCAACAAATAATGTAGGCACCGGCTTTTTAGAAATCAGAAAATACGATTCGGCCGAGGTGTATTTGAAAAAAGCAATCATTTTGGCTGCCCAATATAAAGATGCTACAGTGCAATCTTTTGCCAACTCCGATCTGGGAGATGTTTATTATCGCGAGGGTAAATACACGCAATCTAAAGACTGTTATTATAAAGCCGCTGCCGCCGCGAAACAGTTAGATAATAATTACGACTTAAAGGATATTTATGCCGGCCTATCAAAGGTTTACACAGCTTTAAAAGATGACAAAAACTCCCGCAAATTATTGGAGTTGAGTATGAAACTGGCCGATAGTTTAAACAAGGTGGATAAAGCCGCCGTTAAAACGCCATTGAATGATATTATAGAAGCGAAGGGGAAAGAAACATCTGAAAATATCATAGAGTTAGGCATTATATTAAGCGGCGTACTGGGGTTGCTTATTGTGGCTGTCGCAGCGTTCATTATCTTTTTTGATAAATATAAACGACAGCTGAAAATAACCAACGAAAAAATAGAAGCGCTATCCCAAAAACAAGCTGAAAATACCGGCAAAAGCTCCATTGATTGTTTAAATGAAATAGTGGCGCTTGCAATGGATAACAACCCGCTCTTTTTGGCGAAGTTTAATGAGTTGTTTCCCTGCTTTACCCCAAAACTATTAGCTATCGCGCCAAACCTGATAGCTACCGAAATTGAGGTATGTATTTTACTGCGGATAAACTTTGATACTAAAGAAATTGCCCGTTACACCAACAGCACGGTACGCTCTGTTGAAGGTAAAAAACGACGGATCAGGAAAAAACTAAATATCCCCGCCGTAGCGGATACGAATATTTGGATAGCAAATGTGTAGGTTGTTCACCCGTAGCCAGTTATAATTCTTGAGATTTAAACAGTTTCTTAGACCTACAATGGCGTCAGGAGTGTGACCCACGCTATTTCGCCTCTATCCCAAAATACTTCAAGCCCAAAATCCCGGTCATAATCAACGTCATGAAAAATAGTTCCGTCCAGGAGATTTTTTGGTGAAATAGCAGCATTTCGGTCAGTTTGATGAGCACCAGGGTAACGGCCGTCCACACGGCGTAGGCTACTGCTGTGGGTACCAGTTTTATGGCTAGCGAAAAAAAGTAAATGTTGCCTATTCCAAAAAGGATGTAACCGGCAAAGGGCAGCCAGGCAGGTAAGCCATGCTGCATGCTTAAAACAGAGTTCCAGCGTAGGGCTTTCAGATCACTGAATTTCATCCATTTTAATGAAAATGTCCATGCGGCTTCAAAAGCGGCAGCTATAATGAGGTAAATCCAGGCCAATGTTAGTTTTGTTGTAGTACGTTATCTTCTTGTTTAATTACGGCAGGCTCAATCACAGGGGGCTCAAAATGAATTTCGCGCTCCTGGTTGTTTATGGGCGCCAGTTCCTGAATCCTATTCATAATCCTGCTCCTTAAAGTATAATACCATTTAAACCAACCGTATTTAAGTAAAGCCTTTTCATCGAAGCGTTTTACCGAAAAGGCATGCTGTAAAAAGTAGTCTTTAGGGTAATCATAATACAAGCCCCAGTTTTCGGGTTTATCACCGGGGGCATGGCCGGGATCATAAACAGTGCCAAACAGGTAATCCCAAACAGATAGCTTGGTGGCAAAATTAGCGTGAAAAACCTCCTGGTAATTAGCATGGTGCCACAAATGTAACTGGGGCGAATTGATGAAATATTTGAATTTACCCAGGTTTACCTTAACGTTGGCGTGAATGAACATGCCAAACATGGCATCTAACAAAGCCTTAATAGGTATAACCATTGGGTTTGCGCCCAATAATATAATGGGCGCAAACTCTATAGTTTGATTAATAATGATCTCGACAATATGCGACCGCGAGCCCGCCAGAAAATCAACCTCTTTGCCCGAGTGGTGTGCCTCATGAATACGCCAGAACACTTTATTGGAGTGCTGAAAACGATGAAAGAGGTAGATATACAAATCGTGCGTTACAAAAAACAGCACTACCTGCAAAGCCACCGGCCAGTTGCTGATCAAATGAAAATGCGACAGGTCAAACCGCGCTTGCAGGGGCGCTATGATATAATCAAATATCAGGATCTTTAAAAAGAAGCTTTGTATCAGCGTATACCAAACCAAATCAATCCAAAAACCTTCCCTGAAAAAAGCCAGCCCCTTTCGATAGGGCGAAATCCTTTCCCAGGCAATGATAAACAACACCCAGCAGACCAGGATAATGGAGGTTATGGTTAATACGTGTTGCTGCGGCATTATTATACCAGTGGTTTTGTTTTATACTCGTCGCTAATGTTTACCCTAAGGCGTTTCATTGGGGCCAGTTCAGAATCGTAAACACGTTTCAAGCCATCACCGGTTGCGGTTTCCACATCGCGGATGTCGCGTACCAGGCGTTGTAAACCTTGCGGTTAAACAGATGCGGCATGGTCTGATCCCCACATGGCCCTATCAAGCGTAAAATGACGTTCCACAAAAGTAGCCCCCATGGTAACGGCGGCAACAGTTGTAGCCAAACCGGTTTCATGACCAGAGTAGCCAATGGCAATGCCCGGATATTTGGCCTCTAAGGTTTGGATCATTTTAAGATTCAATTCCTGCGGCGCGCAAGGGTAGGCCGATGTAGAGTGAGCTATAAACAACGGATAGTTTGGATCAAAAGCGTTAACGTAATCCATAGTAGTCTCAATCTCTTTCATGGTAGACATGCCGGTTGATAGCATTAAAGGCTTACCGGTTTCCAGTATGCGTTGAATCAACGCGAAATCTGTTAGCGATGCCGAAGCCAGTTTGTATAAAATGGTATCAAAACGCTCCATAAAATCAACAGAAGGCGCATCCCAGGCAGATACAAACCAATCGATACCCAGTTTTTTGCAATATTGATCTATAGTAGCGTACTCTGCAATGCCAAATTCGGTTTTACGTTTGTAATCAATATAGGTGATGCGGCCCCAAGGGGTATCGCGCATGAGTTCCCATTGATCTTTAGGTACGCAAATTTCCGGTGTTCTTTTCTGAAATTTAACCGCGTCGGCTTTAGCGGCTACGGCTTCGTCAATCAGCTTTTTGCATATTTCCAAATCGCCATTGTGGTTTATGCCAATTTCGGCAATAATATAAGCGGGGTGGCCTTTACCGATCACGCGACCGTTTTGCAAAGTGATAGTACCATTGCGATTGCCGACTAATTGAGCAGTGCCTTTTGCCTCAATAATAAACTCAGCAAACTCACGGAAACAGCCATGGCCACCATTTAAAGTGCTTATAAAGTTAGCGTGTGATTTTATGAGCGGTAAAGCATCTGCAGGGCAGGCGGTAAGACCGGCCAGTTTCATTATCTCCAGGTCGTTATAATCATCGCCAATAAAAGCGACCTCGTTTAATGACAGGTTTAAGCGGGTACAAATTTCCTTTACCGCGGCTACCTTATCCTTAATGCCTAAGTGCAGTTCGGTAATGTTTAGTTTGGCGGCCCTTTTTACCAGGTAAGGAGAAAGCTCGACGGTAACAATGCCTGTTTCAATACCCGCAAATTTGCGCAGATGTTCCAACCCCATGCCC
>JACXTT010011084.1_pt1 | contig 12089 bp, 9 predicted proteins | sample 9270951 | NCBI WGS metagenome assembly JACXTT01 (sample SAMN15532306, study PRJNA645909) | rock metagenome | isolation source: weathered quartz diorite | place: Puerto Rico | collected 2017-06-21 | reverse complement strand
CTCACCGTCGCAAATACGCAAACGAGAATCGATCAGTACTTGGCGCAGCTTCGCGCCCACCTGGGATCGCTGCCTCCGGAGCAGGCCACGGACATCGTGGAAGAAATCCGCAGCCACATTCGCGATACGGCAGGAGCGGGCGGCGAGACGACCGAGGCCGGCATCAATGCGGTGCTGAACCGTCTCGGGCCGGCATCCGTCTTGGCCGCGAGCTATGTCACCGACAACCTGCTCGCGCGCAGAGCCACCGTATGCCCTGGACCATCCTCCGCGGGATTTTCCATTGGGCCACGCTCAGCGTGAAGGGTTTTCTGGTTTTCTTCGTCTGTTCGATTGGCTATGCCTTTGGGGCCTCGTTCTTCATCGCGGCGCTGGCCAAGCCGTTCAATCCCAAGGTCGGCCTCTGGTTGATTGGCCCGGACACCTATTCCCTGGCTCTCGGCATGACCGACGAAAGCCCCCCGGGTCACGAACTTTTGGGATGGACGTTGATCCCGATCGGGCTGGCCTTGGGAGGTGGAACAATCATGCTGACCACTTATTTCGGCCTGTGGTGTATTCGCCGGTACCGGGAATCCCGACAGAAGAGGCAGTTGGGAGGAGCTGTGCAGTGAGCGAATCAGATAAGGTCGGGGCCATCGCGGCTATCGGGCAGGGCAGCACTCAACCAGAGGGCGACGGAGTTCCCCGGAGCTGGCGGGACAGCAAATGGCACGCCATCGTCGAGTTCCTGATCGTTGGCCTGATCTTCTACGCGGATTATCGAGGGGTGATCCCGTTTTCGAAAACTCCGGAGCTGCTTCTGTTGGGTTGGATCTCTCTGCGCGTGCGCAGGCTCGGATGGCGGGACGTGGGGCTCACTCGTTATCGCTCATGGCCAGTGACGATTGCTATCGGCGTTGTCCTGGGCGTGCTGGTGGAAGCGTTTCAGCTCCTCATCACGCAGCCCATTCTCGCTAAACTCGTCGGCAGGCAGCCCGACCTGGAGCTGTTTCGCATACTGACCGGCAACCTCAAGGTGACTCTGCTGTTTATTGCGCTGGCCTGGACACTGGCGGCTTTCGGCGAGGAGATGGTCTGGCGCGGTCATCTGATGAATCGCGTCGCGGATCTAGGGGGCCGGTCACGAGCGGCATGGATCTTCAGCCTCGTGATCGTGAACATGGCATTCGGAGTTGCGCACGGCTATCAGGGGCTGACAGGCCTGATCGAGGAAGGAATTTCAGGGTTGCTCCTCGGATTGATGTACCTGGGTACAAGGCGAAATTTGTGCGTACCCATCATTGCACACGGGCTCGGCGATACCATCGACATGGTGCTGATCTTCTTTGGGAAGATGCCGGGGATGTGACTCAGGAAGTTAATCGTGCGCGCAACCCCAGTTGTGGCGTTTACTGGTGGTGAAGGCTGTTCCGGTCAACAATCCTCTCCAGCCGCCGAACGCCTGCTGGTAGCTCAACACCTAGCGTGTAGGGGCAGCCTTGAATGTCACCTGGATGTCCTTTAAGGGTTCTGCCGAGGACTCTGTCGCGACGTACGCCCAAACAATCAAGTAGCCGTTCGCCTCTGTGAACGAAAATGATGTCTTCACTTCAAGTGGTTCTTTGGTCTTCACGTGACGGCCAGTTAAAGCGTTAATGACTAATCCTCCAGTGGCTTGTATGACGACTCGCCCTTGTGAGCTGAACGGATGGATTGCGTTTCCGTAGGGCGACATGAACGGCGTGTAGTTGAAGGAGTCTCCCATCTTCTTCGCAACGTTGTTAATTTCCTTTGTCTGTTCGACCGATTCAGGAAATGCTCCAACGCCAAGGCAAACGGGATCGGTGACAAAAACAGCTGCGACGGGATTGAATCTACCCTCAATTTCGGAAACGGGAGTGAGCCAGAGAAGGACTCTTGAGCATCTATTCGCTATCTTATCGGGACCACGCCAGTCGATTGGTTTACCCTTTGTTTCAGGGTCCCCCTTCCAGCCGTCGGGAATTTGATAGCTCAAGCCTAGGGCATTATTTGTGTACGTGTTGCCAGATAGCGTACCGTTCGGTATTTGCAAAAGCTGTATCTTGGTCGATTGCTGGCCTACCGCTTCTAATACACACAAACTGACCAACACTGCTATGGCAAGATTACGCATCAGAACGACCTCGTACAACGCCTCTGTATACTCCATCACCGCAGTGTCGTCTAGGGGAACCTAGTGCGTGTGACGTTACTGGCGAGAATTGCCATTACGCCAGCAACGCCGATTACTTCTTCTTCTGCCACTCCCGGTACGCCTCGCTCTTCCCGATCCCGCGCTCTCTCGCCACTCTCTTTAGTGCGGCTTTCTCGTCGATTTTCTCTGAAGCGACAATCTCGCGGACGCGCTCGGCAACACTAACGACCGAGCTCTCAGCTGTCAGCTCTTGGCTCTCAGCTTTCGCGATTAGGAGTGTGATCTCGCCTTTTACGTCTCCTCGCGCTTTCAGCTGCTCCAGCACTTCCGGCGCCCGACCGCGCAGGAACTCTTCGTGGATCTTTGTCACCTCGCGCGCGACGACAAGGTGGCGGTCGTTCCCGAGAACTTCGACTACATCGGCCAGCGTCTCCAGCAGGCGATGCGGGGCTTCGTAGAACACCTGCGTCCTTGGAGACTCACGCACGCTTTCGAGGAGCTTACGGCGCTGACCGGATTTGGCGGGAAGGAAGCCGCTGAAGCGGAAGGAATCAGTCGGCAGGCCGCTTGCTACCAACGCGGCTAGAAACGCCGACGCGCCGGGGATCGGCACGACCGGCACGTGATGGCGGATGGCCAGGGCGATCAGGCGGAATCCGGGGTCGGAGATGCCGGGCATGCCAGCGTCGGTGACAAGCGCGATCTTGGCGCCACTTTCCAAGTCCACGATCAGCTCGGCGGCTTTGGTCATCTCGTTGTGTTCGTGATAGCTGACGGTGCGGGTCTGGATGCCGTAGTGGCTGAGCAGCTTCTGGGTCTGGCGGGTGTCCTCGCAGGCGATCAGGTCAACTTCTTTCAGGACGCGCAGGGCGCGGAGGGTGATGTCTTCCAGGTTGCCGATAGGAGTAGCGACCAGGTACAGCGCCGAGCCGGAACCCAGGCTCCCACGGTCGTTCGCGGTTTCGGTTTGTGCTTCCGCACGCATGCCGCAAGTCTAGCAAGAAGCGGTGGGGGGCGCGTGACCCGGCCTGCCGATTCTTTCCGTCCGTAGGTTGCACGTGACTGTCCTATCAGACACTTGGGCCGCGCTGGAGAAGGTGCGGAGTTCCTGGTACTTGGAAAGAGTCGTCCAATGAGGGAGAATACTTCGTTTGTCTTGGGAGCCCAGGAATCGGCTAGATCTTCTGGATCGCGCCTTTCTGCCTGCAGACCGTCTTTAGACCCCGCTACGGGGGGGGCAGTTGGTTGTAAGGAGCCGCCTTTATGTCCAGTCTTACCTTGGAAGTTGAGAGCCGGAGCCAGAAAAAGCACAAGCGATTAACGCAATGGGTGGAGGAGGCGGCGCAGCTTTGCAAGCCGGAGCGGGTGCATTGGTGCGACGGGTCGCCCGAAGAATATCAGTCCATGATGCGGCTGATGATTCTGTCGGGAACAGCGATCCCGCTGGCGGAGGAGAAGCGGCCGAACAGCGTCCTGGTGCGATCGAGTCCGGCGGACGTGGCGCGGGTGGAAGACCGGACGTTCATCTGCGCAGCCACCAAGGACGAAGCCGGCCCCACTAACAATTGGGAAGATCCGGTAAAGATGAAGGACAAACTGAAGGGGCTGTACACGGGCGCGATGGCCGGGCGCACGATGTATGTCATCCCTTACAGCATGGGTCCGATTGGATCGCCGATTGCCAATATTGGAGTCGAGATTACCGACTCGCCGTACGTCGTGGCCAACATGCACATCATGGCGCGGGTGGGGACGCGAGTGCTCGAAGTGCTCGGCGAAGATGGCGAGTTTGTGCGCGGAATGCACTCCGTGGGAGCTCCGCTGGGGCCCAACGATCAGGATTCGCCGTGGCCTAACAACGCGCAGGAGAAATATATCTGCCACTTCCCGGAGACGCGCGAGGTCTGGTCGTACGGCTCGGGGTACGGCGGCAATGCACTGCTGGGGAAGAAATGTCACGCGCTGCGCATCGCATCGGTGCAGGCACGCGACGAGGGATGGATGGCGGAACACATGCTCATCCTGAAAATGACGAGCCCGAGCGGACAGGTCAAGTACATCACCGGGGCATTCCCTTCGGCTTGCGGCAAAACCAATCTGGCGATGCTGATCCCGACGATTCCGGGATGGAAGGTGGAAACGGTTGGCGATGACATCGCGTGGATGAAGTTTGGCGCGGACGGACGGCTTTATGCCATCAATCCCGAGCATGGGTTCTTCGGAGTAGCGCCGGGGACAAGCATGAAATCGAACAAGAACGCGATGCTCACCGCGACCAGGAATTCCATTTTTACGAATTGTGCGATGACGCCCGATGGCGACGTCTGGTGGGAAGCCATGACCGACGAGAATCCCGCGGAACTCGTAGACTGGCTGCGGCGTCCGTGGACGCCGAACTCTGGTCGGAAAGCGGCGCATCCCAATTCACGGTTTACGACTCCCGCCAGCCAGTGCCCGGTCATTGCGCCGGAGTGGGAAGACCCGAAGGGGGTGCCGATCGATGCCATTCTCTTTGGAGGGCGTCGCGCTGGGATCGTGCCGCTGGTGACCGAGGCATTCAGCTGGCAGCACGGAACGTTTCTCGGAGCCACCGCGAGCAGCGAAACCACCGCAGCGGCAGCAGGCAAAGTCGGCCAGCTACGGCGCGATCCCATGGCTATGCTGCCCTTCTGCGGCTACCACATGGGCGACTATTTCGGACACTATCTGAAGATCGGTGCGAGGCCTGGAGCCAAGCTGCCGAAGATCTTTTACGTGAACTGGTTCCGCACCGACGAAAACGGAAAATTCCTGTGGCCGGGCTACGGAGAGAACAGCCGGGTGCTGAAGTGGGTGTTCGAGCGCTGTGACGGCAAAGTTCACGCAGTAGATACGCCGATCGGGAGATTGCCTGAGCCGGCCGATCTGGATACCAGGGGACTCGACATTCCGGTTGCCAACGTCGCGAACCTGCTGAGCGTGGACGTCGAGGGTTGGCTGGCCGAAGTGCCGCGGATTCGGGAGCACTTCGCCAAGTTCGGCAGTCATCTGCCAGAGGGGCTGAACCGCGAAGTGATGGAAATGGAAGAACGCCTCCGAAAGGCTAAGAAGTAGGGCAGTGCGTCGAGGTCATCCTTCCGCTCTTTCGGGTCTCGCTTGCTACTAAGAACCCACGGCTTCACGCCGTGGGCTGTGTACTTGTCCCGCTCCGCTACTATCTTTGAGCCAACGCTGCAATTCTTTTAGTCGCGCTCTGACCGGGAACTAGACCTTCTTGATCATCCGGACAATTGCGACCAGAATTACTGCGCCGATGATGGCCGTGATGATACTGGGGATCAGTCCGCCTCCAGAGTACAGCCCCAGTACTCCCAGGAGCCATCCGCCAACGATTCCGCCCAGAATGCCGAGAACGATATCTCCCAACACGCCATAACCGGACCCCTTCATGATCTTGCCGGCGGCCCAACCGGCGATCAGGCCTGCCACAATCCAGACCAGGAAAGACATTTCGCATCCTCCTTGTAACAGGAATCACGCGTGCGGGGAGAGTTTACCTGAAACGTGCAAGCACGGCCAGCGGTGGTTTGCGTCCTGTGCTTAAATCAAAAGATGTTCGCCCGGAGAGTCCGCGTGGAATACGAGCAGGGGGAGAAGTTCCAGCCTTGCCCGCTAAAATGGCTCGACAGTTTCAGCATGCGCAACTTCACGAATGCGACTGTGTTTGACGACACGCTGCCCATTGCGGACGGACAAATGGAAATCGGCACCCAGGTGCCACTGGAGCAGCTCCGGGAGGCAATGGTTGACTGGTTCCGGCGGAAGAGTTATTTGCCGAAGGATGCGAGGCTTGTGCTGACGGAAGAGAAATCCTAGCTCTATCCTCCGAAGCTGGAGGCCCTGTCCAGCTTCAGTTGTCGTGCGAACAGGCGCACGATCATCCCGTCGAAGCGTGTTCCGCTCAGTTTTTCCAGTTCATGGATCGCCTGTTCATGAGTCTTGGCGGGAGCGAAGGAGCGCTCGCTGGTCATGTTCACATACGCGTCGGTGACGGCGATGATGCGTGCCCAGAGCGGGATGCCGTCACCTTGCAGACCGGAGGGATAGCCGCTGCCATCGAAGGCTTCGTGATGAAATTCGACCGCTTGCTCGAGATGCTTGCTGTCGGGGATTGAGCGCAGCACTTCGGCGCCCACTCGGGGATGCGATTTGATTACGTCGAACTCGTCTTCTGTGAGCGGGCCCGGCTTGTTCAGGATGCGATCGGAGATAAACAGTTTGCCGACGTCGTGCACGCGGGCCGCAAAGGTTATGTCCTGCACTTCCTGGGGGGAGAGATTCAGCGCGCGTGCGATGATTCCGGCATAGTGGCCACACTGCTCTCCGTGTCCGGCGGCGTGCTGTTCGCGCAGTTCGGAGGCATGCGTGAGCGCTTCGATGCCCTCTTTCAGCGCCTGGCGGTCGCCTTCCTGGCTTCCTCCGCAGAGCTTGCGTAAGGTGCCGACCAGCTCCTCGATGTGGTCGGCACCGGTAGTCTCGCGTTGCAGGAAGCCTTCGATGTAACCCGAGATGAGCTGTCTCTGCATCGCGGAACCTTCACCCTCGCTGGCCAACTCGGCGGATCGGACCTGATTCCCGCCGGCGTGCTTGGAGATGTACATGCCGGTGTCGGCAACGCGAATGATGTCCTCGGCAGAGAAGCCGTGGACGGGAAAACTGGCGACGCCAAAACTGCCGGTGATCTGGTGCTCTTCCAGCATGGGGTCGGTGGCGAGCCAAAGGCGCAGTCTCTCAGCCAGTATCTGGGCCTGGTCGATGCCGGTTTCGGGCATGAGGATGATGAACTCGTCTCCGCCGTAGCGAGCGACTACGTTGGACTGGCGGCACTTTTGCTCGAGCAGCCGGCCGACGCGGGCCAGAACCAGGTCGCCTTCCAGATGCCCCAGGCTGTCGTTGACTTCCTTGAATTTGTCCAGATCGATCAGCACGACGGAGAACGGGCGGCCGGAGCGGGAAGCGCGCTTCCACTCCGAACTGAGCGCTTCCCAGAAGAAACGCCGAGTCTTGATCCCGGTGAGACCGTCGGTGATGGACTGCTGCTGCAATTTCTGGAAGACGAAGGAATTGTGCAGTGCGGTGGCGAGAAGATCGGCCAGCGTGTTCAGGATCAGGACATCCTGCGGGGCGAAAGCATTTTCAGACCGGCTCTCCACGTTGAGCACGCCCAGCAAGGTCTCGCCGTAGGTGATAGGAAGGCAGAGCACTGCGCGCGATTCGGGCAGCACACCTCCCAACTGGCCCGGGCCTGCGTTCTGCACCAGTCCGGTTGCGCCGGTGCGGGCTACCTTGCCCAGAATTCCGCTGCCGACGGGGATTCGTTTCCCCAGCGCCACCGAAGTGGTACCGGCTTCGGCTTTGATTTCGATGTCCTTAGTGGCGTAGTCCATAATGCCGATGCCGATGTGGTCGTAGTGGAAGTTCTTCTGGATCTCGCGCACGATGTCGCCCATCATCTGCTCGGCGTCCTGGCTGGAGATAGCCGCCTTGGAAATGGTGTTGAGAAACGCGAGGTGCTTGGCGCGCCGCCGTTCCTCGGTGAAGAGACGAGCATTTTCCACCGCTACGCCGACCTGGCCGGCGGCGGTTTTCATGACCTCGAGGTCGCGGGCTTCGAATACGTATTCCCGTTCCGTGCTCAGGGCGCCCATCACCCCGGCCGGTTTGCCTCCGGACAGGATTGGCACAGCGCAGAACGACTTGGCGGGTCGCGGAGGAATGAAGTCCAATCCCAGCTTGTTCCTGACCACTTCGAGATCAGACTGGATCAGCAGCGGTTGGCCGGACCGGATGACGTGCTCGGTGAGTCCATTGCAGACTTTGCGGGAGCGTTTCGGTAAGGCCTGGCCGCCCTCGACCTCCAGTTCGAAACGGATCTCGTCATCATCCTGAAATGCAATATAGAAGTTGCTGGTGTCGAAGATCTGTCCGAGTTCGACCTGTACCGTGCGCAGCACTTCATCCTGGTTCAGGTGCGAACTGATGGCCTGTCCGATTTCGGTGAGCAGTTCGTATTCTTTGGTGCGGCGCTGGGCATCGTGCATCACGACGTAGTTTTCAAGTGTCAATGCGATCTGCAGCGAAAGCCCGATCAGGAGCCGCAAATTCGAAGAGCCGAACATCCGGCGCTCGGCGTGCGGAAACAGAATGACGCCGAAGTTGTGCTCACGCGTCTGCAGGCTGACCGCCATCAGGTCGCGGATGCCTTCGGACAACAGCGTTTCCTTGAAAGCCTCGAATCGTCCTCCGGGAAATGCCGGGAGTGGTTCTTCGAACTCGGCCAGACTGTGAAAGGTGACCACGCCTCCGCGGCGGTACGCGAGTTCGGCGAGATAGTCGCCCGCCTGCTTCTTTTGTAGCTTGTCGAGAAACTCGGAGGAGAATCCCCGTTGCACCGAGGGAAGCGTAGCGCGCCAGGGCTCAGAAATGAAAACGATGGCGCGGTGCGTGGGCAGAGGCGCGACCAGCCGGTCCAGGAAATTCTGCATGCTCGGCACCAGATCCTGGGCGGTCAGCAGGCGGCGTGGATCAACGCCCAAGGTCGAGAACGCCAGCGCATTCTCCTGCACGGCATTGCGCTGGTTCTCAAACAACACCATCACCATGGCGATGGCGAGCAGCATCTGCGGGATCGGCCCCAGGAAGTCGCCTAACTGGCCGACAAGCTCGGAGGACTGGCGGAACTGTCCTGCCCCCATCAGCACCGCCCACAACGCCAGGGAGAGTGCCAGCGTCCAGAAGGCGAGAGAGTTCTTGCGGTGAGCGTAGAGGTAAAAATGCATGGAGCAATACAGCAGGATCGCTGCCAGGCCTACTTCGAGCCGATAGTAAGAAAGCAGCAAGGGCTTGTCGCTGAAGACGCCGCCGACCATGTGGGCGCGCAAGTTCAGGCAGGCCAGTCCAACTAGAGCCAGCGCCAGCGCACCGTCATACCACTGCAGACGGAATCGGCCCTTCATCAGGCGGGTAGAGACGAAGATGCAAATCGCCATCGCCACCAGCAACAGCGCACTCAGGAAGAAAAGCGCTGCAGACTGCCCGCGGAAGTGCCCCACCGCTTCGAGCACGTAGTGCAGTGTGTAAGCAGCCCAGGCCAGTTGCCAGGCGCGGAAATAACTCTGACGGCTCTGCTCGTAGAGATAGGTGAAGAGCAGAAACACGAGCAGCGCTACGACGCCCGGAACCAGAACCAGGTTGGTGGTGATGTTGTTCACTGTCGCTTCACTCGTGCCGGGAGCTCCCGCGGTCGCCGTCTGGGTTCATCGTGGCACAGCTCCGCAGGACAAGACAATAGAGAACACCGCAACTTCACACCCGCGGATTCTGCCCGAGCAGCCCCGTATCTACTTGAATATAGATGCAAAACAAGATTCGCGGCTCCGGGTCCGGGGAACCAGCAGTAACCATCGCCGATGGTTACCAAAGTAACCGCGGTGGGTGGTTTCCAGGCACTTGGTTTTGCGAAATGCCTGGGTGTGCGTAGGTGGTCAGCAAGGTTGATCCGGAGGAGAGCCAGACCGGGCCTTGCTATACTCGCGGGTTATGCTGCGAGTCCGATTCGCGCCGTCTCCCACGGGCTTTCTGCACGTGGGCAGCGCGCGCACCTTCATTTTCAACTGGTTATACGCCCGCCGGAACGGTGGAACGATGGTCCTGCGGCTCGACGACACTGACGTGGAGCGCAATACCGAGGCCTCGGTCAGTTCCATCTTTGAAGGGCTGCGCTGGCTTGATCTGGGCTGGGACGAGGAATACAAGCAGTCGGAGCGGCTGGCCTTGCATCGCCAGATCGCTGAGGCGATCTTCGAAAAAGGTTTCGCCTATCGGGATTTCACGCCGGCCCATACCGGGGACATGGAGAAATCAGGGACGCAGCAGACCTGGCTTTTCAATCCCGGCATGCGCGACCTCTCGCGGGCTGAAAGCGATCGCCGCGCCGCCGCCGGTGAGACCTTCGCACTGCGCTTTCGAGTGCCACGCGGAACCGGAGCGTCGGTCCGGTTTGCAGACGCGGTCTATGGAGAGCAAGTCAAAGCTGCCGACGACATCGAAGACTTCGCGCTGCTCCGGTCGGACGGGATGCCGACTTATCACTTGGCGTCGTGCGCGGATGACGTGGACCTGCGTATCAGTCACATCATTCGCGGACAGGATCATCTTTCGAATACTTACAAGCATGTGCTGATTTTCGAAGCGGCCGGCGGGAAAGCGCCGCAGTTCGCGCATCTCCCGCTGTTGGTTGCGCCGGATGGGTCGAAACTCTCCAAGCGTCGGCACGGGCCGGTGGTCAGCGTGACGACCTATCGCGATGCCGGATTCCTGCCCGAAGCGTTCATCAATTTTCTTTGCCTGCTGGGGTGGTCTCCAAAAGACGACAGAGAGAAGCTGACGCGGCAGGAGCTGATCGACGCGTTCTCGCTGGAAGGGATCAACCGGGCCAATGCGGTCGTGAACTTCAAAGAGCCCGCGGCAACGCCAGAAGAGACCTTCGATCCGAAAGCCGTTTGGTTGAATGCTGAGCACATCCGGGCGATGCCGGTTGAAGATCTGAGCGCGCGACTGCTGCCAATTGTGCGCGAGGCGAGGTTCCAGGTTGCGCCCGAGAAAATGCTGGCGGTTACGCCGCTGATTCGCGAGCGCATCAAGCTGTTGCGTGACGTGCTTACGGCGGCTGACTTCTTCTTTGTCGAGCAGCTTCCGCCGTATGACCCGGCCGAACTCATCCCGCAAAAGGGTGACGCCGCGATGGCGCTCAAAGCCCTGACCCGGGCCCGAGAGGTGCTGGCCCAAACGGAGTTCAAGCACGATCCGCTCGATCAGGCTCTGCGAGCCGCTGCCCAGGAGTTGGGCCTGAAGGCCGGACAGATGTTCCAACCAATTCGCGTAGCGATCTGTGGACGGAAGAACGCGCCACCGTTGTTTGAGACGCTGGAAGTGCTGGGGCGGGAGACGGCGCTAAAGCGGATCGAGCAGGCGGTCCAGAAACTCCATTGACGACGAGTTAATGCTGCCCCGTCAACTCTGCCGCCTTCTGTCGCATGTCCGCGGCGTCCTTCTTCATCCCCTTCGCTTCATAGGCGTTCGCGAGGGCGATTTCAGTGTCGTAGTCGTCGCCGCTCTTCTCCAGTTCTTGCTTGAATGAGGCGATGGCATCGTCGTACAGCCCCAGTTTTACTTGCGCCCGGCCCCGGTGGTAGTAGACGCCTTCGAGATCCGGATTCAACTGCGCGGCTGTCTTGTATTCCTGGATGGCTTGCTGATAATTCGCCTCGTCCATGGCTATGGCGGCCAGGCCGAAGTGAGCGTCGGCACTGTTGGGCGTCATCGACAGGAGTCGCTGAAAGATTTCTCGTGCTGGCGGCAGTTTTTGTTCCTCGATGTAGACGAAGCCCAGGTTGTAGTAAGCGTCTTCACTCCGTGGATTCAGCTCGATTACACGCTTGAATTCTGCTTCCGCGTTGGCGAGGTCTCCCTTGGCGGCATACGCCCGAGCGAGGGCGAAGTGAGCGCCGGGGACGTCGGGCCGCTGCCGAATGACCGCCTGGAACTCAGCGATGGCTTGATCGGTCTTGGCTTCGCCGAGGAACCCGATGCCACGCTGCATATGACGCATGTAGTCGTGGGAACGCAGCCACCAGGCGGTTCCGCCGCCGATCAGGACGAGGACGAGAGCGATGACGCCTGCACGGCGTATGGGCGCGTCACGATCTGGGGCAACGCGGGCGATGATGGCGCCCAAAATCAGGCCGGCTATCAAGCCTCCGACGTGGGCTGCGTTATCGGTACCGCTTGAGCTTGCTCCGAAAACCAGGCTATATCCCGCAAACACGACTAGGCTTGTCAGAGTTGGGGTTACTTGCGTCCGGGGCAGGGAGAATTCGCCCAGGGAAAAAGA
>JACXTT010011083.1_pt1 | contig 12090 bp, 5 predicted proteins | sample 9270951 | NCBI WGS metagenome assembly JACXTT01 (sample SAMN15532306, study PRJNA645909) | rock metagenome | isolation source: weathered quartz diorite | place: Puerto Rico | collected 2017-06-21 | reverse complement strand
TTGGTCGTATCGAGTTCAGCGGTGACACTGTTTAATTTATCTTCGGTGACGTGATAAAGGTTTGAATAGGTCTGCGTAAGGATTGCTTGCTGCTGGGCGTTATCAAGGAGGGTATCATTACTTGATCTCATGCCATCGTAGATAATCGTGCTTAACCAGACGACATAGCCGGCCAAAATAAAAAATACGGCGCCGACGAAGATTCCACTTATCTTCTCCGTCTGACGGGATTTAATGGCCTGTGATAACCCGTCTTGTACTTTTTGCTGCAACTTCGCTAAAATACTTTCAGAAATCTGGACAAATCTAACGCCGCACAAATAATGATTAGACGCAAATTGTTTCTTTTTACACCACACCAGCTGTCCAGCCTGCGGGATAAAATTATCCATCCCAAGCCCGGAAACAAATGAAAAAAGCGCATCTTTATTGGGCTCTTCATTGGCCGTCATCTCCAAAAGCATGCCCGATGTGCTGATGTTACGCACCTTGCCTTCTCCAGCACGGTTGGAATTTTCAATGCGCCAAGACACATAATTATTAGCCTTGACTCTAACGTTTGTTCTTGCCTCTTGTGCGGTATTTGCCATAATCAATTGACCTCTTTTAATTGGATTTAATTTTGCTATTAAGCTTCTCTAAAATATATGCATTCAAATATTTTTGTAAAAAGTAGGGCTAGTATATACTATGTGTCTAAAAATGACAAGGACTTTGCCGGCTTAAGCGTGACTTTTAAGATTATTTAAAAATAGAATCCAAAACGTTCTTAATAATGGCTTTCTCCGGGCTTTGCTGTTCTGTCGGTTGCTGTTGCTGCTGAGTCGTTTCTTGGGATGAGGGTTCCTTATTTTCAATCTTCAAAGCTTTGAAGATGGCTTTCTGCAGTTCTTCCTTGCCCTTGTTTTCAAACGCCTGTTTTGAAATGGCCGCCACATCCGGGATTATTTTTAAATCCTTGAGTTTTCCTTTGTAAGGCAAGATGGGAATATTAATCCGTTTGTCCTGATCTTGCAAATAGGCGAATTTGTCCTGGGCGTCGATCATGCTTTGGGATAAATCCTGATTAATACGAAACGTCGTCGTCAAGTCGAGGTTCTGGTCCATGTCCATGTTGCCTTCCGCGTGGACCAAAAACCCGTCGGCGCCAATGGTGACATCCTGCAAAATCGTCTTGCCGCCGTACAACCCGGCATTAATCACAAATTGATCGATAATCGTGTCCTTGTTATTAAGCTTATCTTTATATTCCGAGGAGAGCGTTTGTTCCAGTTTATCCACCAACCCCGGGAAAACGGTCATGCGGCTTAACACCAAACGCAGAATATTTAAATCGACGATCTTCCCTTTTGTGATATTAAACGTGGCCGTCGCAGAAAGCGCGTTGGTGATGGCTTTGGGATCGATCGTCGCTGTATTCGCGTCAAATTTAACGCTCACGATCCCTTCCGTTTTGGCAGGTAAAGTTAATTTCTGGGTCAAATCAGCTAATTGTAAATCATCGACGCTCATGGCGGCCGTAATGCCTGGGTTCGTTAAATAAGAAAGAATTGTTGCCTTCCCCGTAATCTTTCCTTGCGCGATAGAGGCCATCATGTCCGTAACGCGGATATTGGTCTCGTCCATATCGAATTTTAAATTCATGTGATCCACGGAAGGAAAATATTTCAAGGCAACTTTGACATCCGATGTCTCTCCGTGCGCGTCAAGCTTGGCGAGCACATTATGGACGATGTCCACCTTGGAAACAGCGATGGTCATATTCCCTTCCAGCTTTTCTATTCCCGCAGGGGCCAGAGCGGGAACAGTAGTCATCATCTTAGATAAATCAAGCTGTGCCAAATCCGTTTTAAGTTGGGAATTTTGTAAATTGATCTGCGTGAAATCAGAAAAAATTCTTAGGTTAGCCGCCAAGTCGATATTAGGCTGACCGCTAAACAAGGAACATTTCAATGAAATAGGAAACGCTGAATTAAAATTTAAATCTTTGATTTCGATATCTAAATGCTCTATCGGGATGGTTAAGGCTGGCGTTGAAGATTGGTCGGTCACTATCACATTGCCATTACGGATATTAAGCGCACTGATCACCAAGGCCTTTAACAAAGGATTTTCCTGAGGGCTGCTCCCTGGAGCCTGTGTAGCGGCAGCGTTTGATGTTTCTGTAGATGAATTTTTTGATTTCACTTGAGCACTTGTGGCTTGGGGACTGGCTTTGGGTTCGGGGATATTCATTTTCCCGTCGGAAGTGCGTATTAGCCGGATTTGCGGCTCGATGACATTTATGCTGTTTATCTGGACCTGCCGCTTTGTCAAAAAAGCAAGCGTATTTAAATCGACGTTGGCTTCCTTGACCTTGAGAAAATATTCCTTGGAAAATGCCGGCGAATCAAGGATGGTAAAGTCAAAAACTTTAAGCACGACCCCTTTAAAGATATCCAGGGAAAACTTGATGTCGCCCATTGATACGTCACGGTCAATGGTCTCTTTTAAATTCTGGCAGACCAATGTTTTTATTTTGGATGTATCGAACGTTTTTAAAAAAACGGTGATGCCCCCAACGACAATCAAGAATAAAACTAACAAAACAATAAGAATTGTCTTAAATATCTTCATAATCTTTACTCTTTCTTAAAAACGGATTGGCCCATATTTTCTAATATTTCCGTAAGCCCGGTTGAATTTGTCACAGGAAGATGACAAGCGTGATTAACACAAACATAAGCTGTCAGCTGATTATTTATGGCTACCTTCTCTATAATAAGGGGAGCCAACGAACTTAATTGTTTATCTGGTTCTCCATTTCTTATTTCATTAAATACGCAAATTTTGTTGGGAAGAAATGTCGTGTCGATTATCTTACGCATCTGTTTTAAAGAACTGTCCTTAAAGGATCCGGATAAAACAATTTCAACTGACGGCCCCAGAAAATAATCAAACGCTGAAAGCATCTGGGCATAGGCGCTTGGGTGCCAGCTTACGTCTTCACCAAACACTTCAAACATTTTACCCGCCCTTTCCAAATAATCAACTTTTAGCGTCAAATGATACATCCGAAGCAAACACAAAGCCGCCATCGAATTCCCGGAAGGCATGGCCCCGTCGTAAATTTCTTTCTGGCGAAAGATTAGTTTTTCAGCATCCGAGGCTGTAAAAAAGAACCCGCCTTTATCCGCATCCCAAAACAAACGGATCATCTCATCCGTCAACTGATGCGCCCGTTGCAAATAGCGCACATGAAAATTAGCCTGATAAAGGTCCATAAGGCCGTTGATAAAAAAAGCGTAATCATCCAGATGTCCCAGAATTTGCGCTTCACCTTCCCGATAACGGTGCAGCAGCCGCCCGTCTTTGGTCATAAGTTTTTCTATAATAAAATCCGCCGCCGCTTGGGCGGCCTCAAGGTATTTTCTGTCATCAGTAACCGATGCCGCTTGAGCCAAGCTTGAAATCATCAGGCCGTTCCAGTCCGTTAAAATTTTATCATCCAAATGCGGCCGCGCTCTTTTTAAACGTTGTTGAAATAATTTGGCCCGAGAACGCTTAAGAACATCTTCAATATCTTTCACCGTCTTTTTAAATGTTTTGGCCACTTCTTGTAAGGAATGCTCGGCGCTTACGACATTTCGGCCCACAAACTCCTGATGAGGGTCCAGGCGCGCATTGCCCGTCTCTAACACACCGTAATAAAAATTAAAAATATCGGCATCATCGCCTAAAATTTTATCTAAATCTTCTTTTGTCCATAAATAATACGCGCCTTCTTTCTTATGATCGCTTGATGGCTGTTCATACGGGTCAAGACTATCGGCGTCTTCTGCGCAGAAAAAACCGCCGTCTTTATTCTGCATATCACGGATGACATAATCGCAGATTTCACGGGCCGTTGTTTCATAGATAGATTCTTTCGTGATTTGATACGCTTCAAGATACGTTTTAACCAAAATGGCCTGGTCATAAAGCATTTTTTCAAAATGCGGGATTTGCCAACGCTCGTCCGTTGAGTAACGATGAAATCCACCGCCGACGTGATCAAACATCCCGCCATCGCGCATTTTTTTTAATGTCGTTAAAACCATATCTGTGGCCTGTTGATTCTTGGCCCTTGCGCCGTAACGCAAAAGAAATGAAAGGTTATGGCTACTGGGAAATTTCGGCTGATGTCCGAAGCCGCCGAAATGCGGGTCATACATGGATTGGTATTGGGCAAACGCCTCATCAAAAATGCCCGATGTCAATTTAAACGAGGCCGCTTTTTTTTCAAGATGCCCGTTAAGGACCTCTGTCAGTTTCTGTCCCGATTCAACAATGTTTTGCCGATTATTCTGCCAGGACTGATGAAGGGACTCGATAATCTCAAGAAACCCTGGGCTTCCCCATTTTGCGTAAGGCGGAAAATATGTCCCGCCCCAAAATGGTTTTTGGTCGGGCGTCAAGAAAACCGTCAGCGGCCATCCCCCATGTCCGGTCATGGCCATGACCGCGCTCATATAAACCTGGTCGATGTCAGGACGTTCTTCACGGTCGACTTTGACCGCCACAAAATATTGATTAATCCTTTTGGCGATCTCTTCGTTTTCAAAAGATTCATGGGCCATGACGTGGCACCAATGGCAGGTTGAATAACCGATAGAAAGAAGCACCGGTTTATTTTCTTTTTTAGCTTTATCAAACGCCACTTTTCCCCACGGATACCAGTCGACGGGATTATGGACATGCTGTAAAAGATACGGGCTTCTCTCGTAATTAAGGTGGTTGACGGCTGGACGCATAACGGATATGAAGCTTAAAAGACTTAAAGAAGACAGAGACGGAAAATCAGACAGTCTTAAAATTATTTCTCTTTAGGTTTACTGCTATCTTTGGGTTTGCTCGACTCCGCCGGAATAGTAAATGTTTTCTCACCGACCCCTGCTTTAACACAAAAGGCTTTCACATGAATTTTGTCGCCGGGCTTGGCGTTCATGGACACGTCTTGCTTGGCCATCGTGTTTGATGCTTGTGATGAAAAATGAAATTCTTGCGGGGCCTCATCATTTTTTTGGACGACAATTTTACGGATATAGTGATAGCGAGTGTCCTGGGTCACATGCCGCATAGAGACATGAAGGACTTTGGCGGCCGAATCATATTCTATTTTTATGTCCGTCGGCGGCAGGGCCCAAAGGCGCGAAGTAGAAAAAAAACTGAAAAAAATAAAACTTATTATAAAAATTTTTCTCATAAGCTACCCTCAACTTTATCTAAAGCGTTATTAATAATGTCTTGCCGGGTTTCAGCAACCATTTTAGTTGGTTTCGGTTTTGGCTGGGGCTCTATTTTAACTTTCGAAGTCTTAACCGGTGGCGGCGAAAATTCTTTCTGGTCAATCTGTCTTAACAGCTCTCTTGTTTTCTGATAGGAAGGTTTCATGGTATCGATCTCAACAAGGATTCTCTTGGCTTCGGGCAATGAGCCTTGTTTCATTAAACGGGTGGCCCGGTTGTAAAGCTCAGACAATCGTTGGTCCAATTCTTTCTCTACTTTTTCCCGCTCTCTTTTTAATTGGGCTTCCTTTTCTTTAGCCAAACGGTTAAGCTCTTGTTGTTTTCTTTTCTCATCTTGGAGCTGGTTGACCGCTGTCTCATCAACCTTAACGGTTGAAACATTTTCTTTAGAAGCATTCTCTTCGGAAGCAAGTTGTGCCTTACGTAAATTTTCTCGACGGTCTTTTTGTTCTTCGGCCATCTTTTCCTGGTTCTTACGGTCTTCTTCACGCTGTTTTTGGCGTTCTAACCTTTCATCTAACATTTTCCGCTCTTTAGCCAACTGTTCTTCCTGAGATTGGATGTTCTTAGCCATTTGGGTTAATGTCTGCTGGTCCTTTATCGTTCGCTCTTGCTTAGCCTTATTAAATTCCTCTTCTCGCTTAGAAGCTATTTGATCTTGTTTTTGTTTATCTTTTATTTTATCGTCTTGAATCCGCGCTTTATCTCTCTCTATGCGGGCCGACATCTGGCCGACAAAATCTCCCGGAAGGCTTTTCTCTCCCAACGCCGACTGAAGATGATTGATCCTATCTTCGGCTAAAGCATAATTTTTTTGTTTAATAAGTGCCTGTAGTTCTTGATATTGACTATTTATTTCTTTTTGCGCTTTTTTCGTCTGGGCCGCCATCATCTTGGCGTCTTCCTTATCTTTCTTTGCCTTAAGCGCTTCTTCCTCTTTAGCTTTTTGCTGACTTAATTTTTCTTGCTCCTCAGCGCGGCTTAACCGTTCTTCTTTGGCCTTTGCCCGCGTATCTTCAAGAAATTGTTCTTTCTTGGATAGTTCTTTTTGGTGCTCTTCCTCTAGTTTAGCCTTTTGCTTTTCTTCTGCAAGTTTTTGTTGATCCTCACCTTTTTTTTGCTTGGCTTCTTCTTTGGCTTTCTCTTTAGCGGCTAATTGTTCGTCGTGCTCTTTTTTCTTTTGGTCTTTGAACGCTTGTTTTTTAGCTAACACATCGGCGCGTTGTTTATCCTGATCTTCCTTAGCTTTCTTTTTTTCTTCAACTAGCTTTTGCTGGGCCTGTTCCTTCTCTTCTTTTTGCTTCTGCAAAGCCTGTTGCTTCTCTTCTTTTTGTTTTTGCAAGGCCTGTTGTTTTTCTTCCTTTTGTTTCTGCAAAGCTTGTTCTTGTTCCTCTTTCTTTTTCTTCTCTGCCTCTAATTTATCCTGTTTAGCCTTTTCTTCTGCGGCACGCTTTTCCTCGTCGGCAATCCTTTCTTCGCTTAATTTGATATAAGCGGCGGCCATTTTATAGCCGGGCCAGATGTTTTCAACCATTGAAAATTTCGTCTTGGCCGCAACGAAACGTCTGTCCCGATAAAGAGCAACGGCCTCTTGATAAATTTTCTCCACATGTTCGATGTGCCGCGTCTGCTCCGTGATCTTCTCTCTTTGTTTTAATTTATCAATGCGCGCGCGCTGGCTGGCCATGTCCTGCAAAAGTTTTGCCTTAAGCTGTCTTTTCCTATTACGGATTTGATCAAGATGTTTTCCGGCATCTTGATTCTTTAACTCTTCCTTGTCTTTTTCATATTCGTACTGCGCGAGCACCTTATCTTCAGGGGTAGCGGTCTCACCAAATGCTATCGTTTTTTCTTCCAGTGCTTTCTTAGCGCGTTCTTCTTTAACTTTAGCAATCTCTTGTTGCTGTTTTTCTTTTTCAGCTTGCTCTTGTTTTAATTTGTCTTCACGGGCTTGGCGCTCGTCTTCTTTTTGTTTAGCCAAGGCTTCTTCTTTCTGACGCTTTTCTTCCGCGAGTTTTTGGGCGCGCTCCTCGGCGGCTTTGCGTTCCTCTTCCTTCTTTTTAGCTAATTCTTCCGCCCGTCGACGTTTTTCTTCTTCGATTTGCCGCTTTCGTTCTTCTCGGGCCAGACGCTCATCTTCTTTTTTCTTGGCGATCTCTTCCTGCTTCTTTTGCTGGTCGTCTTTAATCTTTTGGGCACGTTCCTCAGCAGTTTTACGATCATCTTCTTTTTGCTTGGCCAACTCTTCCTCTTTTAGTTTCTTCTCGGCGTCGAGCTGGGCTTGTTTTTCTTGCTCAGCCAAATGTTCGTCTTTTTCTTTCTGGGCCTGCGCTTCCATTCGCACGCGTCTACGGATGGACTTACGGCGCAAAGCATCGTCAATCTTACGGTCACGCAAGACCTGTTTCTTAATTAATTCTTCCTGATCGATTTGTTCTTTCAAACTTTTGTACCGTTCACCCTCTAACGTTTTTAACTGCTCGCGTTTTAATTTTAAAAGAACATCCTCTTTGTGACGACCGTTCTGCCATTCATAATTATCCGCCGACGCCGCTTGATATTCGCTACCAATTTTTTGTTTACGAGCCTTAGCGATCTCCTCATATTTTTGTTTAGCCTGTTGGCGTAATTTCTTGTCGATAATCACCAGATATTTTTTGACTTCTTTTTGGCATGGTGTTCTTGTATTAATATGTAGCAAAATCGATTTAGCTTCAACCAACCGCCCCGCCTTGTAATGCTCCATCGCTTCCTTAAAATCTTTTTCTGTTTCCATGCAGACGGATTTTTCGTAATCTTGCGGCGGTTGTTCTTTGGACTCAACCGACAGCGGCGGGAGCGCCATGGCCTTGACTTCGGAGGCAATCGTTTCCTGGGTCTTTTGCAAAAGTGTCGGTGCATCTTTATAATTAGGGAAACTGTTATTTAGCTCGTCTAACTTTTCCTTAGCCACGACAAATTGTTTGTTTTGATAAAGCTTAAGCGCCTCTTGATACATGGTTTCCGCTTGAGGATTCTCGGGCGTGGTCGGCTGATCCGAAGTCTCAACGATAACCTTATTTGTGTCGGTTGATTTTTTCTTTGGTTGACGCAGCGGTTGCGCAGACACATCCTGTTTAGCCATGGCCTCATCGATTTGCCCCAGATAATTTAACGATGCCTTATAACCAGGGCTCACCATTTCCACATTAATAAATTCTGCTTTGGCCTCAAGATATCTTTTGGACCTAAACAAACTCACGGCCTGGTTATATTTTTCTTCAGCTTCCTTACTTATACGTTTGTTGCGCTCTTCTTCAGCCCGACGGACAGTGTCATCACCAGAGGAAACAGAAGCAACTTGCTGCTTTTGCGTTTTCTGCGGACGGGCAACGGTTTGTTTTGGGGTTTCCTGTTTATTTCTATCGCGCTCTTGCGCTGCTAATCGTTGCTCTATTTTTGTCAGATATTTCTGGGCGGGACGGTATGAGGAATCCATTTGCAAGACTTCATCAAACTTACCCTTAGCTTCTTCATAATTTTTTGCTTCAAAGAAATCCACGCCATCTTCGTAAGTGGTTTTCAATTTTTCTTTGAGTTGTCTTTTTTGGTCCTCTTCCTCTTTACGTTTTTGCGCCTCAGCCAGTTTCAATTCTTTTTGTCTGGCCAACGCTTCATCCTTTTCTTTTCTTATCTGGCCCTTATCTATGGCGGCCTGCTCTTTCTCTTTTGTTTCCGGCTCTTGCTGCGATTTCGTCAAACGTTTTTCTTCCAAACGCTTCTTTTCTTCGAGATCTTTTTCCTTTTGCATTTTAACTTTGGCTAATAACGCATCCTGGTCTTCCTGTTTTTGACGTTCGTAGTCTGCCTGATCCTCATCGATATGCGACAAATATTTCTTGGCCTTGCCGTAATCCGGTAAGATCATCAAACAATCATTAAATTTCTGCTTGGCCTTATCAAACTCTTTAGCTTTATATAAAGCCAAAGCTTCTTTGTATGCGCTTTCGGCTTGCCGACGGGCGGCTTCTTATTTTTGGCGGTCCTCTCTTTCTTTGATTTTATCTTCTTGCGCTTCTTTTCTCGCCTGAGCGGCTAAACTTTCTTGTTGTTTTTTGGCCTCTTGCTTGGCTTCTTTCTCTTCCTTTTGTTGGGCTGACTTTTCTTCTTGAACTTTCTTCGCTTGCTCGTAAACCTCTTGACGCTGACGGTCCTCCAAAGCTTTTTGTTTATCTATTGCGTCTCTTTTTTCTTGTTGGGCAATGTCCTCGTCAATATGCGACAAATGCTGAGCGACCGATTTATATCCCGGATAAAGCCGTTGCAGTTGTTCAAACTTATCTTTGGCGTCTTTAAACTGGTGTTTGTTGTAAGAAGTCATGCCATCTTTATAAAGGCCATCTGCTTCTTGTAACATTTTTTCCTGACGCGCCTTTTCATCCAGCTCGCGCTGTTTGCGTTTTTCCGCTTCTTCTTTATCCTTGGCCAGCTGTTCCTCTTTTTGTTTCTTATCTAAAATCTTTTGCCGCTCAGCCTCGAGCCTCTGATTTTCCGTCGAGATATCTTTATCGATGCGGCCAAGATACTGTCGCGTGCTCTTAAAATTAGGATAGGTTTTTTCAACTTCTTGGAATTTATCTTTGGCAGGAAGGTACAGCTTTTTAGCGTACAAAGAAATGGCCGCGTTATAGGAGAAGTCGGCCTCTTCCGTCAAACGCTTATTTTTTTCGGCATCTTCCTGTTGTTTACGCCTAGCTTCCTTTTCCTCTTCGGCCTTATGCGCGGCGCGCTCGGCATCTTCTTGCGCTTGACGCTTTTTTGCTTCCTCTTGCTCAAGTTTCTTATCTTTATTCTTACGGTAGACCTCTAATTTCGTTAAATATTTTCCTGTATCCTTATAATTGGGAATGATCCATTCCACACTTTGAAACTTTTCTAACGCCTTATCGTAATCCTTGTTGTTGTAAAGCTCAACGGCTTCGTTATACTGACTTTGCGCCTGTTCTTTTGTTTTTTGTTCCTGAGCCACTTCTTTTTTATCCAGGTCTTCTTTCCAAGCGTCCTTCTCCTTCTTAAGCGCCATCGCTTCATTCTTCACTTTATTATCGATAGCCTCTTGCTGTTCTTTATCAATCTCGTGGTCAATGAGCATCAGATAACTACGCGTGGCCTTGTGGTCCGGGAACATCTCATCGACTTTTTCGAAATCTTCCTTAGCGGCCAAATATTTTTTTTGTTTGTATAATGACACACCGGACTGATAAACTTTTTCAACTTCCTCGGCGCTGTAGCCACGTTCTGATTCCAAACGCTTGATCCGATGGTCTTCTTCCGATTTAAACAACTCTTCCTGACGCTTGCTTTTCTTAACGCTCTCGTTGATGTAATCCTTCATTTCCGGATTTTCGGTGATCTTGATGGCTTTCTTCCAGAGTTCCGCGGCCTCTTCGTATTTGCCTTCATTGTAAAGGCGCATGGCCTGCTCATAATATTCGCGCGCTTTTTCTTCGCGCTGCTGGTTACGACGAAGTTTGGCCTGGTCTTTTATTTTCTCGTCGACTTTTTCAATTTTTGATTTTGATTCTTTGATAAGGTCTTTGAGATTAAAAATATAGCCTTCTTCTGTCTTTTTTTCGCGGACGCTAGGGGCTTGGTCCTCGGCGAGGATGGGGGAAATAAAAAAGAAACAGAAAGTAGCGATCAAAATCGCCTTAAAGGTGAGCGTGTATGTCGTTGTCCTAAATGGGGTCACTGACAATTAATTAGGAATATATATAAATATTTGTTTAATGATGGCTCAATTCTAACATACGCTTATGAATGTCTTCCAGGACTTTCTCTAATATTTTTCGTGCCTTTTCATACTCCCCGGAACGGTAATATCCGTCGGCGACCTTAAGCTGGTTCTTCCAATCTTTTTCTTCTTCAATCTTGGATCTGATATATTCGCTGGCTTCATCGATCATCATCTCGCCAGCCACCAGAATATCTTTATAAATTTGTCTGGCCTCTTCCCATTTGTGTTGTTGATGGGCCAAGTCCGCCATTTTGTAATATCGATTCAGTTCATAAAGCACAGGGCTGTCCTTACGGGATAATTCATCTTGAACAATCGCCCAGGCCCAGCGTACGATTTTTTCATCAATCCATTTTGCTTGCGCGCGCGCGACTTCTTCCGGCGTCTGATCATAGAATTTACCGGTCAGGCGAACAAACGGCCCTTGCGCGGTGTAGCTTAGAGCGGTTAGATCGTCGCTAAAGTCCGTAAAGTTATAACCGACACCCAACTGGGCGTAAGCGCCCATGCGCCGGGCAGCCTCAACCAGAAATCCGCGCTTGCTGTCTTTAGCTTCCTCGACGGAAAGCACTCTAAACTCGCCGCCGATGAGCCAATCGGAATCGATATTGTAATTTAACCGGTGGATCATCAGCCACGTATGCGTCTTGGTAAAATCAAATCCGGCTACCTTTTCTTCCATAATACGGTACGCGTATTTTTCAGAAAGCTGCCATTTTTCATTGATATCATAGATGCCTTCCGCGGCAAAAACGTGCGCCTGCTGTTTATCGACATTGGTAAAATTCGTTTGGCCCGACGGTGATTTATTTTGTAAGAAGGTGTAGCGCGCCAGCATATTCAATCGGTCAAAGTCAATCGGCCGGTACGCCCCACCGATCATCAGTTCTTTATATTCCGCCTGGATGGTGTCATCCGTTAAATTCATCGTGCGTGAAAATTCCAATTTATTAAATAGGCTGATCTCCGGCGTTATCTTTCCTTCCGTATCATTAGAGATCAGGAATTGGCGCTTTTCCGTATTGCCTCTTTCCATTATTAGCTCGA
>JACXTT010011082.1_pt1 | contig 12090 bp, 7 predicted proteins | sample 9270951 | NCBI WGS metagenome assembly JACXTT01 (sample SAMN15532306, study PRJNA645909) | rock metagenome | isolation source: weathered quartz diorite | place: Puerto Rico | collected 2017-06-21 | reverse complement strand
ATCGGTCAGCCGCATTCCGGGAAGCATTTTTCCGTAAGTCTGCCTCATGGACGTATCCTCAGCTCCTTGGCGCTGTCGAGGTGCGATTGCGCGATTTTCCGGACTTGCGCCTGCTGCGCCTCGACAGGCAGCGTCGCGTCGATCACTTTCAAATCGAATTCAGGAATCATCCTTTCGTATTCCTCGAGAATCCGGCCCTGGAACAAGCGGAAACTGTCCTCGGCATCGCCGGTAAGCCCCAGGTCCAAACCGGCCTCGTAATACTTGAAGCCATCGCGCGCACCGACCAGCCGCCCAATCGCTGTCTCCAGCGGAACGCGAAAATAAAACGCCACCGTTGGCTTCACGGCAAATTTGTACAGGTCGCGCACCCATTCGCCATCCATTCCACGGGCCACGTCGCGCGCGAACGCAGTGTAGACGTATCGGTCGCAAAGCACGATGGCGCCAGCTTTCAGGAATGGAAGAATGCTGTGCTCGGTGCGATCAGCAAAGTCCGTCGCGTGTACGAGCGAAAACGTCGCAGGCGTGAGTAGCTTTTTCTTCTTCCCCAGTTTCGTGGTGTCCTTCACGAGGGGCGAGGAATTCCACTCGCTGAAAACGACGCCGTAGCCTCGCGTTTCCAACCACTTGTGAAGAAGGCTGAGCTGCGTCGATTTTCCTGAGCCGTCAATGCCTTCGACGACGAAGAGCCGTCCGGGAAGATTGTGCTGGCCGTACTGCTGAACAGAATAGACGGAAGGCTTGAGCGGATAAAACACTTCGAATGGCCCAACGTGAATGCTCGAGGTAATCCCCATGCGCCTTTTTCCGCCGGGACTATGCAGCGGTACGCCGAAATCTATTTCCCGGTCCCAAGTGATTTCGATGTTCTGTGCCGGCGTCAGTGCCCCCTGCCGACGCCTTACGATCCTTCAAGCGAGAATTTATTTCAGCAACATTTCCGTCAGAATGTATCGAATGAGAAACCGCCGAGGGCGGGAAAGACGCGAGCAGTTCGCGAGCACGTCCTAGGCTGGCAAGTTCGGTTTATCGCCGGGGCTGAAGGGAATGCTCCATCGATGAACGATCGGACTATCGACTAACAATTCTGGCGAACCTAGGCCTGCTCCTTTGGCGGTCACGCAAAGTGTCAGCCCGACTCGGGAGACTGTGCATGCATCGTCGAACACCCGATCTCTCATTTTCATGCTCGGTCGAGCCCGGGCGGGGAAGGTAGGCGGTTAGTCGGCCCAAAATAAAGGATCGGCGTTCAAGAAAGATCGCAGTTAAGCTACTTTAAATCAACGTGTTACCGGTTATCGACGGCTTTTCCTGTATTTCCACAGTTTCCTGCTTGAGCGACTGGACCGGCGCGGCTGACCTAATGTAGGATTTAGGGGTCCCTGCAAACGTCACCCCAATCGACGAGGCTCGATGATGACACTTGAAACCGAACGCCCTACGTTCCGCGGCGTGATCTGCCTGCATTGCAAGGAGCCCGTGCCCGTTCCCGCCATCGTTGGGAACCCGCAATCGGCCGGTAGCGAAGAATCCGAATCAAGAACTGGGAGATCTCAGGTCTTCAATGTACGGTGCCCAGCCTGCTACAAAGAAAAACCGTACCGGACCAGCGAAATCCTCGAATTTGAGGGTTCACCTAACCATATTTTGCGCCCTGCCAACCCGACCTCGGTGCGCTGGTACCCTCAAGACGGGATGGCCCGATCGGCAAAGGCTTGATTCCGGCGTTTCGTTCTTGCTTCGAATTCTGCTATCTGCCGCACTAGTTCTGCCCTCGATTGGTTTAGCTATTCTAGTCGAGGTGTGCCCAGTGGGCGGACATAGGGGCCGCTGCAGGTGGGCCTAGTGTAAACTTCCATACCGATTTGAGCGCGAACGGCAGTTGAGAGGAGAGTGTCGTGAACCGATATTTCAGGGCGCAGGTTCCGGCGATCCTGGTCCTCATGCTTGCCGGCCTCGCAAGCCCGCTGTTCGCCCAGACCGCCGGCAGTGCGCGCGGCACGCCCGAGCAACGAGCAGCTCGCGCCTTTGAAGCGGTGCGCTCCAGTTCACCTGATCTCGAAGAGTTTCTGCGGCGCATGCCGAAGGGCGCCGATTTGCACTACCACCTGACCGGCGGCATTTACGCCGAGTCCTGGATCAGGGTGGCCGCTGAAGACGGCCTTTGCGTCGATCTTGCGACCCACACGCTTGTTAAGCCGCAGGCAGTGGCTGAGTCCTTGCCGCCACAGCCCGAATGCGACACCGGACGGGTACCGATCGCGCGGGCTTTCTCTAACCAGAACCTGTACGACTCGCTTGTTAATGCGTTTTCGATGCGCAGCTTCGTGGCGTCTGCCGGCGTCAGCGGCCACGACCATTTCTTTGATGCTTTCGCCAAATTTGACGCGGTTACTCATGGCCACGCCGACCAGTGGGTCGACGAAATCGCTTCGCGCGCCGCTGAGCAGAATGAGCAGTACCTGGAGCTAATGGACACGCCGGATTTTAGCCACATCGCCGAGGTCGCGAAGCGCGTCGGTTGGAACGACGATCTACGCCAGCTCCGCGAAGAGATGCTTCCGGACTTGCGCTACGACATCACCGCCGCGAGGGCCGAGCGCTTTCGGGCCTCACTCGATCGCTTCGAGCGCGAGCGTTGCGGAAAGCAGGACGAATCGCCCGCCTGCAAAGTCGAAATTCGTTATCTCTACCAGATTCTGCGCGGCTTTCCGAAAGAGCAGGTCTTCGCTCAGACACTCGTTGGGTTCGAGGTGGCGTCCGAGGATCCAGAGTCCGTCGGCATCAATTACGTGATGCCCGAGGACGGCACGACCTCGATGGCCGACTACGCGCTGCACATGAAGATAGTCGGATTCCTGCACGGCCTGTATCCCAAGGTGCGTATCAGCCTGCACGCAGGCGAGATTGCTCCGGGTCTTGTCCCGCCTGAGGGGCTCTGCTGCCACATTCGGCTGGCGGTCGAGGAAGGCGACGCCGAGCGCATTGGCCACGGCGTGGACGTCATGCACGAAGATCGGCCCTACGACTTGCTGAAAGAGATGGCGGCGAAGCACGTGATGGTCGAGATCAACCTCACCAGCAATGACGTGATTCTCGGTGTCTCCGGAAAAGACCATCCGCTGCCGCTCTATCGAAAATTTCACGTGCCGGTCGCGCTCTCGACGGACGACGAAGGGGTCTCGCGCATCAACCTGACCCACGAATACGTCCGCGCTGCCCAAACCTACGCGCTCAGTTACGTGGACCTGAAAAGCATGGCGCGCACGGGCCTCGAACACGCTTTTCTCGCCGGTGCGAGCCTCTGGCGTGAGCCCGACAACTTCACCCGGCCAGCGCCTGCGTGTGCGCGGGACACGCTGGGTGCCGCGAAGCCGTCAGCCGCCTGTGCAACCTTCCTGCAGGGCAGCCAGAAGGCACGGCAGCAGTGGGAACTCGAGCGCCGTTTCCGGGAATTTGAAACCCAATTTAAGTAATACATCACACCGCAGCGACCGCTTCCAGGAACTCCTGTGGCGGGCTATATCCGTGCGCTCCAATGTAGTGACAAATGAGTGTTGGAGCGGCGTACACAATACCGTTTGCACCCGGCACGCGGATTTCACCGTTTCCTAGGCGGACTTCGTCTCCGTCGACTGTCATTGAAATCATTGAAATGGCAGAGACTACGCAGAAGTCGCACCGATGGAAACCGCGTGTCAATCTCGCGGGTTTCCTGCACTGCCTGAGGAGCTTTTCGAGCAATGCCCGATCCACGTCTCCCTTGTTGTAAGGATGCCAGCGGCTGAGCCATCCAACATTGAGCAAGTTAGGGCTCCCTTTGTCCTTGCCGAGCAGAAAGCTATACGGAGTGAGGTCGCTGAAGTAGGGCATATCGCGAGCGGTGAAGTCGAATTCTCGCCAAGTTCCGGGAGAAGAGCAAGAGCAGCACGACTGGATAGTGCTTGGGCAACTCATGGGCTCGGCTTCGGAACTGCACGCCTTGCACAGAGGCAAGTCCCGGCCGGGGCCACAGGCGCCTAGGGCAACCAGTCTGGGAAGCAGGCCCTACCTAAAGTGAAACGGTTTACCCGGCGCACTGGCTGGCGAAGGCAGCCTTCTGCTGACGTTGACTCATTCTAAAGGGCTTACTCTTTGGCACTGCTGGCATGGGAATTGCCGATGAGAACCCACATTGCTGAGGCATACTTTCTTGCGGGAATCTGGAGTCGACACATGGTGGACGAAAAACGCGCTGCGGCGCTGCTAGGCCTAGCTCTTCCTGAGCTGCGATGGTTTTCTCGCATGCTTGGTCTGGGGCAAAAACAGGAAGGCGGGAACACGCCGCAGGTTGTGTTCACGTACGAAGAATTGAAGCGACTGTCATCGGCAGCTGCGGCCTCGGCAAAGTAAACAAGACCTTCGTGACGCAAGTGCTTTCCCTTCTCCTGGGTTCACCTAAACTTGGACTGAAATGAGAAACCCGACAGGCTGAAGCCTGTCCTACTCACCGCAAGCCTCTCTATCCCTGATACTTATTCGCTTGCGCCGCGGCCATGGCTGACGGGCCAAAGAAACTTATGACCGGTTGGCGCGCTGCGACATCTCATATTGAATGTCGTAAGATAGTGGGTTGAGTTTCCGATACTTAGGGACGTGACAAGGGACTGATGTTCCGCGCGAAGACCTCGTTCTTGTTCATATGCGTTTTGAGTGCGCTGCTCACCGGGTGCGCGAAGAAGGATCCGCCGGCATTTGAGCGGCCGCCTTCGCCCGTGGTCATTGCGACGGCGAGCACGAAGGACGTGCCCTTTTACCTTGATGAGGTGGGCCGGACCGTGGCGCGGGAAGTTGTCTCCGCGCAGCCTCAAGTGTCCGGCAAGATCACGGAGATTCTCTTCACCGACGGCGCGAATCTAGCCAAAGGTGATCCGCTGTTCACGATTGATCCCCGGCCGTTTCAGGCGGCGCTGAATGCGGCTGAGGCGAACCTCGCCCAGTCGAAGGCCGCGCTGGATTTCGCCAAGATTGAGTTTGCGCGCGTCCAAGACCTCGTCGAGTCCAAGGCCATCGCGCGGCAGGACTACGACACGCGGAAGAACGCGGTCGACGTCGGCGAGGCGCAGGTCAAGCAAAACGAGGCGGCGGTAGAGACCGCGGAACTGAATCTCGAATACACCTCAATTCGCTCGCCGATTGATGGCCGCGCCGGGCGCCGGCTCGTTGATCTCGGAAACGTGGTGACGGCCAATACGACGACGCTGCTGACGATCGAGCGTATGGACCCGATCTACGCCGACTTCACCGTCACGGAAAATGATTTGCCGGAAGTGCAGCGAAACGCGGCGAATCGGGGACTCAAAGTGGAAGTGCGCTTGCCGGATGAACCGGACAAGCCCAGCATCGGAGAGCTCACGTTTCTCGACAATGCGGTGCAGTCCTCGAGTGGAACGGTCATGCTGCGCGCCACTGTGCCGAACTCCAACCGCCGTCTTTGGCCAGGGCAATTTGTGAACGTGCGGCTCGTGCTGGCGATGTTGCCGAAGGCCGTGCTCGTGCCCGCAACGGCGCCGCAGGATTCGGCGAAGGGACCTTTCGTTTATGTGGTGAAGGACGACTCAACGGCCGAGCTGCGGCCCGTGAAGCTCGGCCAGAGGCAAGGAGAGTCGATCGTCGTGCAACAGGGCTTGCAACCGGGTGAGCGCGTCATCGTGACCGGCCAGCTCGCTGTGATGCCGGGCGGAAAAGTGCGCGTGGTCAACGGGGCTTCCGACACGCAGGCAGCGGGACGATCATGAATCTCTCCGAACCATTCATCCGCCGTCCGGTCATGACGGCGGTCCTGACGGTCTCCGTGATCGTTTTCGGCGTGCTGAGCTATCTGCGCCTGCCGGTCAACGATCTGCCTGTGGTGGACTATCCGGTGATTTCCGTGCAGGCGAGTTATCCCGGCGCGAGTCCCGACACCGTCGCCAACAACATCGCCACGCCGCTCGAGCGGCAGTTCATGCAGATTAATGGGCTGGAGCTGGTGACCTCACAGAGCACGCAAGGGCACGCGAGCTTCACGCTGCAATTCGCGCTGGACAAGAGCATCGACGCGGCCGCAACAGACGTGCAAACGGCCATCTCGCAAGCGACGGGCAGTCTCCCAGTAGATCTGCCGTCACCGCCGACATACTCGAAAACGAATCCCAACGACCAGCCGATCCTCTACATCGCGCTCACCAGCGACTCCATCGCGCCCGGGCAGCTCTACGACTACGGCAGCACGCAGGTGGGCCAGAGAATCAGCATTCTGCCGGGCGTTAGCAGCGTGAACGTCTTCGGCACGAAGAGCGCCGTGCGCATCAAGGTCGATCCTTCGAAGATGTGGGCGCGCGGCATTTCCGTCGATGACCTCGTCACGGCGGTAAAGAACGGAACAAGCTACACAGGCGCGGGACAATTCGACAGTCCCTCGGGCACGGCGTTGCTGCGCCCGAACGGGCAGCTCGAGAGCGCCGCGGCTTATGGAAACTTGATCGTGAGCAGTACAAACGGCGCTCCTGTGTACCTCCGCGACATCGCGAAAGCGGAAAGCTCGGTCCAGGACGAGCGCGTCCGGATGAAATTCTGGGTGCGGGGTTATGGAGAGCCGGCAGCGACGGTCGTGGTAGCAGTCAACCGCCAGGCTGGGTCCAACGTGGTGGCGGTGGCAAAGAGCGTGCGCGACCTGCTGCCCATCATTAGCGCCGAGCTGCCCGGCTCGGTACGCGTGACGCCGATCTATGACCGTTCGCGGAGCATTGTCAACTCCGTCGACGACGTTCAGGAGACTCTGGTGTTCGCGTTTGTCCTGGTCGTGGCCGTGATCTTCATTTTCCTTGGAAGAGCAACCGACACGCTGATTCCGGCCGTCGCCCTGCCGCTATCGCTCCTGCTTACGTTCATGGCGATGCGGCTTTTGGGCTACAGCCTGGACAATCTTTCCCTCATGGCTCTGACGCTGGCCATCGGATTCCTGGTGGACGACGCCATCGTGTTTCTCGAGAACACCGTGCGATTGATGGAAGGCGGGATGAAGCCGCTCGAGGCGTCGCTGGAAAGCGCCAAGGAGATCAGCTTCACGATTCTTTCGATGACCATCTCTCTCGCGGCAGTGTTTTTTCCATTGGTGTTCATGGCAGGCTTGGTGGGACGTATTTTCCGTGAGTTCGCGATCACCATCGTTGTTTCCATCATCTCTTCGGGCCTCGTTTCGCTGACGCTGACGCCTCTCATGTGCGCGCGCCTGCTCAAGGCGCGGGGAGACGGCGTGAAGCAGAACTTCGTCGAGCGAATCGTGGGACGAATCGAAGAACGCGTTCTGGATGTGTACGGGAAATCGCTGTGGTGGTTCTTGCGGCATCGGTGGATTTCGGCAGTGACGTGGGTCGCCTGCATGGTCGGCACAATATTTCTATTCGGCGCAGTTCCGAAGGCATTCTTGCCGGTTGGCGACAGCAGCTTCATCTGGGGAGTCATGATCGGAAAGGAAGGTTCTTCGCCGGCTCAAATGCATGCCCTGCAGGACCAGGCGGGAAAAATCCTGCAGCAGGACCCAGCCGTTGGGGCGACGTTCACAATGACCGGCAGCGCCGACTTCCTGGCATCCAATCAGGGACTCCTTCTCGAATTCCTGGAGCCGCCGCAGGTGCGCGTGCCGATTCAAACCGTGGCTATCAACGCGATGGGCAAGCTGGGCGCGGTTCCCGGTATCTTTCCATTTCTGCGTCCCTTCCCCGTCCTGGAAATCAGCACCGGAGCAACCAGGCAGAATCAGGGGCAGTACGCCTACTCGGTTTCGGGAGTGAACTCGCAGCAAGTCTATGACATCGCGCAGAAGCTCATGGCGCGGCTCCAGCAGTATCCCGGCTTCGCGACCGTCTCCTCGGATTTTTTCGATCACACACCGAATCTCGAAATCAATATCCGGCGCGATCAGACACGCACCTACGGGGTGTCCGAGACGCGAATCCTGAACCTGCTGCGCAACGCGTACTCGCAAAATTATCTCTACTTGATCAAAAAGCCGGAGGATCAGTATCAGGTAATCCTCGAGGTTCAGGATTCCGAGCGCGCGCACGCGCAGGATCTCTCTCTTTTGTACATCAAGTCGGATGACGCAAAAAATCTCATCCCCCTCAACGCGCTCGTCGATTGGAAAACGACGCTCGGCCCCCAGAACGTGAACCACCTGAATCAGTTCACGAGCGTGACGATTTATTTCAACTTGAAGCCCGGGGTGGCGATCGGGGACGCGACGAATTTCATCAACACCGCGCAATCGGAAATTGTGCCGCCAACGATTCGCGCGGGCCTGCAAGGCGAGGCTCTGACATTTCAAAACACGGTGCGCGATCTGACGATCTTGATGGCGCTCGCCGTGTTTGTGATGTACGTGATCCTGGCCATTTTGTATGAGAGCTACGTCCATCCGCTGACCGTGCTCTCGACGCTGCCGACCGCTCTCGTCGGTGGTCTGTTGACGCTGTACTTCTTCGGAGAGCAAGCGTCGCTCTACGCTTTTGTAGGAATGTTCATGCTCATGGGCATTGTGAAGAAGAATGGAATCATGATCGTCGATTTCGCGCGGCAGCGCGTGGATGCAGGCGAGAGCGCCGACAAAGCCATTCATGACGCGAGCCTCGACCGCTTCCGGCCGATCATTATGACGACGCTCGCGGCGGTGATCGGGGCGGTGCCTATCGCTGCAGGGTACGGAGCCGACGGCGCGTCTCGCAGGCCGCTGGGCATGGTCATTGTCGGCGGCCTCGTGGTGTCGCAATTCATTACGCTTTACGTAACGCCGGTGATCTACCTGTACCTCGAAGAGTTCCAGGAAAAGGTGCTGAACCGCACGTCGTTCTTCCACTCAGGGCAGACGCAGATTCCCGCTCACGACGGAGCGGCGGATTGAGGCGCAGGTCCAGTGGCGCAGGCTTCAGCCTGTGGGGTTTCGTACTTGCAAGGGTTAACCCCCACAGGCTAAAGCCTGCGGCACTGTTTGGCTTCGTGGTCGCCGCTCTGGGAATGCTTCTTTCCGGCTGCACGGTTGGGCCGAATTACAAGCGGCCGAGCGCCAACGTCCCCAACGCCTACCGGACACTTGAACCACCGGAAGCAGTTCTGCCCAGTGGACAATCCCTCGGCGAGCAAAAATGGTGGGAGGTTTTCCAGGACCAGCAGCTGCAACAACTGATCCGCACCGCGCTGCAGCAAAATTATGACGCGCGGATCGCGGCCACGCGCGTCCTTGAGGCGGAGGCGCAAGTCGGGCTTGCACGGGCCGCGCAATTGCCCACCGTGAACGTAGGCGGAACCGGCAGCAGCGTGCACAACCCCGCGAACGGCCCAATCCCCGCGTATACGTTCACCTATGGCCGGATCGCCGCGAACGCGGCGTGGGACGTCGACTTCTGGGGCAAGTACCGCCGGGCGACTGAAGCGGCGCGGGCGCAGCTGCTCGCAACCGATTGGGCGCGCCAGGAAGTGAACGCGACGCTGGTTGCCAACGTCGCCAGCGCATATTTCCAGTTGCGCGAGCTTGACCTGGAGCTCGACATTTCCCAAAAGGCGCTGGCCTCCCGCAAGGAATCGCTCGATCTGACGAAAACCCTCGAGGAGCACGGGATCAATTCGATTCTCGACGTGCGCCAGGCCGAGCAACTGGTCTACACAGCTGCGGCGGAAATTGCCGACCTCGAGCGGCGCATCGGCCAGCAGGAAGATTTCCTCAGCATCCTCGTAGGAAACAATCCCGGCCCGATCACGCCGCGCGGCAAGGAGCTCGTCGAGCAGGCGCATGCGCCCGTGGTGCCGGCCGGCCTTCCCTCGGCGCTGCTCGAGCGGCGGCCGGACATTCGCCAGTCGGAAGAGCTTCTGGTCGCGGCGAACGCGAGAATAGGCGTCGCTCGCGCTGCCTATTTTCCGGACATTTCCCTCACAACCTCGGGAGGATTTCAGAGCTCGACGCTTGGGGCCCTCTTCAACGGCTCTTCGGGCTTGTGGACGTTTGCGGGCGCGATCACACAGCCGATCTTCGAAGGCGGCACGCTGCGTTCGAACGTTCGGCTGGCGGAGGCGCAGCAGCAGGAAGCCCTGCTCAGCTACGAGCAAACGATTCAGGGCGCGTTTCGAGATGTCTCCGACGCGCTGATCGCGTACCAAAAGACGCAGGAATTCCGTACGCAGCAGGAGCAGCTTGCTCGCGCGGCCCAAGATGCCTCGCAGCTGTCCGGCAAGCGCTACAGCGCCGGAACGACGAGCTATCTCGAAGTCATTACCAATGAAACGAATTATCTCTCCGCGGAGCTCGGCCTCGCGCAAGCCCGCCTCAACGAACTGCTCGCCCTGGTCCAAATCTACAAAGCGCTGGGTGGTGGTTGGGAGCAGTAGCGCGAACTGAATTCACGGCGAAAATCAGAACCTTCTCAAGTCAGTTGATTAGCCGTGATTTGCCGATTTGTTCAAAACGGCCCATCGCTTTGACAGGCTGAGGCGCAATGGCATAGGTTGGAAAGATCCGCATCAAATCCGCGTCTAACTTACCCAGCTCCGACTCCTCAAACATCGTTGTCAGCGCCTGCTGCGCGGAAAAGGCCGCTCGGTAGGGGCGGTCCGTCGTCAGGGCGTCGTAAATGTCCACAATTTGGAGGATGCGCGCGGCCAGTGGAATCATCTCTCCGCGGAGCCCATCGGGATAGCCGCTTCCGTCCATGCGCTCGTGGTGATGGCGAATGATGGGAAGGACGCGGCGAAGCGATTTTATCGGCGAACAGATGCGCTCGCCTTCGACGGGATGCTGCCGGATGATTTTCATTTCATCCGCGCCGAGGCGCCCCGGCTTCATGAGAACCGCGTCCGGAACCATCACTTTGCCGACATCGTGAACGATTCCGGCGACGTAAAGGACATCGAGTTGGTCTCTGCCCAATCCGATCTTCTTGCCGAACCCGACGGCGGCAGAAGAAATTCTTTCGCTGTGCCCCCGGATGTATGGATCGCGCGCTTCGACGCTTCGCGCGAGTGAAGCCAACACGGCTTCCGCCTGCTCGTCGATGTAGGACTTGATTTGCATCAGCGATTGCACGCGGGTGAGCGCTTCCCAGCGCGAAGGGTGGGGCTCCCAAAGGTCATCCGCGCCGGCTGCCTGGGCGCGAGAAACGTTTTGCTCGGCGGAAAATGCCGTGATCATCAGCATGGGGGTGAGGCGGTTTCGAGGGTCTTCCTTCAACCGGCGGCAAACTTCGAATCCCGACACATCGGGCAAGGAGGCGTCAATGAGAACGAGGTCGGGCCGCAGACGCAGACACAATTCCGGCGCCCTCTCCCCAATTCCAAGTTCGACGATGTCGTATCCCTGTTCGGTTAAAAGTTCCCGCCAGTCGTCGCGGGTTGATTGATCCGCGACCACCAGCAAAATCGTCGCAGCCATCGGCTCTCATCCGTTTTCCCGATTGCGAGTGAAGTACGTCTTGTAGCGCGCATCGTGCTTGGACCCCTGTGCGAAGAAAAGCCCGCGCGGCTCTTCCCGCTCGCGTCACTTTGCGTGACGCGGTCGAGCGATAGCCTTCCGAACAACAGGTAAACGCAGGGACGTGCGAATCCAGGGGCAACATCGTTACCAAACCTAAGGTGTCGTAAGTAGTTGAATCTGAATGCGCGTGGGGCAGAGCGCCGGGCGTCATCCGGCAATCAGAGTAGTTTTTTCCACCGTCCGGGGAAAATTGTCCGGCTAACGCACAGCCCATCCAGTTTTCGTTGCACTTTCGCCGTCGCGGTTGCTTTTGCTACCCGAAATCCAAGCGAGGCCATTCGTGGAGAGGATTTGTTTTGCGCGCCGTCTAACGAAGGGCATCTGGGCGGCCTGGAGGCGGCAGATTTTTCGATAGGGCAGCCGGAAAACCGCGAGCGTCGACTGTTCTATGAATAGAGGCGCGATGCCGAGGAGCTTATGAGTGGCGATTCCGCAGAGATGGCACTGCCGCTCCCGGGCTTTGCGACAGACACCGGCGAGGCGACCACCCTGTATCGCGAACTGCGCAAACCGCTGCTGCGGTACCTGGTCTGCCTGGGGCTTTCGAG
>JACXTT010011081.1_pt1 | contig 12090 bp, 12 predicted proteins | sample 9270951 | NCBI WGS metagenome assembly JACXTT01 (sample SAMN15532306, study PRJNA645909) | rock metagenome | isolation source: weathered quartz diorite | place: Puerto Rico | collected 2017-06-21 | reverse complement strand
TTCGTTTGGACCAAGACCGCCGACCAGATCCTGGCCAGCATTGCTCGCTACGCTCAACGCACAACCACCGCCCACTCGAACTAACTTATGTCACGAACCACTGGGACAGGAGACTAGCTACTTACGCCGCCCATGGCGCAATACAGCAGCTGAGTCTTAACCCCATAAGTTCACTAATCGAGACAACTTCGTATGGCCCAGACCTACAACCGTACCAGGCGAGCGCGGGTGGTGTGTTGACGCTAAAAGCTTATCGCTGTACAGGCCAACAGATCTCGTGTTCGACCAACAACGGTAATATCCTGGAACAGTGGATCAATGTTCCAGGCAGCCCTGGAATGAACTTGATTCAAGAGTACATCTATGATCGGCTAAATCGGGTAGTGGGAGGAGCCGAGGAGTCAGCAACCGCTAGCTTTACGGCACCATCGTCATCTTGTAGTGGTTTTGGAGGCACATGGTGTCAGTTATTCGCGTATGATGATGGCGCTGGGCACGACAACACAGGGAATCGCAGGTTGGTACATCAAGCTGGAGTTGGAGTAACACCGTGGGCGGTGAGCCACTTCAACACAACCAACAATCAGATTTCGGACAGCGGCTGGGGTTACGACCCGGCTGGAAACATCACAACCGCTCCCGGCAACCAGACAATTGCCTATGATGCCGAGGCTCATCAGGTGGCGTTCTGCGCGGCAGGTCCGTCGCCGTGCCCGAATGCTGCAGGAGCGGGAAGAACCCTTTACGGGTATGATGGACTAGGGGAGAGGGTGCTGCGTACGAACCCAGACACCACGCAGACGGTCTTTGTGTATGATGCCAATGGACATATGTCCGCCGAGTACACGACGCAAACGCCATCACCGCCGATTTGTGTGACTTGCTTCGTCAGTGTCGATTATTTGGGAAGTACGCGGCTGCTCACGGACTCCTCGGGCCTAGTAAAGGAGCGACACGACTACCTGCCTTTTGGGGGCGAGATCCCAGCGCGATCCGGTAGTCCGCGGCTGACGGTGGGCAATTACGTCGCCACCGCCAGTGTTCGCGAGTTGTACACCTCCAAAGAACGGGATGCGGAGAGCGGACTAGACTTTTTCGGTCCTCGGTACCTGTCATCAGCGCAGGGCAGATTTACAAGTCCCGACGAGCCATTCATCTGGGCAGACCCGGAGAATCCCCAGAGCTGGAATCTCTACGCATACGGTTTGAACAATCCGCTGCTGTATTCCGATCCAACAGGGCACGAGCCTTGCGAGAACGGAGTCAACCCTGAGAACGGCAATATCTGCACTGTTGTCGTGTTGCCTAAGCCGAAGGAGCAGCCGATCGTAACGAAGGCGGATCTCAACCCGCTTGACGACGGACCGCCTCTCGCTTTCCAAGGATTCGTGAACCTATTCCTGAATGGGCAAGTCAAGCGAGGCAGTGCGCAATTAGCGCTAGGGATCTTACCTTCCGCGCTGCTCAGCTTCGGTGCCGCCCGTATGGGTGCACAACCTTTGTTCCAAGGATTCCAGGCTGCGGAAGATGCGGCACTTGCGGCCAAAGGCCTGAGTGCGACAACAGCATTTAACGCGGGCAAGGGCGTGGTCAATGGCGAAACGACTGGCATAACCAATCATGCCCTTAGCCAAGCCCTTGCCCGCGGCGTGACCAAGGAGGAGATTGGTGAAGCCTTAACCCACGTCGCCAAGAGTACTGGCGGATCGGTTCTGAAATTTATCGGCGAGGGGGCTGAAGTCCGTGTGAACCAGATCACCGGCAAGATCGTGACAGTAATCAGGTTCTCCAGCCCAGCTGCAAAGTGATTGCATATGCGAATCGTGGCCAATCCGAATGGGAACGTACTCGTCCAGTTGCGTGATACCCATGTGGCGATTGAACGTAGAGGAGAGATAATCATCGATCTCAACCACGAGGGCCACTGGATTCGTGGCTTCGAAGTGGTCGGTGGAATGATGGAGTTCTCTCTAAAGGCCGCCACAAAGCCATTCTTAACTGGCAAGCTGGGTGGACTCAGGGTGACGTATGACGAAGAAGCCGACGCCGCCTATTTCTACCTTCCGTACGGTCGCCGCTTCACAAAGCTGCGCCGAGATGAACAGCAGTCCGCCGAGACCTATTCACACTCCGTGAATCCGACCGGCTTATATCGATTCGATTCTCAGGACGGACTCGTCAGTGTAGTCATTCCGACAGCCGATGCAGTGAAGAATGTGGATGACTTCCTGTTCTTCTTCGACTACGAATCGCTCGACCAATGTAGCGCTCCTGTTGCGGGCGGGTAACCACAGCAGGAATCAGCGCTGCCGCGCCGGAGAGTGCCGCTGTGCAGCGAGGCCGCACGGAGAAATCAGCGAGTTACCCGCCGGTATCCAAAACCGCAGAAAAAGACGATGCTACGCATCGGCAGAAGGGGTGACACGTCACCCCGTCGCGGGTGCTGCGGAGTAGCGGTTTGGGTACTCTCCGGTAACCTGCTGAAAGCAGTAGAATCGGAGTTTTAGGGCTTCAGGCGGTTCAGATGTCCTCGCCGGCGCCAGGCAATAACGGAGCAGCGTCACGGCGGACGCGATCGGTTGGCACGAAACTGACCGAGGACGAGTATGCGCGGCTGGAATCTTTCGCCGCGCAACGCGGACTGACGCCGGGCGAGTGGGTGCGGGAAATCGTGCGGGCCGCGTTCGGGCGGCCGGAGCCGGAAGCGACGGCGGCCGAGCAAGCTCTGCTTTCCGAGGTCCTCGCGCTGAGGACGATCCTTATCAACACCATTTACGATCTGGCGAGCGGAGAAGGCATGAGGCCGGAGCGGATGCGGGAGCTGATCGCCAAGGCCGACGCCGGGAAACTGGATAAAGCGCTCGAACGTCTGAAGGAGACAACCGCGTCCAAAAGCTGAATCAGCCGGAGGTGAAGTATGAACGGAATGTGGTCCTCGTCGCGGCCGAAGGGATGGCCGAGGCATGGTTTCCAAAGGCGAGGCGGCGCGATCTTCTTCGGGTTCGTGGCGATGTTGGCGGCCTGGTTCGTCCAGGCGCAGTACGTGTGGGACGGGATGCAGCGGTATTATCTGGCGCACTACATCGTTTCCAGCGCGGGGCTTTTCCAGAAGTATCTGGTGCTGCACACGGTGGACCGGCGCGGGAAGTGGCATCCGACGATCCCGGCCGAAGTAGTGCCGGTGCAGATGGCGACGTATCCGCATCGGGTGATTCCGTTCCGGCTGTCGGACGCGGCGATCAAGACGGGCGCGGTGAAGCTGGCGAATCCTCTCATTCCGGTGGACAAGGTGCGGTTCGCGGCGTTTCTGCGGGACTGGGTTTACGACGGACAAACGCTCACGGAACTGGCCCGGCCGGGAATGTTGTGGGGCTTCGGCGTGATGGTGATGCGGCTGTGCTTCGCGTGGCCGCAGGACCGGAAGGCGCGGGAGGTCCTCGAGCACGGGCGGCGCCTGCGCGGCGCGGAGCTGGTGACACGTGACGAGTTCAACCGGCGACGAAAATACCGGACCGGTGTCGGGTTCCTCACGCAGGAGCCGCGGAGCTTGCGCGAGCGGGTGCTGATCAAGTATCACCAGGGGCCGATGGTGCTGATTCCGCAAGGCGACGAATCGAAGCACTTTCTGATCATGGGCGACACGGGCTCAGGCAAAAGCGCGCTGATCCGCCAGATGCTCATTCAACTCACGCAGCACCGGCAGACGGTGATCGTGTACGATCCGGCGCGGGAATACGTCGAGCGTTTTTACTCGCCGGAGCGCGGCGACATCATCCTGAATCCGCTCGATGCGAGGTCACCGTACTGGAATCCCGGCGACGAATTAGAACACGAAGCGGAATCGCGGACCATCGAGCTCCGATGGCAGCTCCCGCTAAAACGGAGGCTAGCGGCGCCAGGAAGCGAACTTCCCGAATATCTTCTCGACGCAGATCTCTTCTCCTTGTGACTCGTCCGGGGAATCCTCGCTCGTCGGAGTTGATTGTCAAGGATTCTGGTTTGACGTTGACCAATTCGCCGTGGTATTTCTCCCCGCTCTTGGTCTTGACAGAAATAGCCGAGTCCATTGGCAGATTCGCACAGTGCTCCAATCACCAAGACCGGCCTGGGCAAAGCTGAATTGACTCGAAAGCACGAACAACACCACGAAACACCGGCAGCAGGGAGTTGCCGCCGTTCCCTTCAGCATCCGTCGGCCAGAGAAACCAGACACCAGTTTTCCCTCCTGTGTGCTGCACTCCCGGCTCCGGGTTGAGCAGCGGTTCAATCTGCGCCCTGCAACTGCATCCACCCGCGGTTGTGCCAGTACCAGGTGATAGATGCCTTCTCAAGAAAAGCGTCGTCAATGCCGTTATGATCAATCGGCGGCGGCTTTGGACCGCCATACGCATGGTAATGGCGGAGGATGAATTCTCGGTCCACCGCCGAGATTTCCCGCGAATAGACCGTCCCGCCCTGCGGAGTGTCAATGAGGAAGTGATTATCCGGAGACTCAGCGATCTCGTCCGGGCTCCTATCGTCGTTGGTCCGGAATACAAGGATCGAGGACTTGCCGCCGGTGGAGCAGAGGACAGCCCATCCTTTCTGTCCTCTGCGGAAGAATTCTCCCGGAATCACATTCCGCGCCGGCCCGTCCTTGTTCGGCTGGGGAATCGTGCAGTGGCGGCTATGGAGGACTGCAGCCACGCCGGAGGGTAAATCAGGATAGTCCTCGACTCGAAGCCGGCGGACAGTCTTTATCGAATCAGCAGCACAGGCGCTCAAAGCGCAGAACAACGACATCAGCACGAGGAGCTCTCTCATGGTGCTCTCACTCTATGTAAGTCGTACGGTCGAATTGGTACGAATCGACCCTCATGGGGGGCAATGAGAACCTGCTTCTTCTTAATGTCAACTCTGGCCCTCACCGTTAGGATCGCCGGTATTTCCGCACGGTTTGTTGGTGGGATGTAACGATTTTGTAAAAAATCATGTTCGAGGCCATACGCTGTCAAGCGATCACCGGGCATGGCGCGATTTGAGGAGTCTGGGGGATCAGCCGAGCCGAATCGTGGATCTTCGGGATTGCGCCCGAGTCCCGCCCGACTCGGGAACTGCTCGGAATCGGGCATGGCGGTCCAGACCGGATGTAGTCCATGGCATGTGCGAGTCGTTACTACCAAGTTGCGAGAGCCCCGTTTCGAGACCGTGAGAGCCATAACTACAGTTCGGCGACTATGCGTCAAATTTCAAATCTTCCGTGGGGAGTGGGACGCGCGGGTTTGCGCTGGTGATCGCCGCAAATGTGGCAAGCACTGGTGCACGGTGGTAGGATAGCGGAATTCTCGGGAGCGGCGATGAAGGCGAAAAAGGCGCTGAAGCGGTTGAATAAGGTCGAGTCGATGCTGTCTGATGTCATCGATGGTTGTCCGGCGAGCGCGCGCGGGTTGCGAGGGCAGCTTGATTCAGCAAAGGCATCAGTTGGCCGCGCAACGGAAATAGTGCACGCGCGGGTGGCCCGAGCAGCGCGCGAACCTCGCCGGAGCCATCGCCAGTTGGTTCGGGAACCATTGAGGGTTGGCTGTTTCTGAGACCGAAATCCTGCGGCACTTGGCCGAGCGGATTAAATCGCTCCGGCACTCGAAGGGCTGGACCCAGGAACAGCTCGCCGAGCGCTCGTCCATACAGCGCAGCTATTTGGGAGATCTGGAGCTGGGCTATCGGAATCCCTCGGTTCGAACGCTCGTGAAAGTAGCGAACGCACTCGGCGTTTCCGTGCCGGCCTTGCTTGAGGCGGAAATCAAGCACGGGCGGTCTCGACCATAAGTAACGGTCGTAGCACTGGCCACACGCATTGGCCTGTTTTTTCACCAATGGTTCTGATGTTCGATTACGCAAGCGAATCGAACGCTAGGCGACAGACTCGGCTTAAGGCGCCAGCAACTCCCTCGGCAGAGACGGCAACGATCCCGTTTATTGAGGTTCCCGGAGCCAACACTGCAGCCGATTGCAGCTGAATCACACCAATCATGGGCCGCATGGGTACTACGAAGTCCGGAAGGAAATGCACCATGCCATCCCTTACAAGAACCAGCGAACGAAGAGGTCCACGGGAAGGACCGTGATTATTGCAATAACCATATGGTCCCGGCTCGATGTTGACAATCTTGACAGATACCCAGTCGTCCGGCTTGATGCCTTCTATCTCAAATGGACCGCCAGGACGGGAACCACGTGGGGGCATAACATTAGGGTCAGGAACCACCCCGGGCCTAAGGTCGATATCGCCTGTATCGCCTGGTACGTCGATAATGACGGTTTCCCCCAGCTTCAAAGTACCTCTGACACGGCCACGCTCGGGGTCTTCGGGCCCGGTGTAATAAGGTGTTCGTGTGAAATGGCGAAACTTGTCCTCAGCCCGCCCAGGCGCCAACATGGCTGAATTTATGAGCCACGCGGTAACGATTAAGCTAGTAAGCTTCCTGTCTTGCATAATGAATCCTCGCAGAGTGCTGTGATCGGCAGCCCCGACGCCACTAACGTTGCTACGTTACCGGACCCGACTTGGGAAAGGCAGGCTGGTCTGCCTTGGTATCAAACACCGCGTGCCCGCCCGGACGCAGGTTCGAGAATCTCCTTGAGCCGCCGGGCAACCAGCCTTTCGTCTCCCGGTTGGAGGGTATTGGAAGTAATCGAGATCACGTAGTCTGCGTCGCCTATTTGTGGCTGCTGCTTGGGTTGTGGTTCCGCGCGCCTTGCGAGCTCGCGACCCATGCCGTTATAAACTTCGATGTGCGGATCTCCATTCCGTAGTGCCTCGATGCACTGCTCCTTGGTCAGACCGAATGCCCTCTCATCCCAGAGCACCGCCAGATGTGGCACCTCATTGCCGACCTTCCTGTAATAGATCCGGGTTTGAACGCCTGGAATGGCTTTGACAGCTTTTGCGATGTACTGCAGCCGGGACTCCCAGACGCGGCAATCAGCCTGATAGTCGCGTTTGGCTGACCATTCTACGGCCGCCAGCGCTCCTACGATCTCTTCTTTGCCGACCTTCATGGGACGGCAGATCGATCCCTCGAATGGTCAGCCATTGTGCAGCGCCGCCTCTATCAAGTCTTTGCGTCCGAAGAGAATGCCGCTGCACTGAGGCCCCATCAAACCTTTACCGCCGCTCACACAAAAAAGATCTGCTCCGAAGGATGCCAGCATTTTCAACCGCTCGAACGGCGGGCATTCGGCAGCGCCGTCAAGCATGAAAGGTACGGCGTGCCGCTTACAGGCGGCAATTGCGTCTTCGAGCTCCACGGGACCAGAATCTCCGTATGCGAACTCCATCATGGCCGTTCGTTCGTTGAAGGCCGATTCCAATTCGTCCATGCTGCTCACCACCACGAGTTTGGCGCCGCAAAGCGCGATTCCGCGATCCCAAGGGCTGCGGTGGGTAATGATGACCTCATTTTTCATCCCTTCCGTATCCGGCAGGCGATAGATTTTGTCAGGGTCCATGCCTGCGATGCAGCCGGCAGTGGCCTGTGCAATGCTGGCAGCCGAGCCGCTGCAAACCATCGCGGCTTCTGCACCAGCGAACCTGGCCAGGTGTGCGCCCACTGCTCTCTGCAGTTCCACAATTTCCACATAGTGTTCGGATGCGCGCTCCATTGCGCGATGCACTTCGGGCGGCATCAATGTGCACGAATAGAAGGTCACAACGCCCTGGCCATTGATCAGGGTGCGGACACCGAGTTCGTCGTAAATACTTGGCGATGCTTGCGCTGTTTTGCGCAGGGTGGCTTTTGCGCCGTCGGCAGAACGGGGGCCACTTAATGCCGAGCTCATGGCGGCGGTTTGCAACAACCGCCTCCTGCTCCACGCCGACTTCTTGGTTTTCATGAACCCTCCTTCCGTTCCGGTATGGCCGGACCGTTGGATTTTAGCGCGATTTTTGGGATAACGGACTGGCGCCGAACCTGCCCGTGGTGCAGCTGCAGACAGCACAGGTCAGTTTCCCTCGAACGTGGGACAACCTCAGAGTGTCCGATTGACCGCGATGTCAGCTCGTCTTGCAACTCATTTTTCTCATGCAACTCATTTTCTCATTTTCTCCTTGACACCCTATCAACGCTGGGATAAACTACCCGGCACTATTGCACAAGACGTAATCCATTGCGTTCGCTAACATTCCCGGCAGTGTCCCGGTTTTGGAGTCGCGTTTTGAAGTTCGGCTCTGGAGGGGAGGCATCGATGAGAATTTGTAAGGGCGCATATTTCCAAGAAAGAGACATGAGTGTTTGGGGGAGCAGCGGGAACCGAACTAGGTGTTCTTTCGGAGTGCGGCTGTCCTTGGTTTTAGCTCTTCTTGCAGGCGTTCCCCACGCGTGGTCCGATGTGAACGGCACGATTCTCGGTACTGTATCCGATCCGACGGGAGCCTTCATCATGGGTGCCAATGTGACATTGAGCAATCACAACAACGGTGTCAAACGATCGACCACCACGAGTGACAGCGGCGGCTACCAGTTCCTGCAGGTGCCAGTTGGGGATGATTACGAGGTCGAAGTGGAAGTTGCTGGCTTCCAGAAAAGCGTGCAGAGCGGAATCAAGCTACAAGTGAACCAATCGTATCGTGCGGATTTCCGATTGGTGGTGGGCACGGCGGCGCAGAGTGTGGAAGTCTCTGCCGTCGGGGTTCAGGTCGAAACCGCTAGCACACAACTCGGCGACGTGATCGATGACAAGAAGATGACGACACTGCCGCTCAACGGGCGTAGCTACATTGATTTGCTAGGTTTGCAGGCAGGTGTAATACCGACGACCTCCAGTCACATGTATACCGGATCGAATGGATTTGGGGCTGGGTCAGTCGGGGGTAACCTCTCGGTTAACGGAAGTCGAGAAACCGCCAACGGATTCATGGTCAATGGAGGCGATGTAAATGAAGGGCTGCTCGATGGCGCCTTGATTATTCCGAATCTGGATTCCATTCAAGAATTCCGCCTCATCACGAACTCGTTTGACGCGGAATACGGTCGCTTTTCAGGCAGCGTCGTCAACGTCATTACAAAGTCGGGGACCAACCAGCTCCACGGAACGGCTTTCGAGTTCCTGCGCAATGACAAGTTCGATGCCCGCGGTTTTTTCGATCCATCCATTGCTGAGCTGCGGCAGAACCAGTTTGGAGGAACCATTGGTGGACACATCATCAAGAACCGCCTCTTCTTTTTCACTGATTACCAAGGAACCCGTCAGACTGTGGGCGATACCACGTTTGTCCAAGTACCCTCGCTGGCCGAGCGCGGAGGAGATTTCTCTGATGTTGGCATTACAGGCCTAGGGTCGTTGACCGGAGTGGTTCAAGGCAGTAACGTTCCCGGAAGCGGCGCCATCAATGAGACGCTGAGCGCTCGGCTGGGCTACACCGTTAATTCGGGAGAACCGTACTGGGCCCCGGGCTGTACTACCCTCCAGGCCGCCATGAGTGGAGTCTGCGTTTTTCCCAACCAGATGATACCCCAATCGGCGTGGGGACCAGTGGCTAAAGCAATCCTAAAATTCATTCCTCAAGCGAATCTTAATGAGGGAGGAAGGCCGATCTTTGCCAGCAGTTCGCTTAAAGGCACGACGCGGGACGACAAGTTTGCCGAGCGTATCGACTTAAATAGTCAGCATACCGGAAATTGGTCCTTCTACTACCATTTTGACGATTCAGCTGTCGGGAATCCATATGCTGGGGGGAACATCCCCGGCTTTGGCGCCGTCAACGCCCTGCGAGGCCAGCAGGCGAATATGTCCAACGTTCACATCTTCGGCCCCTCCGCGGTTAATGAAGCCCGGCTCAACTTTACAAGGAAAGGAGGGTACGCTGGCGAGGCGACGGGAGGATTTGGGAAGATAACGGACTTTGGATTCCAGAAAGGCGGACTGGGAATCATTCCACTCGTGCCGAATTTTGAGGGCATGCCGGATTTCTCTTTCAATCAGCTCGGCCTTTCATTTGGTCTAAACACTTACTACACAGGCCAGTTCGACAACACATTCCAGGGTGTCGACAACTTCTCGAAAATCCTTGGAAGGCACACTCTAAAGTTCGGAGCTGACTTCCGCTACTTCCAGCTAAACATACGAGCCGGCTGTAACCCCAATGGCTCTTTTGGTTTTTCTGGAAACCAAACGGGAAATGACTTCGCCGATTTCCTTATCGGTGCGGTTGCGCCGAGCGCATTTTTGCAGTGCACGCCGCCGGCCTTGGATACTCGCGGGAAGTTCGGGTCGGTTTATGCCCAGGACTCTGTTAAGTTGAGGCCGAACCTTACTCTGAACTATGGTTTACGCTGGGAATTTAGTCCACCGTGGTTCGACACCCAGGGCAGGGTTGAACAAATAATCTGGGGTGAGCAATCCAAGATTTATCCTGATTCTCCAACCGGATGGGTGTTTCCCGGTGACCCAGGTGTTCCGAATACGCTGGCGCCGGCTCGTTATAACAACGTCGCGCCCCGGGTTGGCCTTGCTTACTCACCGGGATTTACCGAGGGCGTTCTGTCCAAGATATTCGGTGGGCCAGGTCAATCTAGTATTCGAGTTGCCTTCGGTACGTTCTACACGGCCATCGAAGACCTGACAATGAACTACGAAATTGGGGTTCCGCCATTTGCAGCATACTTCTTAAATCCGAGTCCGGTCTATCTGGAGACACCCTTCAAGTCGAGCAATGGTAGTCCAAATATTGGGCAGCGTTTCCCCTATGAGGTTCCTTCTCCCGGGAGTACTGGCTTTTGGGGTAAGCTCCTACCCATTGCGGACGATGCCGTCTACGAGCACAGCAATGTGTTGCCCTATGCGGAGGATTTCAACTTCAACGTCCAACGTAACATTCACAATTCTACAGTTTTGACCGTGTCCTACGTCGGAACACGAGGTCATCACTTGCTTGCCGCGGAGCAATTCAACCCCGGTAACCCCGCGCTTTGCCTGCAAGTCCGCGCAATCCTCGGACCAGCGCAAGGATGCGGCCCGTACGGTGAAGATGCAATCTACAACTTGGGTAACGGGCAAGTTGTATACGGCACGAGGTCGCATTCGATTACTTCTGGTCGCTATATAAATCAAGGTCTGGTGGATTTTGCCGAGTTGTTCGGGTTGGGTACGATTGGAAACTCGAATTACAACGCAATGCAGGTAACGCTGGAGAAGAAAATGGGAGCATTCCAGTTCCTTGGTGCTTATACGTGGTCGAAATCCTTAGGTGACAGCTCGTTCCTAACCGACAATTTGAATCCTTTCAACCACCACCTCGATAAGTCGCTTTCCGCTTTTGATATCTCTCACAACTTCGTTATCAGTTATGTCTACAACCTGCCCGTCTTTACTCGCTCCAAAACGGGATTCCTGCACAAGCTTTTGGATGGCTGGCAGGTGGCCGGTATCACGCGTTTCTCGACGGGGCTGCCCGTTTCTTTATCTACCTTCAGCGATAATTCGCTCGTCGGTGCGGGTTCAATAGAAGGAGTGGATGAGCCCAACTACAACGGTCAATCAATACAGTTTTTCAATCCACGATCCTCTTCCAGTCATCAGTACTTTTCTACGCCGCAGTTTTCTCCGGAACCCCTAGGTCTTTTCGGAACTGCAAACCAAGCATTCTTTCACGGGCCCGGCCTCAACAACTGGGATCTCGGTTTGCACAAGTCCACGCTCATCACGGAGAGACTTTCGCTTTCTTTTCGGGCGGAGTTGTTCAACGCTTTTAACCATGCACAGTTTCTTGGTTGCGTCAGCGGTACCTTTGGGAGCGCTCGTTTTGGAGACGTTACTTGTGCTCGGCCTCCCCGCATCGGCCAACTAGCTCTCAAGTTTGCTTTCTAGTCTGCGCGCAAACTCAAATCCCCAGCAAAGCGAGCCGATGGTGACTTAAGTAGGGTTACCGCCACCTCGGGGCCGCTTGTGGACATTGAACAACTTCATGGCTTCAGTAGCGCCACAACTCCATCCTCGATGCCGCATTTGCGACGCGTAAACTCGATGACGGCCTTGCGCGCTCGCGAAAGCCTTTGCCGGAAACTCGCTGGCGAGATCTCCAGGATCTCGGCAGCCTGCGAGCTGTCGAACTCA